>Ga0209400_1000039_pt1 | contig 119304 bp, 125 predicted proteins | sample M_130807_EF_Meta_FD_187313 | JGI IMG/M metagenome (GOLD analysis project Ga0209400, IMG submission 187313) | Freshwater microbial communities from Lake Montjoie, Canada to study carbon cycling - M_130807_EF_MetaG (SPAdes) (version 2) | ecosystem: Environmental > Aquatic > Freshwater > Lake...
TCAAATTTTTTTTGAAAAAATTTGAAAAATGAATCAACAGACATTCCTTTTAGCTTTTGTGGACTAAGAGATGGATCTTCTTTCCAATCAGTTGCTAGTTTAATATACTCATCACAAAATAAATTTTTCATTTTCTCTAATGTTTCTTGTGTATTTAATTGATGATCTGAAGCACTTTTATTAAAATTAGTTTCAAATTCATCATATGACCATCTTTGCATATTCTTTGCAAATTTCCAAAGATCTGTTCTTCTAAATCTCTCAAATGTATATAAATCAACAAAAGTTTTAGCTTCTTGAACTTGAGCATTTATCTCATGTTTTTCTGAATTATAAATATAATCAGTAAACTGTGACTGCCAAAAATGAAAAATTGATTCAGGTACATCATAAATATTCTCTTCTCCAATTGATGTCCAAGTTAATGATGTAGTAATTGGTTTTGATTTATAAATCTTTCTGCTATAGAATTCGTATAAATGATTTAATTCATGAGTAATAACACTTTTCACTTTTTTGAATAGATGCGTTCTTTCAAATTGTTCAAAGTTAGGACTTATTTTTTTAAAATTTGAATCATAAATCATTTGAATTCCAAGATGGATTGATAAACTGTGGTCAACTTTCTGACGAACAGCATCCTTAAATCTTGTTGCTTGTCTTTCTCTTCCTATAGCAAAAGGTGAAGCATATCCACCAATCATATATCCAGATGCACCAATTTTATTTTCTCCTCTTTTGGTAAAATCAATAGTCACTAAAATTTCAGAAAGTGGAAATTCATCATACACTTCTTTTTTTGAATTAGGAACCAATCTTGATATGTCTCTATAATTTAAACGAATATTAACCGATTCTTTATCATCGGCGTCTGGTCCAAGTGGTCTGGTTCTATCAATATACTTATAAAACTCTTCAATGCAAATATATGTTAGTTTATCTACATAAAACATAGTTGATGTAGCAATACCTAATGCTTCATTAAAAGATTGAAATTTATTTAATCGTTTCATTAATGTATATATAAAAAAGTAGAATTTATTTTTAATATATATTCATATGAAAAGATTTTCCAAATTAGTAGAAAGTGTAGAATCAGAAAAATACTTTAAAGTATCTGCTCAGATTGAGTTGATTTTTAAATCTGAGAATGAAGGAGAAGTTGGATATTTAGCTGATTCAGAACTAGGTTCTTTAGAATCACAAATAGATTTTAGAATTTCTGATATTTCCGAAGTATCACAAGATGAATATAAAAAATTAACATTAACTGAATCTTATGGTGTTTTTGTTGGAGATTTGCCAAAAGAAATGACACCTGACCAAAAAATACTTACTACTTGGGAATCAGAATTTGGCAGTAGAACACCAAACACAACCGAAAAAATGGAATTTTATCATCAGATGAGAGAAGCTGGGTTTGATGGTATGGTTATATTAGACACATTAAAAGATAAAATATAAAAGCATAATTATGAAGAAATTCACAGATTTTAATAATTTCAAAAAGTTATATGAACAAGAAATTACACTTGGTCAAACCACAAATACCGAGGAAACAACATCTACTCCTACACAAGAAGTAGAACAACTAACTGCACAAACCAAAACTGATGAAGTAACAAAATCAGAGCCAGCTAAATTCCTTTCTAAATTATTAGAAAGTAGAGAAATAGCTCAAGTTTATCACTGGCAAGTAAAAGGTGATGAGGGTTCACACTCAGCTCACGTAGCTCTTGCTGAGTACTATGACGAGATAATTGAACTTATTGACGAACTAGTCGAAGTTTATCAAGGACAATATGATCTAATTGATGAATATGATGTAATTGATACTAAAGAAACAAAAACTAAAGACAAAATTGAATACTTTCAAGAAGTAGTTCAATTTATTAAAGATACTAGATACAAAGCAATATTAGAAGAAGATACACATTTACAAAATACAATTGATGAAGTAGTTTCAACTATTTATAGATTGTTATACAAATTAAGATTCAATAGATAATGGAAATCAGAAAATAAGTTTCAAGTTCTTTACTTTGAACAAACTTATTTCTAAACAAGATAAAATTTACTTTAGAAGAGTGTCTATTTTTACATCACGTAAATATGACACTCTTTCTCTTTTGTATGTATCTATAGCATTTCCCCAATTTGGATTTATAGAAGGACTTGCACTATTTAAAGTTAATTGATCATAATATAATCTTAATAAATTACTACCTTCTATAATTAAATCCTCACCATGTAAATCCATTTGTTGTAAAAATTGACCAGTAGCATTATAAACCACAACAACAACTGAAAACATATCTCTTTTACAACCCTTTAAATTATAGTCAAAGAAAACATCATCATATTGAATCTCAATATACTTTTTTTGTGGAGTAGGACCATACATTCTTTTTGACTCTTTATAAGAACTAGTGTTTACTTCTTCTTTAAGATTCATATCAATAATAGAATCATCTTCTATTACCATAAAATATGGTTCACTAAAAAGATAAACTTCATAGTAATATTCTGATCTTGGCTTACTTTGCATTTTCTAAAACCTTTTTAATTTTCTTAGACCTTCTTTGTTGTTTGGTTTCTAAGATACCATATCTACTTTTAAGAACACTTTTGGGATTGAAATTTGAGTCCACTACAATAGGCTCGGATTCTTTAATAATATATGGAGCCCAAACATATCCAGGTTCAATACCTTTTCCTTTTTTACCAATTAAAACTCTATCCATATTTTATTATATGAAAAAAGATTAGTAAAGATACTTTCTACCACTCTCATTATAATCTTTGAGATTATTAACGGTTGTATCTAAAAGTGATAAAGTATCTGATATTTTAGAATTAATAGATTCTAAGCTAGCTACTGAATCATCAATCTGGTCGTTAGACTTTTTAGATTTACTTCTAAAGTTAGATAATTCATTTGTTAAAGATATAATCTCTTCTTTTTTAGCATCAATTGTTGATGATATGTTAGCTAACTGATTAATAATTTCAGAAACTCTATCATTTGAGATATCTACGGTTTCATCTGCTTCAAAGAATTTTCTAATCTTCATAATTAAGGTTTAATTTTTAATATATAGTATATATAAAATATGAAACGCAACAAACTAATATTAGAATTTACTGAGTTCAATGCTCAAAGAATGAATCCAGATTCAGCACAAATGGCTGTACAAGTTGATAATCCACAATTATCAGTCAATGCTTTTGATAGACATGAAGACGCAATTAGAGCTGGTGTTTCTAGAATTAATAATATCTTGCATTCTTTATCAAATAGTGCTTCATTTAGAACATTGAAATCTAAATTTGCCTTAGAAGAACAAAAAATTACATCATTAAAAGTACTTAGAATTGTAAGTGCTGATGATGTTAACTATGATATTTATGTTAGTTTTGTAATTGATGATGAAGAATATTTTGGTGTTATTGAAAATATTTTAACAAATGATACCATATTCAAATCTGAAGTATTTAAAGACTTTGACTTAGTTCAAAGTAAAGAATGGATTATCAGAACAAAGGGATTAATTATTAAAACACTTAAAAAGTGGTTACAACCCGAAGAAGGAAAATATACCTTAATTAATGATTATATCATTTGTTACTCAGTTGATACCGGTAGAATGGTTCGTTTAGAAAAGGGAACTAAAGTAGAATTAGTAAGAGCATATGATAATAAGATTGTTATAAAATATAACAATGATTATTATAACTTAGTTAATAATAATTTTATCTATTTTAATTATTGGTTTGAGAAGGTGATAATTTGAGATGAGTTATTTATATTTAACCAAAAAACTCTCCACCTCCAGATCCACTACCTACAGTAGTCTCTCCAGCAACATAAGTTATACTTCCCGAAAAAGTAATATTATCTCTAGAAACATCTCTATATCTTGTTCCATTATTTCCACCAGAATCAACATATGGTACAAATTGAACATAAAAATCACCGGTATGTGAAACTAATCCAGCTGTATCTACAAATACAGCCATTGCCGCAGGTCCATAAACTGCATTTCCACTCCAACCACCAGAACCAACACCATATGATGTGTTTACTGGTCTGAATCTTTGTCCACTCAATCTTATTACCCATCCGTAGAAAGATCCAGTACTACCATTATATTGAATAGGGTTTCCTCTTGTTATAACAATAGATAAATGAACTAATGCACCAACTCTATACGCCTTTGCTGTATATGTTATCCCACCGCTACTGAAACTATCTGTTAGTATTCCGAAAGTACCATCCACTGAATAATAAAGATAAGTAAGAGGTGAACTTAAATTAGTAACATCTTCATAATTAGTAATGCTTCCATTAGTTGATACTATATTACTCGTAGTACTAATTGTACCACTTACCAAAACATTAGTATTAAAAGTAGAAGTGTTACTATTAATAACTGCTTTAGTTGAACTATTTATTAAAAAATTATAACTACTTGCTGATGCTGATATAGAGTTAGAACTAGCACTAAATTGAGCACCACCTCCGGTAAATATAAATTTATCACTTATTGTATTTACTGAAGTAACATTGGAAGTAGATCTAATTGACCCACTAACATCTAACTTATAAGATGGTGATGGTAAGGTAGTATTGATACCAACATTTCCAGTACTTGATAAATACAAAGAATCCACAAAAGTTCCAGCTGGATCATTTGGCTTTCTATTTAAGAATCTTATCTCACCATCAGCCTGTCCGATTCTAGAAGAACCTTTAGTTGAGTCAAAAACAAAGTCATCACTATCATAATACCAGTTATATGCGATAATTGCATTTCCACCTTTGTGGATTGTTAATGGCAAAGATTGACCAACATATGAAACCGGATAAGAACCAATCTGAATAGATTCTTTTGGATTATTTGTTCCAAAACCAATCGCACCAGATGGTGTTATTCTCATTCTTTCTGCAACCGAAACGGCAGAACCATCACCAGTACCAAATGCTAAACCACCTTCATTTCCATTTGTATCCGATGGATTATATGATATATAAGGACCATCTGTCCAAGATCCACCCGATGTTTTCCATCTAAACTGATTTTTAACTTCAACTGTTGTCCAATCAGGAGAACCAGTAGTAGTGTGTCTATTAAATTGTGAAGATAATGATATATTACTACTTCCACTAGTAGATGATAAAAATAAAATATTTGACTTATTATTAAGTGTAGCACCAACAACACCAGTATCAACATATGTATCACCAACTAAGCTACCGCTACCACCATAAATACCACCAGACTCTTGTGACCAAGTTGCACCATCCCAAAGATATGTTTTCTTGTTATCAGTTTGATAAACTTTCATACCTTCATATTTCCAAGTAATGCTAGACCTTGACACGGAACTAGTTGCTACTAATCTTGAATCAAGTGGAATGCTTTGATTTACGTCATAATTGGAATTTATTAATATACCAGCCATTTTTAATATTTATTTTTATGCAAATTTGAATGTCCAAGCTCCATAAGGTGTTGGTAAATTTGTAGTAGCAGGAGCAATTCCCAAACTACCATTATATATGTAAAATTTATAACTCTTTCCTGTCCATACACCCGAAGAACCAGCGGGAGCATTGACACCGGTAATAACCCACTTAGTGAACGCATTAAAAATATTATTATTGGTGTGGTCTCTAATTTCAACTAAATCTGGAAAATCAGATGGATATCCAAAATAAATATATTTATTACTTCCAGAAAAATTAACAGTTTTATTAAAAGATGAATTAACCGAAGTAGCTGGTTCTGTAATAAGTGGTGTTAATTTATCAGTCACAATTGTTGTTGTAGATGGATTTAATATATTAATAATAGTAGATGTTGTGTGTGATACAGTTGCTGTTCCATAGTACCAAGGAATAACTGTTTTAATAGTTGTTGGCGATGTTCTTGTTGTTACTGCATCTGTTATTGTGGTTACCCAATTAGTAGAATTATATGACGCAGTACCACTCAAGGATGCCGGAACAGTTACATTAACAAATCCAGTTGTTGTTCCAGTTGTAATTGATCCGACAACTGGTAAACTACCGACATATGCACCACCAGTTATACTAATTGTTGTTATTGAGTATGTCGCTGCACTTCTATTTATTGTATAGTTAAGCTTCGCATTACTGATTAAAGCTGAATTACCAGCTTCAAATATAATTGTAGAAGCAGGTGAGATACCAGTTGTCTGTACAGTAGTAGCTAATGTTGGTGCAACATATGGATACAAAATTCTTCTAATCATTTCTACTACCGGAACATTACTAAATGTTGCACCTACTGGAATTGAACCAACTGCAGATGGTATTGGAGTAGCATCTGTGAAGTTAATATTTTGACCATTGAGTAAAACCGGACTACCACTTATTGATACTGTTCCAGCTGAAATAAGAGAAGCTGATGTGGATTGAGTGGCAACTGCTTCCCAAACCACCAATGGTGTTCCACCTGGATTTCTATAAGTTAAAACATAACCATCTGTAACTGATTGATTTTCAGTATATGTAGGAAAAACAACTCCATTTAAAGAGATGTTTCCATTATCACTTTTAATGTTAATATCACCACCTGATTTAGTTAATCCAACTTGGACATAAGAAGAGTTTCCTATTTCAAAGTTTAAGTAAGTGCCATTAGCCGTAGTAACAACTTTAGATTGCAAAAATGGAGAACTAACATCACCACCTTGGAAATTAGAGCCAGTGCCAGCCAAAATTGCAATTTTGGTATCATAGTTACTAGTTGGTTCAGTTCTTGTATTATAAAAGAAAATATCAACATCAGTGCTATTTGCCAATAAATTACTGTTCATGATGTATTGACCATTTGCAGTCTTTTTACCTAAAAATATTTTACTTTGAATGTCATTTTGATCAATACCAATATAACTAGTTCCAAAACTAGGAATAGTGGTTGGTTTAAATATAGAATTTTCCCAAACAGTATAAACCGAATCTCTTATATCCTTTGGTAAAATTGCTTTAGATGTATTATCAGGCAATACACTTAAAACTTCAGTTATGTCTGTTAATTTAGTTGCATCTGTTGGTGGATTTCCAATACTATAAGTAGCCATTAATATATTCTGCTTTTTCTTATATATTAAAATCCCAATCGCCAATTTAATATATAATCTACATGAAAAATATCAAATCATATCAACTATTCTTAGAAGATAAAAAAGTAGAGGCAAGTAAATCTACAAGAGAAGTTATTATTCAATTTTTAATCACACAAGAAAGAATATCTGGATTATACTTTCGTGATTTTGACTTAATTGAAGATGACAACGGTAGAGAAAAGTTTATTATTGCTTACACACAAGATGGACCAAATGGTGAAAAACCACTAATGGATAAAATAGTTTTTGATATTATAGATTATTATACCTGGGGATTAGAAAGTAAGTATGATAAAGGTGACTATGAATTTGATAATACTTGGAGAAATCCTAAAACTAAACCTTTAGAAACAGCCATTAAAGACATGAAGTCAAACATACTTCGTCAAATAATTTTTAATGATCCATCAAAAAAATTAGCAGAACCAAATAATGATGATAAAAAACTAATTGATAAGATTTTTGATAAAAATAATGTTTGGGAAATTTGTAAAAGTAAGGTCACTTCAATTATGAATTCAATCAATAAATATGATATTGAAGAAATTGAAGATAGGTTGGTAGAATATCACGATGAGTTAATTGGATGGGAATTGATGATAATGTTTGCTTGGAATTACAAACAAAGTTGGCATGGACTTAAATCAGACTATATCATTGATGACCAAACTTGTAGATTAATATGGGATGCCTTCTATGAAATGAATAAACCATATGAGAAAGCCACATTTGAAGAATTCATAAAAAATGTAAAGCCTTGTATTTATATAAACTTTGAAGATGAAAGCCACAGAAGTCCAAAAAGATTATCACAGGTTGAACCAATAGGATTCAAAATTGGCAAAAGATTTGAACAATTATATGATGTTGAAGAAGTTAAATATCCATATTATCCAAATACAAGAAGATTTGATGATGAATCAGATATATCTGATTACCAAATGACTATTATTATAAAATAAAAAATCCTCAAATTTCTTTGAGGATTCTTTCTATCTTCCACTTTCTACTTTTAATTTTCCACTTAGTGAACTCTTTACTATAAATTTGTTCATCATAGATTCGACCACCGTGTGTTTTTTGATTAAACTGAACAATCACACCTTCAAGGATATATCTATCCATTAACTAAATAAGAATTCAATTTTAATTAAATCTTTGATTTTAGCAGTTGTTAAATTTAATTCATCAAAGTTTACCTTTTCATATTCAATAGTATTTTCAATACTCATTAAATCAAACATTTCTTTGTTAAAGGATTCAACATCTGAAATTCTAACAGCTCCAGGAATTGAATTTCCATTTTCATCTTGAGCCTGAATTGGATTTCCTTGCTCATCTTTTTCTAAATACTTATCAAAAATCTTCTTTTCTAATTTTAATTTGTCCTCAACTAAAGAAGAAACCTCTTTGATAATTCTCATAAGTCTGAAAGCCAACTTTGCATTGATGTCCATATCAATCAACTCATTCAAAGCTGCAACTGTTTCATTATTCAATTGTGAATTTTTAATTACAATCATTTTATTTAAATTATTTTTTATACTTTATTATATATCATTTTATCCTCAATTTGTTTAACTCTATCCAATGAAATATTATAATACTTTTCATCTCTTTCTATTAAAATATAACCTCTGTTTACTTTTAAAGAAGCAACCGCTGTTGTACCACTACCACCAAATGAATCTAATACAACATCATTTTCATTTGTATGTTTTTCTATAATTGACTTAAATAGTTCTAATGGTTTTTGAGTTGGATGTTCAGTTCTTTCTTTTCCATGACAAAGTGGGAAATTATAAATACCCTTATCATATTGAGAATTAAATGTCGGGTTCTTGCCTTTTGTGAAAGTGAAAAAGAATTCAATTGCATTTGATAAGTAATTTATCTTAGAGTTAATAGGAGTTGGATTGTTTTTAACCCACTGACAGACTCTTGGTTGTCTAAATCCCCACTTCTCAGCTAATTCTTTTAATATATCACATTTCCAAACATCATAAAAGATAATAAGAGTTCCACCTGGTTTTAATATTCTTTTATATTCACTAAATAACAAATCAAAGTTAATTTCTTCTTTATCCCATTCACCAAAGTCAATACTAATCTTATTGAACTTAGTGTTGTCCGAATTTTTAGTGAAATTAGAATTTTTAGAAATTTGATAAGGTGGATCAGTTAGTATTAGGTCAATAGAGTTCTTTGGTATTGTTTTTAAAACTTCAAAGCAGTCTCCTAATATAATTTGATTCGTCATAATTTATATATAATACAAACATGACCTTCCCTATTAATTATTTCCTAATCTTTCCAGATTGCTTCTAAATCAAGTTTAGACTTAACATCAACTACTCTACCATTTATTTGTAGTGAGTAACTAACAACTCCCATAAATTCCTTAACTATCTTTCTAATTTTATCTTGTTCAGATGGATCTAAATCAAAATTAAAAATAGTTACTAAGTTTTCAATTTCCGAAAAAGTTAAATTATTCTTATTGCCAACAAAGAAAAGAAAATCATAATTATAAGAATTCCATTTTTTAGCATCTACATCACCTGATTTTAATACTAAAAAATTTGTTAAACAATTTTCAATTCCAATAGAAGGCATTGAGAATCTATAATTATCAATAACAATCTCACCATTCTTTTTATCTACTTCATACTTATCAAAATTGAAATAATTGAAAGTTTTATTACTAAATTCAATCAAATCTGGCTTACCCATCTCATCATTAAAGAATGGAATCCTAATAGTTTTATTCATAGTTAATTTAACTATTTCTAAAAATATAAAAATAATATCAACACTTTTGATGTCTTCAAACTTATAGTTTTTACTAAATTGAGTATTTGATGATACAATCTTTTTAACAGACTCAATTACCATATAAAGATTATCTTTATCATAGTTATACTCATAATCTATAATATCTTCTACATCAGCCTTTTTTATTCTTAGTTCAAAATCTGGCTTATAGAATAATCCTTGTGATGGCAAACTAAAAGTTTCAATCTTTTTGGTCTGTGATAAAAGACCTCTCATTATTTCAACAATACCCATATATGTGATTATTATTTTTAAGTATATATTATCAAGTACTATTTCTATCTCAATAAAAAACATCAGATAAGATAAAGATCATGACTATTATGATGGTGAATTAATAAAAGATAATTTTAATCTAAATTATAATAATGAAAATTATCCAACAATAGATCATAAGATCTCTATTCAACATGGATTCTTAAATGAAATTGACCCTTCTATTATAGGAGGTTTGGAGAACTTATGTATAACAAAAAGGTCAATTAACATATACAAGAATAAATTAACAGAAGAGCAATTTATAAGGAAATTGAATTAATCTGATTAATAAGTGCATTACGATCCTCCTTTAAAGCAGACATGACATCAAATACTCTATCGGAAAATCCAGCTAAACAGTAAATTTGATTTTGCGGCATTTGTAGTGTGCCAAGTCCAGCTAAATCAAAGCTGAATATGTGTGGGTTACAATTAAACTTCGACTTGTAAGAATTCAATTGAATTAAAGGACTATCATGTCCAATAAAAGATTGCATATCAGAAAGAATTATCATATTATCATAAGCTTTATTTGCCTTAACAAAAACATCTCTTAGGTTTGTACCACCACCACTGAATCGGAAACTGTTTCTAATTGTAAGAATAGAATCCATTGGATTGTATTGCTTATAGTTAGCTGATGTTGCGAATGTCATAACATCACAGTTGTTAGCTTTTGCTAACATAGCTCCGAAAAGTGATGCAATCTCGGATGGACGACCACTCATAGAACCCGATACATCAAGTACAACAAGAGTTTCACCATCAAATTTTGGCACATTCATACCAGAGATATCAAGAGCTTGGTTAATAGCAGTTAGTACTTTTCTAACATCAGAAGATGCACCCAACTTAGAAATTTCTTCATAAGCTGTTACAAAACGGAAAGGAAGAACTTTACTTCTTGAAATCATATATTCATCAGTCAATAAATCACAAGCTGCTGGAATAGCTTGAGGTGCTTGATTGATTATATTTCTCAAGTTTCTCAAAAGAGCAAAGTAACCAATCTTCTTAGTAGAGATTAACTCAACCCAAGCATCAGACTTCAATTTAGCCAAATCTCCTTCATCAGAAGCTTGTTGACCAGCTTGTGATAACATTGACTCCCAAGTTTGAGTATTCTTCAACTTATCATTAACAAGTGCGTTAAGAGCTGACTTGTTTCTTTCAGTTGGTACTGGATGAACTAAGTTAACGATATCTACCAACTTAACTTCTTTGTTTTCGCCTTTATACTTAGCCAATTGATAAGCATCAAACTTATCAAAAGCTTTAGCAAAACCTTTCTTCAAAGAGTTTGGAAACTTAGGATGATTCTTATCAGTCTTGTTTGCCAAGTAATAAGACATGATTTCAGTCATATCATCAACACGACTAACAACTTTATCATAAAAGTTTTTACCCCATTCTTTACCAGAAAGATCAGAAGCTAATTCACCGGCAAGTGCGTGTGTAATACTTCTCATACCAAATTCATCACGAGCAAAGATTGCGGCTTTAGCAGCAAATTCTTTGTTACTCATAGATTTAATTTGTTTCTTCAAGTCTTCCAATGTTTGGTTGGAATCACGATAGAATTGGTTATTAACAAATGAAGTCAATAACAGAGAAACAAGAGCTAATTCATTAGACTCTTTATAAGCCTCACCACCAGCGTGGTTTGTAGTTTTTGTCTTTGGTTTTACTACTGTTGCATTAAATTTTGACATAGTTTTATATTTTTATTTTATTTATTTAAACGTAAAAGACCAGATTCACTTTTGGTAAATCTGGTCTTTAATAAATTTGAGGGACAGGAAAAGCTAGTTGAGCTGTCACAAGAGCTTTCTATTAGAGCGTATCTAACTTTGAAAGTTTGTCGAAATTTTTATTAGGATGTTTTTCTCCACCCAACTTTTTTATGGTCTTTAGTTTCAACCCCATATAGTTTAGTTCTTTCTGGTAGAACCATTGTTGTCAATGAACCAGTCTTTTTAACCACTTTTGGTGGGAAACATCAAGCTTGACAAGCCATTCTGTTTTTTTAAATCATAGTTTAATTTACGAAGTATCTCATCCTATGACCATGTCCTCAAACATATATAATCGACCAGAGTAATCTATAAATGAGTGTTTTTTCATATCCTGCGAAGTAACTCATTTATTCACTACTGGAGTGTTTTTCTTTTATTCTGTGTTTCTAAAAAGTTTAGATAATCTCTAAAATTATTTTCTAAATTTCTCTTTCACACCGAACTGAGAATTTTTATATACTAACAATTAAAAAAATTAAAACTTTTTTAATTATTTTTTTGTAATGATATATATGAACACTAAAATTTGTATTTTTTCAAGGGTGGATTTTTTATAGATTACCTTTATAAAAAGTGAAAAGTGAAAATAATATATACATTTATGAGACATTTATCAAACTATAAACAATTCAATGAAGAATTAATAATTCAACAAACTATTGATTATATCAATTTATCTATTAATGAGTCATCAGATAACAAATCTATTTGGGATAACATTGTAAGTAAACTAAAAGGTCTTTCTGTAGATGGTAGAAAAAAGTTGATTAAATATGCTGTCGGAACACTCTTAGTTTTCAATACTATAACAAATGTTATTCAAATAATTAACAACTCTAACGCATCATCAGAAGATAAAGAAATTGCAATAGAAATGGTTGAAGAAAAAGATAAAGAAGTTTTTAAACCTGGGTATGAATTTAAACTTTCAGAGGCTGGTTGGAACCATATCAAAAGTGAAGAAAAGTGTGAATTAAAAGCTTATACAATTGGAGATGGTAAAGTTACGGTTGGATATGGACATGCTGAGGATATTATTAAAACTAAATTAAGAAAAGGTCAAAAGATAACACAAGCTCAAGCTGATAAGTATCTAAGAGAAGATCTAAAAGTAGCAGCTGATGGTGTAAGAAGAATATTCCAAGATTGGAATGATAGAGGAATAGATGTGAAAATATCACAAAGTATGTTTGATGCTTTAGTATCATTGGCTTTTAATTCGGGTGTTGGTAGTTTAAGACAATCGGAACTAATACAACACATCAAAAAAGGTGAGTTAAAATTAGCAGGTGACTCAATTAAAGATTACAACTTAAATAAAAAATTTCCAGGATTAGAAACCAGAAGAGAAAAAGAAAGTGAAATGTTTTTAGCTTCTTTATAAAAATATTATAGACCATATTTTCTCCAACCAGACCAACCACAATTCTTATAAGATTTTTCCGGTTTTTGTGGATATCTCAAGTCAGGATTTTCTTTAGCATATTTTCTATAACTAGTTATTGTATTTATAACTCCACTTTTTACTAAATCAGGTACAATAATTTCAAACTCTTCATAAGATATACACTTTCTTAGTTTCTCTCTGTGTTCTAATGTAAATACTCTATTTTTTAGACTTTCTGACAACTTCATCTTAGTTTCATCAGATAATTTTAGTTTATCAGATCCTTTATTCAACTTCTTATAGTTAGTATCTTTTAACTTCTGTCTATGTTCATCTGTAAATAATTCACCATTATCACTTTTATTTTTAAGAGATTTTGATATTCTATCATACCATTCTTGCTTAAGATCATCTGGTTTATTTATTCTTGCATCATTCATTCTTTTAACCATGAAATTTATTTCAACTTCTGAATAATTTGAAAACTGCTCTAATGTCTTCTCTCTTATTTTCTCTACGGTCTCTACACTTCGTTTAATACCAAACATAGGGTTTAGTTCTCCTCTATTACCAAAATTAGAATTTAATGTACCTACTCTTTTAGAAGCTTTCTCTGATAGTTTCTGTTTTAACTCAATTGATCTTTCAACTCCTACAATTTCTTCTAGTTTCTTTCCTTTGTTATGGTGTTCACCAATCCAAGTTACACCACCATCACCACCATCAGTTGTGTTTAACAGCGGTCCTAAACCATCACAAGATTTACCTATTAGTCTAATTGTTGAAATCTCATAACTATCATAATTTTCTTTTGTTAATCCTTCAATTATCTTAACTATTTTTGGTTCAAACCCATCATTTAATATACTTTTAATTTTAGATATTATTAAATTATTCTTTCCTTTTCTACTACCATTTGCAACTCTAAGATGTGTTAAGTATCTATCATTAACACCTTTACCAATATAAAAAGGTTCATACTCAAAATGGAAATCTCCAAATGAATATGAACCTTTTTTTCTTGTGTCTAAATAAACATAAATATAATACATAAAATGATTGTTTTCTTTTATATATTAAGTTATGTTATGTCCCTCAACAAAAACAAGTATCCGGGATTACGAACCACATGCCATGCATTCCCCAGGATCTGAATCTAAGCTACACGAGATTTCAGCCATTTGTTCTTCAACTGTTTTTTGAACAATTGCTTCTGGAGCTTTTGATTCTTGAACAGTGAACTTAACAGCGTCAGCCGCTGACTTAGTTCTCAAGTAATACATACCAGTCTTCAAATTACTCTTTGTCTCACGGTAAAATTTAGGATTACCATCTTTATCATAAACCACTTGACAATTAGGATCATTTACCGGAATAATTGGTTGACCATTAGAATCATTTAAGAAAGAACGTCTTCCCCAACCATAGAAGTGCATTGCTGTTAACTTACCAAAGTTTACATTTTCCATAAACACATTCATAGATTGTGTTTGGTCGATAAATGCTCCCCTATCAGCCGCCATATCAATAACATCTTTTTGTTTGATTTCCCAAACTGTTTTGAAAATCTCTTTCAAATTAGTTGGTACTTCTGGTACATTTTGTACAGAACCATTTTGTTGAATAATCTTATTCTTAACAGAGTCATTCCAAATACCAAGTTTTACTAATTCTTTTACTAAGTATTTATTTACCATAATAAATTCACCAGAGATAACTCTTCTTAAATAAAGATTTGAAGTTTGTGCTTCACAAGATGCCTCATTTCCTAAGATAGATGCGGTAGAAGCCGTTGGCATAATACAAGTTGTTAAAGAATTTCTAACACCACATTTAAGAATATCTTCTCTTAATTTCTTCCAATCCCATCTATCAGTTGTAGTTGATCCCCACAAATCAAATTGGAATTTACCTTGTGAAATAGGTGAACCTTTGTATGTTGCATAATGTCCTGATTCTTTAGCTAAATCACAAGATGCTCTCATTGCCGCATAATAGATAGTTTCAAAAATTTGTTTATTTACACCTCTAGCCTCTTGAGAATCATAAGATGTTCCCATTAAGAAAAATACATCAGCCAATCCTTGAACACCCAAACCAATTGGTCTATGTAATAGATTAGAGAATTTCGCTGCTCTTGACGGATAGTAATTAACATCAATAACATTATTCAAATTGATAGTTGCTTGATAAGCTACATCATACAGTTTATTATAGTTGTATGTCTTATTCTTATTGACAAATTTAGTCAATGAGATTGAAGCCAAGTTACAAACAGCTGTTTCATTTACCGACTCTTCACCCCAGAATTCACCTAATCCAACCGATTCAAGTAATTCTTTATTTTGAAGGATTTCTTTCTGTACTTTAGTAATTCCAGTCACCTCAACAATTTCCGCACAAAGATTAGAACTCTTAACTACACCAATGTTAGCTTGGTTTGATTTCTCATTAATTGAATCTTTATAAAGAATATATGGGGTACCAGTTTCAACTTGTGACTCAAGAACTTTATTCCATAAATCTCTAGCCTTAACTACTTTCTTACCATAACCTTTAGATTCATAGTCCAAGTAAATTTTTCTGAAATCCTCACCATAAGTCTCAGTTAAACCGGGACATTCGTGGGGACACATTAAAGTCCAATCTTCATCTAAGTCAACTCTTTCCATAAAGATATCATTTGCCCAAAGTGCTAAGAAAAGGTCACGAGCACGTAATTCTTCTTTACCTTGATTCTTTCTCAAATCCAAAAAGTCAAAAATATCAGAGTGCCAAGGCTCTAGGTAGATGGCCATCGATCCTTTACGTTTTCCACCCCCTTGGTCAACCGCTCTTGCTGTTTCATTAAAGATTTTCAAGAATGGGATAATACCATTTGATGTTCCGTTTGTACCAGCAATATAAGTACCTTTAGCTCTGATTTTGTTGAAAGCAATTCCAATACCACCAGCGTTTTTAGAGATTTGAGCAGATTCTTTAAGAGTATTAAAAATGCCTTCAATAGAATCATCTTCCATATCTAATAAGAAACAAGATGATAATTGTGGTCTACCTGTACCAGAGTTAAAAAGGGTTGGAGTTGCGTGTGTATAGTAACCCTCAGAAAGTAAATTATAAGTTTCAATTACTTTAACAAGGTTCTCACCCCAAACCTGTAACGCAGTTCTCATATACATATATTGAGGACGCTCAGCAACTTTACCATTCAACTTCAATAGGTAACTTCTTTCTAAAACTTTGAATCCAAAATAGTCAAAATTGTGGTCTCTAGAATGAACAATAGCCGAATCCAATTCATCAGCATGTTTCATAACAATGTTATAGAAAGATTGTGAAACAACTGGTGAGTGTTTTCTTGTATTTGGATCCGTGTAGTTATATAAATCTTTAACTGTTTCACTGAAACTCTTTTTAGTCTCCTTGTGTAAAGAAGTAATTGCAATTCTTGCTGCTAATGTTGCATAATCTGGGTGCTTAGTAGTAAGAGCAGCAGCAGTTTCCATAGCTAATTGATCCAATACTCTTGTTTCAATATCTGGAGTAATTCCTTCAATAACTTTTTGAGCAATCTCGAATGGTTGAATCCATTTCGGATCTAATCCATAAGTTTGCTGATTGATTCTATCCAGAACTTTATCAAGCATTACTGGCTCTTTTTTGCCGTTTCTTTTTGTGACTTTTATATTAATCATGTTAATTTATTTTTTTGTATTGATATATATCGATCTATTTTTTAATAGTTTAATCTTATGTTTGTTTTTTTCAATTTTTTGTATTACCTTAAAAAATATTTTTTATAGAAAATCTATGTGATTTAATTTATTTAGATTATACTTGAATTTGGTGTTATTTAAAATCTTTGTAATATTTTTAATATCTATTTCATAGATTTTTTCATATGAGTTTACTCTAAAAGTAGATGTTCCATAATCAGCTTCTATAACAACACCTGTAATATGTATTAGCTCAGTCACCATACCAGATGGATCTTCTCCTAAAAATTCAATCTCAGTTCCCTCATAGATATTTCTATTAGAAACTTCTTTAGAATAATTTTGTTTGCCTATATGGTCTTGTAATTCACTTATTATTAAATTTCTCCACTTGTTATCCAATAACTTGAACATATTAAATAAATTATCTGAGAAATAAACCGCTAATTCATTAAACAATTCTATATTTGTAAAACTTTCTTTTTGAAGATTAGTTTTTAACAAAAAATAATATTGATTAAAGTCAACACGAGATGGTTTTCTTCTGTTATTTAGAAAGTTAATATCTGTATGTTTTGATAATACTTCATATACTTTTTCTTTAATTCTCTTTTCTTTAATATAGTTCTCATTATCTACTGATTCAAACCAATAATGAGAAGATTTATCTACTTCAAAACTATCATTGAAGCTAGTACCAGTCATTTCAAGAGAATCTTCGGTTAAAGGGTCTTCCTTTTTACCTTTAAAGATAGAATCATATTTTAAGCTATGCTTTCCTTGAATGGTATGTTTTGACAAAACAACATCATCTGCAGGTACCTCTGGTTTCAAATCAAACTCTAAGTCTTCATCATCAATCTCAATAACATCATTTAGATGTTCATCATCATCTTCAATATCAATTGATTCAGAATCTACTTCCGCATCTGAAGTAGATTCTTCTTCAATGGGTGTAGATTCAGTTGAATCTACACTTTCTTCATTAAAGTCGTCTTCTAAATCTAGATCTACATCTTTTTTCTTTTTAGCACTCATTTGTTTTGTTTATTTTTTATTAGATAGAATCTAAAAACACATCATTTTCCAATGTTAGATATGTCGAATTCAAATTTAATCTAACTTGTGATTTTAAAAAATCACCATCTCTTTGTTTTAACAATTTAAATCTATATATACCCTGTCTTTTCATCTCCTCAGTGCGAATTATGGCAAAGAAGCTATCAGCCGTCTCCGCTATTGCCTTAGATTCCGGAACTTGTTCTAAAGTAATATCGTTTGCATTCCAAGCATCCTTTGATACCTGTACTCCAGTAATAACCGGTATTTTAAATTTAGCACCAATTGCTCTTAATCCCTCAGCTAATGATTTACCTTTTGTATAAAGATTATCACCAGCAATTCCTTTAACCGCAGCTACTAATGTTATATAATCAACAATAATTAAATCAATTTTAATTCCTTTTTTCTCTTTTAATTTCTGAACATAATTATCAAAATCATTTACAGTAGCCGTTCCAGCTGCCCAAAACTTAGTAATAATCTTACCAACTTTTTTCTCGAACAAATCACCACTGTTATTATTTTTAAGGCTTTGTATTCTTTTCTTAATTGCTTCAGTGTCTTTACTTACAGTATCATAGTCATTAATAGGAATTCTCAATCTCATAGCACCAACACGCTTCATTACCTTTCTCTCACTCATTTCAAGTGTGATATAAAGCACATTGTAACCCATATCAGCTGATTTAACCGCAAAGTTTTGCATCCACAATGATTTACCATTGTTTGTTTCAGCCATAATAACATTTAGCGTTGAAATATCCCAACCACCACCAAGCATATGGTCAATGGTTTCAAATCCTGAACGGATTTTAAATTTAGCGGAATCTTGTACGTGATTTTCTGGATCATCAAAGTCAGAACCCATATCATCATCATTAACAAAATCGGTTTTAGACATTTGGTCAACAATACTTTTAATCTTATTTGCCGCAATAACAGCTGATTCAAAGTCATTGACAGTATCTAAGTTTCTTGTTTCATCAATTATATCAACAGTACCACTTTTCAATCTATTGGAAAGAATCCAAGCATTGAATCTTGGAACAATAAAGTTAATCTCATCATATTCAATAAGATTAACAGTTAACATAGCCTTCAAAATTTCTTTAGTAATAAGACCATCGCGGTCTTCCAAAGAAACCATTTCTAAAATTTGCTTCGGATGTGGAACTTCTGCATCCGAATTTTTCATCATGTAATTTCGGAGAATTGTGTAAACAAATTGAATCTCAACATTCTTAAAGAAGAATGGTTCAACAATATCAAAATATCTCTTATTCTTGATAATATACGCAAAAAATACCTTTTCTAAAGATATTGTCATTCAATATTAATTATTTTTTATTTATAGTTGCTGGGATAGTCTAAGTTTAATACATATTGTTCATGAAATTAATTCTCATTTACCAATTTTATTAATTTGTAAATTTTACCAGTTTATATTATAATAAAAAATTAAGAAAATATCCAATTAAAATTTGGATATTTTTTTGTAATATGTGACCAATATCCACCACTAACATCATTATCAACAATAATAGTGTCACCATCTTTAAGATTTTGTAAAATCACTTCTACAACTTTTGTAGCAATACCCTTTTGATTAGTAGAATTAACTATAGATTTGATTTCTATAGCATCTTCATGAAATTTAAGTAAGAGTCCAAGAATAGAATCTTTTGAAATCAAAGAAACTTGTGGCCTGTTGAGTTTGTCTAATTCAGTAGAGGCCCATAAAAAGTTTTTAGTCACTTTAATATGTGGAAAATATGTAGATAACTCATTTGATATTTGAGTCATTAAGTTAAATTTATTGAATTCTAATATCATATGTAAGGATTTAAATCTCTAAGTGAAATTGAATTACTAATAAATGACATAAATGCGTCTCTACTTATGTTATACTCTCTAGCCATTTCATCCGAAACAACTCTAATATCTCCACGTAAATCATCAATATAATTTCTAACTATCTTTCTACAAATTTCAGTAAAATCTGAAAAGTAGATGCCTGATATATCACCATCACGGTCACGTATATTACTAATTCTATCCATGAAATTGGTAGCCTTTTCTGATCTCAACCAATCATTAACCATACCTCTTGAGTCACTAGTATCATCATAAATTATAAAAGCTAATGTTAATCCAGATAATATTTCATACACTAGTTGTACTTGGTCATCGGTTAAATTGTAATTTTCAAATCTTGAAAGGATTTCAAGATTAATAGATTCATCAATTGTCATAAATTTTTTCCAAACTAAATCAAAAAATTTTAAATATAAATCAGTACCATCTATGCCACTCATTTTGCTATCGATTTCAAATTGTCTTCTATAACCAGATGAATTTTTTAACCAAAGCTCATGAAACTTTGTTTTAGTTTCAATAATTGAATCTTTAGTAGATTGGTCAATATTTGACTCATTTACAAAGTTCATAAATTTTGTATAGTTTAATTGTTCATAAGATGATCTAAAATCAACTACACTAATCCATTTATTATCGTCACTCGGAGTCAATCCAAATAAAATAGCATCTTCTCTAAGAAGATATGCTCTACCATCTCTTTCTTTAACTAATTCGGTGAAGTTGTTAACTTTTGGTATAACATCATAATATCTACCACAATCAAAAAGCTCAAAACACCCCTGTTTTATTTGCCATTCATTCCAAAAATCTTTTACCACTAAATCATCACTGTAATATCTTTCACCACCGAGTTTATAATCTGGTGTCTTCCAATCATTCGACTTTAGCTTTGTTTCTATTTCAAATAGATTCTCATGACGTTCCATTTTTGAAATAAAATCAATTGGATGTAAGTAATCACCAATATATTTAGTTGCAACTTTAATTATTGCATCTCTATGTATTAATCCAAATTCTTTAGTATCCACAGCTTGTCTCTTATCAATCCAATCTTGCATTGATTCCGACCAAACAGCATTGTCTTGATATATCCACTCATCTAAAAATTCACATTTTTTACACATAGACTTTGGAACCCACCCAAACTTACTATCTTCTATAGCTTCCTTTCTATTAATAAACATATTTAGCTTTTTTGAGAATACATGACTTAATCTACTTGGTAATCCCTCATTATGATTTCTAATTTCAGATACAGAATAGTTTCTTGTGATATCTTTATCATGCCAATGATTAAAATTGGAAACATATCCATTACCTAAAATTTTTCCTTCTTTATCAATCTTTTCATATAAATAATTGAAACTATCAGCATATGGATAATGTTCAAAATTAACTTTATTTAAGAAAACTTTCATCTCATATTGATTTTCCGAATTTTTATGTGATGCTAATATCTTTGGATCTTTATTACATAAGTTATCAACAACCCAATCAAATAAGAATTGAAAATCAGAGTCTTGTTCTGTATAGATTCTATCTAAGTAAAACTTTTTATTACCTTGTGATGTTTCATCCAATACCCAAAATAGTGCTCTAGCTACTAATTTACCCTCATCTGTGATAATTACCATTGATATTTTATCTGGATTTTCAGCATAAATATTCATAAAGTGATTAACCTTTTCATATCTCATACAAGAACTACCTAACGTTCCTTTATCAGAGTTATAATTATTTATATTATACCATTTTAGAATATCTTTACCTTTAACAACTTCAGTTTTACGACTTACAATACCATGTTTTTTATTCCAAGTAGATTTGAAATTATTGATGAATTTTTCAACATCGGTATCTTTGAATTGGTTGTGTCCATTATCTTTAAGAATCTGATTAATCATTCTACCAATTTTAGCATTACCTTTAGTTTTGGTAGTAACATCATCACCTTTAGTTAGAAATCTTTGATATTGATTATCTGGTAAAAATGAAACCTCATCATTCTTTTCTTTATCAACATCAATTAGGTTGTAATTAGTTTTAATATCAGGTTTATCATCAATAATACTATATAAAATATCAGCTATCTTATCACCATTTGGCATATCATGTATAATGTTCTTAAATTCTTTTGATGTAACCATAACAGATTCCAACAATTGATATACTAAATAATCACTATATTTACGAGCTAATTTCATATTATTGTTCTTTTATTAAAGTATTTTTACCTAAGTCTTTACCTTCTCCATCTTTAATATCATATGGTCTAGCAAAAGTAGGTTTATCTAAATCTTTATTAATTTTAATGTTCAATTTATCTTTTAGTTTAGTAACTAAATAGTTAAATCCATTTTTTGCTAAAAATGTACCAATACCAACACCAATAGAAAGAAAATTCATTGGAAGTGTTTCAATATTAAAATCATACTTATCAATCATCCATCTAATTGCATTCATTGATGGTATTAAAATAGTTGTATAAGCAAACATATCTAAAAATCCACTTATTATATAAGGAGTATTCTTAAAAATAGTCTTAAATAAATTACCAATTGATTTGAAACAAGAAACTAATTTTTTAACAATTCCATTTCCAAATCCTCTTAATTTTAATTCTTCTAATATAGTTCTCGCATCTGCCTTAGTTACTTCACTCTTAAATGCTCCAGAACCATTACAAGACTTACATTCTTCTTCACTTCCATCTTCTTCTTCTTCTTCACCGATGTAACCCAATCCATCACAGTCTGGACATTCTACAACATCATCTCCAGCTTTATTATTCTTTTCTTCTAAGTAAGTAATAGCAAGAGCGGCAATAGTTAATAAAACTATATTCTCTGAATTCAAATCTACTTTAAGATTGCCATTTTTAATAAGATTTTCAACAACTGGATACATTGCTCTAATTCCAGCACCAAATGTAAAAACTAAACTATAGTTAAATTTCAAATCTCTTGATAAAGATTTAAGAATATTCTGAATATACGAATCATCAACAGATTCATTTAGCTTAGGATTAATAATCATTTCAATAAGTTCTTCAGCCATTTTTAATGACTCTTTGTGTTGATTATATTTTAATATTTTAGACATATTGAATATATATTAATTATTATACTTTAATTTTTAACTTTAATAAAAATGTACATTTTGGTATTAATATATATTAAAATGAAATGTATTAAATTATTTGAAAACTTCTCTGATAGTGATTCAGAAAAACCAAAAGAAAGACCTGAGAGAAAAGCAAGACCTGAAAAAAAGGACATTAAAAGATGTATTGGTCAATGCGAAAGAAAGTTTTTCTTAAAAGACGGCAAACCAGTTGTGTATTGTCCATCTTGTGATAGAATATTGAATTAAATTTTTAATATATATAGTTATATAAAAAACAAGTAAAAAACATGAAATACTTAAAATTATTTGAAGACTACAAACAAGAAGAATTGTGCAAAGAATGTGATTGCAAACTATCTGAATGTAAATGTGACAATGCTGAAGAAGCAAACGAAGCTAAAAAGGCTAAGCCAGATTTCTTAGACTTAGATAAAGACGGTGATAAGAAAGAGTCTATGAAAAAAGCAGCTGCTGATAAAAAGAAAGATGGTAAGTCAGAAAAGCCTGCTAAATTAACCGCAGCTCAAAAGAAACTTCCAGAAGGGCTGAGAAAAGCAATTGAAGCTAGAAAGAAAAAGTAATGAAACATCTAAGAACTTTTGAGAGTTTTTCTAAGTCAACCGAAGATGAAACTAAAGATTTCTTAGATCAATTTGGCGAAGACTCTGATGCAGCTAATACTATAGGAATTGGCGTTCCTTGTACAGACTGTAATTGTGTTGTAGAAGAATGTAATTGTGGATGCAAATCCTGTAAAACAAAACAAAAACACGGTGTTAGTTTCAAAAGAGAACCATATAAACAAGATTATACACCAGATAAAAAAGATGAAATAACAAAATAAAAAACCACTCATATATGAGTGGTTTTTTATTTATGATCCAACTTTGACATCTATCCGTTTAATTGCTACTTGTAACCAATCCGGTATTAAATGTGAACTATACTTTAAGATATCAGAAAAGGATCCATCTATAATAATCGTATCTGCGAAATCGGTTTTGCTCCTTACTGAACGACCAGTCATTTGTAGTAAACCACAAACAGTTTTCCAGGCATACCACTCTGGATTATTTTTCTGTCGCATTTTGTTTTTTTGTGAACCGAGGCTAGGATACGGAATTTTAGCTATAATTTGAAATCTACTTCTATCATGGTCAAATGAAACTCCAGTTCCAACAGATGGACTAACAAAAACTGTTGGATCCTCTGTTTCAAAATGTTTTCTCAACATTTCATCTTTATTACTGGATTCATGAAACACTAATCTTGGATTGTCAACGCCTCTTTGGATCCAATTTGATAACTCAAAAGAATTGGTGTGAATGATTCCTTTTTTACCTTCATACTTTTTCAACAACTTATGTAAATAAGTAACATAATTCTTAAATGTTTCTTCTTTTTTAGCATAAGACATTTTACCCAATGGCATATAATATATTGGTCTGTTTTCAACCGGAAACGGTGATGGTACAGAATAGTAAACTGTTTTATCTTCATCTAATCCATTTAATTCTGAAAATAATCTTTTATCTAAAATAGTACCAGACATTAAGATAACCATATCATACTTACTCCAAACATACTTATCTAAGTAGTCATAAGCCCAAATTGGTTCTAATGATAATTCTTTTTGATCTGTTTTTTCATTGAAATAAGTTTCAAGTACCCAATTGTGTGGATTTTCTTTATATTCTTTTAAGAAAAGGTCAATTTTTAATTGATATTGTTTTAAGTCACTTATAACTTGCATCAACTTAACATCGCTATTTCCACCAACACCAGTTATCTTAGATATTCTTAAATCTCTTTTATCTTGTTTAATATTTCTACCACCTTGCATAGACTTATCAACATCATCAATGGTTTGAATAACCTCACCTTTAAGATACTCTAAGAAAGTAATATACTGAGTAATAGTTCCAACTTTTTTAAGTTTCTTTAAGATATCATCCTCATTAGTAAACTTCAATTTCTTAACAGTAGTTTCTGTTATTTTAATAGAAACAAAATCACTCATTACATCATCAAATTCGTGGCAATTACTAACACAATGATTACTTGCAAAATAATTGTGATTGTCTTTTATATGTAAATTATAAACATCTTCTTTATAATCTATTTTTTTAATACTTTTAATTTTCATTTCTCAAACTGTTTTAAATTTTTAACTATCTTATCTTCACTTGGTTGCCCTTTTACTATACTTTCATTATAGTTTCTGATAAACCACTTATCTGTTATTATTACAAATTTATAGTCTTTTAGATTACACCACTTTTTAGCATATCTAATTTTAGTTCTAACTTTATGGTCATCAATATTTGATAGAGGTTTTATCTCATATAAAATCTTATTTTCAGTATCAACAAAATCAACTATATAATTATGTTGTACTCCTTTGTATTTGTATGGAATAACAACTTTCTCATAAATCAAATCAACATTAAATAATTGAAAATAAGCTTCCCAGGTGGATCTAGTTTTAGTTTTGATAAATTCATTTCCTCTGTAAAATTCTATTTCACATCTCGATTTAGCCCAACTATTAGTAACATTAGGTATAAATTTACCATCTCTTATATTGGCCTTCATCTTAACTGAATTTTTATTACACATAGATTTAAAAGTTTCACTACTCATCCTATGACTTGTATTATTTTCACCAAGTTGTCTATCCGAAATTGATTTATAATTACACTTAGGATCATCACAGAACTTATAAATTCCATATTTTTTTCTAATTAAATTAAAATCTTCTCTATTTGGGAACAAACTTGTAATTTTTCTTTTATTTGGACAATTTTTACTTTTACACTTCTTATCCCAATGTTCTGTTAAAAATTCAAAACAAGTTTTAATTTCATCAAATTTTAATTTATAACCTAATTCTAAAAATATCATATTTAATGATGATATCTTATCCCTTTCCAATTTCTTATAAATAAATCTGTCTTTAATACTTGAGATATAATCATATATTTTATTCTTCTCCTCTATTGTCAAATTCATGGGATTCTATTTTTTCATTTATATATAAAATCTCATCTTCTTCATTCAAATCTTCTACTTTTTTCCAATCACCATTTAATAACTTTACTTTGTGATTACCTGTTATTTTTAAATTGTCACCATTTTCCATTTCAATCTCATACATCTGTTTGCCTTTATTTAGGTTCCTATGCAATTTAACAACTGGCTTTATTTCTATATCACCACTGTCCTCATTTATAGTTTTAACTAAATCACCAATCTCTATATCTTTTATCTTTTTAAAACTTCCATCAGATAAAGTTATTTCAGTATCAGGATGAAGACACTCATCTACAATTAAAACATTAGCCTTTCTTTGATCCATAACTCCATTATTATAAAGAGCATATATTAAATATAAGTAAAAATTAGTTAAACTAACTCTACCACCAATGTATCCACCTTTGGCATCATCATACGGACAAAAATCACAACTGGTTTTATTTAGTCTATTAAACTCTTTACCATTTGCACAAGAACAAGCGTATTGAGCACACTCATAATTTTCTTTACCTTTTAGATTATTGATGGATTCATATGTATCATCATATTGGTCTTGTAGAATTTTACCAGCAGTTATAATATCAACTTTTGATCCAACATCAATTTTTGAGGTATACCAATCAGATATCATCATAGCTAAGTGACTTTTACCACTACCGACCGGCATATTTAATAGGAAAAACTTAGTATCTGGTTTATCACTCTTAGTCTTTATAATGAAGTCAAGTGCGTCTGTTTGTTCTTGACGTGGTGTATATTTGATTAAATCTTTCTTAATTGACATAAAAGTTATATAGTCAATATTTAGATTAGTTTAATTAATATATACAAATATGAGATATCTACAAATGTATGAAAATTTTGACAAAAATCAAAAAGATGAGACTTTATACATCTTTGACTTTGACGATACCATTGTGGATAGCCCAAGATTTGAAGAGTTAGCAATCGAATACCTTAAAGAAAGTGAAACAATTGGAACTCTTTTGCAAAAATCTGTAAATCAAATTAATATTACTTTTCGAGATTTAAAAATTGAAGATGGTAGATTATATGTAAATGATCCAGATGAAAAAATCAAATTAAAAGGAAACTGGGTTAGAAAGAAAAAACGTGTTTACTTAGTAGCTCCTGATAGATTCTATTTTAGTGATTTAAGTCTTCCAAAATCACCAACTAAGTTATCAGAACTTTATAATCAAGTTGAAAATAAAGCTATCGTAACTGGTAGAATGAAAGTAATGAAATCTAAAATCGAAAAGGTTTTAGATGAATTTGGATTAGAACAACCAAATCATGGACTTTTTTGTTATCCATTAGGTGATGAAACCACTGATAAGGTTGCAATCTGGAAAGGAAAGACTATTGTTCAGCTAATCAAAGATACTGGTTTTAAGAAAGTTAAATTCTACGATGATAACTCTAAATGGGTTAACAAAGTTGTCGAAGCCGTTAAGAGAGACTTGCCTGAAATTGATTTTGAAGGAATTAAAGTTAAATAATTATAACTCAGCTTCTAACATTTTAATTTCATCTAAAACTTTTTTTAGTTCATCTTTTTTAGACATCATTATTTTTTTATTTTTCTTTCTATCCGCATAAACATCTTCCAACATTTTAATTGTAGGTGAGTTTCTTTTTTCAAAAACAACTCCATTTACACAAACAACATGGTTACTGTTTATTTTAACCCCATTATCACAATACTCTTTATTATTTGGATTTTGTATTCCTATAAAATTTTCAGGAGCGATATAGAACTGTCTCTGAGTAGTTGGATAAAGTGATGCAAAATCATAGGTTACACACCACTGATTCATACCAGTTACCGGATCCTTTACCCAACCACCAGCAATACCAACATTTTCACCAGGCTCTTTATCACCTCTAAATAAAACTATATTTTCTTGTTCACGAAATCTATTTCTGAGAACACCCTCTGTAATAGCTAAAGAACCAAGTGCATTATTCATCTGTGAGATAACATCCACAATCTTTATTTGCGCAAGTGATGAAATCGCATAAATAATTGAGATATAGTTTCTGGATTCATGTATCTTTTGTACTAACACGGAGTCAACCGCGTTATAGTACATAAATGTTTCAAAGTCATCCTCATACAATCTTTGTAGTGAACCTGTATATTTAATCTTTTCAACCCCAACTAACTTACTAGACACGAAATCCAATGAAGATGATTCTTTTACTTTAATTGATGTGTCACAGATTTCATACAACTGCATATAGTCAAAAATCATTCTATGTGCTGGCATTTCTTCATTTGACATCCAAACCTTATTTAATCTTTTTGTTAAAGAAGCAACTGCTGGATTAATATCATACTCTCTACCATTAACATATTTTTTAAGCTTTCTAGCACGATTCACTAAATAAACCCAGTCATAGTTAATAAAGTTCCAACCAGTGATGAGTGGCATTTTTGGAATCATCTTATAAAAGAAAGCATACATCATATCAAATTCATCTTCATATTTGATATATTTTAGTTTATAATTAGAACCAAACTTAGCAAAGTACTTATTAGTATTATCTTTAATACGCTGTTGCATATCTTCTGGCATATCTTTTAATCCAAGTAGAATGATTTTATCATCATATACAATTGAAATAGATAGAACTTTTGTGGGAGCTGTCTCAGCATCAGGAAAACCATCAACAATCTCAGTCTCAATATCGACAAAGTAGATATTTGGAAGATTATACTCAAATATCTCTTCTTTTTCCTTTTCTGGAAGAGAATCTAAGAACTCATAGATAGCATATCTATCTGGAGTATTCACTTCCTCGTGTTTAACATTCTTACCATCCCAAGATTTGAATGTTGGATGACGGTCTTTATCATCATCATCACAAACAATATATTTTTTGGGATTCTCCCATTCGTAATATTTTAGTTTTATATCGCCGGTTTTATCAACATAACTTACTACTAATCGCTTACTATTATTTAAATATTGTGTATCTACTAACATTAATTTATTTTTACTTTTGTTTTTATATCATGAAATCTGCATATTGTTCATGTTTTAAAATAAAAAACCCTCTTTTTTAGAGAGGGTTTGAGTTTTAGAAATCAATATCGAAAAAATCTAACTTATTACCACTTGAGTCAGTGACCATTAAATCAGAGTTTCTTAGAATCTGTGCCTCATAATATTTACCAACACGGAATAAAGTTCTAATAAAAGGAATATCATCACTATTTTTATCAATTCTTTCAGAGTCAATCATTAGACAAAGAACTCTTCTATCATCTTCTGGGTTATAGTTGATAACATTTTCATCCATGTCTTTCTCTGCTCCTTTCTTAGCATAACAAATAAATTTGGTTTCTAATGTTTCACCAGAAACAACATATTTAATATTGACATTTGTATCTGGTTTAATATCTACTTCCTCATTTAGATATACTCTAACCCAAAAGTAAACTTTCTGAGATTCTACTATTTCATTTCTTGGTTTAAAATCAACACCACTATAATCAACTTTATCTAAATCAATTGACTTAGCTTGTTCAACTAAGCTATTAACATAATTTTGTTGAATTTCTTTTCTATCCGGAAAGGGATTAAAAACTCCAGGTTTATTCATTTTATAAAATAATATTTTTTATTTATATTATTCTACTGGTAGTTTGTTTGGATTTTTAGTAAAATATCTAAGTGCCTGAATCATTGAAAATTCTTTACCCTTTATCTCATTATAGATTAATCTAAAGGAATATTCTAAGGTAGCAGAAGTCATCTGTAGATAATAATTGATTTCATCTTCATCATTATATTCTGGAAATACTATCTCAAACATCTTAATGAATTTTGATAATCTATCTTTATCAAAACTTGGATATTTTGTATTATACTCACTAACACCTTCACAAAATTCAATTAGTGAATTCTCAAATATTTTTTTAATTTGTACTTTTAGTAAATTTGATTGAACATGATTTCTATAAATATTCTCAGCTGATAAAAATGCCAAATCAAATATAGTGTTATTGCCTTTTACTTTAATATCCAAAGAGTCATTAAATATTTTTAGTGCATTACTAAATCCACCATTATCAATTATTGTATTATTATTAGAATAGAAATTTTGACTATCTTTTAGTCTAAAGTTTGCAGATTCTAATTCTTCTATAACATCATCAGAATTTTCCTTTTCTTCTAATGATTTTAACATTTCAACATAATGTACATTCATATAAACCTTTTTATAATAATCATCTATTAAAATAAATTGAGTAGAATCATCTTTTATACTTAATTGATAGAACTTAATAAGATCAGAAGTAGCTATACAATCTTCATTTTCAACTTCATCACCAATTGAGAATATTTCTTTATATCTTGGTATATCAGATTTTTTAACCTCATAAACACATTTCACATAGTCTTTATGATACCATCTACCATTTATTTCTTTCATAAGTGATTTCAAGTACCAACTACCATCCATTTCATCTTCAGCAATTAAATCATGATCTTTTGGAAACCAATCTGTATCTCTTGAACTTATATAAACTTCAACAGAGTCATCTTTTGGTAAGTTATCTGATAAAGTTTCAGAATAAACACTATCCCCATCACATATTTCTGAATTATGATATTCACTCCAACAACAATTATTCATAGGTAAGTAAGACTGATGATACTCTGACCAAATTACTTCTTCTTCTGGATAAGATTCATCTATCCACTCACAATAAACTAGATTCTGCCTATCAAAACCACCACCAGTATCTTGACAGTATAAAAGTTCTCTTTTAACATCAACACTCGGCTCATAATTATACAGCTTTTTATTCACTGTATAATAATAAGGCATAGTATCCATATATGGGTAATATTCATATTCTTTAGTATCACTTTCTAATTGCACCACAAGCCTACCAGAATATTTCTTAAATGATAACTCACAATTTTTTTCCTTAACCCAATTTAACATCATTTCTTCTTCAGAAGAATCAGTATAATAAATTCTATCTAAATATGGACCTTTATCAGTTTGCCAAAGTAAAGCTCTTGATACAAGTTTTTCTTCACCATCTTCAAATTTGGTTAATATTAAAAGATTACAAACACTAGGATTTTCAACATAAATATCTAAGTATTTTTGACACTCTTCATATCTCATACAAGACTTACCGAGTGTGCCATATCCACTTGATGTTTTTTCACAATAATTATCACCTAAATACCAAAATCTAATATCCTCACCTTTAACCAATCTGATTGGATCTTTCTTTTCTTTTTTGGATTTATTTGTATTATAAGCAGCTTTGAATTTATCAACAAACTTACTTAATTCGACATCAGTGTATTCTTTACCATTATCTTTGAGAATCTGTCTAATAATTCTGGATATATTAGTTTTATTATTTTTATCCGAGAATAAATCTAAAGGATTAATACCAGACTTTATTTTATTTTGAAATTGATTATCTGATACAAAGTGCAATCTATCATTAGTATCTGATAGGTCTATGGCATTATACTGAGTTTTAATGTCTTTATTAACTAACTCTAAAAAATCTTGGGCGATTTTATCGTCAATTTTCTTCAATATTTCTTCGAAATATCCAGAAGTAAATAGAACAGATTCCAATAAAAACTGATAATAACCTTTAATCACAATTTTAAGTGTATTGATTTTAATATATATATTAAAATTATCCACCGAGAAACTATGCTTAAAAAGTTCAATGAATATTTTGTTCAAGCACAATTTGAACCAATTAAATCTTTTTATCTTAAAGATGACTTAAACCGTGATGTTTGGGATGATAATGATAAATTGGATGAAGATATTAGAGAGCAATTAATTAGGATTGGAGAAGACTTTTATGAAGGATTAGAACTATCTGCTGAAATTGTAGATATTGCTTTCTGTGGTTCATTGTGTAACTACAATTGGTCAGAATATAGTGATGTTGATTTACATATTATTGTTAAATTTGATGACATCAATGAAGATCACGAGTTGGTTGAAAAAATGGTAGACTACGCAAAGAAAGTTTGGAATGAACAACATGATATCACCATTAAAGAATTTGATGTAGAAATAGCTGTCCAAGATGAGGAAGATTTATATGGCGCTATTGAAGGTGGTAGAATGGGTGGTGTTTACTCATTATTAAATGATGAGTGGATTAAGAAACCAAATAAAGAAGATTTTACACCAGATGAAGATTTAATTAGAAAGAAAGCTTCTGATATTATGACCACGGTTAAGGAATTAGAAGAAGATTATGGATCAGGTGTTGAATATGATGAATTAATGAAAAAACTTAAAAAAGTTTGGAAAAAAGTTAAAGATGGTAGACAAGCTGGTTTAGATAGAGAAGGAGAATACTCAATTGAGAATTTAGTTTTCAAGTTATTGAGAAGAAATGGATATATCCAAAGAATTATGGATGTAAGAAGAAAAGCATATGATAAACAATTTAAATAATTATGTCAAATATTAAGATAAAAGAAATTGAAGAAACCTTCAAACTCACTTTTGAAGAAGAAGAGGGTAAAGTTAGCTCTATTGAAACTGTTTATGAAATGTCGGAAAATGAAGACTTTTATAAATTAGTAATATCAATACATAATCTTTCTATTGAAGATACTTTAATTATACACACCAAATTTATTTTTAAGACTGATTTAAAAAAACAAAATATCATTGATGATTCTTTTATTTATTTATATGATATCAATTGTATATACCATAAAGTTGAGTTCAAAAATGTAATAGACTTAAAAAATAAAATTGAAGATATTATTAAATCTAATGATTTTGGTGAAGATATTCAAATTCTTTCCGATTTTATCGAAGCACCGGCTATGTTCTTGAATTACTATATGAAAAGAGCTAAGATTACAGATTACAGTATTTTTGATGTTATTTATGATCCTAAATTCAAAACACAACCTTGTGATAAGACTACATTTGACTTTGATATCAATATTAATAATAACTATAATATTCATTTATCTATTTCTAAAATAGAAAGAAAAAATGATGATGATATTGATACTTATAAATTTCAATTTAGATTCTTAGATGAATATAAAACTGTTACAAATGATACATTAAATAATATACACTTTATCATTGGTAGTAATATTGCCAAAATATTAGATGAAAAGTTGAAATAATAAAAATAATATATACATATATAAAATAACTCAATAACTATGAGAAAAGACAATACACAAAACTATCAAACTCCAAACACTAGAATACAACATTTTAGTGATTTCACCGCAAATGCTGGTGCTGAAAAGAAAGAGTTAGGTGATGTTAAACGTTCATTTATGGATAATGAGGATAATGTCCATAATTTACCAAATTTAACTAAGATGAAGTATAATAAAGTTACACATAAAATGGACACCTTATCTAAAGATGAGGTAAATGATAAAATTGACTCACTAGGTGATGTTAAAGAACCATCTCATAAATTTAAAATTGCCGATGATGAAGTAAATCCTAATCATAAATTTCAAAACAACACAGAAGTTAAAGAATCAAAGATAATCAAATCATTTGAAGCTTTCGGAGCTGGTTTTGTTGATAATCCACAAATTCCACAATTAAATAAAAATATGGAAGTTGATACACCAATGGAAGATGAAATTGAAGGTGGGTGTGGATGTTGTGATGATTGTACTGGTGACATGGGATGTCCTTGTGGATGCGAAGATTGTACTTGTTCATCTGATGTTGATTATAGTGATGAAATGGTTAGTTATGAAAATAATGAAGATGTTAAATCATATATGTTTTTTGGTAATCTACAAACAGTTCATAGATTGTCTTGTGAATTATCAGAGTATCCAGAAGAACAAGTGAATAGTCTATTAAATGAAGGTCACAATTGGGCAGAAGACCATATATCAGTAACTAAAGAATTAGTTAGTCATGTTTATAACTTTTTAATGAATAAAGGGTTAAATGAACATTTAGATGTGAGTGGTGTAGAGCACGGTGGTGGTAACAATTATATGTTCTTTGCTAATCTTAAAAACATTTCTAAGTGTTGTGAAGAAATACTTGAGATGGATAGAGATGTGATAGATGAACTATTAGAAAATGGACATGATTGGGCAGAAGATCATATGGCTGCTGCAAAAGAAGATATAAACCAAGTTTACGACTGGTTAAAAAGTGAAATTTAAAAATGCTAAAGAAATATACAGACTTTTTATTTGAATCATTATTATTAGAATCTACTTTGATTTATTCTGATAAATTTAAGAATTTACTCAAAGAAATAGATTCTCCAATAGCTAAAGCTTTACAAGATATTGAAAGTAAAGACTTAACTGTAGCTAATAACTATATTGATGTATCTGATGATAAAGAACAAATTTCTTTTATACCGGATAGAAGAGCTCAACAAATATTAAGTCCTGAAAATTTAGAAAAATTTGCTATTTATAATGGTGATGGTGGTATACTAACTCATGGACCATCAAATACCGCAATCTTTGACTTATTAGATTATCAACCAACCGGTGATAGAATGTATAGACCAGAAGTAGGAACAAAAGGTGAAGTTTTATCAAAAGCAGTTGGACCATCATCTGGTAAAACATATCTTAAAATACAATTTCCAGATGGTATATCAGTTATCAACCAGGAAAAAATTAAATATGAAGATGTAAGTAAATTACCATTTACACAAGGTCGTCAAAAAATCAGAATTGGTAGAGGAATTAAAGGTCTTCTAGCAGCAGGTGGCGCTACTTTTACTGATACCGAATTAGAAAAATTTGTAAATCTTTACAAAGCTGAAATTGAAAAGATGAATGATGTCTTTAGACATTTTGAGTTAGTGGAAGGTGATGATATTGCTAATTGGTATAATTATAACAATTATGAATTAGGAAGAAATAAAGGGCCATTAAGTGGATCTTGTATGTGTTCAGTTCCATCAAGTTACTTTGAAATCTACACAAGTAATCAAAATAGTTGTGAGTTATTAATACTTAAAACAGAAGATGGTCAGAAAATAAAAGGTAGAGCATTAGTATGGAAATTAAAATCACCAGAAGGAATTACTTACATGGATAGAATCTATACACATAATGATTCTGATGTAGAGTTATTCAGACAATATGCTAAGAAGAATGGTTGGTATTATAAACCAAATAATAACCATATGACTAGTAATGATATGGTATCACCTGATGGTTCAGTTGTTAGAATGGGAACATTAGTGGTTAAAGTTAAAAGAGGTGGATACGGAAGATATCCTTACTTAGATACACTTAAATATTATAACCCGGAAAATGGAACTTTATCCACTGAACAGATGGGTGATTGTTATACATTAGAAGACACAGGAGGTTCATATACAAATAATGATGATTGTGATTTTTGTGGTGGAGATGGTCGAGTAGATTGCCCGGATTGTGACGGAGATGGCGATTTTAGATGTTCAGAATGTGACGGAGATGGGGATATTGAATGTTCAGGATGTGATGGACATGGAAAAGTAGATTGCTCAAGTTGTGATGGAGAAGGAGAAGAAGAGTGCTCATCTTGTGATGGTACTGGAAAAGATGGTGATGATGATTGCTCAGATTGTGATGGTAAGGGTAAAATTGAATGCTCAAGCTGTGATGGAGAAGGTAAGAAAGAATGTGATGAGTGTAGTGGCAATGGTACAATTGGATGTGATAATTGTGGTGGAAATGGTAGAGAAGATTGCTCCAACTGCGATACTTCCGGAAGAGTAGATTGCCCAGAATGTTGATAATAAAACTATGGAAAATATTTTAACATATGAAGATTTTGTAACCGAGAGTTACAATAAACCAAGAAAGGGCATGAAAAGAAGATGGTCAACTAAATATAAGAAGGCCATCAACTGTTCAAACCCCAAAGGCTTTTCTCAGAAACAATTTTGTAAAAGAAAAAGAAATGGTGGAAAATACAAATCTTAAATAGATATAGAAGGATTGATTTTATCAACTCTTTTTTCATGCCTACCACCCTCAAATTCCGTGTCTAAAAATACCTCTACTATTCCAATTGCTTCTTCAATTGAAATAAATCTAGCAGGTAAACACAAAACATTAGCATTATTATGTTGTCTAGCTAGTGAAGCAATCTCACTATTCCAACAAAGAGCAGCTCTAATATCTCTCCATTTATTCGCAGTCATACAAATACCATTTCCGGTACCACAGATTAGAATACCAATAACAGATTCTTCATCTAAAATTGAAGCAGTAACAGCATGTGCATAATCTGGATAATCTACACTTTCAGTAGATTCAGGTCCAAAATCAATTACAGGGACTCCTTGTTCGGAAATCCAATTAATTAAGGCTTCTTTCATTTCATAACCAGCATGGTCAGATCCAATTGCAATCATAATAATTCATCTAATTTTCTATCTCTATTAATTTGGACATATTTAGCATTATATTCATTCACATAGTGAAGATTAATAAAGTTATTTTTATTTAAAACAATTTGATAATTTAATTGTGATATAAATTTCGGCCCACTCAACGAAGTGGTGTTAATATTTGAAGCCACCGGTTCATCAATTTCATAATTATAATTAAATGAGTCTTCTTTACCACAAATGATTGTCTTATCATCCCATCGCTTGAAAGCATCTATATAAACAGATATACCTCCAATTTCACCTAATTTATAAAAAGTATTACTATTACTTACCTTATTTATAGATTCATTGTGGAATAAAACAGATTCTTGAGCAAACATTCCAATTTGAGATGAACAAATGATAAAATCAAAGTTATTTTCTTTTAGATAATGATAGAGTACACCCATACCATCCGATTCGGATAAATTCATAACATCTAAGAATTCCTCTGATGTAGATTTCATTTCCTTAAATATTTCTTTATGAAATGATTGAGACAATTCTTGTATCAATAAAGAATTATATTTCGCATCAATATCTAATTTTAGATTAAATGCGTTTTGAAGTGATACCATTTCATCTCTAGTGATAGACATAGATACTTGTATTTTCTGTGATACCGGGAGTCTTTTATCCAACACTCCTAATTTTAATAATTCTGAATTAATTTGCATCTATTAAAGTAAATCTTTTTTCACCATCTTCTGATTCAGAATTCCAAATCTCATATGGTCTAACATACACCGAACCAAAGTTCAGTGACTTATACACAACCAATCTTTCTTGTGTTTCTGTGTGTACTGCCATTGATATAATCTCATAGGTACCACCTTTGTAATGTTTATAAACTTGCCCCGGTAGTGGATACATCTTTATTAGTTAATTTTTTACCAGTAGTTGGATCGTAATTTAGAATTAACATCTCAACACCTTTTGCTTGTTCTTTCTTTGTATCAGCGTTATTACCACCTTGTGCTGAACTTCTAAATACTTCTTTTTCAGTCCAAACATATTGGTCTCTTGGTAACAACTCTTCCAACAAAGGAAAATAATAATAAGAAAGCGACCAACGACATTTAGTTGTTTTCAACAATTCCAACAATCTTCTATGAGAAGCTGGTCCAAATACACCTTCTTTATCAGCACCATACCAAAATAATCTCTTAGCATCATCTTCACCTTTAGATTCATCAAATCGAGCATATGGTGGGTCTAAATACAAATAAGTATCTTCCGAGTCATACTTAGTAATCAATTCTTCAAAGTCAATATTATAAAACTCGGTGATTGATTGTAATTTTTGAGTATAAGTATTCTTCTTTAATTTAGAAATAAGAACTTCTAACTTCAAACGGTCTTTATCTTTTTTATAACCGGAGAAACCACCACCTCTTGGGTACACGCTCGAAAAACTTGATGTAATTAAGAAGGCATAAATAGCAGCTTTTTCAAAATCACCAATTTCAAAATTCATATTATCAAGAAATTCATTTTTTGTATATTCTTGATATACTTTTTTGTAAAAATCCCATTTTTTGATTGGATCAATTTCGTTTGTGTGTAACAAAGTATTTTTAAGGTCCTCTAAATAAGGTAAAAATTTACCAGGTTCCGAACAACATTTATAAAGATTAACTTGATGACGATTTTTATCATTATAAATAACTGTATCAAATTTCAAAGATTCATCATCCATATATGTGGCCATTGATCCAGAGAATGGTTCAATATATGTTTTTATTTCACTTTTTGGAATTTTTGAATTTATAAATTCCTTAAATGCTGAGGAGCTTTTTCCTCCAAAATACCCATATAATGCCATGTTAATTTTATTTTATTTTTTATTTATATCAGAATCCTATAAGAAGTTTTTATATTCTTCTTTAATAAAATTTTTATATCTAGTCATCAATTTTATACAATCATCATCTATTTTGTTACCTCTTGATATATTAGTAATTTTTTCAAGTGGTCTTAAATTATCTAAAGAATTAGCAATATGAAATGGAGTATCATCTTTGAATAAGGAGACATGAACTATATGGTCAATTTGCCATTTTTTTCCATAATTTTCCCAACTAAGATCATCATAAAATTTACTCTCTAAATTTGATTTTAGTTCATCAGGAGTGTATTTTAGTAAATTATACGTTTTGTCTATTTTAAATAAAGTTTTTCTATTCAAATAGTTTTTTAATACTTGTCTCCAAGCATGAATATGTATATTCTTTTTATAATTATTTTTATCTTTTTGTCTTCTATCCTCAATCCTTTTAGAATTTCTGATTTTCCTATCGATATCTCTACAAGATTTACAAATGTGCATATATCTTCCATTTTTAATCAAATAGTCCGACAATTCTCTGTTAATATTACATTTTATACAATTTATGTAACCTCTTTCTTCTATTTCTTTTGTTATCTTATCATATTTTTCTTTTGTTTTTAACTTATTTTCTTCACTTCTATTGAATTTTTCATCACCATAGACTTCTTTAAGTGTTAGTTTATTTTTAAATTGAGCACAAGATGAATTACAAGTGTAGATATTATATCTTTTAATATTTTTATTATATTTTTGGTAAGCCAAAAACTTCTCACTTCCACAAATATCACACTTAACATTTATTTTTAAATTTGACTCAACTGGTAGTTGATTTACTGGTATTTCAATTTTATGATTACACTTTATATCCTGATATCCTAAAGATTTATAATATTCTATATTTAGGTGTGATATTGTTGTTTTAATGTATTCATCCAGAATCATAACTTTATTTACATTTTTTATATAACTTATATATAAAAAATATCACTTCCTTATGGAAAAATATAAACAAACAAAAAAGAAATATAACTCAGACAAAACTTTTGTTCAGATATCAAAGGATCTACACCAAAAGTTAAAAGATCATTGTAAGGAAAGTGGAATAAGTGTTAAAGACTTCTTGGAGAATTTAATTTCCAAAAACATATAGTTACCACCAAAGCCAATTTGCGCTCTTGTAATTATCTACAAATTCTACATCTTTATCTTTATATAAAATATTATGTAAAGTTTGTTTTGATTTTGCTCTTTGAGAACGATTCAAAGTTTTTCTAAAGTGTTTAGGAGCATTGTGATAATTTCTTTTCTCATCATAAAAATTATGAAGAAGTTTAGATTCTAATTCAGATTCCTCTTGTTGAAGAATTTCATCAATTAACTTAACTTTAGTTCTATACTCTTTAACATAGGTAATATCCCAATAAAAACTAGGAACAGTACAATAGTACCAAATGCCCCATCTACGGGTGTATGGGTCTTCTTTGAAGTGTTTTTGTACTTGAGAAGGAAGTAAATCATAAGCATATTGACTGATACTTGAAATGTGTGGCTTGTGATAAATTGAAAAAGTCTTCTTTTTATCCCAGTCAAATAACTCAATTCTACGAGCAAATGAAGTAGTACCAAAGTTATCACAGATAGTCCAAAAAACCCAATCATCTTGACGGTTTTGGATATCTTGACGTGGTTCAAGTTTGGCAATATAACCAATAAATTCTGGTTCTGGAAGTTCTATCCATCCAAGGTTACGTTGTGCGTTTCTATTTTCGAGCAACTCTTTTTTAAGGCGAAGGTATTCCTTCTCTTTAAGAAATTGTTTATTTCTCTTTTTCATTATGTTTTGTTAGTTTTTTACTAACAAAACTTCAATTCCTTATTGTAGATATATTTTTTCATAATGTATTAAAAAACCCACTTAATTTTTAAGTGGGTTTGATTTGTGGAGGTGTCGGTGACGAAACCGAGTCTTCCTTAGTTAACGCAAATTATTCATTCACAGGCTTAGAGAATTTTTCTAAATTCTTCAAAATATAAATTTTTATTTTTACGAGTTTCAAACTTAAACTTTCTCGGAACTTTTACAGAGTTCTTACTGTTGGAAACCTATTAAGCTAATACAGCTACTTCGTTTGCCTTTAAGATGTTGTTGCGTAGAGCAAATACTAAATCTTCTTTGCCTGCTACTTCAGTTGTTTTGCCGTTTAAAGCGTTTGATACCGTGATTTAATCGGTTAGATATCATCCGATGCCTGCATAATTAACCTTACCCTACGAATCAATACTAATCACCCCCGTGTTAATTACTTTTACAAAGATATATATAATATCCTAAAAATCAAAAAAAGTTTAATTTTTTAAAAATTAAAATGGAACATCATCTTTCTTAAATGAACCACTCTTTTTACTATCATAGTAAAAATCAACAGTTAATAATGGATGACCTTCTTTAGTTTCCCATAAATCCATTTCGGATTCATATTGAATAAGTGTATCAGTTGTTAACTTCTTCAAAAAACCCATAATTTTCATTAATTTATTAAATCTCTCAGTTTTGTTCAAAACAAACTGAATACTTAAATCATAACCATCAGTAGTAACATAATAGTTTTCAATATTAGCTAACTTAATCATTTGTCTAATTAAAGATGCTAAATGTTCTAAAACATCATCGGATGTTGGATCATTGTCTCTACGATCGTAGTCTTCTTCATCTTCGTCATCATAATCATCATCATAGGGGTCATCATACATAGATTCTTCATCTTCACCACCATAGTATTCACTATCACCAAAATCAGAGCTATCTGATGTATTATCAAATTCATCCTCTTCTCCGCGTTCTTCATTTAGAAGTTCTTTATAGTTTTTTAGTTTCATTATTCAAGTTCTATTTTTATATGATCATCGTAGAATTTAATATCTGGATCTAATTTATATGTAGTAAACAATTGTTGTAATTGTGTTAAGTCTTTATAGAAGTGATTAATATCATTATCATTTATTTCTAAATCAATAACTAATTTACCATTCTCACCTTTTATACTATCAACATTATAGAAAATTGATTTCTTAAATTGCTTGATTAATCTATTATACTTTCTAGCAATTGCATCATCAAATCCGATCTTTCTTTTAACCTCTAATTTATCCCAATTAGCTGCAACACAAGCTTGAGCCAATCTTTCTAAATAAGTAATATTTTGCAATTCATCATGTGTGTGTTCATTAAAATAACCAACCGATACGTTAGTACACTCTCCAATCATATCAATAAAATTAGCAGAATCCGTAAATACACCAGTTGGATCTAAATTTAATTTCAATCCACTTTTATTTAATTCTTTACAAAGAGACTCTGCAAATTCATTAGAACAACAAGGAATACCCATCTGTGATGTGATTACCGAATAGTAATTTCTTCTATCAAAAGATACCATTTTCTTAATATCCTTCATAAATTCATACGAATCATAGTCCATTGCAACTTTACCAGAACCAACACCACCTCTTTCTTCACCATAGAAGAACCAATATACACCGGGTATTTGTTTATCAATCATATACATAAGAATAGCAACTCCTGATTTATCATCAGCTCCTAAGATAGAAGTACCATCCGTCATTATAAAATCTTGACCATCTTTTTTATATCCAACTAATCCAACTTTATCTTTTGTTCTAGAAGCAGTATCTAGGTGACAAGTAAAAGCGGTATCGGAGTTACCAATTATTGTGTAATAATTACCATATTTATCTCTTGTTAATCCAGGTGTTATAAAAGGAACAACTTCTTCCTCATGTCCCATCGGATAAGTTTCGGTAACAAGTGAAATAAATGTTTCTCTAACATTACTTGGTTCGTACTTAAACTCTCTTGGTGTAATTAGGTTACCAACTTTAGACTCTTTACCCGATATTTTGCCAATAATTTTATTATAAGATTGTGTAAATTTAAAAATTTGGTCTTGTGTAAACTTTTCTTTGAAGAAGTATCTAATAAACTGAGCCACTTTAATTTGACCAGGTTTAGATCCGGTCTTAATATCAAAATACCATTCTTTATCCGAAATGTCTAATTCTGTAATACCCATTACATTTTTAATATCTGGGTTAGAATCCAAAGAGTATAAATCCCAAACAATATCACTACCAGGTCTTATCTTATCTAACATTTGCCAGAAATCATCAGTGAACTTAATTAAAGTTGGACCACTTTGTTGCTCTATTTGTTGGTTTTTGTAAAATCCCATTTCCTTTTTTGTTTCCTTTTTATTAGCCTTTTCATTGAAGATGTGTACAAATGCTTCTAAATCATCTTCATTCACATAATCATTTCCTAAAACTTGCTTTAATAAATCAGAAGTCATATTTTCTTTTCCCAAAGTCACTCTTTGTGAAGAAGGAACATCACTTCTATTCATTGAAGCTTGAAGACCGTTTATTATTTTTCTAAAGAAATGTGAATATCCCATTTCATCAAAAATATCTAATGCTCCTTTAGTCAAATAAACTGCCTTCACTTGTATATATTATTTTTTAGATACGGTTATTTCATAAGCATTGTTATAATCAACCTTAACTTGTCCAGGATTCATACCTTGTTCTTTTTTAACAAACTTCTTTTTACAGTAAACAATAAGAACATCTTCTTTATCCGACTTAGAATTCTTAGCAGATATTTGTGCTACCTTTTTAATAACTTCTTTTGTTGGTATCATATCTTTAACTTTAATTAAAACATGGCTTCCAGGAACACCTTTGGCATGAAACCAGTAATCCTCATCTGATGATAATTCAAATGTTACATAATCATTAGACTTAGCATCTTTACCTTGATAAACAATAAACCCATCAACATCTAATTTCTTATAGTTTGGTTTATCTAATTTCTTAGACTCATTAAAATTCTTTAAGTATTTCATTTGTTTATGACTTTATTTAAATATGATAATCCGTTATCCTCAATGTCCCTGGATAACTCATCAATTTTTTTGATTTTGGCGTTCTTCATATTTTATATATATTAAATTGAAGGACAATAAAAGTTACTTAAAAACAAAAATTTAACTTTCAACTATAAAGCTTATGTCTAAACTAATGAAACTTAACGAAATTCAAGACGAGTCTGTATTAAATGATATCTTTAATAATGAGATAATAATATTTGAAGATATACAAGGTAGTAAAATATATGTAAACTGGAATGGTTCCAATTTTACAATTAAATCAAAATCATTATCATCGGATCCTATCAATATGATTGATTTAGCTATGCAAAATTATTATAATAATGCTATTAGTTTTTTTAATAATCTTGATAACAGAGTTAAAGGATTGATTAATAAAAAATGGTGGTTTTGTTTTGAATTTTTCCCAGATAATCAACCAGCAAATATTGAATACAATAGAGTTCCTAAAAATAATTTAGTCTTAACTTCTATCTACAAAGGTAACAAATTTGATTATACCATTGATGAATTAGAAGAATATGCTAGATTACTTGATGTTGATGTAATTCCGGTAATTTTCAAAGGCAAACTAAATGAAAAAGTTATAGAAGCAATTAAATATTTCTTAAACACAAGTGAGTCAGACTTAGAATATGTATTTGGCGAGAAGTCATTTTCTTACTTCTTCTATAAAATATTAAGTCCACAAACTCAAAATTCATTTTTGATGAATGAAGACTTTCAAAAAAATGTTGAGAAGTTAATAATAAGAATTGATGGTAAAGATGTATCATTTGAAATTTTGAATCCATTATATAAAAGAATATCGGACACAAACTCAACAGACTTTGTTGAAATTTACACACTTATATTAGTTAATTTCTTGAATTTCTGTCAATCAATAGACTTTAATCAAATTAAAGTAAAGGGAAATAAAAGAGATGAAGTTTATATCTATTTAATTTGTAAGTTATTCAATATGTACTTATCGGAAGTAAAAGATGATATTGCTAATTTTCAATTTACTGTACCCGAATTCTTTGATAAAGATAAATTTAGAATTAACACAGAGTTGATTCCAAATAAAATGACTAAACAATTCATTTCAGAGGATAAAAAGTTTGAATATATTTTCAAAGTAATTTTAGGTAGTTTCAATAAGAAGAGAAAGAAACCAATTGGCGTATTCACAGAAGGAACAATTAACATATTTAACAATTTTGTACAAATGATACAAGAAAAAATTGATGAATTCTTTAACAAAAAAAGTGAGATTGAATTAACCAGAAGTGGACTAATTGACTTCTCACAATGGTTTGATGTTAAATATGATGTGGATGCGGAAGAAAATGTTTATCCAGATGTATATACCGAATTAGAAAAAGGTAAGGAAAAAGATAAAAAAGGAACAAAGGGTGGAAAGTTTGGAGAATATGAAAAGAAATAATATAGGTGGAGTATTTAAGGTTAATGCAACGGTAACAAAAACTATGATTGAAGACTTAGAGAAACAACACGGGATTGATTTAGTCCAAAGATTGGAGAGTTTACTTGTTTTATTAACAGTTAGAAGACACCGAATTGAAAAAATATTATCTAAAATTTAATGCCATCTGCTCTTATATCAAAACCAAATAATTGGAGTATTTTATTGAAATATAAGAGAAGAGAAAAGTTGACTAAAATCTTAAATAAAATATTAAAAACAATTTCGGTAAATTACATTATAATTGTATGATCCAAGTAAAAGAGTATAAACCGAAATCTAAATACAACATAAGAAAAAAGTTAGAGTCAAAAAGATACAGTGTTCAATTTCTACCCGAACTTCTAATTCAAGAATCTCTTAATAAAAACTTCACATACAAAGAAACTAAGCTTAAAACAGCTTATCTAATTGATATCACACACAATTTATTACTTAAATACTACTTCAAGAAAGATAACTTATTTAATCTATCATCAGTAGTTCTTAAAGAAAAATATGGTTATCTATATAACTATTATATGGACTATCTTGTTTCTAAAGACATTCTTAAACTAGTAAAAAATCACCAAAAAGGTAAAAATGCCAGAATCTATAAATTAAATGAAAAGATTATTAATGGTAAAATCACTCGATATAAAAATGAGGATTCAATCCTATTAAAGAAATACAAGAATGCTGTATCTTTAATTGAGAAACAAGATATAGACAGTAATACAATCAATCCAGATGTAAAGAGAAAATTAGTTGATGATTTATTTCATGTTCAAATTCAATTTGATAAGGCTATATTTTTCTTAGATTCAACTCTACAAGATGTAGATATCTATAATAGAAATAAGTATAGTGTTGAATGTATAAATGATAAACACATATTCTATCACTTTGATAACTATGGCAGAATGCACACAAATTTTACTATTTTAAAATCTTTTATTAGAAAAAATTGTCTTCTTATTAATGGAGAAGAAACCAGTGAAATTGATATCAAAAATAGTCAACCATTATTTCTCTGTAAGTTAATAGAATCCGATGGTTTAATAATTGTCAATACTGATGAATTTGAACTTTTCAAATTTTTGACATATAATGGTAAGTTCTATCAATACTTAATGGATAATTCCAAGTATAGAGATAGAAAAAATGTTAAAGAAATGATTTATAAGGTTTTTTTTGGTAAGAACTTCAAAAGCAAAGGTGATGATTTATTTAAATCATTATTTCCTACAATACATGAATTTATCAAAATCTACAAAAAAGAACATGGTGATTATAGAATTTTAGCACATGACCTTCAAAATTTAGAAAGCAATCTAATTTTTAACAAAATTGTAAAGGAGATCATGTATATATACCCTGAGGTAAATTTAATAACTATACATGATAGTATTATTTGTAATACAAAATATAGAGATGTGGTTGAAAAGATTTTCCACAAAAACTTAGAAAAAGAATTTCAAAAAATAATATAATATAATGAAAAACTACGGGTTATACACAAAAGAAAGAGGAGATAGAGTTGTTGAGATAATTAATAGAGTTCAAGCGGAAACACTTGAAGAAGCTATTATAATCTTTTCTAAAATAAAGAAACTTACTAAGAAAAATATCATAGATATTTTTGACGTTAAAGAGATAACCAAATAAGGTTATCTTTTTTAATATATACCTGATATGTTTAATCTATCAGATCCAAATATTTCCTACTTACTCATATCACCAGAAAAAAGTGATAATCTACCTTCAGATAATAATTTAAATTGTGAGAAGGTTTGTAGTATTTTATACTCTAAAGATTATACCATAATACCAGTAACCGGATATTATGAGAATAAATATGAAAAGTCTTTTATTGCAATAAGCTCTAATGATGATAATGATTCTCTAAGATTTGATGCGATTTATTTAATGGATAAATTTGACCAAGATGCTGTTATAGTTAAATATAAAGGCGATGAAATAGCAACAAAAGTAGAATCTACCGGAACAGAAAAACCAATGAGTGTTGCCATTTATGACTCCGACTTAAAAAATAAAACTTATCTATATAACGGTGTTTCTTTTTCATTTGTAGAAAAGAAAAGATACTTTTTCCCAAAGAAAAAAGAAGACCTAAAAAACGGAATGATTGTTGAGTTCTTTAATAATAATAAATGGATACAAAGACAAGTAATTAACATTGAATCGGAATATGAAAAAATGTTTAAATTACTTATAAAATATGAGAAAATAAGAGTAGAATGTAAATAAAAAAGAGAGTTAAATTAATTTAACTCTCTTTTTCTTTTATTGATATTTATTAATCATTCCAATTTTTGGAACCATAATATTAATATGACCTTGTAATTTATTGACATCACCATCTTGATAGAAATCATAAATTTTTTTATTTCTTTCTTCAAGTGAAGTATCTAAGGGTTCCTTACTATGACCAAAGTGATACCCAGTAAACTCCATCTGTTTGTAGTTTAACATTTTCATTATTTTCATATCTTGAAATTTATTCTCATATCCAATTCCGATAAAATCTTCATTCCATCCACCAATTTTAAATATAGATTCTTTTTTGAAAAGAGATATACCATCAACCATGCTATTCTTAAACCCAGGTCTCTTAATATTCAAGATGTTATTTATATCAATAACAGATTCTTGTGGAGTTAAATTGATAATATTTGTAGTTGGAATAACACAATCACAATTATCCAAAGATTGTAATGAAGCAATTAAATCATTTGGGTTCATAATAAAATCAGCATCACCAAATATAACAACCGGCGACATCGCTCTTCTCAATCCAACATTGTAAGCCCAAGATTTATTAAATGGAACTTCACTCTCAATGAAAATATGAGAGGCTCTTAGATTTAGATTTTTAATTTTAGAATGTTTATCCTGTTCAACAACAATAACATCCACACCTTGAAATCCAGAAAGCCAATCAATTACTCTTCTTAGAGAAATAATTCTATCAGGTCTATACTTAAATGGAATTATATATGTAAACTTGGGGATATAAGTATTTTGCATGCAATTTTTTTATTTTTTATTTATATAATGATATTTGAATTTTGTTTGATATATTCAAATAAATAACCTATATTTGCTGTTTATATATAATTATATGATTGATTTATCCAAAGGACTAAGTTTATTTATATCAAATGATAACCAAATTGAACTATGTTTATCCAGTCTGACTAACTTTTTATCAGAAGAATACACAGTTTTAACTTTCTCTTTTGGCAAAGATAAATTTGGATTATCACCAACAGAAGATAACTTTAAAGAACAAGTTAAAAAGAATCTCTTTAGAGTTGAAATGCTAGTAGTTCACCTTAACTATAAATTAAAGAATTATACTGACTTTTTCAATTTTTTAACAAGTTTAAATCTTATAGTCTTTATAGTGACACCACGATCTAAATCAGATATTTTGTTAGATAACTCCGGTAGTTACATTAGAAACTTCTATGAGGTTAAAGATAATCCAGATTATTTAACATCAAGTCTTAAAAGGTTTTCAAATCTAACAATTACAAATATTGATTTGGATTCTTTACCCGATAAATATTTAATCAAAAATATTAATACTGATGAAGAGTTCACAGTAAGTCAATATAAGAAATCTTATATTAGAGATAAGAAAATTGACATTTTTTTAGATGATAATGACCAGGATTAAAAAATTATCCTTATCTTTGTTTTATATACATAACAATTCTATAAATGAGAGTTAGAAGAAAGTTCCTACAATTGACCAGTCAGACAGTTCCATATGGAACAGAATCTAAAATTAGAAAATTTCTACCAAAAGGAATAAGTAAAGACCAACATGGTAACTATTTTATGACAATTGGTGATAATTTCACCACTATGTTTACTTGCCACTTAGATACGGCTTGTAAATATGATAAGCCTGTTAAACACGTTCAAACAGATAATCTGATAATGACTGATGGCTCAACCATCTTAGGTGCTGATGATAAAGCCGGAATGACCGTTCTACTCTATATGATTGAGAAAAAAGTACCAGGACTATATTATTTTTTTATAGGTGAGGAAGTTGGGTGTATTGGTAGCTCAAACTTATCAATGACTTTTGATTGGACGAACATCACAAAAGTAGTCTCATTTGACCGAAGAGGCACCAAATCAATTATTACCGAACAGTTTTGTGGCAGATGTTGTTCAGATGAATTTGCTCAAGCATTAGCCGATGAACTAAATTCAACCGGTCTAGGATTAGAAATGGAACCAGATGATACTGGCATATTAACGGATTCAGCACAATTTGTTGATTTAGTTCATGAATGTACAAACATATCAGTTGGATATTGGAATGAACACACAACCAATGAGATACAAGATATTGAATTTTTATCTAGATTGTGTAGAGCCGTTGTTAAAATTGATTGGGAATCTCTTCCTATATTCAGACAACCAGGTGATGATGATTGTGGCATCTGGGAAGAAGATGAAGTTGAAGTTCTTGATGATGAATATACAGAAAGTGTATTTACATATATCTCAGAAGATAGTGTTACTAAAAAAATGTATATATCTAAAACTTGGATAGAGTGTGAAAAAGACTTAATCAACAAGATGTTGTTACAAAAAGGATATACACCAAAGTTAATAATTTGGGATGGCACTTCTTGTTATTGTCAAGAGCATGAGTCATATGATTTTATAGGAAATAGACAGGATTTAATAAATTTTATTCCCGAACTACAATATATACCATATTCACATTTGAAGTCTAATGTTAAATTAGGTAAAGACTATACAAAACTATCAAAAATCGCCGAATATGCAAACTAAATCTATTATACTTGACTTATATGGTACTTTATTATACTCCGAGTATAAAGCTAGACCTTATCTAAACTTATTTAAGAATATAGGTCTAACCAAAGAAGAAATGAACTATTGGGCGGATAAAGTCATGACCAAAAATTATTCATATCTACAAGAGATTGTAGAAGAAATAAAACCAGGCCAATTTGTATATACATCACAATTAGAACATGATATAAAATTAGAAATTGAGTCAACACACTTATTTGATGATACTATTCAAGTATTAGAAACTCTTTCTAAAAGGTATAAACTCTATCTATTATCAAATATTGCTACTCCATATAAAGAGTGTGTGTTTAATTTAGGTATTGATAAATACTTTGATAAGATATTCTTTTCCTGTGATATTGGATACAGAAAACCCCAACCCGAAGCCTTTGAAATGGTCATAAAACATAGCGGTTTACAACCTAAACAATTACTTATGATTGGGGATAGTCAGAGATCTGATTATGAAGGTGCCTTAAATTCTGGAGTTAAAGCAGTACTTAAAAACAAGCCTCTCAATCTGATACTATCAGAGATTAACTAAGAATAATACCTGGATTTTTATATCCTTTTTGTTCTACAATCTCCAATAGTTGATTAGGACTTAAATTAGTTTTATCCCAACCTTTCTTTCTTGCATATTCGGAAATAAATTTCTCTCTCAACATATTAACATCATCAGTTGATAAATTGTTAGTTGATTTAATTAATTTTTCATTATCGCTTTGCATATTTACTTTTTATTTTTGTAAAAGTATATATTAAGAGTTTAACCTTGGAAATTCCAAAAATTTTCCATATATTTGTAGTATGGTTATCAAGATAAGAGGCATATTAGAATTTAGTCCAGAGGATGTGACCAGAAAACACAGAAATCAATCCTCTTGGAAAAGAGTTGCTATCATCAAAACTGATTGTGACTTAGACCGATACTATGCTTGGTTTTTAAAGAAAAGATTCAATCTAGAATTAAATAAGAATCTTAGAGGTACTCACGTTACTTTTATCAATGATAAATTTGAAAAAGGTATATTTGACCAATTTGCTCCTCTTTTTAATGGTAAAGAAATAAATTTCTACATAGAAACCGAACCAAGATCTAATGGTGAGCATTGGTGGTTGAGAGTTCACTGTCCAGAAGCAGAGTCTATAAGAGAACTTATGGGTTTAAGTAGAGATCCATACTTTGGATTACACTTAACATTAGGACACGCTAATGAAAAATACATAGCTCACTCTGAATACATTACCGAACAATGTAAGAGATTTGAGATAATTTCTAACGAACCTCGTAGACCACTCAATGAGCATGAAATAATAGAGTTCAAGTAAACAAACTTGAACTCTTTTTATATCATGACTATGCCAGAGATTTCGGAAGTTAGAATAATGTCTGATTTTATTAATCAGAATTCCAAGAACAAATTTAATAAAGCCTTTCACGTTGAAAAAGGAAATATTCCTACACAATTCCTTGATAAAGAATTTGATATAAAATCTGATTCTAGAGGAAAAGAACTATTACTATTCATTGATGATTTACCTATTCATGTCTTTATGGGAATGAGTGGCAATTGGAAATATACTCCAACTGAAAAATGGAATGAAACTAAATTCACTAGGCTTAGACTAGATGACGAAACCGGACACTCACTATTATTATATGGTGGGTTTATGGGACCAAAATACTCGGTTGGTAAACCATTCACCGGAACCAAAAGAGGACCAGATCCAACTAAAGAGTTTGATGATTTCAAATCAAATATCTATAAGAATATAGACAATAAAGCTTTTGATAAACCTATCTGCGAAACTTTACTTAATCAAGAGTATTTTAATGGAATTGGCAACTATATCAGAAGCACCTTAATATTCTATGCTGATGTGAATCCATTTGAAAAAGCAAGAACTATATTACAAAATTCTGATAGAGTACTTAATTTATGTAAGGATGTTCCTCTTAAATCTTATGAATTGAACGGTGGGCAACTCAAAGATTGGAAATCACCATTTGATACCGACTCTACTGAATTTAAGAAATGGGTATTTTATCAAAAGGGATTGGCTTGTACCGATAAAACCGGTAGAACATTCTGGTTTGATGAGAAATGGAAGGACTATTGTCCATATGAAATTAAGAAAAAACGTGGAAAATAACTTTATTTATAGTGATAGAGGTGAGGGTAAAACTGAATTTATAACAAGATTAGCCAATGATTTATATAGAAAAGGTGGTTATAAAATAGATTTTTATTCACTAACATCAGAGAGTTTACCGAATTTAGAAAGAGGAATTTCATATGATATTTACCCAAATAATATTGTAAATAGAAATTACATTTTAGACCTCAAAAAAGAAAAGATAAAAGCAGGTAAACTAGATATTCTTTTCATAGATGATATAGATTACTTAGATAATTGGGATGATATATTATCACTAAATTGTGATAAATTTATCACTGTTGATATATTGGAAGAAAGAAATTACCCAAAAAGAAGCTGTAATATGGTAAAATTAAAAGGAAACTATAATCTTTTTCACTTACCTGATATAGAATATAATAGCTTCTTAAAACCTTATTTAAGAGAGAAAAAATTAGACATATTATTAAAATGATCAAAGCAGATAAATACTACATTCAGAATCTTGTAAATATTATGAGTGATGGAACATTTGATGAAAACCCAAGACCAAAATGGTCTGATGGAAACCCAGCTCACTCAAGATTCATTACTCAAGTATTTGAGGAATATGACTTATCAAAAGGTGAGTTTCCAATTACTACATTGAGAAATACTGCAATTAAAACCGGAATTAAAGAAATACTTTGGATTTATCAAAAACAATCAAATTCATTAGAGGTTGCCAGAGAGATGGGCATTAATTGGTGGGATGAATGGAACATTGGGGATGGAACAATTGGTCAAAGATATGGCGCTACAATAAAAAGATATGATTTGGTAAATAAAAGACTAACCTCATTAAAAGAAGATCCATTTTCAAGAAGACATATTATTAATATGTATCAAGAATCGGATATGGAAGAAACAAAAGGATTACACCCCTGTGCATTTGAGACACATTGGTCAGTTAGGAAAATAGATGGTGACTTCTATTTAGATTTAACATTAATTCAAAGAAGTAATGATTATATAATGGCTGGGTATATCAATAAGATTCAATATGTTGCATTACAAATGATGTTTGCATCCCACTTAGGATATAAAATTGGTAAATTCTGTCATTTTGTTCAAAATCTTCATGTTTATGATAGACATTTTGAGGCATTAAATGAAATATTAGATAGACGTGGTCTAACTAATCAACCATATATTTCATTGAAATCTGATAAAAACTTTTACGATTTCACAATAGATGACTTCGAGATACATAACATAGATGGTATTAAGAAGTTAAACTCTAATTTAGAAATAGCTGTTTAAAACAAAAAAGTCCTTATATTATAAGGACTTTTATTCTAAATTTAGAAAGTTACTGAATCTCCACTATCTGGGAAAATTCCGGTATTATAACCCAATTCTGGGAAACTAATAACTAAATTTTTAGCACCAGATGGGGTACCGCCAATAGCAGTTCTTGAGAAAGTAACAGACTCAGTTCCATCTAATGTAGTTCCTAATATGGTAAAATTCACACTATTAGTAAGTCCACTAAGTGTAGCTGGTCCTCCTCCTCTTACGTGAAAAGCTTGGTAGTTCACAGTTAATACGTTCGCTGAATACGTAGCCGAAGTGATGTGGATGTAAGGTCTTGACATAATATTAAATATTTTTCTTTTATATATTAAAATAAAAAAGTGATTTCCTTCACTATTTGATTTTTTTAAAAAAAACAAACCCTCTCAATTGAGAGGGTTTGTTTTTTATCATTACTATAGATTAGTTAAGTAATCCAGGAGTATCAGACACTTTAATTGTCATATACTGCTTTTGAGGATACCAACCCACTTCAGCAACTGCGTATCTAGATCTTAACAACATACGTGGAGCGAATGTAGCTTCAGAGATGATACTGATTGACTGAGCCATTAAGTAAGGTACGAAGATGATACCTGGTTGATCAGGATTGTTCTTTCTACCAATAACGATACGGTTATCGTTATACTTCATGTAAGGGTCAACATAGATTTGGATATCACCGATTTGACCAACTGGATACAATTGACCAGAACCGTTGATTTTAGATTTAGTTGGATTAATAGTATATCCAGCGACATCCATTAAAGCTGCAGCTAAACCTCCGTTAGTTACTGCGAATTGTGCAGGACCAACACGACCTTCTGTTGCAATATAGTTAGAAGCGTGAACCATCTTAGTGATCAACTTACGTTGAACAGCGTGTGTAGTTTCACCACCAACTTGAGTTTGAGTGTAAAGAGTATCTAAGTCAAAAATAGTTGGACTAGAGATGTTATTGCTATAAGTAGCACCAGATGCTGGAGCTGAAGATCTGTTCAAGTCACCCATTTCAAAGATTTTAGATACAATTTGTTTAGAAATTGTTTGAGACAATTCGTTAACAAGGATAGATTCCATTTTTTGAACGATATCCATACCAGTGTTAGCTTTGATGTCTTCAATTTCAGTTCTTCTAAGAGCTGAAGATACTTCAATAGTACCAACCGCGATAGACTTAGTAGAAACTTTTGGTCCAATTACACCAGCATAAGTCAAATCATCTTCAGCACGACTCATTGGGTATCTACCATTCTGAGAGTTTGTAGAGAAGTTTGTAGAGAAACCTGGTAATTGATCTTCTAATGCAGAAATCATAGTAACAGTTAAGTTAGAAGTACTTGAGAAAGTAAGACCAGGAATAGCTGTTAATTGAGACTGGATTGTAGCAGAAGGAGTAAATGTATTTTGAGTTTGGTCAAAAGCTGCTGCTGCTGGGTTATAAACGTTAGCAATTGTTTGTGAACCAATAGTAGCATTTGCTTGTCTAAATGCTCTGAAGATAGGAAGACCATCGATACGAGAGTAACCTAAGAATTCAAGAACGTTAGCTTTAGAACCACTAATAGATGTACCTGTTGAAACAGATGCAGCATAGTTACCTAAAGTAAAGTAAGCCTTAGTACCAGTAGCACTTTGGAAACCACCAACTGTTAAAACGATATCAGTTGAAGAAATTGCAGTTGAAACTTTAGTACCAAACGCACCACTTTGTAACATACCAGCTGTATCAGTTGAGTTAGTTGATACGATTTTAAATACTTGAGGTGCACCATATGTAGTATCAACATCATCATATTGGAAGTCAATATACAATAAGTCTAATTTTGGACCTGGTGAAGGTTTTACAGCAACTAAATCTAAACCGATTGTTTGAGCTGCGATTTTCATAGCAACTGGTAATAAGTTTTGACCTAAGTCACCAGAACCAGCCGAACCTGAGTTACTTGACCAGTTAGTACCAAGTGTAGTACCTGATAAAGTTGATGGTTGAGGAGATGTAACTGCACCCATACCTTGGATTGTTGCGTTTACATACGCATTTTCATTGATAGAGTGGAACTCTGCGTATTCTGACATCCAATCAAGTCTGTCTTCACCAGCAACGCCCATGTTCTCTAATACTGGAGACCACTTCTTCAATGCTTTTTGTTTGTCTATTCTAATGTGTGACATAATTTTTTTTTATTTTTTTTGTTTTTCTTATATCTATATAGTATCCTATTTTTCCTTAATTTTTCAAGGGTGGATTTTTTATAGATTAAAGATTTTTGAATCTCTCCATAATTGCAGTTACATCACCATCAGACAATTTGTCTTCTTGAATTAACGCATTATGTTCAACTAATTTTTTAGTTACAGATTCATTTTTCTTGAATGGTCTTGTTAACCAGAAATGTTCAACTTTTGATTCAGTTGTTAAGTCTGGGTACAATCTAGCTTGCGATAAGATAGACTTTTTAGAAGATTCATTCAATTGTGACCAGATTGGCTTAATGTTTTCAGGCATCAATCTAATCAATCTCTCTTCAAGAGATTCATTTTTAACAGATAACGCTTCTCCAATCATCTTTAACACATCAGAACTAGTGAAATAACTCTTTTCGTTTATGTAAAGTTTTACTTGTTCTTGCTCCTCGTTTGTTAAGCTGTAATAGCTATCAACTTGGGACTTGTTTAAGAATTTTAAGAAATGTAAATCATTGGACTCAGAAACTTTACGTTTTTTAGCTTCTTCAATTAATTTATCAATTTGTTGAGATAATTCTGTATCAGAATTGCCTTCGAATTTAGATTCTTCTCCATAAGGATTTTCCTCTTCTTTTTCATGTGCCATTGGCATTCCCGGCATTCCTTCTTCTTCACCATATGTACCTTCTTCTGAAGCTACTAAGTGAGGCATACCTTCTTCTTCCTCTTCTTCATATGCCATTGGCATTCCTTCTTCTTCTGAAGCAATCATTTCAAATCCTACTTCTTCTAAAGTTGGGAATGAATTACCTTTACTTTCATTTAATTTATTACCATTTAATTTCTCAGCAATTAAACCCGCGTAAGAAACAGTTTTATCTAAGTTTTCAGCAATATACTCAGAGTAAGCGATGTTATCATCTAAGTGTTCAGCAATGTATTCAGAGTAAGCGATGTTACCTTCTACATGCTCAGCTAAATATTCAGAATAAGCAATAGAGTTATCTACATGCTCAGCGATATACTCAGAGTAAGCAATATTCTTATCTAAGTTTTCAGCGATGTACTCAGAGTAAGCAATATTCTTATCTAAGTTTTCAGCGATGTACTCAGAGTAAGCAATATTTTTATCTAAGTTCTCAGCTAAATATTCAGAATAAGTGATATTCTTATCAACATTCTCAGCTAAATATTCAGAGTAAGAAATATTTTTGTCTAAGTTTTCAGCTAAGTACTCAGAATAAGTGATGTTCTTATCTAAGTTTTCAGCTAAGTATTCAGTGTAATTAACAGCCTTTTCTAAGTTTTCAGCTAAATAATCATTGTGAGAGATCAACTTATCAGTAGTTGATTTCAATGATTTATTTTCATTAACCACAACTTGAACTTTTTCAGCTAAGTAATCTAAATACTTAACCATTTGAGAGTTAGTCTTATTAAGTTCTTCATAGTACTCAAGAAGTTGCTCTAATTTTTTCGGATTGATGTTACCTGATTTAATAGCAGATTGTGCAGCTTTCTTAGTAGTAGCGATTTCATTAATCAAATACTTAGAATAGTCAGCTAATTGCTGTTTGGTAACGAAGTCATTCTGGTTCATATTGAATAGTTCGTTTATTTTTGACTCATCGGACATTTCATATATCCTAAAGTTAGTTTTATTGGAAAACCCATATGATTCATTTATGGATTTCATTCTAGCTGAAGCAAATCCTGGGTCAGCAACAATGTCGTAAGTAAACAATTTCTTTAAAGTAACAGTACCATCTGATTCAGTGATACCAGCAGCTCTTGAAGAAACGAATACAGGACAACCATCATCAACTAAAGATTTAGCTTCTTTACCCCAATAGGTATTCAATAATTTAATCTCACCCTCAACACGATTAGATTCTTTAACATAAGAAGCTTTTCTAATAATGTGTGAAGCGCGAGATAATGATGTATCAAATACATCTGGGTGATCGAATTCACCATAAACAACACCCATATTTTGAATACGGTCATTAAGTTCTTCTAAACAAGGAATAAACTTATCTGCAGTGTAGATTCTTTCATTACGGTTTTTAACACCGAACTCAGTAAAAATACCACCTAAGATATAGTCTTTCTTGCCACCAGAAACTTGAACGCTCTCCTTTAATGGGTTTGAGTTGTTTTCAACGATTAAGATTGGTTTCATTTATCGCAATTTATTTTTTATAACTGTATATATTGACCTTGAAAAACCGTCTTTTTTCTTAGAAGGATTTTTTATAGATACCTTTAGAACTTTATCCCATCTAAGTCATATAAATTTCTAATGAAAAGAGTAAAAGTTATAATTTTTCAAAAAAATGAAGATTCTTTGGATGAAATTGTTCAATTTTTATCTAAATCGGAAAACTCAAAAGAATTTTATTTAAAAATGAATAGAGATAAATTCATAAATGAAATTTTATCTATTTCCGATCCAATTCATCAATGGATGCCATTTTTAGAGTCACTATCACCAATAAAACTATATGACAAATATGGATCCACTTATCAGTCAAAATATAGAGAAGTACTTAACATATCAACAATATCACACCATATTAAAAGTATAGTTGTAGAAAACAACACTCTATATGGAATTATTGATATACTAGACACACCAATAGGTGGACGAATTCAATCATTAGATGCAGAACAGATGGTACTAAATCCCATATATAATACAGGTGAAATCATAACATTTGATATAGATTTTAATATAAGGGAAGCAGCATGATACTAACTAGAGAAATTATAGTAAAAATAAATGAGTCCAACTTTTCATATTATGAAGAGTTAGGATATGATGTTGCTATTGGAGAAGCTCTAATAATTCCAGTTGAATTATTATCAACAGGAAGCCACTATAAAATAGATTGTAAATGTGATGGATGTAGTATAGTTAAGGAAGTCATATTTAAGAATTATGTTAAATATGATAATAAATGGGGCGAGTACTATTGTAGAAAGTGTTCAGAGAAGAAAAGAAAAGAAACTCTTAAAGAAAATTATGGCGTTGAATATCCAATTCAAAACAAAGAAATAAAGAAAAGGATTAAGAAAACTATGATTGATAAGTTTGGAGTAGATAACCCAACAAAATCAAAAGAAATTATTTCTAAAAGAAAAAAAGTCTCAAATTAATTTTTGAGACTTTTTTATTAGAATTCAAATTCAGCACCTTCACCACCAGCTTCTCCGCCACCACCTTCACCACCCGGTTCTGGACCAGCCTCCGGAGTTGTTTGAGCTCCTCCTTCAGGGGCAGCTTGAGCACCACCTTCGGCACCAGGTTCACCACCTTCAGCACCAGCTTCAGCACCACCTTCTGGGCCAGCACCACCGCCTTTACCAGATTTAATCCAATAGGCTTTATTTTCTTCTTTTTCTTCTGGTGTCAATTTCATAACTTTATCAATTAAATAATCAATATGGAAATATGGTTGGCCATCAGCAGTTTGAATTCCCAACATAGTGCCTAAAATACTAGCTCTCTTTTCAAAATTTGCCAACTTTTTCCACTCTTCAAATAATTGATTTGAATTAAAATTGATATCTACTTGGTTTAAGAATATCTCATCATTTTTCAATTCTGGAAATTCCATACACATTTGTAATTTAAGTGGTTTAACAATTAATTCTTTATAGTTAGCTCTTAAACGGTTAATAAAGTTATTAAATTTAACTTCATCTCTAGTCATCTCGGCCGCATCACTAAATACATTACCACCACCATTTTCTTTATCAAATCTTTGGAAAGGAATTTTAGATGCTCTTTTTAAGATATTAAAGAACCAAGTTAACATATCATTCTCATTTAAGTTGTGACCTTCCGGTGAGACTAATTCCATACCAGGTGTACCAGCATCTCCTTCTGGGAACCACACTTGTTTATTATATGGTAAATGTTTTCTACCATTTATAGTAACAGTACCCAATGTATCATCCCATTCAACTTCTTCCGAGTAATCAGCAATTAATTGACCAATTTGTTCTTCAGCACGTTGTCTAGGTAAACCTTTAATTGGAATAGTAAACTTTTGATAAACAGTAGCGTTGATAATATTGAACATAATTTTAGTTTGTTCAAGAATCTTTAACTGATTATATGGTTTAATTAAACCCTCAAGATATGAAGTTTCAGAATAATCATTCTGTGTTGAATATGAAATAAATACCAATTGAGAATCTAAGAAGATTCTTCTTAATTGTGGATCCTCTGGATATTGAATCCAAAGATTACCAATAGATGGCTCATATGCTGGAACTAATGTTTCGGGTCTTAGTCTATTAAAGTGAATAATATTTTTTTTCTTATCATCCCAAACAATTTCAATTGCAATATAACCATCAATTAAGAAGTCTTTCATCATATTCCAAGCAGTGATATTATCACCAAATCCAAATCTATTATAAATAATTTCAAAATACTCTTGATACTTATCCTTAATATCTTGTGAGTAGTCATTTGATAAAGGTCTAGGTGAACAAAAATCATTCTCATTATAGATAATTGCCTCATCGGAAACCGATGAAACAAAATCTCTTAATTCATCCTTAATTGAATATTCTCTTAAAATTCTTCTCTTATCAGCATAACTTCTATCTAAATACGGAACCGACTTTCTATTAAGAACAGACGCAACCGCTTTGGATGAAAAGAAATCATACATCGAATTATTTTTCTGACTGTACGGATCCTCATTAATACCAACACCGACAGTGTTTCTGATAATCATATCATCATACTTCATACCGAAGTTTGATAAATTACGAAGCAATCTATTAAAAAGACCCTTATTCTCAACCGCAGATGAGATATAAGTAGAATTTTGATTTTGTTGATTTAGCGGATTATAAGAAGCCATAAAATTTTAAAAATTTCTAGTATATATTAAAAACAGAGTTTCCCATATATATTAAGTTTAACGACCATATTTTTCAAGGCTTTTCTTGATTCTATCAGCATGTCCTTTTAATAGTTTGTAGTTTTCTTTTATATCATCTGAAATTTGATAAAAGTCTTTTATCAAAACTTTACTCATTTCAGCATCTCTATCAGCTCTATCGCCTAACTTAGCACTCCAAATCTCATAGAGTTTTCTAGGGTCATATTTATTTTTAGGGTGACCAGAATATAAGAATCTAGGAACTGCTTCCATATTTATCTTATGGACTAGTTGAACTTGTTGAAGATTATATTCAACCAAAGCATACTCAAATCCATAATTCATCAATTCTCTATAAACTCCTTGAAAATCAACTTCTAATAAATTATTGTTTTCAAAGTCTTCTTCTTTGATGTACTTATCAAATATACTCACCCGAACTTCAAGTGGGATAAAATTAAAATTAATACCTATTATAATTATAAGATTCTCAAATTTCTTAAAATCAACAGTGAAAATTGGAGAATATCTCATCCAATTAGAATCATCCATATAATGTAAGTGATAAAACCCACTCAATTGCATCTGACCAACATTCATACTAGTAACTTCACTATCTGATTTACTAAACTTATTATAGAAATAAAGTGAGTTATTTTTATAATTCTCAGCAATTCCATTACCATAAACCAAATTATTTAATTTAACTCTTTCTAATAATTCACCCATAGGATATTAATTTATAGATATATATTAAAAAATAACATTAAGGTATGTTAAATAGTGCTCCAAAACAACCAGGTAAATATCACCAAGGATTGTTTACTCCAAGTAACAAAGACAAAGTAATTAAATTAAACTCACAAGGTGGATTATACTATCGTTCCGGATTAGAACAGAAAATGATGGTCTATCTAGACAATAATGAAAAGATTATCAATTGGGGATCAGAACATCTTAGAATACCCTACACTAAAACAGAATGGGTATCAGAAAATCAAGATTATAAAACATCAGAACATACTTACTATCCTGACTTTTATTATGAGTTAAAAAGAGAGGATGGATCAATTTCTAAAGTTGTTGCTGAAGTAAAGCCTTATTCAGAAACAATTGAACCTAAATTGAATCCAAATCCAACAGCTAAACAGATGAAGAACTTTGAATATGCTCTTAAAATGTATAATAAAAATCTAAGTAAGTGGACTTACATGATTGAATATTGTCAAAGAAAAGGATTTGAATTTATTATTATTACTGAAAAAGTCCTTGGATCAAGATAATAATAAGAAAGAAAACACTCATAATAGTGTTTATACCATCATATAAATTTATAGCAATATTTCTCTTGGTTGATAAGATAACATACTTAAATAGACCAAGAAAAATAATACCAAAGAAATATATCCACAAATGTGAGAATAAACCAATCGGTAACCAAATTAAATAGAATATCTTAAATAGATAGAAAAATAAATTTGGGATAGCACTTTTAATATCCAAATTTGGATCAAATTTAGCAAAAATTTTATTACGATTGGTTAGTTGATATACCTCAACCACAATAAAAACAAGTGAAAGAGCATAGAAAAAATTAGACAAAAGGTTCATCTTCAAAAATAGTTTTTATTTCTCCTAGATTTTTTAAATTTGTGAGAGAATTTTGCATTAGTCTTATACTACCAGATTTACTTACTTCATTAAAAATCTCATCAGATACAGACACTTCAATCGGATCACCCACAATTCTGTCGTATTCATGAGGAATAGCATCTGAATCTCTACTTTCATAAGTCTTTCTTATGTAAGATTTATATTCATCCTTTGTTAAATGTAGTGAACAACCATCAGGACGAATTCCCCATCCACGTTCAGACTCTTCCCAATACTGTAAATAAACGCTTTTCATACTTTTGTGATATTTATAGTGATATTAATTAAACTCTTAAAGTTTAGCAAATATAATAAATAAAAATTAATTATACAATGAGAAAAATAACATTTCATTTAGAGTATATTTGGTTAGACGGTAATTATCCTCAACAAATACGTTCAAAAACAAAAATAGTGGAGAAAGAAATCACCGACGATATTATTGAAGATATTCAAAATAGTGAAACCGGAGATGTACGCGAACCATTCTATAATGATTGGAAAAAAAATCCAAAATCATTACCAATGTGGAACTTTGATGGATCTTCCACTGGCCAAGCCGAAACTTCTAAATCAGAATTGTTATTACATCCAGTAAATATTTTCATGGATCCAGTTAAACACAATGGATTTATAGTTATTTCTGAAGTATATAATACCGACATGACACCACATCATACTAATAAAAGAGCCAAAATGGTTGAAATGGTTGAAAAGTATGACCAAGAAACAATGTGGGGATGGGAGGCTGAGTATTTCATTTATGATAAAAAAACTAATAAACCACTTGGATGGCCAACAGAAGGATATCCTAGACCACAAGGACCATTCTATTGTGCAGTTGGTGGTAATAATGTTGATGGACGCGAATTTGTCGAAGAACACACAACATTATGTGAAATTACAGGTTTGAAAATTTCTGGAATCAATGCTGAAGTTGCTCTTGGTCAATGGGAATATCAAATTGGACCAGTTTATGCAATAGATGGTGCTGACCAAATGTGGATTTCTAGATTTTTATTACAAAGATTGTCTGAAAAATATGGATATTTTATTGAATTAGAACCTAAACCATATAAAGGAAATGATTGGAATGGATCGGGAATGCACGTTAACTTCTCAACTAAAGAAATGAGAGATGATTTGAAAAACAAGAAAAAGTTAGTTATTGAAGCTTGTGAAAAATTAGGACAAAAAGTAGAAGAACATATTGCAGTATATGGACCAAACAATGAAGCTCGTTTAACTGGATCAAATGAAACTTGTTCAATTAAAGAATTTAGATATGGAATTGGAGATAGAACAGCTTCAATTCGTATTCCTTCTTCAATTGAAGACAAAACAACTCCTGGATACTTAGAAGATAGAAGACCAGCTTCAAATGGTGATCCATATGAAATTGTAACTAGAATGGTCAAAACCATCTGTGGTGGAAAGTTAGATAAAAAATCTGATAAGAAAAAGAAGAAAGAACAAGAAGCATAAAAAGAAAAACCTCTCAAATTTGAGAGGTTTTTTTAATTTTATTAAATATTTTATTTATTTTTCTAATTCTAACTTCTTGTTTTGTTTCATATTGAATACTAACTTTAGCATCAACAAAAGAAGGTTGTGATACAACATCTTGTATAAAGTCAGACCAATTATATTGTGCGAAGTTCTTGGACATTAAATTGAGTGAAGACCCATTCCATCATTACTTGATTCAATACTAATCAATCTAATTTGATGGTCATTATCACCTTTCTTTTTATAAAGTTCATTATAACCTTTAGCAATACCACGTTTGAATACTTCTGTAAAGTAAGCGAAAGCATTATCAGATTTTTCCTCATTGAAGTTATACCAATTAGAAAACATATCTAACAGACCAGATTGATAACAATCCATTCTATCATCATTGTTATAATATCTCATTTTTTTAATTGTTCTTTTAGCAAGAATCTCTAACATCAATTTAGATTTGTTAGTTAATTTTCCTTGTGCTTTTGACACTATGATCTCGACAAAGAGATCTTTATTATGTAAGTAAATAGTAGTAGAATTATTTTTTATTATCAGTCCAACTGAAATGCTTTCATGTTATATAGAACATTAAAATAAAAGTTTATAAATAAAAAAAACTCTCAAATTTCTTTGAGAGTTTTCATTAAATTTTATTTTAATTAAGCCTTAACTCTTTCTTTATATTGTAATTCTTTAACAGATTGTAATTCGGTATTTAATACTTCTTTTCTCTTGTTTAAGTTATTTAATGCTACAGACAAAGCGTTTGATTCACCAATCATCTTTATAGAGCCATTTACTTTATCAATGTTAAATTGAACATCTTCAAGCTTTAATACAATTTCTCTTTCTTTATCTTCTAATCTTCTTTTTGTAATTAATTCTTTACCTAATTTATTCTCATAGAAGAATGTTAAATCATAGTTTAATTCATTTCTTACTTCATTTACCAATTCTAAAGCCGACTCATATTTAAAGAATGAATTGCCATATCTTTCATCACATCTGTATAAGAAAGTTGCATTTTTATAATTGAATGCAAATACTTCTAAATATGGATTAATTAAGTTATTAACTCTTTTAACCACATCCATTTCAACAAATTTATTTAAGTTATTTGAAGTTTCAAGTAAAATTGGATAGAATTGTTTGTTTACAATTGGAATAATTGGAGAAGCAAATAAACTTTCTAATGTAGTTTCTTTGTTCATTTCATCATCATTGATGAAGATAACACCTTTTTTATTTACTGCTAAACCAATAGTTAAATTTTCAGAAATTCTGAAATTAACTCTATCTTCAGTGATAGTAGCATATCTCATACCAATCTCAAGATTACGAAGAGTTCTTAACTTATCATTATCTGTTACATGAGTCTCTAAAAGAGTTTTCTCAACATTATTCTCAGAAAGTAAGAACCAAGAGTCCTTAACTAAACAAAGATAACCTTCTTCAACTTGTTCAACAATTGTGAACACTGATTCTGATTTACCACCAGAAAGAAGATTAGATTTTTGTTGAGGTGATTTTGTTAAATTATGAACAAATAATTTAATTTCTGGAACCCAGTCATAAACTGCCAATTCATTAAGAACTTTAGACATTCTATCTTGATCTGATTCCAAGTTAATAGTTTGTAAAAGAACATTAATAGGCTGTCTGTAAATTTCACCTTGATTTTTACTATTTAAAACATTATACAAATGTTTTAATTCATATACCAATTGATACTCAGACACATCATCATTTAATGACTCTAATAAACCTTTAATTTCCTTGTCAAAAGTGTAAGCTTTTAGTTTCTCATTAAGAGACAAAACGATTGTCTTTTCAGACAAGTCATTGCAAGCATTAATGTGACCCTCAAGAATCACAGATACTTCCTCTTGATCAAGAGATAAATTTTTTCTAAAGTTGAATAACTCTAATTTGAGATTCTTCATAATAACAATTATTATTTTTTAATTTCTTTAATGTATATATTATAAACAAAAAGTCATTTTTTTCACTTTTTGTTTTAAATTCTTATTCATATCATTCTTTCCAATTTCTATACACACCATAGTATCTATATATAAATATTGGAATATTATTTTTTTCACTTTTGTGAGTTTATATCACGGTTGGAATTATCATTTGAACTTCTTGCTCTACTAGTTTCTCTACCTTTGATTATATCACTATACCATCTCGTTTTCTTAGGGTAAACCATCATATCTGGGTTTTCTCCATTTGAATCATAGTTATAAACATTAGACCACGCTTTATTCTTATCACCACCAGAACTTTGGTCTAATCTAGGTTTTCTATACGCAGGATAATAAGTTTGAACTTCAAATGAAACAGTTAATTTAATTTGATTATCCGAAGTCATATTCTTATCTCTATTTATTTCTACTTGATTACTATCCGGAATTAACATAACCGCATCAATGTTCATAAAATTATGTTCAAAATACATAAATCTATATAACCACAATGTATCCATAATTGCCTGACTACACTTAAATACATCTACTTCGGAAGCCAATAAAATACTCAAGTCATACTTAACTGAAACGGGAACCGCTCTAACTTTGGTTAAAACTTTTCTAATTTCTTCTTTATTCTCAATAACCATTTTTAACCATACATTTGGATTAGCAAACTCATCAGAACGAATATCAAATCCAGTCAAAGTTAAATGTCCTCTTGGTATTATATCGGTATTTAACTCAACATATCTGTTATTTGAAACAACATCATCAGTAAATGAATCTAATAAGAATCTTTCATCACCAGTCATTGAGTAGTAAAATGGAACATTTACTTCTTTATCACCGGATGAAAATCTATTAGTCCATCTAATTTCACCTTCTAATGTATCTAAAACACAGATTGTTAAGTCGCGCATGAAACAATCTTCGTAGTTAAATCTATCTCCAATCATATACTTTTAATTATTTTTTTATAATCGGATTCCCAAATTGATACAATACTATATCCTATCGACTTTAAATATTTCTCTCTTTCAATAGTTTTTTTATATAATTGACCAAATGTTAAGCCATTTACCGGATTGATATCATTCTTATTGTATTTATTCAAATTTCCATGCCAAAAATCACCATAGAATTCATAAATTGTATTTGTTTTTTCATCAAGTCCATCAACAAAGAAGTTGAATATTTTTATTTGTCGATTTTTTTTCTCTATTTTGTATGAATCTAACCATTTATTTTCCAATATACTACCATTTCTATTACAACTCGGACATCCTCTACCCATCAAATGTGAGTTTGGTGTCATCTCAAAAAAACCATGTTTCTCACATTCAATAATTACTTTAGAATTGGATTTTTTATACAAAGTTTTTTTATAATTATATTTAACTCCATGTACTGAAATTGATTTTGAAATAAATTCCTCCTCTGATAATACACCCTTTCCTATTGAATTGCACTTTTTACATCCACCAGTGATCGAGTCTAAGTGCTTCAATGGTGATTGAAAAAAGAAAAAATCATGTTCTTTACATCTTATTTTAACTTTATCTCTCATTTTTATGTATTTTACTTCTGAGTAATCATATTTATCAAAATGCTTTTCTCTAAATTTAATAATCAAATCTTCTATTCTATTCTTCCTACTCTCTGTCCTTTTTAATAAACCACATTCGGTACATCCGCTTCGGTAATGAACATTTGGCAATTGTCTAAACTCACCATGTGACGGACAGATAATTAAAACTGGTGTTCTATCATTAATATATTCCACCAAAGAGTAGTCATAATTATCATCATGTTTTACAATTGATTTTTTGATAAATTGTTCTTTTGTTAATCTTCTACTCATATTAGTATATATAATTTTTTATCTATCTCATATTTAATATATAGAATTATGAAATATTTGAAAAGATTTTTAGAATCTAGATTTGAGTCAGAAGATGATATAACAGATTACCTATTAGAACTAGTTGATGATGGATTTTTGGAGTTCAAAAAAATAGATATCGAAAATAAAAAATTTGAATTTGTATATTCAATATTGACTGATTTTTCTTCTATTTCTAATTTAAAAGATTTGAAATCATTTGAAGAAAAAATTTTAACTTTATATAATATATTAGGTAGATGGAATTTAGAATTTCGTATAAAATCTAAAGGGTATCATTCCAGTGAATTGTCTATTTATTCGGACGTGCCTGAATATATATCAGATTGTCTTAGAGATGTCGAGATGTATCATTTGGATTATGATAAAACCGGAACTTATTTTGGTAAAGGAAATGATATTTACTTGGGTGGATTTATCAACAAATATCAAGAGGTTTTTCTTTCAATACGAACTGAGAATAAAAAAGATAGTAAAATAAAAATTCAGAGTTATATTGATACCAAAAATAATTCAAAAAAATATCAATTAAAATTTGTAAAAAATATACCGACCGGGGAATATATTTATCAAATCATTCCAAAAATAATTCCATCGGAATGAAATATCTTAAATATTTTAAAGAATCACAATCCGAAATAACATTAAAGGATAAGCTAGAATCAATTGTTAATATGTATCAATATCTTTGGTCTAATCATATTGATCCAGACTCACTTGGTAACTTTACTGGTAAATGCTCAGTATTATTTACTGGGTGTATGACTATTAATAGAGGATGGGACATTTCAAAGAAAGAAGGAAGACCATATGAGTTTGATGTCGATTGTTTATTAAAGAAACTAGAAACCGATTATAGAAAAGAAGAGAAGCTTAAAAATATCGAAGAACTCTATAAGTCAAGTATTATACCAAGATTTAAGCATACCAAAGAGGAAATTGAACAATTTTTATCACCAGTATTAAATTTAGAAGTAACTGGAGATAAAATTATAAAATCATATGAAATAAATCCATATTTTAATGGTTGGAATAAAAAAGCATGCTTTAGTATAAAGTGTAAATTGAATGAGGAGTTTCTCACAATGGATGAGCAAGAAGTTGAAACTAAAAAAGGCAATGACAGAACTGTAAATTTTCCAGGATATTTTGATAGAAAATATTTCAAAGAAATTGAAGATGAATTTTATTCTTGTAAAAGACTAATAAAGTCAAAAATTGAAGAACTAGATTTACAAAAAGCTGGATTAGAATTTTCCATGGATGATAATACACACTTGGGTCTATACTTTAACTTCCACATTAGAATAGAGGAAATTTAAACTTTTGGAGGTATTCAACTTATAATTTATCCGAATTATAAGTTATATGAAACAACTATTACTATCAGAGAAGTGGCGCCCTAAAACAATTGAGGACGTAATCCTTTTACCAAGAATCCGTAAAATATTTGAGAACGGTCTCAACCAAAATGTTATTTTATATGGTCATTTTGGAACCGGCAAAACTACTATTGCTCGCATACTAGTAGGCAAGTATCTCAAGAATACACCACACATAGAATTAAATAGTTCATTCTACACATCTATCGACACACTTAGAAATAAGATTGATGACTTTTGTTCAAAAGTTTATATGGGGTTTGATATGAATGTAGATATATCAAATGATACAATCAAATATGTATTCTTGGATGAATTTGAAAGAACATCCATTCAATATCAAGATGCACTTAAAGCTTATATTGAAGAATTCTCAAAGAAAAATGTTAGATTTATCCTAACAACAAACCACATCAACAAAGTTTCACCAGGAATTCGATCTAGATTAATTGAAGTAAACTTTGATTGTCAATCTCCAGAAGAAGAGAAATATCTTAAAACAGAAATCTATAAAAAGATTAGTACCGTAATTGCTCCACAAGAAGAATTTGAAATTCCAAAAGAAGAGTTGATTAAGATAATAAATAAAAAGTTTCCAGACTTTAGGTCAATAATGATTGATGTTGATAACTTCAAACAAACTGGATTATCAAATGAATCTGGATGCACAATCAATATTAAGTTAAGAAATGATTTATATGCAATTCTTTTTGATAAAAGTAAGACATATGATGAGATATATCATTTTTTAATGAATAATTTTGGACCAGAAAAGATTGATGAAATGATTTCTCTTTTTGGTAGACCATTTATTGAGTGGTCAATTAATGAAAAAAAATCTAATATTGAAAAGTTATTTCAAGTAAACTATATTATCACCGAACACACAAAGTTATTAGAGACTAATACCGACCCGATTGTTTTGGGAATGACTGTTATTGGTAAGATTCGTGATATTTTTTAACAACTAGCTGAAGTGAAGTAAATGTATATACTAGGATTTAATATATAAATTCATGGCAGCAGTAGATTTTACCGATTTTTACATTTTATATAAAGACCACCCAAGATATGTTCCAAAAGAACTTATTGAAGATGAAGTTGTTAATGTTATTATACAGAAATATGAAATGATACTATTCACAAATAAAGGTGAAGTAATGGGTGATCCAGAATTCGGTGCAAATCTATTGGAATTATTATATCAAACTAAAGTATCCGAATCATATGTTATTAGTACTATAGATGAGCAAATTGCTATTTATATACCAGAATTAGCAAATACTAATTACACATTAAATGTTGTCTTTGTTCAAGATCCAGAAAACTACCAGGATATAATGTTTGTAAATCTTAAAATTGCTGACTATAGCGTTTACGCACAAATAGGTAAGTTTAGCTAATAGAGCAATGATTGGCTGAGTAGATATATTTCCAATCTCTTTTAATATTAATACCTAAAGCTTCTGCTGTTGTAACAACATCTTCCAAACATTCCGAATCAGCACCACCAACAATAGTAACTTCTTTACCCTTTAACTTTTGAAATAAGTTATACAATTTAACAGGGCATTGAAACCACTGATGATTATTCCCAATAAATACTATAATAGTACCTTCTTCTGTTGGAAAATATTGACCTTTCTTTAGAGTTTTTTCTTGAGATTTAATCTGTTGATAAACTTCTTTACTTAGAATCTTTTTATAAAATTCAACATCAACATCATAATTATACCTCTTTTCGATTAAATCAACTTGATTAGGAAATGTATATAAGTCTCCGTTTACTGGTATTTCAGGATTATCATCATACAAATAATCTTTATCTGGATTCTTACCATCAACATGGTTATCAAATATTTGATAAACATTAGTAAAGTTATTACAATACTTTTTCAACTCATTCAAATACATTTCATTAAAGAACTTCTTAAATGACTTTTGAACATCAACAACCAATAGAGTAGAGTTATTTTTTTCAAAATTTTCAAATAGTTTAAGATATTTCATAGTGTATATATTAAAGTATGTGCATAAAAAAACACCGAGTAATCGGTGTTTTTTATAAAGTGTTTTATAAATTAAGCTGGTAATTCTTCTTCACCAGTTTCTTCCTCTTCTTCTTGAGTTTGTCCTTGACCTTGAGCCTCAGGTTGTGCTTGTGGTTGTGGTTGTGCTTGAACTGGTTGAGCTTCTCCTTGTGGAGCTACTTCCTCAAAACCTTCTCCACCAGTTTGAGCTTGTGCTTGTGGTTGAGCCTCGGTTTGAACTTGAACCTGTGGTTGAGCTTGTGCTTGTGGATGAGCTTCAGGTTGTGCTTGTGGTTCAGTTTGAGCTTGTGGTTGAGCTTGTCCTTGAACAGGAGCTTGAGATTGACCTTGAACACCACCAACTAAAGCAGTTGCTGGAATTTTATCAGCATCAATACCTGCTTGAGCAACGTGTTTTACAATTTCTTCAGCAATATCCATATCACCAAAGAACTGACGTAAGTTCTTACCAGTATTATCTTTTACTTTCTTAACATAAGCATTAATTAATGATTGAGGAATATCAATCATACTTTTTACTTTGTAAATATCGTTTACTTGAAAAACAGATTCTTTAATAATCTCTTCTCTTTTTCTTTCAACTCTATAAGATTCAAATTTTTTGATGTGTTTCATCTTAAATCATTAATTTTTTAATTTCTTATTAGTATATATTATATCTAAAAAATCATTTTTTTCACTTTTAGTGAAAAGCAAAAAAGCCTATTAATATACCAAGTCCAACTCCAACAATCCCGGTTCCAATAGAATATGCTGCTCTTTGTAATTTCAATCCAGTTATTCTTTTTTCTTGATTAGTAATTATCTTATCTTTAAGTTTTAATTGATTTCCAGCTTTTTCTAGATCCAATTTATAATTTGCAATTTGTGTATTCAACTCTTTAATCTGGTCATCTTTCGCCTTGTTATTAGTTTCCAATGATTTAATCTTTGTCTCTAATATTGCAACTTGATTAGTATATTCATTAACCACAACAACATAAGCTTTGATTGTTGAGTCACAACTAATTTTCATTTTTTGAAATAAAGAATATAACTCTAAATCATTATCCAATGATTGAGCTTGATCAATACTTATAATTATACCTAATGTGTCACCACCAACAATATAGAAAGATGGATAATCGATAGTCTTTGTAGAATCCACACTTAGTGTAGTTTGTTGAGCCATTACAGATACACTTAGTATCAAGCCAACCAATAGTGTTAATAAATGTTTCATTTTTTATTTTAATTTTTTTCCTAAAGAGTTTAGTAAATCGACACCTTCTCTCTTAATAGGGGTTTCTTTAAGTTTTTTAATTTGTGCATTAATCTCGTCAACTTTGTGCCTTTCCTTATCCAAATCGACTTTAGCATTTGATAAGTCATTTTTAGATTTTAACAAATCTTTATTTAACTTATCAATTTTAGCCTTTTCAACATCAACAATTTGTTGAATACTATCAAATTTAACTTCTGATATTTTTCTAGCAGATGCCAATGAATCTCTTTCAGATTGAATTGAATTAACTTGTTCGGATAGTCTTTTATTTTCTTCCTTTAAATTTTTATCCTCAGTAGTTAACCATTTGTAAAGAAATATACCAGATGCGAGGAATAATACTATTATTATCCAACTTTTAGTATCAAGCTTCATATTAGTAAATATATTTTTTATAACGGAATAAATCCGTATCTTTGATATATATAAAAAATTAAATCTTTCTAAAATTAAATAAAATTGTATATGTATAAAAGACTAGTTTGCTTTGACTTTGATGGTACCTTAATTCATACACCTACTCCCGAGGCTGGTAAACCAGAATGGGAAAAACAAACCGGCCTTTCCTGGCAAGGTAGAGGATGGTGGGGTAATCCAGAATCACTTAATTTAAATGTATTCCAACCACCTGTAAATCAATGGGTATATAATCACTACCTAAAAGAAACATCTGATCCAGATGCTTATGTCTTTTTAGCAACTGGTCGTTTATCTAAACTTGAAAAACAAGTGCTGGATGTATTGAAACTACACGATATTAAATTTGATGATGTTTTTTGCAACACCGGTGGTGAGACATTTAAATTCAAGTGTTGGTTATTTGAAAGAATAATCAAACAAAATCCACACGCTACTGAATTCACAATGTATGATGATCGTCACGAGCATTTGAAAGAATTTATACATTGGGCTAAACAACAACCTATCAAAGTAAATATTATTGATGTTGTAAACAAAAAGCAAATTTTTTAATATATACACATTATGGCAACAATTACAAAAGAACAAGTAAGTGTACAAATAGAAGATATATTAGGACAACCTTATATACTAATGTTACACAATGATGATCACAACACATTTGATTGGGTAATCGAATGTCTTATAAAAGTCTGTAAACATGACTTTGAACAGGCCTCACAATGTGCCCACTTAGTACATTTCACCGGTAAATGTGATGTTAAAAGAGGAGACCAAGAAACTATACAGAAAATGTATAACAAGCTTAAATCAGCCGGTCTTTCAGCAACTATTGAGGAAGCTTAATAATTAAAAAAAAATTGAATAAAATTTTTTTTATTCAATTTTTCTTTCTATATTTGTTATATGAAACATAACAAGTTATACTTAATCAAAACTCTTTCTGTTAAGAAAGGAGTAAATCTAACTGATGATTTACAAGAAATGATTCTTACTAAAATTGCTAATGTTTTAGATAAGAATGATGATAAAGACATGATTGTTGAATCAATTGATGATAAAGAATTTATGTTTTTCAGACTTTCCTATATGAAAGTAATGAGAATCTGTAGTATCCTTGAATCATATATCAACTACTCAGTTGATGAAATCAGCGATAAAGTTATTCTTGGTGATGTAGATGAATATGATTTCATCATTGATAATGATGATTTATCTAAGTTTTTTAATTCTTTCCGATTGGATAATGCTAGTGTGGATGATATTTTAGATAAAATTTTAGATAAAGGAATCAACTCTTTGGATGAAATTGATAAGTTAATCCTTGTGAAATAAAAAAAAGACAACCAATTGGTTGTCTTTTTTATTTTAGTAAACTTTTTTAAATTATCCTAATGGATTAGCAGTTCTGTGAGATGCCCCACTAGCCAACGCTTGGAAGCCAGTAACACCTGTTTTGTAAATTACATAAATACCACCACTTCTACTGGATTGTACTCTTAATCCACCCTTAAAGTTATCTTCTTCTGCTTTTTCAATTAAGCTTTTCTTGGAAGCTTCCCAGTTTTTAGATTGTGGGTATTCATCTGGTTCAGCCATCAATTCTTTTTCGGCTTCTTCTAAAGCAACCATAAATTTATCTTTTGCTTCATCTTTTGCTGCACTAGATTCATGTCCAGTGAAGAACTTCTTAACACCACCTAAGATTTCTTCTTCTTCATTGATTGAGAAGCTTTCAAATGTTTTTAAATGTTTCATATTCCTATGTTATTTTTTTTGTTTATTATATATATTAAATAAAAAAACTACTTTTTTCTCACTTTATATTCTGGATTATTAGCAATTCCAGATTTAGTCTTACTACCCCACCATCTACAGAAATATCTAATAGCAATATCAACGCCATTAAACTTCATTTGACCAGTAGCATATGGTTGTTCTTCTTGTCCTTCTATCTTTTCAGGTTGTTTATACTTATTTTGGTCTTTAGACACCTCACTATCATAATAGTAAAAAGTTAAAATCCATTTGAATTTTTCTTCCTCTGGATTTAACTTAATTTTACCAACTAACTTTTTATGTTCATCAAGAATATCAATTTCTTGTTCAGAGTCATACATCTTAGTAGATAATTTGTAAATATTTAAATACTTTTGATAGATAGTACTAAACTTTTTAGTAGGAGTAAAAGCTTTCTTTATCTTAGAAAAGAATCCCTCATTAAATTGCTCAAAGTTTTTAATATTTTTCATATAGTATATATTAAATTCCAAACCAATTTTTACCGCCACCATTCTGATTTTTGTATTGACTCATAAACTTTCTTTGTCTATTAACATTTATAATAGAAGAATAATCAATACCATCTTTGTGATCTCCTCTTTTAAGTATTTCTTTCCAAGAATTTAATGTACCAGAATCAACAATTTTTGATGCACAATCTTCTATCATTTCTCTAAAATCATATTTAGAAAAAACACTAGCAGCATTAACCAAGGTCATCACCGTATCATCATGTCCAATATCAGCAGCATATCTAATATTACCAGATGATGTTATGTGTTTAACAAATGTTGTTATCTCTCTAATATTATTTTCATTTGTTATGATGAAATTCTTTTTATCCATTGCATCTTGATAATCTTTTACCAACATATTCTTATTTTCACCAACCTTTAATCCAACTCTTTCTTCTGTAGAATCAGCTCTATGTTTATATCTAAAGAAAACACTAGATCCATAATTATTATTTCCATCAAATACATAAGGTAAGTGAGCCAAGAATTCATTACCATAGTTATTTAACTCTAAAACAACCTTAAAGTTCTCATAGTTAAAGTACTCAAATAATAATGTGTAGAATAGTTCAGCTAATTGCTTAACTGAAACAAAATTAGACCTGTAAATAGCAATTTGCTCTAAACAAAAGAAATCAGATAGTTGTGTATAATTACCTTGTTGTATTTCAACAGTTTCTTGTGATTTTGGTGATATTTTAAATATATTAATAATTGAATAGTCTTGACCTAATCCTTCCGATATATCCACAGATATAACACCTTTAGCTGAGTTTCTCATAATTGGACTAAAAACATCATCATCATCAACCCAGTGTAAGTCATCATAAGAAAATTTAAGACGTTTTGTTAATTCTGGTATTTCCTCATATACATAGTTCTTTTTATTATTAAGTAATTGTTCAATTAAATTCTCACTAAGTAAAGATCTGGTAGCGTTAACAAATCTCAATCCATACTCTTGATTGAATGCGTCTTCACCACCAATATCTTTGATAGCTTCTTCTTTCCAAGTTGTTACTTCTGACACCGCGTAAATTGGAAGTTCCATATCATCTTCTTTAACTATTTGAAACTCTTTAACTATTTTATCAGTACAAGCATCATTATTGTAGATATAAATAACATCTTTAATTAAATCTGGTATGAACTTCATCTCAACCTTAGTGTGTTCACCAAATTGTCTCTGAACCTGTTCAAAAATATATTCTTTTGTCAACCCATGTTCATACATTTTATGGTTATTTAATCTAAAGAATGTAACAAAACGACCAGGAACCTGATGCCAATAAACTCTCATTGGCTTATAGTTATTCTTCAATGGATCTCCATCCGGTCTTTCAGCATCACTTAGTAACCTATAAAATAGATTCATACCATTTGGGGTTGAAGTAATTACAATCTTAGAGTTCTCAATCGCAGAAACAGTTGGAAAGGCAGCAGTATAGTAAGGTTCGATGATATTACTCGGAATATGAGCAAACTCATCAAGATATAAGAAGTCAATAGTAAAACCAATCGCAGGAGTCTTACTTCGAGCTGATGATTTAATTCTACAACCATTATCAAAAATCATTGATTGTTGGTTTAGATTCTTAATACCAGCCTTTAGAAAGAAAGGTAATTGTGCATATATGTTTCTTATCTTATCAATAATCTCAATTGTAGTACCTCTAATATTAGCAACAATCATAATATTCTTATCATTATTAAATGTAATGAAGTGTAACATTGTGATAGCAGCATTGATAGTTTTACCAATCTGACGAGATCCACATAATATTGAAAATCTATTTTTAGTGTATAGGTCTAAAATATCCCTCTGATAATCTCTTAATTTGATATTCTGAACAGAACCATCTTCTGTTTTAATTCTACAGTATTTTTCGGCAAAGTATTGAATATCTAATTTACACTTGATGTACTCTTGGATTTCATCCTCGGTCATCATAAATGTTATACCAGCTCTTCGGTAACCAATTTCATTCTTAAACCAAGGATTCTGAAAACGCTTTACAACAACACCATCATTGATTTTCTCAGTTATATCATCAATTAGTTTACTAGTAAAAACAAATTTCTTTTCCTCGGTTGGTTTTTTAGCAACTGCCATAAGGAGTTAATATTTTTCAATATATATAAGAAACATTACTTTCCTATATGAGTAAGAAAGAAGAAAAGATAAATGACCTTCAAAATGAATTCAATAGAATTCAAGAAGAAAATAAAGATTTAGATGTTAGTAAATATCTAGCAAAGAAAGAAGATTTACCAGATTTAGGTGAAATTCAAATCTATGATTATGATTCCGACTTAGAAGATTCTCAGAAATTAGCATCCGAAGTTATGGAATCTTTAGTTGACCTATATTTAGGAGATAATCCAAGTATTGCACATCATGATTATGTTGTTAAGAAAATGAAGGAAGATGCTCAAGTATATGCAGATACTCTTTTTCTACAAAAGATGACAAGAAAGAATCTACTAACACAAATGAGACAAGTAGATAATGGTGACACATCAGCAAGAATGCACGAGGTGATAAATCAATCATTCTCTCAAATGAGAGATAACATTAAATTCTCACAAACACAAAAAACTGAACTAGAAAAGTTTTATAAAGAAATGAGAAGAGATTTAGGTCTTAATGAGATATCGGAGTCAATGGAACAAAAGAATATTGAACAACAAACCGAAGATGTTAAAGAAGAAGGTAAAATTGTTGATTCTAGAAGTTTGAATAATATGATTGATTCATACTTAAAGAACAAGAAAGATTAAAGTAACTTTCTAAATGACTCAAATGTTTTGATTAAGGTAGATAGTGATAATATTACCTTTTTAGTTTCTGTTTTATTGTAATGGTTATCATTAATCTTATTAACAAGCAAAACTGGCTTATAGTCAATAATATTCTCTTTAATGACATCTTTAAGTCCTCTATCAGTATTTGATAATAAAACTTCTAAAAGACCATTGATATCATCAGTTACTTTTAATGTATCATAATTATTATCATAGAATGAAACTTGGTCATATCTAGTTATCTCTTCATCAATGAATTTATTACCTTCTGTTTTATATCCAATCAAATGTTGTAATAATAATCTCATCTTTTTGAAATTAACTTCATCTTTATCTATATTAGAGAAGTTATCAGATATAAAGTAAAAATTCTTAATTTTAAGACCTTGTTCTTTTAATTTTTCTTCTAAATTATCAATAAGAGTTTGATAATTTCTTTTTGTTTGTTTAGAACAGATAATATAAATATCATCAGTTTTATTTTTTAATTCAGATACAACTGATAAATTTAACTCAAAGTTCATTTCATCAATGATATCTTTATTGAGAAACTCTTGTAAACTAATAGCCAAATTACTAAATTCAGTTTTATATGTTTTTGCTTTAATCTTTAATTTATTAACTAATTCGGTAGGTAACCAAAATGTTTTACCATTAAATTCTATTTTATTACCTTGTTTTCTATAAATACCACTTTGTATAAGATTAAAATCGGATTTAGATATTTTTAAAATAGGAATGTTAGGATTATTTTTATCAACAATCCAGGCTTGATTTTCAAACTTAATTAATGTGTCTATATCAAAAAAATGTGATTTCACCATAATTTTTTATTTTCTCCTGCTCTTTGTACATTGATAGAAATAGGATGTGCCTGACCATCAAATCTACTTCCCTCATATGTTTTATCTACCCAAGTCACCCCACCAGATAATTCACCATCAAAGCTTCTACACTTTGGACAATACTTAGGCGCTTCTTCTTCCATATAAATAAAAGTTCCTCTGCACCAAGGACTTTGGCAAATTGCTTTTTTTTCTTCCATAGTAGTATATATTAAATAAAAAACCCACCGTTTTGGTGGGTTTTTTATTTTTATTTTATATATCCTTGACTTAGCGCAAATTCATATAGAACTGGTAAGTTTAGATACCTCATAAATCCATTTTTAATATCCTCTAATGTTTTTGATTTTTTTAATATAGACATAATCATGAAACCAAATTCCTCTTGGAATTGCAAGTCACATTCTGACCAAGGTCTATTATAGTTTTGCAACGTCACCCATTCATTATCACCACCGGTTAACCAATATAAAGCTCTTCTAGGTTCTACTGTAGAAAAATCAAGTGGTAATTCTTTTTTCCAGATGGATTCATCCAAATTTGGATTTCTCATCATGATAGAAACAGCTTCTGCAATATCGGTGGTAATTTCATTACCAACCTCAAAAAACAATTCGCCGTTTACTTCTTTGCTGATTCTCACAAAGTTAGATTCTGTTAGTATTCTAACATTGTTATTTTTTGTGAAACGTTTTTTTCTCATAAAAGAAAAATGATTTTTTATATCTCAATCAAATTTATTCCACTGACAAACTTTCCTTTGAATGTTCCTCCCTCAAAGATTCCATTCTGAAAAGTTCCGTAGAACTCACCACTTTTAAAAATACCATAGTGCCAGTTACCAGAGTAGTAACTACCACCATACCAAATTAAAGTGTTGTTTTTGATTTCGATTTGTGCATCCTCTACTTCCGAATCAATTAACCAATGAAAGTTTTCTTTCTCAAGGATGTTTAAGATTTTATTTTGATTTACTATCTTATTTTCATTATAAATCAGCTCATTAAAACGCATATTCTCTTATTAATTTAAATCATTATTACTTATTTATATATTTGATTGAAATCTCAACAAAACATCTATATCTAGAAATTTTGAGATTTTTTATGATTTAGCATAAAAAAACCCACCAAGTTATTGGTGGGTTTGATAAGTAATTTTTTATTAACTATTAGACTGACTTTTTAAGAAAGCTTTTTCTTTTCTTGTAAGAGATTCCATACCAGAAGTACTGATTTTCTCAAGAACAGTATCTACATCCATATCAGAAAAGTCATAAAATTTAGTAAATGTGATTGGCTTCATTGAAGCAAAGTATTCAGCAAGTTCATCAACATAAATAACTTCTGTTGTTCCTTTGTTAATATAGGCAATTATGTTGAATCTTGTAGAGTCACAGAAAAGAAAATCGGCTGTCTTTTTCATTTCCATAAGTTTTTTACCAGAAAACTTACTAACAGGAATACCATTATCATCACGAAGTCTTTCAAAATCAACAACAGAATTACACATTCTCAAGTCAATTTTGATGTATTTGTTATCGAAGTATTTAGACATTTTATTAAATATTAGATTGTGATTGTTTATCAAAGATATGGAATAATTATTGAAATACAAAATTATTTTTACTATTTATTACTATTCTATCAATTGATAAACAAATATACGGAATAATTATTAGATTATCAAACTTTATCAGTATTTAAGATTTTCCGGTGATATAAAATTAATATATAAGTAAAATTTTAGGCTTAAATTATGAAATATTTAAAATATAGAGAAGATTTTCTACATAGAGAGATTAAACTTGATGAATCAAAAATTCAAGAACAAATTAAAAGTTCTGAAATGATTTCAGAAGCTTTTGAGAATGATATCACTTGGGGTGGATCTTTAATTGGAAGACTATTTAACTCTATATTAAGAAAAGGTAAAGTAATGATACAAACTGCTAGGATTGGATCATTAGTTAAATCTCTTAAAGATGAACTAGATTCTTTATCTGGCGAAGTACAGATCGCATCCGATGAGAAAATAAAAAATAAAGTTTACTTACTTTCTATTAGATTTTTAGTAACTGAGATATATAATATTGTTGTTAGTAATAAAACTGTTGCCGAAAAGAAAGGAGAATTAGTAGGAGATGGATCTGAGGATGCTGGTCTTATACAAACAACTATTAAACAGGTTGAGGCTATACCAGATGAGTCACTTCCAAACAAAAAAGAACTTATTGAAAAGCTTAAAAGATTTAGAGAAGCATTACTTAAATTAGAAGTAAAAGCCGAACCATCAAAAGAAGAAGAGGAAGATGATGATAGCGAAACAAATTTCTATAATCAAACACTCAATCTATTGAAATCAATTGTAGCATTAAATGATGTTATTCTTAATAAAAAGATTAAGAATGCAGAACAAACAAACAAATCAGTAGAAGTTGGTAAAGAATATACAAATAAGAATGGTAAGGTTTGTATGGTTGTTAGTTTAGATCACAAAGTAACCAGACCAAATAAAGATGCTGGTGGAGATGGTGTGTTTTTTACAAAAGATGACAAAAAGGGAGAAACATTAGCTCCAGGTTTAGCATTAGTTGTATATAGAGATGAAAAAACAAAAAAATATTTACCTAATTCACCAACACAAGCAATAAATAAGACGGAGCTTAAGCCATATACTGGAAATGATACACTTAAAGATAAAGAGGGAAAACCTCTTCAATCACCATTAGATACCAAAACCGGCACTCCAAAAATTGGAGCAGGATCTGCACAAGGTCAAAAAGAAGGAGAAAAAGTAGAAAAAACAAATGATTCATACTATTATGAGAATGAGTCACTTCCTATCTTTGAAGATACAAAACTTGAAGATAATGAACTACATGCTAAAGCTGCTTGGAATAAAGTATTAAACACATGGAATAAAACTGGAATTTCAAAAATGGTTCCAAGAATACAAGAACTATTGAAAAAATCTGAGTCTGGAAGTAAATTAGAGAAAGGATGGATAATGGACTTAGGTAAGCAAATTATGTTAAATAAATCAACAGTAGGTGCAAATCCTATGAAATTTGATGATTTAATTAAAGAAGCAGAAGCTATTCCTACATCATATAATGATATACCTAAAGCAATATCTTTAGTTAGTAGAGTTATACTTTCATTTAAGGAAGATATGGGATTATTAGGAGCATTAGGTGATGCTAACCCACATATTAAATTATTTGTCAACTCATTTGATGAGATGAGTAAGATATATCCTAATCTAAAAGCAAAGAAAAAAGAAGAACCTAAGAAAGAAGAGGAAAAGACACCAGAAGCACAAAATGATTCACGTCTATTTAACTACTCTAAATTCTTATCAATAAATGAAGCAGATGATATTGTACCTGAATTAGACTCTGAAACAGAAAAGTCCGAAAATGATGAGGTTAAAACTGCTTGGTCTAATGAGTTCAAAGAAGGTGAGGAGAAAGAGTGGAAAATAGAAGAGAAAGAAGCCAAAGAACTACAAAAAGAAACAGATGAGTTAGAGAATAAAGAAACTACATTTAAGGGTGATGACTATTATGATCACATCATAGCAATTATTGAAATTTTCGGCAAGGCTTACAATCTATATGCAACTACTGTTATTCCATCTGGTAGACCAAATGGTAGAATTTCTCAAAAAACATTTAGAGAATATGAATTTATTGGAGATGGTAAGAATCCGGGATGGAAAGAAGGAGAAGGACCAGAAGCTGGTCCATGGGCAGCAAAGCAAACATATCAAAAGTGGCAAGATGGTGTTATGGGCATTCTTAAAGATCCTAAATATAGAAAAATATTAGCAAATGTTAAATTTGTATCAGAGGCCGAAAGTTCAACAGGAACACCATCCAAAGAAGGTTCAGGAAGATCTTTATTTACCTTCATCAATGACCTAACAACCGGAAATGGTGAATTTAGTAAGATTAAAAGAGAAATGATGAATAAGTATTTCACAACAAAAGAAATGAAAACAAAGGGAGACAAGGAAACTCAAGGATTTGGGGGTAACCCAAGTCCTACTATTTCTGGAGATGATAAAGGTGAGACAAATAAATATTATTTAACACTTGGTAAAGAGATTAGTGGTATATATGTATCACCAAGAATGTCTGATTATAAAAAATCAGATAAAGAAAATAGCTCATTTTTGAATAATTTTACACTAGCTAAGTATAAAACAGATGATGCAAAAGAAGGAACTATTTTAGTTTATGTTAATAATTATTTTACAGTTGATGATAGTCCACACATTTTAGTAAAGTTTCAATTTATCAAGGAAGGAAGACAATCATTAATAAGTTCTTATTTAAAAAATAGTATTACAAATGACAAAATGGAATTACCCGAAGATATAAGAGAAGATTTAACAAAATCTATTTATGTAGGTGTTATCAAATTATCAGATGGTCATTTACTAACAGGAAGTACTCCAAATATAACATATATAGACGCAGTAGAACTAAACTCACCAACGGAACAAGGATTTAAAGAACTAAATATTAAATTGACACAGATTAAATATCTAACAAAACTTGTAGATACAAAAGATGGAAATCAAAAAAGAATAGTAGTTAAGCCAAAAGACAATAAACCGGACGAGTTTACAAATAAAGATGTTAAAGACACACTTGGTAAAATTAAAAATAGTGACTCTTTGAAAAAGGGCCTTAAAATAGAAGGAAAAATAAAATGATTAAAAAATACTCAGAATTTATTTTAGAAAATTATTTTCCGGATAATACAGATTCTCCAGAGATTGCATCAGATATGAATGGATTTAATGATATTAGTGACCAGATTAAAGAATTTGATACTAAGAAAGTTACTATCAACAATATCTATATGACATACACCGATGAAAAAGATTTAATTAATAAATTGTCTTCTCAGAAATTTATTGATAATACTAGTGATAAAAAATCTATTAAATTTCATAATTCTATTTTAGGTATGTGGGCACAGTCTTGTGAGAAAAGAAGAGATTTAAAAGAAATAGATGACCAAATTAAAAAATGGGAAGAAGATATTAAAAATGAAGAGGATAATATTAAAAATAATCCATCTTCAGAAGAATCAGTAAGAGCTAACATCAATTTAATAGAGGACAAGATAAAACAAAAAACACAAGATGTTTCAAAAAAACAACTAGAAATTGGTGACTTAGAAAAATTAGCAAAAGATAAATTAAAATCATTAAAAGATGAACTTAGTTTATCCAAGAAAAGATTAGATATGTATAGGGCTAATAAATTTGCCAAAAAGTGAAAAAATATGTTTTTTGCTTTTTATATATACAGTAAATAAAAATTAATGAAATAATATGGCAATTCAAATTGGAAAATACAAAAGACCAGGTATCTTCATAGAAGAATTTGACAATTCAGTTATCTCAAGTCCAACCGTAACAGGTGTTAGTACTTTAGTAGCGGGTTTTTCAAGAAAAGGACCAGTTAACACACCGGTTTTATTACAAACCGTTAATGATTTGGAGAAAATCTTTGGACCAATGGATAGAAACCTTGAAAGAAAAGGTTCTTACTTCCACAGAACAGTGGCTAAGATGCTTGAGTCAAGTCCGGTTTATGCAATGAATCTATTAGTTACATCAGATACATTGGATACAATTGAATACAAATCTGTATCTACATCTACAGACAAAACAAATGATATAGTAAGAGACGGGTCATATAGAAGATTCTTTGACACCACTGGATTCTGGAAAAAGGATACTGATTCTTTCATTACATTAACAAATGGTGACTTAGGTCATGCTGATAGACTTCTATCATTCACTAATATGTCTGATAAGTATATCACTGTATTTGTTTTTAAATCTAAATTAAAAGGATTTGATAGAACATTACTTGAGTGGTATGGTTCAGCTGATAAAGTACCTTCTTATGTAAATCAATTAGACTATGCGTCTGATTATATGGTGGATGTATTAGTTGTTGGTGGTGATTGGTCAAACTATCAGCAGTTATCTGTTGATAACAAATGGTCTGCTTATTTCACAAGTCAAGGTCTCAAAAAAGACCAAGTTTATAATTTCTCAAATGATAGAAATGTTAATTTGTTAAATTTCTATGAGGGACTTTCATTAATTCCATTCTTTAGAGATGCCAATGGTAGAAATATTTTCATTGAAACAATTATTAATAATGATACACAAAAAACTGGTTTATTCTGTGCATTTGATTCAGATAAACTTGAAAAAGATTATCCAACTGGAATGGTTGACTTAATTGGTAACAACTTAGCTCAAAGTGATGGATTGGTTAATAATGGACAAGCATCACTTGAGTTTTTATCATATGATGTTACAATTACTGAAAGTTTGAATTTCACTGCAACTCCACTTGATGTGGCTGGTGGTGTTGATGGTCAAAATGTAGTTGCTCTATTATCTTCTACTTCTTCAGTAGCTGCTATGAGAAGCATCTGGGGTGGTTCAGAAAGAACTTCGTTTTACTCAGAATCTTATATCAATGGTGTGAATTACGCAACTGCTTCTGAAAGTTTAGGAGGATCATCTACTCTTATTGTAGGATTTGATATTTATGATGCTGATTTAGGAGCTGGAGCAACTGCTGCTCCATATGCAGTAATTAGTGGCACTAAAGTTATAGTAAATGAAGGCGTAAATCAGGGAAAAACATTTTCAGTAAGTGCTTCTGATTATCCAACATCTAATGCAACTGCAAGTTATACTTCAGTTGTTTATATTAATTCATCAACTGGAGCAATCGAAATTAGTAATAGTACTACTGCTGGATCTAATCCAATTTTAGGAACAAATGACTTAGCACTTGGTTACTTAAATTTCTGGATGTATAATGGATCTATATCACAAGTAGGTGGAACACCTAGTTACGTTCCTACTTGGACTCCTGTAGAAATTGATAATACAAATGGGTACAAATATAAAGAATTTACACACGGTGCATTAACTACAAATGATTACTATGTATCTTCAGTGGGTGCAACATCTTCTGGTAAGATTCAAGTAACATTCTATGGAACATCTCAAACAGACTATACTAAAAATTATGGAGTTCATAGAAAAATTAGAATGTTTAATTTTTTAGTTAATATGTTACACTCCTCTAATCTCAATAAGATGTGTATGATTAAAGACTACACAACAAGAGAGAAGTTTTCATTAGCAAATGCTAGTATTTCAAGTATAGTTACTTCATCGTCATCTAATAAGTCATTTGTGTTAGATTTAGGAATTACTCCTACGCCACAACATATATTAGATGGTAATTTAATATTCTATAAATATGATAATGAGTTCACTTTAGGAGCATATGGTGTAACCACACAAAATATCAAAGGTGGTACCTATGGTGTTGTTGGTAAACAATCTCCATTCTACTTAAACTTCTATAATGGACAAATAAATACTAGTGATTATTTCTACAGAAATATTCTAGATGTTGATAAAACTCCGAGAGTTGTATTACAAAACTCTGGTGGAGAAGGATATATTGTATTTAGTGAACTACCTTGGGCAACTTCAGCTAGTTGGCCATTCAGTTTTGTTGGAACAGAACACATCATTTTACCAGACTCTACTTCTAACACAGGAATATTGATGTTAGCTGGTTCTACTGATGAGAGTGGCAACTTAGCTGATCCATCAACTGGTCTAACTTATAGTGGTACTTACGTAGCTTATAAATTGGAATCAACAGTTACATCAGAAGATATTACATCAATTTCTAAAATATATGATTCTTCTCAGAAAGTTTATTTACAAATGTACTTAGATAACTCTGGTAATTTAGTGACTAACTTCAAAGATGAACAACTATCAACTGCAGTGCCTATTGATATTGATTTAGATTCAACATTCAAAGTAATAAGTGATAAATCAAATTACAGACAATCTATTGAGATTGAATTACCAAGTGGTTATACACCAGTTGTTAATAAGATTCTTATTAATGGACTTAGATATCCAGAGGTTAAAATTGGTGATTTCCTAGAAGCTTATGTTGATACTACACTTTTACAAAGTGGTGAGGTTCCAAGAAGATTAACTAGAATATTAACTAAAAAAGTATATGCAGCTGATACATCACTAGTAGAGGTTACTTGTGACTCAGCAATTGAGAAAGTTGAATTTGGTAGTGATTATCAAACAATGAGATACACATCTATTGATGATTATGTTTCTACTTATAAATCAATATCATTAAAAGGATTTAGAGTAAGAGAAGCTTCAATGCCGGATGGTACAGAAGACAGACAAAGTTCTATTCTTAACTTATTAGCTAAAGGAACATCATTGTTCAAAGCTATAACTAACAAAGAAGCAATTGACTTTAGATATGTTGTTGACTCATTTGGTCTTGGATTAATTGAACGTTCAAAACAACAATTAGTTGATATTTGTGGTGATAGATTAGATTGTCTTGGATTCATAAATATGCCTTCTATGAAGTCATTCAAGAATTCAACATCACCTACATTTGTTGGAACTGATGAGACAAACTTGGATACATACGGAATTCTACAAACATCATATATCGCAACTGGTGGCAACTTGGAATCAAGTCCAGCTTTCTTGTATTCATTTGGTGATGGTAGAGGATCAAGTTGTGTTGGTTATTTCTTACCTTATGTAACAGTAAATGATAATGGAAGACCAACAGATGTTCCACCAGCTATGTATGTGGCAACTACATATATGAGAAAACAAAACACTAATGTAACTTCAATTGTTCCTTGGACAATTGCAGCGGGTGTTACAAATGGTAAAGTTACAAATATTGCTGGTATTGAAATGGATTTCACACCAACTGATATTGAAAACTTAAATGGAGCTCAGATGAATCCGATTGTTTACAAGAGAAACAGAGGATTTGTAATTGAAACTGAAAATACAGCTCAAACTCTTTATAAGTCAGCACTTTCTTACCTACACGTTAGAGAGGTATTGATTGAACTTGAAAGAGAACTTTCAGCAATGTTGTTAGAATTCCAATGGAAATTTAACACAGCTGAAATCAGAGCCGAAATCAAGTTGAGAGCAGATGTTATTTGTGAGAAATATGTAAACAAAAATGGTTTATATAACTACTTCAACAAGTGTGATGAAGAAAACAACACTCCTACAATCATTGATAATCAAATTGGTGTTCTTGATACTTATGTTGAACCAATTCGCGGAATGGGTGTTATTGTAAATAACATTACAATCTTGAGAACAGGAGCAATTAACGCTGGTGGATTCATTAATCAATAATCTATAAAAATTTAAAAAAAACCAGATAGAAATATCTGGTTTTTTTTATTAAACATATATAGGAGTATTTAATATATATGTAAAATGGTTTGTTGTTATGAATTTAGAAATATTTAATAATCCAGATCCATCTGGTAGAATGTCCAAAGAATCTTTTCTTTTTAAGAATTATAAAGATGAATATGATTATATAGTAGAATACTGCCTAAGTAATAATATTGTAGAAATTTCCTTTAAGGAAAAGGTATATTTATGTTTAAATAATATTTCAAATATCCCAACTTGTCAAAACCCATCTTGTAAAAAAAGAGTGAGTTTTAAAAACTCAACATTGGGATATTTGAAATATTGTTCAAATAAATGTATATCATCAGATCCCAATATTAAAAAAATTAAAGAAGAAAAGTCTTTAGAGAAATTTGGAACAAAAACTCCTGCTGAATCCGAACAAGTAAAAAATAAGACAAAAAAAACAAATCAAGAAAGATATGGAGGCAATTCCGCTATGTCATCAGAAGAAATACAAGAGAAATCTAAACAAACACTACTTAAAAATTGGGGAGTTGATAATCCGAATAAATCACCATATTTGACTGAAAAGAGAATAGAGTCCTTTAAATTGAGTAATTATAAAGAATCATTTAAAAAAACATCATTATTTAGGTATGGAGTTGATCACCCTTGGAAAAATAAAGATATACATGATAAGAGTTCATTAGGCACATTTATTTCAAAAAATTTAAAGTTAAAAGAATCTATTCTAAAAAAATTAGAAACTCATTCAAATTATAAATTAATATCTATTGACTATGATAAATATAAAAGAGAAGTTACTATACATTGTGATATATGCAATAGTGATTTTTTTATAAATAGAGAGGATTTTCACATAAGACATAAGAATAAGACTACCATATGTACTGTTTGTAATCCCATCGATACTAACCAATCTGGTACAGAAATGAAATTATATGAATTCATTAAGGATAATTTTGATGGAAATATACATACTAATATAAAATCCATAATAAAACCAAGTGAGTTAGATATTTATATTCCCGACTTAAAATTAGCATTTGAGTTTAATCGATTATATTGGCACTCCGAATCCCAAAAAGGTAAATATTATCATTATGATAAGACAAGAAAATGTAGGGATATAGGAATAGAACTCATACATATATGGGAGGATGATTGGGTATATAAAAATGATATTGTCAAGTCAATAATATTGAATAGAATTGGTAAAACGAAAAATAAAATATATGCTAGGAAATGTGAAATAAGAGAGGTTAATGATATTGATTTAATAAAGTATTTTTTGGAAAATAATCATATATTAGGATATTGCTCATCAAGTATTAAATTAGGATTATACTATAATGATGATTTGGTTTCTTTGATGTGCTTTACTAAAAAAAATGGATTATACGAGTTGGTTAGATATTGTAACAAACTGAATAATTTAGTAACTGGTGGATCATCTAAATTGTTTAGATACTTTATTAATAAATATAAAACAGATATTATTTCCTATTCTGACGAATCTATGTTTAGTGGTAATTTATATGAAAGTTTAGGATTTAAACACATAAGTAACTCTGTTGTTAATTATAAATGGGTAATTGGTAAGAAAAGAGAACATAAATCAAAGTATAGAAAGGATAGGTTAGTCAAATCAGGATTTGATGTAAACAAAAGTGAGAATGATATAATGATAGATGATGTTGGCGCTTATAAAATATGGGACTGTGGGCTTAAAAAATGGATTTATAAATGTTCATAAAAATAACCTAAATGATATTTTGTAGATATGTCTGATTAAAATGAATCTAATCAATAAGAACTAAAATAAATTAAACAAAAGAACCTCTATAGAAATATAGAGGTTTTTTATTTGTTAACATTTTATTTTTAATATATACTGTTAATAATCCAAGTAATAAGAAATGACAAAAATATTAAATAGTCTCAAAGTAACCGGTACCGGATCAAGTTCACAAGCATTGGGTGTAACCGGTGGATATGTTAGTATAAATGATAAGCTAAGAATAGGTGATTGGTCAACTCCAACCGCAACTGTTAATATTAATAGCAAAGGAACAACATCATCAACAAACGCATTTAAAATAACCACCGGATTTACAACAAATAATTTTTACCCATCACTAAATTATAGTGATGATGGTGTCTTAACACTAGTTGGTGCTGGTCTTGGATATGGTGCAACAAATAGTGGTAGACCGATTGGTTCCGCAGATTTAGTCATAGGTAATAATTACTATGGTAGTATTGAATTAGCAGGATATGGTATCTTCGGTAGAGACCAAGGTACCAGTGAAGGTCTAAGTTTCTACATAAGAAAAGTTGCTGGTGGTGCTGCTACATACTCAAGAGGATTTAGATTTATAACAGCAACAGATAGACAATTTAATTTACAACCCGAAGCTGATGATACTTTTTCAATTAATTACCCAACATATAATAATGGATATATTAGACTAAGTTCATACAATGACTCCGGTAAATACTTTAGAATATCAACTGATAAATTCACATCAACACAACAGTCCGATAGATTTGGTATTCAAGGATTTTCAGATTGGGCATCTGTATTTTTTAGAAATATTAGTTCTTTACAGATAGATAACAACGCAATAGTTACAAGAAATATTGGCACAACAAGTAATAGTTTTCCAAATACTTTTATTATTGGTAGTTCACAAAGTAGTATTAATATAGGCACAACCTATGGCATTCCTACATCTTGGAACCAAGGTTCAATCATCATATCTCCCGCCAATGCTATCAATATGACTGCTTCTCATTTTCCGGTCTCAGGTTTAACACACACCAATAATTCCAATATTATGATGGTTGCTCAAGTAAGTGTAATTCCTACTGGCAACTATAATGTAATGATAGGTGGTGGTTCTAAAATAACCACCGGATCCCAGAATGTCGGAATTGGTAATTATCTATATACAACTAACCCAGCATTAGGTGAATTAACAACGGGATCCAGAAACACAGCAGTTGGTTCACAAGCATTGGGTAAACTAACAACTGGTAGTGATAATGTTGGATTAGGTGATAGGGCTCTTAGAGATTCATTAGTTTCATCATCTAATAATGTTGGTGTCGGTGTTCAAGCTGGCCAATCAGTTCAAAGTAGTAATAATATATTTATAGGTACGAATGCTGGTAGAGCTTATAATGGAACCGGTGATTCGGTTTTATATCTTAGCACACATGACTTTACCTCTGCTGCTAGAGTCGAGGCTGCTGCTGCTCACTACAGCTCTACATATGCAACCTGGTCCGGAACACCCCCAACTTGGGCAACATTAAATCCTTCATATGGAAATGTTGTAATTTTTGGCAATGAGTCAAGTGGTAGTAGAGAAAGTTCAACAATAAATAGTACTGGTACTTTTAGATCTTTATTTTTTGGTAAAGGTATGTGGCACCTATCTACCAATCTAAACACTTATGTTATTTCTACTTCAATGCCAACCTTAATGACTTGGACAGCAAGTGGATCAATAACTCAAAATAATGATGCGGTTGGTTCTAGTTTAGAGTTAGTAGCAGGTGTTGGTCGTGGTGGTGGAACAGCTGGCGACCTTTATTTTTCAACTGGACAGTTGACTGCCTCAGGTACATCATCACTACAAGACAAGGTAGTTAGAATGACCATAAAGGGTGGTAATGGATTCATTGGTGTTGGTACACAATCACCTTCTACACTTTTACATATTTATTCAACCCAATCTAACGCATTTAGATTAGTTGATGGTACACAAGGTGCTGGAAAGGCTCTTATATCAGATGCGAATGGTAATGCAAGTTGGGGAACAGCTAGTGGTGGAAGTGGTGTTAGTGGTGGTAGTGCTAGTTATATGGCACTATTCACAAGTGATACTAGTTTAACACCAAGTAATATTTACCAAGGAGCTTCTGGTTCCATATTAATTGGATACACATCTTCTTCATCTACATATACAACAGACACAAATACACTTAGAGTAAATGGTAATGTTTATTTTGATAATTCTACTTCTACAAGTAAATTCTTTTTAAATGGCACAAATTTATTTGATAATGTCAATAGAAACATCGCTCTTGGTGCAAGTGCGTTGGGTATAAATAACGGATCAGTTGGTACAAATAATGTTGCAATTGGTGAACAATCACTTAAATCAAATACTGGTGATAGAAATATTGCATTAGGATATCAAGCATTATTAAATAACTCAAATGGAACAGACAATATCTCAATTGGTGAACAATCACTTAAATCAAATACTGGTGCTGGTGGATCATATAACGTAGCAATAGGAACTAGTGCTCTAAATAAAAACACTTCAGGTTACAGAAACTTTGCCTTAGGTTATTACTCATTATATAGTAATTTAACAGGTGATAATAATATTTCAATAGGACATAACTCTATGTTTTTTGGTATGTCTCAAAGTAATGTCGCAATAGGTGCCAATTCTCTATACGGACTAAAGTATGGTAGTTATAATGTATCTATAGGTAAAAGTGCTGCTGCTGACTTAGGTGGTGCGACATCATCATTATCAACACCGAATTGGCAAGATAACTATAACACATTCATTGGTACATTTGTTGCACCCGGATTGGTAAGAGGCAACTACAATACAATAATTAGCTCTAAATTGGGAGCTTCTGATTTTATAGGATTCACACAGGGTAACTACAATACTTATGTTGGATATGGTATAACAGGAACATTTAGTTCGAATCAAAATAATACAGTGATTGGATCCAGAGTCACATTAGTAGGTGGTATTACAAACTCAATTATATTAGCAGATGGTTCTGGAAATCAAAGAATATTTGTTAATAGTTTAGGATATGTGGGTATAGGTACACAATCCCCAACTGCTTTACTAACTTTAAACTCTCCAGGCACATATTCATTGAGATTGGTAGATGGTAATCAAGGATCAAATAAAGTATTAACATCTGATTCATTCGGTAACGCAAGTTGGGCAACAGCTAGTGGAAATACATATTATGCAGGAAACGGATTAACACAAAGTGTTGGTAACACATTTTCTATACTACTACAAACCGGATCAGGTCTTACAAGTAGTTCAAATGGGATATCATTAAATAGCCAAGTATCATCTAAGTCTGCTGATTTTATAGTTGATAATAATGAAAATGGATACTTATATTATGTAACAACCGGAACATCACTAATTACTTGTACACCACCGAGTGTGAGCAATGGGTTTGAGTTCACCATCATGAAAGTTGATAATACAAATGGTGTTATTCAAGTAACCGGTGTTTATGAGTATTCTGGATCTACCAATCTATCATATTTAACAAGACAGAATGAGACCATAACTTATAAATATAATGGTTCTTCTTGGGTAGCTTATGTAGTTGATGATGGTGTTATACCACCATCAACCGTATTGGCTAATATGGGAGCCACATATGGACACGCCGAAGAGTTTCCGGTTTTAGATATAAATGATACTATACAAGGTGCGATTAATTACAATCAAGGTGGTTGGAGTTATGATTGGTTGAGTGGTACTATTTTCTCAGCTTATTCTCCACTAACATTATCCAATGCAACAACAACATCTATGTTCAATACGGCTTCAAATAGTTTTATTGGACTAACATCAGCACCACTTACAATTAGTGCTTATAGTTTAACATTAGGTAAGTCAATTAGAATTTTATTAACAGGTACCGCTTCTGGTAGTGGAGCATTATCTATTTACCCAAAAATAGGTTCACAAACATTCTCATCAACATCTATAACCACAGGAACTATATCAGATGCTCCGTGGAGAATAGAATATGAGTTTAAGGTACTTACTGTTGGATCATCTGGTAAATTACATGGTAGCGGATTTTGGATATCATCACAAGCGTCATCGCCATATCAGAATATAATGGGTACATCTAGTTACTACACAACAGTAGATACCACAATAGACAATAGAATAGACTTTTTACTAACATCATCTAGTTCTTATACAGTTATACATTCTACAATAGAAAGGTTAGCTTAAAACATATCACATTTGATAATATATAACTATAGATAAAAAAGAATTTATGATTTAATGCCAATTTATACAGTATCCACGAATCCAAAAAATATACCAGGACTAAAATTCTGGTTAGATGCTGCTGACACATCAACCCTATCTTTAACCAATACAACTAATGTTGGTACTTTTTCTGCTGTTTCTAACGGTGTAACTTATAGTGGTAACAACTCAGGACCAGGAGTAAATTGGAAAAATGGAACACCAATAGCCTCTGTTGGATACTTAACATATAGTGCAGTATTATCAACTACAACCATAGTATCAAGCATTAGAGATAAAGCAACTGGAGTAACACTATCTGCTGATATATCAGGAGTTATACCAACAACTGGGGTTGCTTATAGTGGAACACCAACGGTAAATGGACCAAGATATCTCTATAACAATATAAATGATAAAAATAGTATATTATTTAATTATGGAACAAATAGTGGTGGAGTATATGGACTAAAGGCGAGTACTATGTCCAACTTTATTAGTGCTACACACTCATACTATGCGGTTTTTTCAAATGTATCCAGACAAACTAATCAATATGGACAGTATTTAATATCAATATTTAAACCATCTAGATTATTAACCAATGGTGGTTATCCAAATATCGCAACAGCTCTATATAGTACTAATACTCAATTGGTCGAGACTGCACAAACTACAACATCAGCACCATATTTATCTGTAATTGCTCCTATAAATCCCACAACATCTTGGAAAAAAGTTAATATTATTTCAGCAAGATTTTTAGGAACATCATCAATGGGTAGATGGTCATTTAACAGTAAAGATAGAAACTATACAATCTATGGAAAGACAGCTTCTTCCAATCCAATACACATTGCTGGAGATAAACCACCAATTGGTGTAACAATATCAAATGCTAAAATGGTATTAGGTGACTATTGGTTATCACCATATACCGTGGCTTCCACCACACCAATTCCACCAAATGTATATTTTTGTGAATTTTTATATTACGATAGACAATTAACCGACCAGGAACATTATAAAGTTGTACAATACTTAGAAAATAAATGGATAAAGCCAGAAGAGGAAACAAAACCAATACAAGTATGTCAATTTTATAAAAACTTCACATATGGAGCTGGTAGTTCACAGATACTAACTGGTACAACTTTAGGGATATCAAATACATATGAGGCAAATTTATACCACACAGCATCATATGAAGGTAGGTTCGCACTTGTTCAGATTGCTACAACTGGGGAAATACTTCCAACAGGAAGTAGTTTATATGGACAAAGATTATATTGTAGAGTAGATATACTACCAACAACACAAAGTGATGGTACACCACCAAAGGGAACTCAGACGGGAATGGGATTTTGGCTTGGACAAGGAGGAGGATACTTTACACCAAATACAAGACCACCTGATTTTTATATACCACCCGGGGCATCTGGATCATATGAAGGTGTGTGTACCTGGGGATCAACAGCAGTTAGTAATAGAATTTATATTCAAAATTCTAATGAATCAGTTGGTAAAACATGGAGCGGATGGGTTAAAATTAAAATAGGAACAGTGGGATGTGGATTAAATCCCTCTTGATAAAATAATATCAAGATTCTTCTTGGTGAATCCATCCAATGGTCCACCACCATCTTTTAAATAACTTTGGTATAAATCTTGGTAATCATCATAAGTGTAAAACTCACCATCTTCACCCATTAAAATTTGAGTATCGGATTGCGATAATGAAACAGGTAATTTTTGCTCAGGGTAATTTGGTCCCATAGTGTTTTGACCAATCAACTCCCAACCACTTATAGATTCATTAAATTCATTAAAGTTTTTAATTCTCATCCTCAACTGGAATTTTTTCAAAAAACTCATCTTGACTACTCAATGAGTATGTATCATGATTAAAATCATACTTGATATTATATAGAAATCTATCGTGTAATTTTATTTCACCATGTTTTAGGAATAATAAACAGGTATCATCTTCAAAATCATTCTCAATAGAAACTATTTCATCATTTATTTGACCATCTTTATCATAAAGATCACAGATAACTTTTCTACCATTATCCAATAATTCACTTACTTTATCAAAAGCTGTGTTCTTAGATAGATGAGACATATCGGTCAAATCTTTATCCATTATTTGATCATATTTACTCAAAAACTCTTCCTCTCTAGAGGTAAGTTTTTGATGAGATGATATCTTATCAAGGATTCTATTCAACTCATCATCCTTTACTGATTCTCTCAATGTTAGGTATTTACTCCATTTTTCAAATTTCATGATTCTCATAAGTTATAATGTATATATTAAAGACCTAAACTAATTTTATATATACTATAACAATTTATATTACTAAATGGATAAGAAGTTATTAGACGCATTGAACAATTTATCTTACGCACTTGAAGAGATTGCCAACTCACTTAAAGACAATAAGGGTGGTAAGGAAAATAAGTCTGCAACAACTACTGCTTTACAAAGTGGAAAGTTGGATAAACAATTACAATCCATCGATAAAGGTGTAAAACAATTACAATCCGATAATAAAAAGATCTTAAAGAATCAAGAAACAATAATTGCACTAAGTAAGAAAAAGCCAGCTGAAAAAGATCCACTTGATAAAGCAACCGACCCTAAGCAAAAAAATAAATTAAAAGATGGATTAGCATCTATTATGATGATTGCAGTTGGTGTATTGGCGATTGGGTTAGCATTCAAATTAATTGGGAAAGTTAACTTCTTATCCGTAATTGCCTTAGCAATTGCCTTACCATTAGTGGCAATGGCATTTGAGAAAATCGCTAAGATGAAAGACTTAAAGTCTTCCGAAATTAAAAATATTGTTTTAGTTACAGTAGCAATGGCAGCCGCTATTGCTGCATCATCTTGGGTTTTACAATTAGTTAAACCAGTTGGTATATTTAAGTTGTTTACTGCAATTATGATTGCGGCAGCTTTTGGCGCAATCTCTTATGGATTAGGAAATCTATTAACCGGATTTAAGAAAGCTAACATCGATAAGAGTACAGCTCTAAAATTAAGTTGGCAATTACCATTGGTATTTATTGCACTAAGTGCCGCTATTGCCGCATCATCTTGGGTATTACAATTGGTTAAACCAGTTGGTATATTTAAGTTATTTACTGCAATTTTAATTGCGGCCGCCTTTGGTGCAATAGCTTATGGATTAGGTAACCTATTAATCGGAGTTAAGAAAGCTAAGATTGATAAAAAAATGGCAATTGATTTAGCATGGCAACTACCATTAGTATTCATAGCATTAAGTGCCGCCATCGCCGTATCATCTTGGGTGTTACAATTAGTTAAACCAGTTGGTATATTTAAGTTGTTTACTGCAATCATGATTGCCGCCGCCTTTGCTGTAATTGCCTATGGATTGGGTAACTTATTAGTCGGATTCAAAAAGTCTAAGATTGATAAAAAAACAGCAACAGACTTAGCATGGCAATTACCATTAGTATTCATTGCGTTAAGTGCCGCTATCGCAGCATCATCTTGGATATTACAATTAGTTAAACCAGTTGGTATATTTAAGTTGTTTACTGCAATACTAATCGCCGCTATGTTTACGGTAATTTCATTTGTTATACCACACCTAATGAAAGGAATTAAAAATGTTAAAGTAAAAGATGTTTTAACAGGTGGGTTAGTCTTATTAGCTATAACTGCTGCAATTGTTGCTGCTTCTTGGTTAATAAGTGTTATGAAGCCGATAAGTATAGCAACAATGTTTAAGCTAATATTTCTAAGTATATCATTAGGTATAGCCACTATTGCATTAGCTGGTACAATTTATATTCTTAATAAGATAGGTAAATTATCAGATTATATCAAAGGTGGTGTAGTTGTTCTTGTTTTAGCATTAACGATTGCAGTAGCCTCAATGATTCTATCAATTGGTAAATATAAAAATTACCCATCACCAAAATGGGCTCTTGGTGTTGGTTTAGCCTTAGCATTCTTTGGTATTGGAGCTGTCTTACTTGGAACTCAAGTTATGAACCCATTCTTTTACGCGGGGCTTGGTATGATATTAGTTGTTGGTGGAACTATTGTCGCACTATCATATGTTTTATCAGCTGGTCAATATAAAAAGTTTGCATCAAAAGAATGGGCAGTCTCCACCACTCTATTATTAGGAACATTTGGATTATTAGCCGTTGCACTTGGATTAATAGCACCAATTGTTGCACTGGGTGTTGTATCAGCTTTAGCTATTGTTGGATTTATATATGCAGCAGATTTAATATTCAGAAAAGGAGAATTTAAAAAGTATCCATCAAAATCATGGGTCTTACCAACTACTTTAGTTATTGCAGCATTTGCAGCAACAATGGTTGGATTAGCACTGATATCACCATTTTTATTAGTTGGTATTCCAGCCGCACTAGCTGTTGTTGGTATGATTTGGGCAATAGATAAGATATTTCAAAAAGGTAAATTTAAAAAATATCCAAGTAGAGAGTGGAGTAGAGGTGTCGCACAATCCATTGCCGATATGGTTAAAATAATGGATAACACTAGCTTTACATCAGTATTAAAAGGTGGATTATCTTCTCTTTTTGGTGGTGGTGTTGATGATGTCGCTAAAGCAATTTTGAAGTTAGATAACATATTCTCAAAGGGTAAGTTTGTAAATTATCCTAAAAATGACTTTATGAAGAACATATCCTCTAATGTTAGAACATATGCTGATTTAGCCAAATACATAGTCGATTCCAAAGCTGATAAGTTAAATGTTAAAGATATTACAGATGGAATGATTGGATTAGCAAATGGATATTCTCTATTAGCAAATGGTGTTGCAAAATTGAATACACAATTACAACAAATTGATGTTGAAAAATTAACTGCTCTCAAAAATTTGACTGGATCTATTGTTCTTTTATCACTAATGGATTCTGATCAATTTGAAGATATGATGGATGCCTTAGAGGATAAAGCTCAAATATTCATAGATGTTATGAATGATTTAGATAAATCAGGACCAGAGAAGGTTAAGGGTGGAACAAAAGGAGCCCCAGCTGCACAAGTAAGAGGAAAAGCTGCACCTACTGGACCACCAGCAAAAACAATGGGTGATTTATATAGTATAATGCAACAAGTAAATCAAAATTTGGCGAATATCGCTAAAACTAATGATAATATGTCTAAGTATGTTGATGAGATTAGATCATCAGATATAGACTTGAAAAAGAAAAAATAAACAAATAATTGTTTATTTAATATAAATTACATGAAAAACATTTCAATTTTTAAAAAAATATCACTATTTTTTACATATAGAAAAGCTATAAAAAAGATAGAAAAACAATTAGAAAGAGAATTTAATATCAGAATAGATGGAGCTTATAGAATCTACACAGTATTAAATGTACCATCAGAACTAATTGAAGAACCATACAATCTGAGAAAAGGTGATATTGATACACTAGCTCAAAATTTTATCAAAGAATATTCATCACAACTATCTAAATTTTTAGATGCAAATGGATTATATGAGCTTTATGATTTCTATGATGTAGAAAAAGTTGATAAATATAGTTATCTTTTAATATTTGGATTTTCAGTATTCAACTCACAGAAAGTATTTAGAGGTATTTATCTCTATTGGATACCGTCTATTGTGATAATATCTATATTAACTTGGTTATATTTTCAGTTATTTTAATAAACTTTTATCTTCATTACATTTATAATAAAAAAACAATTTACAATATGAGCAAATTTTATAGTTTGTCAGATGAAACCATCGACACCTTTAAATCAATTTTCAACAAAAAGTCTTTTCCATTTAATGTTGGTTTTCAATTTGTTGGATCTGAATCACAAAAAAATCTAATCAAAATCAGTAAAATGCCTGATCAGTTTGCATTTATTTTAGAAAAAGAATTATTGATTAGTATCAATGATGATTTAATGAGTGTATTTGAAGAAGAGTCAATTCAAATTCTTATGGAACAAGAAATTGATAAAATTTCTGTTAATATGGATACTGGAAAAATTAAAATGATTAAGCCAGATTTGACAACTTTCTCAGGACTTATAAACAAGTATGGAATTGAAAAAGTAGCAAAAGCAAATAAAGTTGAAGAACTTTATGCTGAACAAAAACAAGATGCTGAAGAAGACTTTTTAGCATAAAACTAATTATTAACAAATAATATAAGAATAAAATTAAATAAACAACATGGAAAATAAAGTTGAAACAAATGTAGTTAAGCCAAATTTAACAATCTTTGAAGGTGAATCGGAATACCGTTTAATCTCTCTTGAAAATGAGACACTCTTAGACAATAAAATTAATGAAATTACAAACTTCATGATAACAAATCATGGAAAAGGAAAATCGGATTTAGAAAAAGATAACCTTTATGGTGATGCTAAATCTAAATGGGAAGAGTATGCTACAATTTTAAGAGATGTTAAATACACATTTCACTTAAATAGAAAACAATATCAGTTCTTAACCGATCTTTTAATTGATAAAATGGAATATGATGTTAACACAGTATTCTTAGCAATTGAATTAACAAATATGTTGGGTCAATGGAAAGAGTCTGGTACGTTAAAAGATGACACTTCGGTGCAAGGATATACTTCCGACGCAACAGAAGTAACTTATATGTATCACTTAATTTCAAAATATAAAGTTAAGGGATTGAGCAATTCATCATACAGATTCGCGGAAGTTCTTCGTAAAATTGGACACATTTCTAAAATTATTGCTTACTATGATACACATGCAAAAAATCTTTCAAAAGAAATCCAAACTTGGGTAGCATCTTTTGAAGATGGTGTACAAGTAGAAGGAAAAGATTGGGGAACATCAAATTCTATTGTTGAAGAAATTGTAGAGAAAACAACAAAGAAGAAGAAAAAAGAAGAAGCAACTCAGGAATAATTAAAAAACCTCTCAATTGAGAGGTTTTTTTATGCTTATAATGTTGGTGTTGTAATTAATGCAATTGGCTCAAATGGCCCAATTGGATCAATGTATCTAATAGGATCTGCCATATCATTCAATCCTCTTATCTCATAATTCTTTTTAGAGGTATAAATCTGACCATATCCATTATCACTCGTTACCTCAATAGTAATAAATGGATCTATATTAGAATCAATAGAAAAATTGTAAGAATGTGTGCCAGTTCTATACTCATTCAATGTTTGAACAGGAACAAAATTTAAATTCTTCCATTCGGTGATATCAATCCATTTAGCATAAGATCCATTATTTAGAACATCATAATAAGGAGTATATACAGAAGCAGTTCCAAATTGTACAAATGATGATTGTGTACCCACATACTCATAGATATTTCTATCATAACTTACAATTTGACCCAATTGATAATCAGTTTTAGTGTCCCATAGCGGAGCTTCATCATATTTTTTTGGATTTTTAATTTTATTATTAACTATTACTGACTCATATACTTTACCATAATAAGTAACTCTATCATCTATTGTATAAGTAGTAAATGGATTCCATTCTTTATAAGTTTTATAAGTTCTAATCTTAATTGTAAAGTAATCTGGAGCAGAAGAAGTAGCAGTCATAAAATCAATATGACAAGTATAAACAGTACTTGAACTATTAACCGGCATCAAATAAGCTTCATTTAAATGAAAGTCAACTGGAGTCATAGTTTGTCTCATATTTATAATCTTAGTATCATAATTTCTATGTGAAATAGTATTAATACCAACAAAGTCAGCTCTACCAGTTATGTCCAATATTCTATGTGTAATTGGTATTACATTCTTTTGTAACCAATATTTCAATCCCTGTAATTTCATAATAACTTCAGCTAATGAATACATTAACACATTATTACCTTCTTTATCGGTAATCTTATAAGTTAAATTGAATAGATTCGTGTCCTCAAAATTAGGATTAGGCATTGTATGTTTAATAAAATCATTGACGGTCCAACCCTCAACTGTATTATCAAAAATGTCCGGAATCTCCACCTTAAATAACTTAAAGAAATCCGGCGAGTTTGTATTAATGTTTCTATAGTATTCATATAATTCTAAATCATTATATCCAAAATAGTTAATAGCATTAATGATAGCCTTATATGATCCAACATAAGGGAAAATCTCATGTCTAACCATTAACATTTCCTTTCTCTTTTTATTTAAATATGTCCAATCTATACCTTGTTCATTAATATCATATTCCTTAAAAATATAAGTATCATCTGGAGCAACCAACTGACCAGTGTTTGATAATTCTATTTTATATCTAACATCTTCTATCTCAGTTTGTCCAGAGATATTAAATCTACCCAATTCTTTATCAATCACCTTGAACGTAGTAGTTAAGTAAGTTGTTTTATTTATCTTTGGATAATCATCAATTTGAGTAAATTCATCAAAAATAACATCAACAAAATCAACTACAATTGACCTAGTATAAACTTGTCTAATTTTGAATACTTTACCATTATTGACAGCCACATACTTATTATTCTTAATATTTGTGTAATCTGATACATTAACTTTAAGTAACTGACTAGCTTTCAACCCTCTAGTAACACCACTTGAATTCTCTGTGAAGACACTAGTAGAGTTAGCATTTAAGTAAATTACACCATAATCACCATTAACACTATCTTTTACAAACTTAAATTGTAAAATATCAGAGTTAGCACTAGTAGTCTTAATAGTAAATGATATATCTTCTCTTTTATATAAAACTAATTTAGAAGCCATTGGGCCCTCATTATCAGCTCTAAATCCAATAAATATCTCCATTGGTTCCGGAACTATTGATAAATTATCTTCCGAATCAACATGATCTAATGTATGAACAATCTCATCAAATATAGTTTGTTGATACTCCGACAAAGAAATAAAATCTAAATTCTTATTTGGATTTTTATTTAATGATATTGTTGTTAGTGGTTTTGGTCCAGTGTATGCGTAAGCACCAGTTGTTGTCAATTGTTCACCAGAGAAATCATATAAGAACATCTCAGGATATTCATCAGTTTCCCACTTCCAAACATATTTAACATATGGGTCATTATTGTAGTTTTCTCTTGGTTTTCTTAGATACTCTCTTGTTTTCAACCAAAGTGTTGTATGTGGAATATAATCATCATGTAAAGTGCCATAATTAGTGTCAACCACATTTGAATAAGTTAATCCATTAAGAGTTATAGTAGAATTTAGTGTAACACCGATTTCAATAATTGAATTCAATGATGGTTGAACACCAAACATACTTTTTCTATCTGGATTATAAATCATTTTAGTTATACCAGTTGAGAAAGACTCATTGTGTTTTATAGAACCATTCATCGCATCTAATACAAATACTTGATTAGAATTCTGAGCGGCCATATAGACATCACCATCATACTGACTAAATGCCAATTTACCATAATTAGAAGTTAAAACACTAGCAACCAAATTACCCGACAAATCGATACTAGTATATTGAGAACCCTGTGATACTTCAATATCACCAGTCATATTATTGAAAACTAAATCATTAAATGTCACATTTGTTGCAATGGTGGATATTGTTTGAGTAGCACCACTATTTAAGTTAATCAAATTAGAAGCACCAAACACATATACAGAAGTATTGACCGGTTCAAAGAATATACCAGGTAACAATCCAGTGATACTATAAGTTGTTTGTAATGTTCTAGATGAACCATCAATTCTACTTAAAATGTCATTATCCTGTGTAATATACATATCATTTTCACTATCATTAAATACCATTTTTAAAGTATTACCGGAAGTGGTAACATAAGTAGTTCTAGTAGAAGTAAAATTAGTAGCCGACCATATATCAACTCTTGTTTGTGAGGAATAACTAACATAAACATCACCATTAGATGTGTTAATAACACAATCGCTTGGTATAGATGATAAAGAAATAGAAGCTTGAACAGTATTAATAATTGGATCAACTACAAATAAAATATTAGTAGATAAACAATATAGGTAATTATTAACCGGATTAAATACAATTAATAACGGTGTTCCGATGCTTGGTAAATTAACAGTAGTAATAATTGTTGCTAAAACAGAATCAAATACCGTAAGTTTATCACCAAGAACATACATACAACTTGTTAATTGTAAGTAAATCATATCAACAATATTACTGTTACCACTCATAATATATGAAGTAACATTATAACTATTAGTAGAAGCGTGTGACAAACTAAATGATTGTGTAAATGATTGTGATGCGAATTGACCACCTCCAGGAATAACAGGTGGTGTAATTATAGGCAAACAACCAGTTGCGCCAAATCCACCACTAAATGCAATACTAGCATATGGCGAAACATCGCATCTTGGGTCATTAGTTCCCCAAAATGGGCCTTGATAACTTAATACTAAATTAGTAGGACCTAAATATAAAATGTTATATTCTTGGTTATCATAAGGTCTAAGTGTGTTGTTAATAGAAACAACTTGTCCAGTTGCAAATGGATCATCTTCAAAACCAAAACTAACCGTATCAGGTAATATTATTTCATTTGATGTAATAGTTGCTCCAAAATTTCCTTTTATCTTATTGATTATTTTATATTGATCTATTCCAGGAAGAGATGTTTTACCAGTTCTAATAGAGTAAACTAACCTTTGGTCTTGCTTCTTAACATTAAATATTAACATAGAATTTACATTAGAAACATAAATACCATAATCATCCAATTCTTGTGAATGTGTTTCTACCCAATCTGAAATTGCTGTATTTATATCAGGAACACCACTACTAACAGAAACAACTTGATCATAAGATCTACCATTAATTGCAATAGATAAGTAGTTACTCATATCAGTAAATATAACTTCAGAATGTTGAATATAAAAATCAGCGGTAGAACCAACCTCAATTGTAAATTGCAAAGGAACATTTGGATATTCAGTTCTAAGATTAATTGAGTTATAATAAATAGAACTTGAATTACCAACATATTGTAAGTTGGCAATAATACCCAATGAGACTAATCTAGCATAATTTTTGACCAACCAGTTTCTTAAAGTTCTATCAATTGTTCTTTGTAAATTAACGTTTAGACCAACATATATCCAATCAATTTGTTCTTGATATTCTTGACCATTTATTTTAATAATAAATCCAAATTCATCTAAATCAGTAAATACTATGTTGTAATTAAAGTTCACATTTGTATTTTGATTTACTTCTGGAACTAAAATCTCTTCAATACCAACATTTTGTTCATACACCTTTGTTGTTGTTCCATAGCTATATGTACCAAGTAGCCCAGCATAAAAATTAACCTCAGCATACAAGCTTGGATAAATTAAATCCGCATGTAACTTGTAGTTTTTGTAATACAAATCAATATTGAAAAACTTAAAATCATTAACATAATTAGCAGCCACCGAAGCCAGTGTGATAGCATTACTTTGTGTAAATGCTTGTGTATAGTATATTTTATTTGTTGTTAAATGAATTTCAGCAGATAATAAAGTTTCAACATTTAAAGTTGTTGTAACCGGTAAATATGTAGGAGCTGACCAATATGTAGTATTATCTGGAGTAATAGATGATGTAGCACTCCAAGTGTGTGCCTGAATACATTGATAAATCTTATTATTCCAAATAACTTGTGATTGAGTAGCATAATAAGTAACATTAGTATTACCTAAGAATCTAGAAACAGAATCCACAACAATAGAGTTAGTATTAACTGTTGATGATGGTATAGTAAACTCAGTGCCGGGTTTAAGAACATTTGGAACAGTAGATGAGAAATATATTTGATTTCCACTTAAATTTAATCCACCAGTATAAACCAACGGTAATTTGGTTTTCATAATTAATTCAATCAAAACATCTTGACTCTGAGTAAATACACCAATACCTAAATCATACTTGTAGTATGACTTATCAAAAATATTAACATTATTAATAGTAACAACACCATCATTATTTTCAGTGTTAATCAATGTTAATTTTTTACCATTAAAATATTTAGAGTAAAAATCTGGTTCAGACCAAGAAGATAATAAGTTATTCAAACTTTGATCCACATAATTATAAACACCAATAGAATTTAATCCACTAACTGTTACATTCTGATAAGAAGTTGTCAAACCAATTTGAGAACCATATGATGAGTTAAATGTTTGATTATTAATAGAACCAATAATCAAAACACCATTCTTTTTAGTCTCTAAAACGGTATAAGACTGATTTGGATTAGTAAATTCAAATATTGGCGTATTGAATAAAATCTGTGTACCTACTGGGTATTTAGATTCAAAATTATCACCATAAATCCACTTAGAATAAAAATTAGGATCGGTGTTTACCAGTTCAATAGATGTAACCGATTGATTCATATATGAGTTACCAGTTATATTAAATCTATACTCATTAAACAATTGAAACTTATCTAATTTAAGATTACCGGGACTTTCATATTCAAATGCCGGAACACTCTCAAATAAGTAAAGAGCTTGTGTTTTGAAAACATCATTTGAATTTTCAAAGAAAATCAAATCACCTTCCCATCTTTTGCTACCAGGCAACCATCTAAAATTTAAGGCATCTCCTTCTTTATTAAAAAATATTAATGGGCTCTCCTTAGCTTTACTATAAAACTTAACATATCTTTCATCTTTTGGAACATTTAAATCTATACCACAATCATCACCAGTTTGGAATGTTTCTGGTATTGCACCTGTAGTATTTGAGTTTGGAATTTTTACAAACCAATAAAAAGTTGTATTATAAGGTAAAGAATCTAAATATATTTGTGCACCATTTACATTTCCATATATTGATGGAAATGTATAATCACTTAAATAAAACTCATAATCACCACTATATCCAGTAGGACCAGTCCAACTAAATGTTGCTGAACTACAGTTTACTTGAACTTGTAAATTGGAAGGTCCTAAAATAGGAACTATTGAATAATCAAAAACAGTTGGCGTAACTGGATAAGAAACATTAATAGCTAATGGGTTAGCAGCGTATGATATATTTGCTCCAGAAACTAAATTAAAACTATAAGATGTAGAGTCATTCAATACAACATTATCGGGAACAACGGCAATATAAGAGCTGGTATATCCAAGTGATGGGATAGTATCCATAGCAATCCAAAAGTAATTACTTGTTGTTAAACCAGTTGATATTAATGGAACATTAAGTGACGACCAATAACCAGAACCACCACCGGAATTTCTATCATTATTATTTGAATAGTAATCTGGATAATATCCAATTTGACTAGCGGTTGAAAATACAGAACTTGTTCCAGTATAATATAATCTAAAATAAGATATATCATTGTATGCAATAGAAGCAAATTCATCATGTAAAGCATTTGAAGCGTTTACAAAATAAATTTCAGATAAATTAGATGTGGTAGCGCTATCTACAACAATTTGCATTCCTACTAATGGAACATTTATATCACCTGGATATGTATTGCTAATATTTGGATATACTATGTTATTTGATACAACCGACACTTTAATTAAAGATTTTTTATTATATATTAAAATTAGAAAGCTTTCAGAAACATTATCCTATATAATATCTAAATATTATTTAGATAGTAATAGAAGTCTCAATGAATTGAATGGAATCAGCAGTAAAATAAACATGACCCGGAGTTACACCTTGTTTATAATAAGCATTTGTAGCAACATCCGCAACTAACCAGAAGTAGTTAGTAACTGTACTACCAAGTTCACCGACTAAATTTATATCATTAGTATTATAAACTACCAGATTAGGATAAGATGCTGTTCCAACTAAAATAGAATCATTATAAGTAGAACTTGTACCAGTAAAATATAATCTAAAATTAGTAACCAAATCCTTATCTTCCAAGACTTGGTCATAAGAATCATTTGTAAAATTAAAATTCCAAAATTTTTGTGGATATCCATAACCACTCACACCAACTTCTATTTTAAATAATGGTATATCTTTTTCACCTGGGTAACTATTTCCATTACTATCAGTAAAGATATCAACAGCATTTACTACCATTTCATCAACAATTTCAATATTACCACTTGGATCTGAAACTGTTGGAACATAATTCCCACTATTTTTACCATCAAAATCTAAACTATCAAAAGTAGCATCAACAATATTTCCAAGTGTGGCACTTGGTGAAATACTATAAGCAACCCAAAAGTAATTATCTCCTGGTACAAGTCCATATGGTGGATTTCCACCACTAGTCAATGATATTGTGTAATTGCCACTTGGCGCACTTCCAAGTGAACCAAAAACACTCACCGAGCTAAATGATTCATCATTACCAGTGCCATATATCATAACATCAGATATATCATTTATAGCATCTGTTGATCCAGTTATTCCCAAGTATAAATTACTAATCCAAGGATAAATATCAAGACCAGAAGTAAAAAATAAAGTACCAGTTGTACTGACTTTAATTTTAAGTATAGGCACAACAGAAGAACCCGGTTTTGTATATCCAGTTACTTGCTCACAAGTAGATGCTGTATATGAAATAAAATTATAAGGAGTTTCACCAACCCCACTATTCGGACTTATTGAATAAGTGACACCACTAATATTAATGTAATCAGCGGTTGCGTCTAACACATTAGTCATACTACTAATATTTGAGCAATTATAAATTAACCAAAGATAGTTTTCACCCTCAAATAAATTAATTATACCACCAAACCCATCAACTATAAAGCTTCCACTTGGACCAAGAACCACGGGAAACGCATCACCAAGAGAGTAAACCGAACTTGTGCCAGTACTATTAATAGTAGCTGATGTAATATCCAAAACATCAGTAGTACCAGAAGTTGATAAAGTGACCGAACTACAAGTAAGTGAATTTATACCACCAGTTGTAGTTACTTTAATTTGTAAAACCGGTACTATTATATAGGAACCAGTATCAATCTGTAAAGAAAGATCAGTAACTTGATGAGCCTCCGCACCAACAAAAGTCATAGGATACCATTGAGTATTTAAATCTATATAACCACTATAGCTAGTAGTATCCGGAACATAAGTAGTTCCCGAATTATAACTAACCGAATTTAATTCACCGTCTAAATAATTACTATAAACAATAGATGAAGAAACATCATAAGTAAGCCAAAAGTAATTATAACCAGCGATAAGAGTATAAAGTGATGAGTCTATATTATAATTACCAGTAGGCGATGTAAAATAATTTACCAAATTAGCAGTATTAAATGAGTCAAATACCCCAGTATAATACAATTTAGCTGAGTCTATATAACCATCAGCAGTTGTACCGGTAGTAGAAAAAGAAAAACTATCAATAACAAGATTATCATCTGTAATAATAGTGATTTTAAGAACCGGAACATTTAAATCACCTGGATCTACTAATCCAGGCATTTGTTCTACAGAAATGTTTGTTATTGAAGCCAAAGTAATTTGTGATTTTTAAGTATATATTAAAATAGAAAGATTTACTATTCACATTTTAGTTTTTAATATATACAAAAAGAACATTAACTTTTAATATGAAAAGACTATTAAACTATACTAATTTTATCAATGAAGCTTTCCTACAAAAAGACAAAGAAAAAGCAATTGATTTAATACTACAATACATCAAGAAAAAAACTCAAGTAGATTTATATCCCTATGATGAACTTTGGAATATACAAAAAGGTAATATATTCCTAACTGGTCAACTATTTCTTAGTCTAACTTCAGAAAAAGCACTAAGATTCAATTGGATAAACAATGATTTAAGAAGCGAAATACACTCAATAGATATTTGGGATAACTTTGAATTTGATACTAATCCCAACTGGACATTAGAATTAAATGAAAACTCAGTAGTTCAAGCTTTACCAGAAATAGTTCAATTTTGGAACAATCCAAAGTCACTTGTTCAAACACAAAAAGAATTGGTAACAAATGAGGATTTTGATGCAGATGACTATGATCCAAAACAAAGATTGGAAGATGAAGAAAAGAAGCTATCAAGGCTTAGAAATCCCGAGAAGATTGAAATACAAAAAAGAACAATCGAAAGATTAAAAGCAGCAATTGCTGAAACAGAAAGGTCTTCAACCGAAAGTGAAAAGATAACACAATTAGATGATGACTTAGATATAGATGTTTTCAAAATGATTGAACTATATACTATTCAAGTTGCTAGAGGCAAATCAAATTCTCTAATCATTTCTGGTGATCCAGGCGTTGGTAAGACTCAAACCGTTAAAGACACATTGTTATCCTTAGGATTAACTAAAGATGTTGACTATTACTTCGCTACGGGTACAGCAACAACTGCTGGATTATATGAACTTCTATTTAAGAATAGAGGTAGATTATTAGTTTTCGATGATTGTGATGCTGTTTTCAAAGAACCGGAATCAGCAAATATATTAAAGGGAGCTTTAGATACTTATGATGTAAGAGAAATATCTAAATTGACAAAAGGTAATACATTTGACTCAGCAGGTATGAGCGAAGAAGAAATTGAAGAACAATCAAATACAAGTGGTAAACTACCAAATAAGTTTGATTTCACTGGTCATATTATTTTTATATCTAACTTACCAGAATCTAAATTTGATAAAGCACTTCTTTCAAGAAGTTTACACGTTGATGTTCATCTTAATAAAGTTGAGTTATTTGAAAGAATGAAAAACATTATGAAGAAGTTAGCACCGGATGTAGAACAAGAACAAAAACAAGAAGCTTTAGACTATTTAACTTACATCTGTAATACTTATCCAACTAAGTTTGATTTGAATATCAGAACACTTATTCACTCAATTAATTTAAGAGCACACAATGAAGAATTAATAAAAGTTGGTGATCAAGAAGTTCCAGTATGGAAGTTGTTAATCAAAAAATACTTAGTAAAATCAAGATAATAATATGAAACACATAAAACTATTCGAGTCATTCACACCTATTAGTGAAAATCTTAAATATCACATTGATAATAACATTCCTGTTTTAGAGAATGTATTTAGACCTCACTCAGAAGCTTTTTATAATCTAATTAAAGAAGCAAGAGAACTATTTGATGGTGGTAAGATTGGAGTTTGCAATTTAGACCAAGAATTGTTTGAAACAACTGATTTAGGTTATTTTGGAGTATATGAAGGACAAACCGTACCATTAGACTTACCAATTGAGAATATTGAGGAAATTAATGAGGCAGAATATAAAGGCAGAGAAGTGGAGTTGAATAAACCGACAAGAAGTTCTGGTCCTAAGAAGTATAAAGTTTATGTTAAAAATCCAAAAACTGGTAGAGTTAAAGTAGTTAATTTTGGTGATGTTAAGGGAGGATTGAGTGCTAAAGTATCTGATCCGAAAGCAAGAAAAAGCTTTGCTGCTCGTCATCAGTGTCATTTGAAGAAAAATAAATTGACACCAGGATTTTGGAGTTGCAGATCTAACCGGTACGCTTCACTTTGGAACGGAAAGACTTATCCCGGCTTTTGGTAATCTAAGGGAGGGTAAAACTTTTAATATATAATGGTAAATAAAAGTTATCATTATGCAAATTTATAAAATTACTAATCTGTTAAATAACAAAATCTATATTGGTAAAGATACAACTTCTGATCCGAGTTATTTTGGCTCGGGATTACTTATTAGAAGAGCTATTGAAAAATATGGTAAAATAAATTTCATTAAAGAAGTCATCGATGAGACTGGTGATTATGATAATCTATCAGAAAAAGAAATTTATTGGATAGAAAAGTATAATTCTACTGATAGAAATATTGGATATAATATTTCTAAAGGTGGTGATGGTGGTAATGTATTCTTGAATCATCCGAATTTAGATATGATAAAAGAAAAAATTTCCAAAAACAATCCAAAAACCGGCAAAACCTATGAAGAGGCATTTGGTGAAGAAAAATCCATCAAATATAAAAATAAACTGAAAGTTCATCTTCATAAAAATATTCTATCACCTGAAGTCAGACACAGAATGGTCGAAAAATGGACTGCTTATAATGATAATTTTAGAAAAAGGTGTGAGTTTATTAAAATGGAAATAAAAAGAGGAAATATTGAGGAATACAAAGATGAACTAAAATTAATCAAAAAGAGATGCTCACATAATTTTCTTGAAAATGCAAGAGGATTCTATGACTTCTTTGGAGAAGATTTGAGATACATATTTGGTAAACTAAAAATAAATGAAGATGTGGAACTCAATAAAATCAACAATTGGATTCAAAATAAAGATTTGAATCTGTTGGTCAAATACATGAATGAATCAATTCCAAGTAGAGTATTCAAAAGAAGACATAACTTTTATGATTATATTGGAAATGAAATAAAAGAATTATTGAAGTTAGAATTTTCAAAAAAAAGAAAAAAATCTAAACATGCTTTCAACGACGAACATAAAATTAAAATTATTATAGATAGTAAAGAATATGTATCTATATATGAAGCTACTCAAAAATTGAACATTGATAGATCAAAAATCCGTTCCAGATTGAAGTCTTCACATTTTAAAAATTATCTTTTCCAAGATGAAGAGTTAAATAAAAAGTATAATAAGTTTGTTGATATAGACCCACATCTTTCTAAAAAAGAGCCAGTCTCAATAAATGAGAAAGTTTATGAATCTATAACTGAAGCATCAAAAGACTTAAATAAACCAAGTGACTACATAACTTGGCGACTTAATTCAAAATCATATCCAAATTGGTTCTACTTAAACAAAGATGTTCAACTAAAAGAAACAGGACCAATTAAAGTAAAATCGGTGTCTATAAATGGAGATTCATATGATTCAATAGCCGATGCGGTTAGAGAAACTGGTATAGATAGACAAATAATGAGATATAGATTAAAGTCAAATAATTATCCTGAGTATTTTTATATATAGTAATATGAAACACTTAAACACTTATAAATTATTTGAATCCACAGAAGAAATCAGTAATCAAGATATTTCTGAACTAATTGAAGAATGTAAAGATATAGTTGAAACATTCAATGAATCCGAAGATGCCTATAAAGTAGCAAACTATGAAAATGGATTTGTTAAATTTGACAAATACTTAGGTAGAAATGTAGTTGGTAACTTTGAATCAAGACAATCACATGAATCTGATATGACAGCAATTAAATTTAATTTGGGTTTATCAAGTGATTTACAAGGACAACACTTCAAAGAATATGAAGAAAGTATTACACCAGAAAAAATAGATGAATTGATAGTACTATTAAATAAATCTAAGAATTTGGTTCAAAGACTATCAAGATATTGTTCTACAATTTATTATAAGTTAAATGGTAAATCAGTTAGATTTATATTAATATTTACTAATCCGGATGAAAGTGGTAGTAAATCGGCTAAAATTAAAAGAATCTATGAAAAGTTATCAAGTGACTTTAGAGAATACGATACTTGGAAGACAATGAATATAGTCCAATACTCATCGGATAATAGATTCCCAGAAAGATATAAGGCACTTTACGACTTAATTAAGAATAATCCAAATTTAATTGATGGTCGCTACGGTCAATGGAGTGAAGAAAGAAGAAGTAATCTACAATTAAGGTTTTCTTGTTCTCAAGAAATAGATGGTGATAATATCATTGTTAATGTTACTGGATTTAAGTATCAAACATATATTATGGATAGATTTAAGGCAATTAGATTGTCTAATGAAGAGAAAATAGAAGCGATGAAGTGTATTGAACAAAAAGTTAAAAATAGTTTAAGAAGTGATGAGGATTCTATTGAGACTTCAATTGAAGGAAATTTAATAAAAGTAAAAGTTAAGTAATGAAACACTTAAAGAAATTTGAAGGATTTTCTAATTTAGAAGATTTATCAGAAGATATAGTTTACTCGCTTCTTGACTTATTTGATGAATACAGTGTTGAAGAAATAACTGATGACTCATATGATAACTATTTAAAATCAAATCATCCACGTCAAAGTACGAACCTCGCTTTCAAATCTGATTCATTTATATACACATCAATTATTAAAGACACAAATGAAATTGGTCAATGGGAATCACCCAAAAGATTTCACAGATCTGGTTATAAAAATGGAATTAACTATTTAATAATATATTCCAATGGACACCCAGGTAGTCAATTTCAAGAAGTTATTGAAAAATCAATTGAAAGATTGAACAAAATATATGATGTTAAATTAGTCAGAAATAATGAAAATTCGGTAACACAAATTTTAGATAAAACAACACTTGAAATAAAAAAATTAATACCTTGTAGAACCTGGGTAATAGAAATTTACGAAAAATAAATGAAACACTTAAAGAAATTTGAAGGATTATTCAATCAAACTTGTGATAGATGTGGTAAAAAAACCAACGCTATGAGTATGTCTTGGTTAAACACAGATGAATGTTGTATGGACTGCTTAGAAGCTGAAAAAGATGAACCTGATTATATTTTAGCTAAAGAAAAAGAAGCTGAAGAAGTTAGAAAAGGAAACTATAACTACGGAGGAATCCGAAATGAATCATTATTAGAATCAAATATAAATGCAGTTAGATTGGAAATACCTTATGAAGTGTATGCAAAAGATCCTAAAACCGGTTTTTTAGATCCTAAAAATAAAATTTCTGGAAAGTCTAAGATTATTGATTATGCCGATAGAAAGATAGTAGTATTTGATGTAAATGGAGTTCATGTTCCATTTTATCTATCTTCTGGACATGGTGGTAAGAGAGATGTTACAAGTGGAAAGTGGTATCCTTTTTTTGGAATTGCAACTGATAGATGGTTTAATAAACTATCATCATCGGATATCAACAACTACTATGGAGTAGATTTGTTTAAAAAAATATCACAATCTCTTGATAGTAAAATAGGTGATATTAGAAATGATAGTTCTGTTCCAAAAGTTAATCCATCTGGTGTACACATTGATTTTATCAACAAAGACCTTAATCCAACCGAAAATGGAAATCCCGACACTAAGATTAAATTCAATCAAAATTTAGAAAACTTCAAAAAGAAACTAAAAGTATGACTTTACCATTTAATGAATCACAATTAGAATCCAATACATTTATCAGAGAGTTCAAACAAGATACTGATTCTGGAGACCTTCACTGGCACAGAGACCATGAGGATAGAATCATAGAATCAATTGGAGAAACAGATTGGATGATTCAATTGGACAATGAACTACCTAAAGTTATAAATGAAAAAATGTTTATACCAATAGGAGTTTATCACCGAGTGATAAAAGGAAGTGGTGATTTGAAAATAAAGTTAATTAAATTATAATATATACAATATGAAACATTTAATACTATTTGAAGATTTTATTAACAATCAAGTTGAATATATTCATTCTAAAATGAATGAGTTACAAGATGTAATGCCAGTAAACATTGATTTTGAATATAATATTGAATCTAAAAAAGAAAACTCAAATGAACAAGGTTTATTAAAGATTCACATTTTTATAATGGAAACTGGAATTGATCTTAACTGGACCGTTGATTTAGACACACCACATATTACATTTACCGCAGAAGGCGAAGATGTATTTGGAGAAGATATCTCAGGAGACTCATATGATCAAGAAGTATCAAGTGTTGAAGAATCATTGGATATGATTGAAAAACAAATATATTCTATTTGTGATATTTCGGAAAGAGTAAAGGCTCAAAGATATAAAGGACATAAGATTCCGGGTAAGTATCTAACTAAGAATCCCGGTAAGATGAAAAAAGAGATTGATACTTTTAGAGGTAAAAAAGAATACAAAAAAGATTGGGATGCTGATTATTCATCTGGTAAAGGTGGTAAGGGCAAAAGAGTTAAAACTAAAAAATCAGCTGCTACAAAAGCATACCAAAGAATGTTTGGTGATAAATAATTAGAGGAATTTATTTCTTTTTTTAATTAATATATACTTTAATAAAAATATTTTACTTATGAAAAATTTAATCACATTTGAATCTTTTTCCGAAGAATTAGATTTTGAAAAATATCTATATTTGGTGGAAGATTTGTTAATACTTGAGGAATCTGGCTCCGACTCAGTTGATAATCCTAACTCTAAGGCCGCAAAAGCACTTAAAAATAAGTCAAAAGCAAGTGGAATTCCATTTGGTATACTTAAAAAAGTTTATAAGAAAGGCCGCAGCGCCTGGAACGCTGGTCACCGCCCCGGAGTTGCTCAGTCACAATGGGCGTTCGGTCGTGTGAATAGTTTTATTACCGGTGCTGGTGGTGCTAGAAAAGCAGATGCTGATTTATGGTCAAAAGCTAAGGCAGCAAAAGCTAGAAAAAAGAAAAAGTAATATGAAACACCTAAAAAGATTCAATGAAAATCTATTTGATGAACAATCATTAGATATCAATGATGATTTGAAGTCTAATTTTAGAAGTTGGGAATATGATCATGATAACTACGAAGATACTGATAAGTTGTCAAGAATGCTAGCTCATAGACATCCCGATATGAATATGGATGAAATATGGAATATTGCTTGTGACTGGACTGGATATCAAGAATAAACAAAAATATTCTTATTCACTTGGTCCTTTATAATTATCATCATAGATTCTAACTACTTCATTAAACTCTTGTAAAACACCATTCTTAATCTTATCAGAATCATATTTACTGCCATTAATGTAATCACGAATCATATCAGTATATTCTAATTGAATAGTTGGTGTAACATCAATCTCAACTTCTTCATTTATAAGATCAGAATCTTCAATACCCATTTCTCTCATCTTTTGGTCTCTCATTAAAGCCAAATCATCCATATACTCAACTGAAGCAAAATTACCAGATTCTAACATTGCTTCTAATTTCCTTCTTAACTTTCTATTGTTAATTAACAATGAGTTAGAAATAAATAAGTCAATATAATCTTTTGTAGATACCCCGTCTAATGATTCAATATCATCTTCATTTCTAAGATATAACTTTCTAAATTTAGGTGAAACATCATTAGGTATGAATCTCTCGGATCCATCAATAGCATCAATTATAAATATACCTTTTTGATTACCTAAATCATTTCTATCCATTTCAAATGGATTACCAACAAAAGTAAAATTCTTACTTCTTTGATTGATATGTATATGACCGGAATATACTCCTTTATATCCACTAAATTCTTCAACATTTATTTTATCATGATTCTTATGAGCAACAGATGTTAAGTGCATTTTAGCACCATTCAAATCGGAGTGACAGAATAAATAATCACATCCACTAAATTGTTTGAGTATTTCAATTTGTTCTTTTCTTTTCTCAACCCAAGGTAACATAAGAATTGACTTACCCATAAAATCAATTTTAGTGGGTTCTTCATAAACGGTTATATTTGGAATATACTTGTATAATTTAACCGTATTAACATCATTAGTTGCTTTTGTATATAAGTCGTGGTTTCCAATAATAATGTGAACTGGACAAATTTGTGACATTTCTTCTAAAAGATTTTGAGCATAGTTTAGAATATTAATTGGAACAACAGACCTATTATCAAATAAGTCACCAAGATGAATAATAATATCATCTTTAGTTAATTCTTTTTTCAAAAGAGGTAATAAAAAATCTTGGAAGTATTCTTGGTGTATTTTGAACCACTTATCAACAGAATTTGGATAACCAAGTCCTAAGTGTGTATCACTAATTAGAAGTATTTTAGACATTCATATAAGTATATTTTTATATTATATGAATAAAACTAACTAAAGTTAGATTGAACTAATCAAATTTTGAATTTCAGCCTTAACACGATTGACTATTTTACCAACTTCTTCATACTCATTATCCATATCAAAGTCATTCAACTCTTCAAATTGTATTCTTTTTTCTTCATCAGAGGCCACACTTTTACTTATTTCATGTTTAGTTGGTCCCGTTTCAACAACCCAATCAAATATTTCAAAAAATCTATCACAGAAAAATCTAACTCTTGTTATATTCAAGTGTGATAACTTTTCAATCAATATATTATATTGATTTTTTTGAGATTCTAAAAAACTTCTTGCTGTTGATTGGTCCGTTCTTTGATGTTCATATCTCACATCATGTCTTTCCGGAAACATATAATACCTAACAGAATTATATGTGTCTCTTGTTACCATATCACCAGCTTTCCAACTACCATTGTAATCAGAACCATCAGTTCTTTTTCTTGATGTCTTAGTTCCTCTGTTGAAGAAATGATAATGTAAATATCGACTATTAAACTCTCTTTGAGTTCTTTCTATAATCAATCTTAAATTATCTAAGTCTTTGGCAACATCACCAGTAAAAGCATCAATAAACTTAACTATATCCTCTTTAGGAGTATCTTTATCCAAAAGTGACTTAATATGACTAAATGCCTTTTTATATTGTTCTTGTGAGAAAGCTTCAAATAATTTGATGATTTTCATAATTAAATTTACTGAAATTCAAATTTCTTCTGATAAAATTTTCTCAAAAATATTTCTAATTTTGGACACTTTTTTTCTATTTCGACTTTCAACTCATTATATCCACTAAAAGTAAGAGGGTTAGAAAAAATATTTTTAATGGCCTTAATCTCTAAATCACAAACCATATTTCTATTTTTTTCTTTCTCTTTAGAGTTATTCATTTGCAACCACTCATCAATTAGTTTAACATCACATGGTAATTCGCCCTGTAAATAAAGTGGAATAATAAAAGAAGCATACTTTTTAATTATACTTGGATCAGGAAGGAAATTCTTTGATTCGTTTATTTCAGTAAATTTTATCATAAATTAAATTTTTTTCTTAAATGTATATATTAAATTATAAAATATGATTAATAGTTATTTGATGGCTTCTGGTAAGTACTTATTTTAACTTCATCATTTGTCCATATGTATACCGGTTGATTTCCGAAATATTTACTACTTTTCAAATCTTCTATTGTTCCTGTTCCAATAAGACCACTCTCAATTATCAATTGATTTTTTAATAAACTCCTCCTGTGTTATTCCTTTCATCTTTTTTTAATTTTCTTTTTCTATAAGTTTGTTCCATTCTTTTACAAGATCTGTTACAAAATTCTTTATCACTTCTACCCGAAGTGATTTCTTTTCTACAATTTCTATACCTACATTTTTTCATATTATTATATATTAAAAGTTTGTATGTCCCTTATATGGAAAAAAATCATTTTTTAATGTGGATATATACACTATAAAGAATATTAAATAACTAGAGATAAAAAGATATTTAATATATATGTTATAATTGATTAAACAATTAATAATAAAAAAATATAAAGAGTTATGCCCTTACCACATTTCACAACTTTACAGATGACCGGCTCACCAGGTGGTCCTGGCACTAAGCCAGAAGAACCAGTATATTTAAACTTGTTTGAAATAACATTTATTATGCCGACTATCTTACAAGCTCAAGGTAGAGATCCTATTATGATGTTACAACAAGCTAAAAAAGTATCTTTAGATTTA
>Ga0209400_1000040_pt1 | contig 119264 bp, 91 predicted proteins | sample M_130807_EF_Meta_FD_187313 | JGI IMG/M metagenome (GOLD analysis project Ga0209400, IMG submission 187313) | Freshwater microbial communities from Lake Montjoie, Canada to study carbon cycling - M_130807_EF_MetaG (SPAdes) (version 2) | ecosystem: Environmental > Aquatic > Freshwater > Lake...
GGTTCCAGAGGTTCCAGAGGTTCCAGAGGCTCCAGAGGTTCCAGAGGTTCCAGAGGTTCCAGAGGTTCCAGAGGTTCCAGAGGTTCCAGAGGTTCCAGAGGTTCCAGAGGCTCCAGAGGTTCCAGAGGCTCCAGAGGCTCCAGAGGCTCCCTCCTCCCCAGAGGCTCCAGAGGGCCCAGAGGCTCCAGAGGTTCCAGAGGGCCCAGAGGTTCCAGAGGCTCCAGAGGTTCCAGAGGTTCTAGAGGTTCCAGAGGTTCCAGAGGTTCCAGAGGCTCCAGAGGTTCCAGAGGTTCCAGAGGTTCCAGAGGTTCCAGAGGTTCCAGAGGTTCCAGAGGTTCCAGACAACTCAGATACTCTTATCTGTAGCAATAGATAATGAAGACATGTGTCAATTTTTCCAAAAAATTGAACCGTGTGATAAGTCTATATGAATCACCCCCCCAAAAGATGCCAAAGAAGTCAAATATCAGTAAGAAGGCAGCAGCCCAGTTCCAGAACATGAAGGCCATTCAGAACGCCCTTAAGGGAACTAAGAAAGACGTAACGTTCGCGGCAGTAGAAAGAGCCATGGGCTTCGCCAAGTTCGGTCTCAGAGTGGGCGCCTACTCGGTAGAGGGCACTCCGCGCGGCCTCTTTACCAGCGGTACGATGCGTATCTCTGTAGGGGATATCGTGATAGTGGATGGTTACGGTAACACCAACGTCAGAGGAGAGCAGATGATTGTGGAAATCGTGGGTCGTCTGGACAAGTACGATGTCAAAGATCTCCTCTCTAGCGGTATCCTCACCCGAGAGACCGTAAGTGCCGCCAAGGCAGCCTCCTCCATTGCAGTCTGTGAAGAGCCTGAGAGTGACGATGACCTCTTTGAGAGAGTAGAGGACGACCTAGGCCAAGATAATATCTGGGGCAAGGAGGCTCCTAAGTCCAAGAAGAAGGCATTGGCAATTGAAGAGGCCAACGCCGCCACCAACCAATTGGTACAGAAGCTGGCCTCTGGAACTAGTAATTCAACTGTGACTTCAGAACGAGAGGTTACCCTTGACGACCTGTAGGCAGTTGGGAAATAGCCTTGAAGAGCCGGCGAAAAATCAATTCAATTCCCAAAAAAAATTGAACAGGACAATACCCAATATAGTATGTACCCCTGGGGAAAGGGGCGGGCGTGGGAGTTGATTGGTGACCACGACGGGTGTGTGCGTAGGGAGGAGCAGCACCTCTAAAACGGGCTCAAGATAATATTACCCGAACACGTTTCAAGCCCTCTTTAAGGGGGCACCCAAATCCATAAGACATCATCATCTCTACGGAGAACCATAACATAATCGTGTTGAGAACGGTTTACAGCAAGTTGCGGCTCTGTATTCTATGCGTCACGGAGAAGACATATACCTTGGATTAACCACAATATCTTATCTTGATACCGTTGGTTATGAATGACGGCTATACTACATGTGATCCCAACACATAAGGCCAAGTGCTGGAAGGCAAAAAAAAGTGGAGGTCTTTCTGGGGTTGAAACCGCGTGGTTTAGACCCTAGTAAGATAGTTCTTCCTTGGAGTCGGACTTTGTCTGGCCGAATTGAAGACTATAATGTGCGCAACACGACTACCTGTACGCCTTGGGCTCTGGTAGCGCGACGTCTCAACCACAAGAGGGGTGAATCGGCAGTCAGTTCTTAGCGAAAGTAATAAACGAAAGCAAGACTGTACTGGGTCAACTGTAGAGGGGAAACTTAATACACTAGGCATTCCGGAGGAGACGAGCGTCAACATGCGAGGTAGGGGCATGTGACAACGGGGATTTGCAACCCCCAATAGGACGTGCCATGTTAGCCGAAAGGCGGCAATGTTAGCCGAAAGGCGGTTGGGCATGACTGGTGTGTGCGATATGTAGAAGGCGGGGCACCCATCGCCTGTAAGTGTCAGAAGTACTAAGACTACAGGGTCGGATAATGTGGAAGAAGTGTAGGAGGCACTTTGCGGATAGCTCTATTAAACCAGAGCAGGGACAAGAAAAGCAGAGCCAGACTCCATGAGTGGAGGCGGCTATGGCGGGCGCAGATAAAAGCAGCCTTCAAGGTAAGAGGTCTGTACTATAGGGTAGTCTGTGACGTTGGCCGAGGTTTATTAACCTCACTGTTATTAAACAGTAAGAGCCCAAGGAGCGAAAGGAGGGGCTCCCTAACCACCAAGTTATTGGTAAGCAATCAAACGGGATAGCAAAGAGGAATTGCGATGGGCCCATATTACAAGAGGAACCCATAGGTCCCTGGATCGAAACCAGGTCCCGTTATTTTTTTTGTCTTTAGCTCTAGAGGTTGTCTTAGGCAAAAAGAGCCCTTATCCCTGAAAATAAAATTGAATGCGTGTATTCACCAATGAACTGTACCCACTTCAAAGCAATCAAGATGATCCGCACTTTCACGCCTATGATGGCATCTCTTCCCGTTAGCCAGCCAATGACTATAAGACACACCCTTGAGATACTGGGTGATCGCGTAGAGTTACGGCCAATTTACCAGCGAGATATCAGATGGACCTTTCAAAACATGTGTGACCTGATTATGGCTGTCATGTGTTCTGGCTTCATCCCTGGCATTCTCCTCTACAGACTTCAGACAGGAGACGAGCGCAGTAAGGAGTCTTATGAGATGGAGTGCATAGATGGTCAGCACCGCTTGTTTACTCTACTTCATTTCTTTAACAGTCGCCTTGTTGAGCTCCCTGACAAGAAGCCATTCCTTATAAGGCTTCTCTACAAGGACCCCGCTGGTAACGAAATAAATCTCTTCTACAAGAAGTCAGTTTCCACCGAGATCTGGGAGTCTGAAAACCGCGACAAGCGAGTAGACTACATGAGTACAGATGAACAGCGACAGTTCAACAACTACAAGCTAGACATCCGTGAAATAGAGTGCCCACTAACTCTTGATCAGCGACGCGGCCTCTTTATTTCTCTACAAAAGGGCATACCTGTTCGCAACAGCGACTTATACAAGAACATGACCTCCGTTCCTATCGTGGGGTTCATTTCAGACACCCTGCGGCTAGAAGAACAGATGAAGGCTCTTATGCTAGCCCACCTTTGCAGTAAACCAAAGAATTACTGGCTTTCTTGGGCTGTGAGGTGCTACCTTATCCAGCAGGCAGGGAACCCAGATGATCAAGTCATGGCATTCATGAAGAAGGATAGTGAAATCAATCAGATGATTAAGAACAACCACTTTCTACTCCAGAGCACACCTTCCACGGAGGTGGCCTTTAAGAGTTCTATAGCCCGCTTCTTTAGCTTCCTATCTAACCTAGAGCCTGGAGTCAAGCTTACACCATGTCAGTTCTTCGCAACATTTACCCACCTGCTAGATGCTGAACATAGTCGTGAAAAGATTCTCTCAAGCCATATGAGGGGGTTAAGTACCCCGCCAACTGGTTGCGGTGATCTCTACAAGAAGCACTTCTTGGCATGGGAGAATCGTGGAGTAGATGATGATATACGGAGGGATTTCTTTGAACGAACTCTAGACGAGTTTGAGAGGATCACTGTGGAAGCACCTCCCAAGGAAACTAGGAAGAATATTCCCAAGAAAGTACGTGAGGCAGTCTGGGCGAAAGAGTTTGGTGAAGCGACAATTGGATTCTGTGTGTGCTGTAAAGAAGAGATCTCTTCCGATAACTGGGAAGCAGCCCATATAGTAGCTCATGCATGCGGTGGTAAAGATAATTCTACAAACATTCGTCCTACCTGTCGTACTTGTAACCGGTCAATGGGAACAGAGAACCTCTGGGCATTCAAGGCACGCTGTTATCCAGATGATTCGTAGGCTCTTATCTAAGAGCCCTTATCCTTGACAGTAAAATTGAACTATACATAGCACTCTTTTTGCGTCACAGCACGAGATAAGAGACAGCGTGGACTATACACCACTATCTGAAGGAGCCTGCGGCAAGATCTTTGAGACCAGTGACCCCCAAGTGGTGATAAAGAGGGTCAGACGAGGCCACAGAAAGTCCCATGGGGCCGAGGAGCAGTGTCGCATCCAGTCCAAGATAAGCCAGATACTCTGCGAGGGCAATGGCTTCAAGATCCTCTTTGCTCCTCGGGCATGGGGTGCAAAGAAGAATCAGTACTCTATGGAGAGAATAGACTGTACACGGCCGGTAGACCCCCTAAATTACAGCCTTGATCTCAAGAGAGATCTTATTATCCTCTACATGAAAACAAATGCGTACGAGATATTCCCTTGCGATTATGAACTCTATCTTCAACCAGACGGGAGAGTGGCTCTCATTGACTTTGACAAGTTCGGTGTCTGGCAGTCTGATGGCTCTGTAGAGACTCCCTGGGGAGAGACTTGGGCAGATGAATTAGCCTTGAACATTATTGAATCTGTGATTGGTAAAATCGAACCTATGTAAACCTACTCATCTAGGTACCAGAGAGGTTAAAGAGGTGAAATAACCCGCGAAAAAATTGAACCATGCCTTTTTTCATAGGTAGGTACACCCTTGTTATTGAAGTACCAAGAAACAAGAATGAGCTCTAACGATACACTGATTAACGCTATCATCGCGGATATGCAGACCATACAGAAAGAGCACATGGCACTTGAAGAGCATGAGGCTTACGAAGAGGCTGAGTGGGCAGAGGAGCTAGTGGCTGAAAAGAAGGCTGCACTAGAGAAGGCGCAGCATGCTTTACACATAGCAGAGGAGGATCTGGAACAGGCAAATAGGACCTACAAGAGGATTAGGGAGGTACCAAGAAGCCAGAGAAGGGGTGTAAATTTCAAGACAAACACCACTCTTGAAGAGAGACTGTCCATCAGAGAGAAGTGGGATACCTTGAACAAGTTACTCAAGACTGTGGGTAAAGAAGAGCGCAAGTTGGAGTACCTGGACAGGCCCTGGCGCCTGGAGAACACGGATGTTCCCCAAGTTCCTTAGCCAAAGCAAGAGAAGGTAGAGGCCACGCAAGTTCCTCAGCCAAAGCAAGAGAAGGTAGAGGCCACGCAAGTTCCTCAGCCAAAGCCAGAGAAGGTAGAGGCCACGCAAGTTCCTGAGCCAAAGCCAGAGAAGACCTATACACCCCCTCCTCGTGTTCTAGATGCTGAGTATCACTGGCCTTTCTCCCGCTGCAAGAACCTCGCTAGACTTGTCTTGAAGGAAAAGCTTTCTAGGAACCACTTTGGTCTTATTCAGCAACTCTCTGCTCACTACAATATGGCACCTGAGCAGTTCAAGAAGACAAGTCCGGCTGATCTTCTCAACAACAATCGAGGTGTCCTAAGACAAATACTAGATGGTCTGCAATACAGACAGGTGACGAGAGATTGGTTTTAGTGAGGTGTAAGATCAAGAGGTACAGGTCCTTGAAGCTCTTATTCACCTTTTTTAGTAATAAAAATTGAACCTCATCTCTTAGACAACATAAGGTACCAAATGTTAGATTTCAGGAAGACAGATACAAGCCTTCTTGTGAAAGGTCATACCTTTCCTATCAAGGATGCTCTTAAGATAATAGGGAAATGGGATCCATCTACCAGATCGTGGGTCATACCTTCTTATCTGGACTCTGAGCCTCTGAGGAAGGATCTGGAAAGCAAACTGAAAGAGGCCAAGAAGAAGGAGCGAGATGAGAATGCGGCTAGAAAGGCCCATGCCATGACCCCTGAAGGCCGTGCCGAGGCTGCTGAGGAAGAGCGCAAGCGTATCCTGGCATGTCTAGAGGAGAAGAAGGCCACAGGTGCCTACCACTGGATCTGCTGTGAGAAGTGCAACGTCATTGACTGGAAAAGACAATTCACTTCCTGTATGGCCTGTGCGACCTGGGATGGGCAGAGCTGGAATACATTCTGTGTCCGTGGGCGCCGGTATACAGGAGACTAAAAGTACAGTATTATATTTAGAAAAATTGAACCTCATACTCTTTTTTACCTCAGTACCCCTCATACTAAAGAACTAATGGTAACTAAGTTCTCATTTATCCGACACCGCCCCACAGTTCTTGATGAGTTCCCTCTGGATGTCATACGCGTCTTCATTGTACCGTATCTAGACTATGAGTCTCGTATCAATTTCAACCAATGTCTTCCTCGGTGGGACCGCTTGTCAAAGAAAATGGATCCCGTGGCAGTAAATACACATGAAAGAATGCTGCGTGTAGATACTCTTAAGTATATTCAATACGCCCTACGAGACATTGAATACCCTTTTAGCCAAGAAGGACAGAATGAGCGTATTAAGTTACTAACCAAATACTTCCACTATCATTTGAATCCTCTTTACTTTAGTATTATTGAAGATAATGAGAACTATCGTAATATGACACTTTCTAAGATTCAGGAATTTACACAGAGCCTTATAACTTACAGGGGTGATACCTGTATCAATCGCCGCCTCAAATTAGTTAAAGTCATGGCTAAGGTTAGAAAGAAGATTGAGAATTCGGGGCCCTATGGACCTACTATAAAGTATAGACGTGATATATATAGTCTAAAGTTCTTATAATATGGTATGCTATTCACCTGGAAAAAATTGAACACGTGTACACTGCTTTTTATTGATACCCCCGAGAATGTATAATATATCATCTCTGAATCTTGAAGAGTCTTTGAAGTATCTAGTGACTTCTAAGGAAGAGCTTGAGATACTAGGAAAGGAAGACCCCATGCAGTTAATCTATGGAAACGCCTACGACACCTACACTGAGATCAACCGGCATACTAAACGACTTCTTGACAAGCAATTGGATGACTACTTAGCCTCTGCGGTACCATCACCTGTACCAGTCTGGAACAAGACGCAGGCCTGCCATAATATCAAGATTCACTTAGCTCTAGTAGAATACGAGGCTAAGAAAAGGCAATTATCTGAACTTCTTGATGAGCAACTGGAAGACTACTTCGCCTCGGTGATTCCTCCTGAACCTTCTAAATCAGAACCGGTGTGGAATAAGAAGGCGGCATGTAACAAATTGAAAGAACTACTTGCTCCAACCCAATCCTTCCCTCTTAACACTAAAGTAAGATGGTACTTAGATGATGAGAATAGGAGTACATGTGTACAGAAGTCATATGGCTTCCTGGAGGTCTATGCGGTAAGGCAGGGGAAATATATTACAGTAGCCCCATGTCAGTGTCAGCAGCGCCATATTGGTATACATGCTTCTTACTGTCACCGCGCTGGTATGAATCTAAGGCTCTATAAGGACTACATAAGCTGGCTAGCTACAGTTCCAAAGACGGGTAATATCACCACGGAATTTCCTGTACGTGACTCTCGTCCACCCTTTCAAAGGCGTCTGGATATGCCTATTCCTCTTGAAAAGGACGACATACGTCTTGTACGAGTACTTCAGACGCGCTTCATGTCACATCCACAGATATGGAATGACCCATCCATTGATTCCCAAATTCGTACATTAAATGAGTATGTGGAGTTTTACCAGATGAATTCGCAAGAAGCAAAATTGAAATCTGTGGTGAGAAAGAGAGATAAACTCGTTTCTAAAAGCAAGGGCTACTCAAAACAACAGATGGAAGAAACGCCACTCAGATTCAAGAATACTGGAGTCTATAGACTCTATGTAAAAGTAGGCGGTGTTCCCTATGAGATTGGTCATCATTATCACGCATCTATCATAGTAGGTGCTAATTGTAAGACATTCAAGACATTCAATGAGATGGGGGCTGAAATAGTCAATGGAAAGCCCAAATTCATTGTATCCTATAAGGGTACCTTTCATGAACTCAAGGGCTGCTGAGTTCGCTACAAAAGTTGAATGGTCTAAATGTTTCGGGATTATAGTATACATATGCAGCATTCGTGTATTCCTACCCTAAGCATGTCTTCTCAAACGCTTCGGCCTAGATTATGTAATAAAAGGGCTTTGAAATTAGATGTAGTGCCTAGTGTTACAATACCAGAGAATGAGGTAATCCCTTCTGAAGAAGTATCAGATGATATTCTCAAAGAGGCCTACCCAGATACTGAAATTGTAAACGAAGATCATAATAAAAACGATTTGGCATTCAAGGCGGCTGTCTTAATCGGATTTGTTCTATATACATACTTCATGTACCATATGGTGAATAGCCCTGATCTCTAAGAATACTGTACCGCTTAGACCCGTGCGCAAGCGACGACTGATTCGGTATAAGATTGTATAACTAAGTTTGATACTTCAGTATTAAGCTAAGGTATAATTGAAGTATATGTATTTTTTACTAGGGGTACCTGTTTCACAAATTTGAGAGACCTAAATCCCTCTATTTTATTATTATTAGCAATGCTATACCACACATTAGAGCCATTTGTAGCAAAAATGTGCGATATTTTTAACATTGACGAGAGTCATGGATTGAGACATTCAGAAGCAACTATGAGATATGCCGACATTCTGGCAGACACCGTAGCAGGTATTACGGAAGAGCAAAGACATATGGCTCTTATGGCCGCATGTGTTCACGATCTATGTGATAGCAAATATACAGATGTAGTGGAAGCCTCTAAACTCATAAAATGGTGGCTAGTCTCAGAACAGTGGTGGAAAGAGGATACAGCCGATATTCTTATAGATATAATAACAACCATGTCTTATTCTAAACTCACAAAGGCTATAGATTCCAATAAGCACCCAGTGTTTCCTGATCACGGTAACTGGCAGATTTCGTATGAGATTGCCAGGAATGCCGACTTACTAGAGAGTTATACTGTGGCGCGATGTGTTCTGTATAATAAGAGAATGTATCCTGAAAAAACGGAAGATGAGCATTGGCAGAGAGCAAAGGAGCTCTTTAATTCCCGAGTTTTCAACTATGTAAAGGATGGATGGATTACTCTACCAGGTGCATTGGCACTGGTTCCTGAGTTAGAGGCAAACGCAAAAAGATGCCTGGAGGAACGCTGTATGGACTGGAATATGCCCTAGTAGCGCAATGGCTGAAGATTATGGGTTAGATTCCCATCTACCGCTTAATATATAATTGCAGTGTGATTAAATATTAAGCGCTACAATATCGTGATAAAATTGAACCGTATTAATTGAAACCTATTCTTATCTATCTGTGTAGAATGCCACGTGGAACAGGAGAGGCAGAAGCCAGGAACATTGGTATTATTGTTAAGAGTCTAAACGACCCTATCTCAGCCATCGGTAACAAGATAAAAACTAAATTCTACGAGACTTTCGGCAAAAGAATTACCGAGGCGAGAGTGCGCGATGGACAGAATCTCAAAACACATAATGACTTTCAAATAATGGTATTTGGTGAAACTTCTTGGAATACCGTTGAGCACAAGGGTAGCAAACAATATACTCCTATCTCTGAGTCTAATACAGTCTGTAAGTCGGGTGTCCAATTCCACAACGGTCTCTGTGGTAAATATACAATTCCAAAGAAGTACGCGCAATTGTGGTATGATACGTGGATACTCAGCGATACTCTAGCAAAGAAGTTTGACATCAAGGCCTCCATCCCCACCTTTGACGAGTGGTATGCAAAAGACTGTAATTCTCTTGATCCTAAGACACCTTTCAGTATAGAACAAAAAGCCAAGGTCCGTGCGCATCGTGGAGATAAGAGTAGTCTCCTCAAAGAGCGTCTACCTGTGAATGAGGCATTTAACCTTACTGCTGAGGAGCAGATCCAGATGAAGAACGAGGTACTGGCAATCGCGAACGAGGCCCTCGAACAAAAGGATTATTGGTTAGAGATTCGTGGGAATCTAGAGACTGACTTCCACCTGCGTTGGTATCCCAAATTCATTCTTAAAGATATTACTGAGGTAACTGTATTGAAACATGACGATATTAAAGTTGAGTTCAAATGTGCCGACGACTTTATATTTCACTCATATCTCCGCTGGGGAAAGGGTGCAGGTTTCAGTAATCTCCGCTTTGATTTGCGATTCGGTCCCGCCTCAAAACAGAGAAAGTCTAGAAGCACATAAAATTGACTGCACTATAAACTGCAGTCCCAGGTTAGAATGAGTTCCCAACCGTATAAGGCAATTTCCCTGTTTTCTGGTTGCGGTGGTGATACACTGGGTCTAGAACGGGCTGGATTCAACGTTGTGGCCTTCAATGAATTCAATAAGACCGCTATTGAGACTCATCTTGCCAACTTTCCACATTCGATCCTTCTCAAGGATCCCCAGGCAAACTCTAGTCCCGATATCACAAAGGTACCTGACGCAGTATTTACTCCCTACGCGGGTCAGATACATCTAGTATTCGCAGGCTTTCCATGCCAAGGGTTCTCACGTGCAGGCAAGAAGAATATTCAGGATCCTAGAAACCAAATGTTTCGTCAATTTGTTCGTGTGGCTCGCATTGTCAGACCTAATTTCATTATCGGGGAAAATGTGACGGGACTTCTAACCATGAAAAGTGGGCCTAATGAAGATGATCCGCTCATGCTAGATATAATCACAAGGGCCTTCCAAGAAATTGGCTACAGTCTCACATATAAGGTATTGGAGGCAACCGACTTTGGTGTACCACAAAAAAGAAAGAGGGTTGTTCTCGTAGGATGGAATTCTCGTCACCAGACTCAATTGGACCCCTCTAGTTTCTGGGCCTCCGTCACCGCATTCGGATCACGTTTACCTCAAGTAAGTCAGTCCTCCTTTGTAACGAATTCTATGGAGGGTGCGCATCTGATTCCTACGACTTCTGTTCCAGAGAACTTCAGTGATTACGCACTCTTAGTTACGGAAGACGCCCAACCTACGGATGTACCTCATCCATACGTTGTTCTTAAAACAAGAGATAACCTTCTTAGTTGCTCTAAGAGAGATAGTCCCATTCACTCCGAGATTATAGCAGTAAATCGCCCAAGTAAAACAATTATCTGTACATACGACCATCAACCCAGGCTCTTAGTTGGTTTAAAAAAGCCAAGTGGTCTAGCCTATGCCCGTTGTCTTCTACCCGATGAACTTAAACAGATACAAGGGTTTCCCGCTGAGTTTATTATAAGAGGCACCAAAAAAGAGAAGGTGACTCAAATTGGAAATGCGGTTCCACCACCAATGATCCATTCTGTATCAGGAGTTCTACGCCAATATTTATAAATAAATATTCCTATCCTAGCATGAAACCTTTATGCTTTTTTACTTTGTAACTAATTAAAGCTATCAAGCGACTGCGAATTATATACATACTCATCAACCTGTCGCCTGGAACGACTCTTTCTACCAACCCGAATCCACGCCCCCAAGTCCTCACGACTAGGCTTTATGTAATCTGTTAGGTAGTTATTCTCGCTATGGAAAGTGAGTCCTGACTCAGCTACTGGGTGTGTACAGCAAGGCTTCTCACAGGCACTGAGCTTACCCGCATACACGCGGTGAGACAGACTGTAACCCCTGTTCTCATTAAATACTGCCCCAACAAGAGGTCGTCCCTCTCTATTAAGAAACTGTTTACCCCCGTCTCTTTGGGCACGCTCCCTGAACAACGCGGCATGCTCCTCAACAGGCATCTCAATAAAGGTACTCTTGGTCTTGGAAGGCAGAGAAGAAGGGCGACTCATCTGAATGGTGTACCTACCAACAAGGTTGGCACGTCATTCAATTTTTATAGATGCTACCCTAAGGGTGTATCAAAGATACAAAAAGCATGAGACCAAGAATCTGAAAGATTGACTTAGCCGGGCGCGCAAACTCAAAAAGGGGTACCACACTAAAATTCCACAACCAAAGACCCGCAAAAGATAATATAATCACAGCCAAAAAGAATGCCAAAATGGACGCAATTGCATCCGTATAGACAGACGACTTCCTATATGCCTCAGTCCCCCCAGGATTTGTATAGCCTTCTACTGCAGCCCTCATAGTGTTAGATAAGAATAGCATCCTTCTATTCAGGAGGCTCATTTTTTTCGTATACAAGAGCCTCTTTTGTCTTTGTAACTCTCTTTGCTTCTAAGAAATCCTGTAGTTCCTTAGCAGCCTTCTCAGATTTCAAATGTTCCGCCATAAGGCTCACGAGTTCCTTCTTGGCAATAGGCGCCTTTCTGATACTCTTCTTATATAAGACGCGTGCATTGGAAGATTTCAAATCCAATGCACCAATACTATGCTTCTTCATAGTACCCATAATGAGACCCTCCATAACCGTACAACGCTTGTTCTGTTCACTAATCTGCTCTAACAATACGCGTTTCTGTTCAAGCAACTTATATTTTTCCTCCTGAATCCGCTTCCACTGTGTTAGCAATCCAGGTAGATTCTGAAACTCCTGTTGCTCCTCGGGAGTCATTTGTATATCAGACATTGGTGTACTTTCCGTTGAATTCGTGCTACGATGGGACATCCTCTATAATGGATATGAACTGGTATTTTAGGCGACTAAAAATTGAGCATTCACCTATATACAATATTGTATACAGGCGAATGACAACATATCTTGAGATAGGCACATCATTCTTAGAGACCCTATGGTTCTCCTACGCATCCAGGATACTAGAAAATGCAATAGAAGTCTATAAACTTGATGAGGCGGTGGCAATGGCTCTTCGTGAGAAATTTTTGAAACGCGGGGACTATGTTGTTGTATTGCGCGAATGAACGGTAGTGTAATTAGCCGATATATAATTTCACGCGACTCGTTACACCCTGACGACAGACATGACACGCCGCCGTCTTTTTTGAGCAATTCGTACAAAACGTGTGCCCACACGGAATGAATACCATTATAATAGTCTCTGACATACATACACAGCAAAGTGGCTCGCTAGCATTCATAACCCTCTGAGAAGTGAGAATATCCCTGAGGGCCGCGTATTTTTGGATGGCATATATGTAACTCAGATACAACTTCTCAATAGGATGACATTCAAATTGCTGTTGAATGTATTTTTGCATGACTTCTTCAAACCCTTCAATCTCAGGGCGATCCAAAGAAATAAGTTGTATCACCTTATCTACAACTATATCTAGATGAAAGCATTGATTTTGTAAAGCCTGATCAATACGAATCATCTCATCGCCAACCGTTTTCATATAATCTAAGAGGCTCCTCGTCATAAATATGTATTTCTGTAGTGGTGTATCAGATACCCTTGACTTCTCCAATTCCGCAATATAGATATTTAACTGATGTATTCCTTCGCCCGATACATCTACAATAAAGTCTTTCAGAGTCTGTTTACTTGAATCATTCATCGTTAGATATTGGTTATGCTTTGAATATCTAGTCAAAAGTGACTGCGCAATTTTGAGAGGGTGTTCCTTTGGAACTGGTTTCGTAAAAAAGTCTATAATACGTTCTTGATGGGTATTTATGATCTCACGTACCTTTTTTCTCCACACCTTTGCATTCTGCTGTTTCTCAGAAGTGTCCCCAGATACGTGATATAGCGATACGTTGGATACTACATTTGTCAGTACATTTGAATCTAGTGTCTTTAATTCATTCCCATCTGCATCCGGGAAATCAGCTGGAGCATGTACTATACCTCCATACCCAGAGTATTCGTTATCATTTCTAAAATCCTGCATCTGCAGGAGCATAGAAAGGATTTGTAGTGTATATCCGCATTAGCGCATATTACAAGTCATCAAAGTCAACATCCTTATCTTCTTCATCTTCTTCTTCTTTATTCTCTTCTTTATTCTCTTCTTTATTCTTTTTTACAGGTTCAGACAATTCCTTGGCAGATACAGGTGCTTCTTTTTCAATACCCAACGCCCTCTGTGTTTTCCAGTCAACCTTCGGCTTTGTTACGTGGGCATTTTCTTCGTGATTCTCAGATTCTGAATCATAGTCAAATATATCATCATTATTACTAGATTGTGCTATCGCTTCTGCTCCCCTCACATCACCCTTCTCAAACTTCTCTGACATTGAATTCAGTACATCTGTCTGACGAAAGAGGTGAGGATTAACACCCTTTTCACGCAAGTCATCATATTGTTTCGGATTAAATTTTCCTATTATATCCCCCCTATCAGAGTGCTTACCTTGCTCTAAATCGTCCTTACTAAGAAGGCAATCGCGTAAACTAATAAGAACAATATCGCCAACATTGAATTTCGTCTTCTTTTTAATTCCCTCGGCAATCTTACAAATACGCGTCTTATTATCTTGACAATATACATTTGTATTGAGATTCCCCAGAAGTTTTGTTATACTTCCTACAAATTGGTCCTTCTCAATGGTTAAAAATACTTCATTATCTTCACCAGCCTTTTTAAATTTCTTGTATCCTTTACCTCCTCGTATGTTAGGCATTCTATACTAAGATGTAGACGCAACTTTAGACCCATTGTTAAAAAAGACCCTCTTTCTTAGCTTGCTTGTAACTCATAAATACCCTAGCCCCGGGATTCGTTGGATCTGGATTGACAAGCACTACTGCGTCCTGACTAGCTATATCAGATCCAGCAACTCCACCTCTCATTATACGCTTCCGGGTCTTCCTAATGAGTTTAGATGCTCTTAAGACATATCGCCTGCTTTTTCGCTTTCCCTGCATGCGCTTCACAAACATCCTGCTTAGGGGCAGGCTTTTTCATATATATAACCTTCTTCCCAATTTTTGACGTATATGCCTCGAGAACTCGCTTATTATCTTTCACGCTCCCTGTCGGCAAATTATGACTTGCCAATGTGGCTCGTATTCCCGCCTTATAATCGGTAGAATCCCTATCCTGGGGTATCTCAATAACCGGATCGTATTTCTTTTCACGAATGTAAAGATCACTCTTTTCTTTTACAATAATGGGAATTACGCAGGGTAACGGCATCACATTTATTTCTGCGAGGGGTGTACATTGTTTAGGAGGAATAAGATAATGACATCTCATCTCATATGGAATGAGTTGCTCCATATACTCCGGAACTCTCTTATTCCAGTACTCCATTTTAGTACAATTCAAAGTGGAATGACCTCTCGTTTTACAACAACTACATGTGAGAGCCATAGCGATAGGACATACGTCCTCAGTATGCTTCTCATCGTTGGGAAGGATGCCTTTACAAGAATCACACATAGCAGTCGTTAGATACACCCCCTAGGGGTCGCCCAATCAATTTTACTTTTCATTATCGCATCGTACTGTAGAATGTCAACGTCTTGCTTTCCTCTTGGTATCATGAAAGGTCTAACATATAGACAACTTATGACATATAGCATGGCGGTATCCACCTTCAAGAGAGTTGAAGCCTACAATGCCAGGATATCAGCATTAAGAAAGGCAGGGGACTCATCACAGCAATACTATGTATTTAAGGATTCGACCGAAGAGGCAACTTATACGCAAGGACAATTCCTACTTGCCCAGAATGATCCTGCCTACTCCAATTATACTCCCATACAAAAAATATAAGATAGAATAGAATACATGTCTGATCCTAATAACATTACTAACTGTGGCTGTAAAGTACAACAGTATGATAAAATTATATTTGATAATACTGCCTACCAAAATGGCGCAAATAACGTTTATCAGAATAAACAGGCTACTGTCACCGCTTCTACAAATGGTACGCTCGGCACAGCAGGAAATGGGCAACCTATATTTAAATCACACTATGAACGTATGCAGTACTTACATGGGAGGCAGAACCAAGCCAGTTGTGGTACCCCCAAGAAGACTTTCGCTACCCGGTTTTAAATGTTTTTCTTCAAACTCTTTCAGGCGCGTTTGTGTAGACACTGTATGTCTTCGTAAGCGTTCCTTTTCAGCCTTTTGCCACTGAATCCACCAGAGCCCCCAGGCCTCCACGATATGTCTTTCAAGAGTTAGTTGAGGTATATCTGACATTATGTTATATTCGTCCGTACTATAAAAATGTATATATATACGTCAATTTTACTTACGGGAGCGGGGAGTTTGGGATACACGAAATGTCTCCAACCATGAATCCGTCGTAACCGAAGTCTCCCAAGTCGCCTTCTTTGTTTCAGGATTATATGTCCCTACACGAATCCCGTCTTTTACTGCACCAGGAATCTCTGGCTGAAACGCATACATCACTCCTGACTTTAGATACACTGGAATACCATCCACGATATCTACTCCTCTATGTAAGCTCGGCATATACTCACCAACTCACGCGCTAAACCATTCATTTTTATACCTAAAAGTCGGCCTCCGTACTGAAACTCATCTCCTCCTGGGTCTTCCCAACACCCGCCTTCGCGTAATTCGCATTCCTCTTCTCAAAGAAGTTATCCTTCCCCTCCAAGGAAATCCTCTCCATGAACTCAAAGGGGTTCGCCACGTTATATACTTTGGCATATCCCAGTTGGACTAAGAGGCGATCTGCCACAAACTCTATATACTGGGACATCAACTCTGCATTCATCCCAATGAGTTCACAAGGCAGAGCCTTCGTGATGAAATTCTTTTCAATCGCCACCGCCTCCTTGATAATCTTATTGACCTGACTCTTTTTCAAGCGATTCTTAATTTTACCGTATAAGAGACATGCGAAATCTGTGTGCATTCCCTCATCCCTGGAAATGAATTCGTTACTCGTAGTCAGGCCAGGCATAATCCCGCGCTTCTTCAGCCAGAAGATTGAGCAGAACGCCCCACTAAAGAATATACCCTCTACTACCGCAAAGGCAACCAGACGTGTAGCGAAATTTGCCTTGCTCGCATCTAGCCACTTCTTAGCCCAATCCGCCTTCTTTTCAATGGCAGGAATCCTCGTGGCGGCCTCCAGTAACTTCTGCTTTTCAGCCTTGTCATCAATATAGGTATCAATGAGTAAAGAGTACATCTCAGAGTGGATTGCCTCCATGAAATTCTGATTGGAGTAGAAGTACCTCGCCTCTGGCCACTGAACCTCATTCTGGAAATTGGTGGACAGGTTCTCCATTAGAATACCGTCGCTAGCCGCAAAGAATCCCAAGACATGTTTAATGAAATGCTGGGTATTACCATCCAACTTCTCCCAATCCTTTAGGTCCTTTGCCAAATCAACCTCCTCTACAGTCCAGAATACAGAAATGGCCTTCTTGGTCATGGCCATTATATCAGGGTGTTCAATGGGAAACAATACATGTCGGTGAGGGTTTACTGTCAAGAGCGGCTCAGTGTCCTCCTTTACAATAGGCGTTTCTGCTAATTGTAATGTAGGTGGTTCCACTTTACTAACCCGGGGTTTACGGTTAGGAGATGCCTTGGCAGAAATAGATTCCTTCTGTAAAGTTGCGATATGCTGCTCCATTCTGGACTTGGACAAGATATTCATATCTGAGAAACTCTCCATTCAAAGCTACCGAATGGAAACTTTTTCAATTAAACAATTTTTAGACCTAGTTATAATAGATGAAAGGTGGTGCCGTTATAGGAGAGGGGGTAGACGGGTGTGTCTTATCAGAACCAACATGGCCATGTGCTGCCAGTAGTAAGATTATAGGTAAAATACCCAATGGAAAAGATAAATCGTTCGTTTCCAAAATCGTAAAGATGGATGATGTGGAATCTTATTATTTACAAGCAGCAAATCGTATCTTAGGCCCACAACTTTCCATGACATATTTGGCCGGTCTTAGAGGTATGTGTTCTCCTGCCAATAGTGGTCATATGCCTATTAAAGAGAATATGGTTAATTTCATAACTGATAAGAAGGACTTATTTGCTTGGAAACCCAAAGGTCAAGCATGTGAGGCTCTCAAACATAAATTCAAACAAGGTATTGCGAAAACACACAAACTTATGATCATATCACGATATCCCAGCACTCTTGAAGAGTGGGTACATACCATAATGGCTAAGAAGATTCCAATAAACTATGTTATTCAAAGTGTCAATTTGGGAATACCATCCTTCTTAGGTATTCTCCAAATGTTCTATAAACATCAAACCGATGAACTTATAAATCTTGATCTTCATCATAAAAATATATTTGTGAGAGCAGTAGGTTCTAATATTCAATTTGGTATATCAGATTTTGGTCGCTGCCTTCTGCGAATTAGAAATAATGAGCAATCTAGTACCGCCTATTTTAATCAGGCCCTTATAGCCATGAATGTAAGCCAGAAATCCCAACCCATCTATATGTATTATCGTCAGATTGCCTTTGAGGCGCGAATTCTTCATTACTGTTACATGAACGACCTAGAACGTGCCAACCCAGATGAATTAATAAATGCTTATGTGAATGATCCTGAAGTGAAAAAATGCGCGACAATATCAAACGATATACTTATTATAAATCTTCATCATTACAAAGACTACTTGTTAAAATACCCTCTCTTTATTGAAATGCTTGAAGTTATACAGGGTATTATTAAGAAGGATAAAACTTCAGGGAAAATACCACCTTATGACGAAAAAGAGAAAGTTGTATTGGAATTTATTATAACAAGATATATGGCGGTATCTCCAATTGTCACACTTCTAGAGCAACTGTTATATCTGTCTGATACTCTGTATGATGAACTTACAAATATATCTACCAACTATTTCTCTGGAATACAAACAGACGTTCCAGCAAATGGCTCTGGTATTTATAAATTAATCACCTACGTCAATCGCATGATAACCAGTCCTTATACAAGCAAAGGCTCCTTAATAGATGCACTCACTTCTATTCAATCAGTGGACCTAAAAGCCGTTTGGGCTGATATAGTCTGAAAGAACTCAACTACCTTCGGATGAACCGTGAAAGCAGACGCTTTCAACTCCCAAATATACAGTGAATCCAACGATTTCACTCTTGATAAGGCTACGTAGGCCTGGCCATATTCAAAGGTATTATCACCAATATCAATTAACGCACAATCCAGAGTGGCTCCTTGAGCCTTGTGGATTGTGACGGCGTACGCAAGACGCAAAGGTATCTGTTCCCTATTGAATCCCTCAATCTCCTCACTTGCCCATGTCACAGGCTGAATAATAAGGCACTCTCCATTCTTGAATTTGACCAAAGGAAAGGGGTCAGGACCCTCACAAAATCGTTCAATAATACCACGAGAGCCATTCACTAAGCCATGTTCAGCATGCGTATTTGTCAGGAGCATCACCTGAGAACCCACGCGCAAAGTCAATTCCGGCACATAAGACCCATTCTTATCCATTTTTTCCGTAGCCCACTGAATCTGCTCATCCGTGGGCTTTAGAGAAGCAAAGGGTGGTGGCGTATAGACATTCTTGGCCTTGAAAACATAGTCTGCCCCCTCGCACTTCTTGAGTTGCGCCATATTTATTTCCTCTACATCGGCCCTGCGTGTGAATAGTAGTGTCGGCTTGATTTCCAACTTCTTCCATTCCTTAGTCTTTCGCGTCTCCAGGATTGCAATGGACTCCTGTGATAATTTTCCAAGTCTCGCTTCTTCTAGTACTTTCAAGAAGACCGGGTCTGACTGCCTATGAATTGTGTTAAGAATTACAACATCCTTGATATGTTCCTTCCAGAACTCAGATTCAAATACGAAAGAATAGTCGTCCTCCTTATTGACTGGAGGTAACTGATATAGGTCGCCGACCAAGATCACCTGGAGTCCACCAAATGGTAACCCTTTTGCCTTTCTTGGCCTAATGGCGCGTCCAATGGCATCCAATTTATCCAGTAGTACCGGTGTCATCATACTTACCTCATCAATAATAAGTGCGTCGGCAGCAAGCCAATTCTTCTTTGCCTTTGATGACTTCTTAAGTTTACTGACAATGACCTCAGCAGTCTCTTTTCCTAGGCCAATTCCTGCCCACGAATGAAGTGTCTTGGCCTTTTTTCCTAGAAGTAACGCGGCACACCCAGTCAAGGCGGTTAGAGCCACGTCCTTACCTTCCCGATTTAGGGCTTCCACGATACTGCGTATAACATAGGACTTTCCAGTACCTCCTGCCCCTGTTAAGAAGAATGATAAGCCGGTTACAGCCAGTGCAACCGCCTTTTTTTGATCATCATCCATTGTACCTTAGATATATAAATAGAATCCATACAATTTTTATGGCTAGTTCCAAGAGAAATTGTGATTCAAAACCAATAATAGATATGGGTAATACTGGTTCGGGGCCCGCTCCAGTACCAAACCCTTCTGGAACGGATACTCCAACACCTACATCAACGATGACACCCACACGCACGGGTACACCTACGCCTACAGCGAGTATTACACCCAATATATCTGATGTAGCATCCTATTCACCCTCTTTTTCCCTATCACCTTCTGTATCAGAATCTTCGTCTCATTCTGTTTCTGAGTCGGCAATTACATCGCATAATTTCACTGAATCAAATAGAATGAGTGATACTGTATCAAACTCACCAAGTCTTACAAGGTCCGCAAGGGTATCTAATACAAACACCCCGTCCCCGTCAAACTCTATGTTACCTATTCTTGTCTGTGGTAATTCAGCATCCTATCCAAATACATGGAAGACTCATAGTACCGCTGGAACAGGTTTATATCTTGATAACGCGAATTGTAATTCGGTTATAACTGCGCCATCTGATAAACTCATTCAGGCCACCGTCCTTTCCTTGAATACAGAAGCTGGATATGATACTGTGCGTATATTGGATGGGCCAACGGTAAGTTCAACGACCCTTAAAGTAATGGGTGGAACCACGATTCCTTCACCCGGTGTCTGGACAACTACAGATAATATAATGACTATTCAATTCGTAACGGACAATTCAAATACAGGTCTCGGTTCCGTAATACGCGTCGTTTTTATTAATAGGCCTACATATACTGCGACAGTGTCATCAAGTGTTTCATCTACGCCATCTATTACAAGGAGCAATTCACGCTCACCATCTGTCTCAAAATCTTATAAACCAAGTCCTGAAGAAACTGTATCAATGAATTATACAGGCTCTACATCCGTTTCCAAATCAAATTCAGTCAGTCGCAGTTCCTCCCATTCTCCGTCATCCTCTAAATCATCATGTATTAGCTTAACAAGGACAGTGTTTCCATCCTTCACGTCATCCTCATCTATGACTACATATATTAGTCCAAGTACACCCTTCTCACAATCACCATTGTATTCACGATCAGCGACTATGTGTCCATCCCTGTCATCCTCTACAACACAATCAAATACACAATCTCCCGCGGCATCTAGTACTGAATCTCCCTCTTATACTGGGGTCAAGACTGCATCCTATTATGTAACTATAACACCATCCTATACACCTTCCAAACTAAATACTGTATCCTATTGCCCCAGCATTACCATTTCCTTTTCACCCAGTCCAAGTTACACATATACACGAACAAACCTAGCAGCACACTCCGCAAACTCTACAAGTACACTATCCCTTACTACAACGCCAAGCATATCGGCCCTCCTTACTACAACGCCAAGTATATCTGCTTTTCCTACAGCACGCCCTAAAGGGCCTCCTCCACCCCTACCCGCAGATCTAACAAACATGTCTCTTGGACAACTTGGCGATCTTTTTAATGATATGGCATACTATGATGCCTCTAAAATTCAAGGCTCCTTGAATACATTGGGCTTTGCTGCCCTCCAAAAAAAGGGTGGTGAGTTTTCAATCAGTACATCCACATTTAGCCTAAAAATGGCAGCTCTTGATACTAGTGCTCCCGCAGCTCTCAAACTAGGTACCACCAGTGTTGATATCCCACCTCTTGGAAGTCTAGGAACAGGTCTGGCAGCATCGGTTATTCAATGGAAAACAAACCCCTATGCTTCGCAGAGTTCCGTAATTCCAGATACACTCCCATTATCTATGAGTGTCTTAGATACCAGCGGTAAATATCTGACTGTACAAAATCTGACAACACCCATCGCATTCAGTTTCAGTCTCAATACATCAGATTCAAAATTTCAGGTCGCCCCACGTTATTTAGCACAGTGCTACACCAATGAATTATATGTTAAGACAAATACATATTATGAAATCTCATACGACGCAATTCAAACTGGAAAGGGTACATGGAATGCTCCTTGTCAAATGGATACATGGATGTCCGTAAATTGTACTACATTTGACACGAATTCAATCGTTACTGCACAATGTCCAAGTCTTATTCTTACACCGAAATGTCTATACTGGGATACTACGTCAGGGTCATGGTCCAGCGACGGTTGTCACCCGACTCTCGTGAATTCCACTGTACAATGTTCATGCACTCACTTGACAGATTTCGCAACCCGTATTGATGCCATGGCCCAGGAAAATAAACAACTCTTTCTAAATGCTGGAAATGTCTATTCCCTAGAAGGCCTTATGAAATATGCACAATGGTATGGTACGTTTGGTGGAATTGGTCTCATGACCGCGCTGCTTGCCATTTTGTCTACACGAATTGATTTACTGACGACGCAGAAATACGTAAAAAGCCTCTGTCAAGATGAAGTTATACAAGCAGTCTTTGATAATGCCCCCAATTCAGCAATATACGTCTACGATCCAACCTCAACTAAAAAGTGTATGAAGAAAGTAAATAGGCTAAAAGAGCCTGTCAAAGAAGTTAATATCTGTCAACGCATTCTTCAACAGCATACTCGTATACAATTTCTATTCCGCTACGACCCACGCTTAGCACGTATATTCAGACTTCTCGCCTTATTCACCATTCAATTCCACTCACTCTTTGTGTCGGCACTCTTCTATGGATTTACCTATGGTGGTGCAGGTAAAGAAGGGATGATGTGGTATGATATTATAATTCTCGCACTACTAACAAGCGCAGTGAATATCCCCGTCATTTCAACCATGCTTTCTTATCTCAATAAAGTCGGTGTCAGTGAATTCAAAGCCAAATTTCCACTTCTATATGAAGAGTATGAGCGTAGATCCAAATTTGAAAAATACGCACTGGCATATCTGAAATTAAAGGGTGTCATAAAGGATGACGATGAAGGTGAAGGTGATAACGAGAATGATGATACTAATGGCGTAGTGGTAAATGATGATGAAGAGTCAATAATAGACAGGTTACTCATGTATGTATGTTGTAAGAATCCTCCAGAAAAAAAGGAGGATGAGATTAGAAATCTAAGTAAGAAAGATTTGCTTGTTAAAATGATAAAGGTTATTAAGGCAAAGTATCCAGGATTTGAAGTCTTTTCGCCATTCTGGACATACCTCCCATGTCATACAACACAGGCATGGTTATTTTTGCTGTGTGCAGGCGGCTGGTTAGCCTGGTGTTTAAATTACCTACTCCTTTTCGCAGCAAGTCACGAACAGTCCGTGGGACAAAATATAATGGTAAGTTATGCTACCTCAGAACTCACAACAATATTCTTATCACAGCCAATTACTATTATATGTACCTACATGGCATATAAGGCACTAAATAAGTATGGTGATTATATACCAGTATTCATTAAGAGGCTTTTATTAAATAAAAACAGGGTCCCAGGCCTCTATTTTTTCAGTAATCCCTGGGCGAATACTGCTGAATCAACATTTACACATAAATTTGCATATAGTATCTTTGTAAAATGTCCTGCGAAAGCATCTAATACCAGCGAATTAGCCTATGCACCCACGAAAGCCGTGATTCATGATATTGAGGAAGAACCATTATGTGAAGTAGAAAAACTATATAACCAAATTATGGATAAAAAAAAGGAACTACATGTCCGTGAAGTTAGATAAAGAATGTCGGAAGCTTTCTGAGTACCAGCCATATACTGATAGGTGTCTCTGGTAGATTCATAATGGCCGCTTCCAACTTCGTCAATGTCACCTTTCTATCTGCAGTCAGACGCCCTTCTTTTCTGGCAGATTCCATAAGAGTCTTATTAACTTCCCACAAAGAACACTTACTCGCAACCATATTTTTCTTACCCCACCCACGGGCCCTCTCATGTAATTTAAATGTTCTTGTCCAAATATCCATTTCAGGACATTCTACCAATTGATGAAGAGATAATGCCTTACTATACAAATGTTTCGCATCGTGTGCAATTTGTTCAACATACTGATGAATCTTTTTTATAGAATCATCAACATGTTCCGTATCAGTATTGGCATCTAGGTCACTCATTCTAATGTTATAATACAACTACAGTGGGCAAAAATACAATTTTTACATACGGGTTTAGGTGCTTTCGTTCAGTCGCTGCGCCATGGCGCTAATTGGGTGATGTACATCGGAACGTATCCACCATATTGTCTCATTTGTATCGGCAGGTTCAATCGCCACAATCCAATGCGGTGGCACAAGTAATGTCGTGCCTGGTCTGAGCACTACTTCAATATATTGTACTTGAACCCAGAGAGGATGATGAGTAAATGTGGCATCCTTCCATCGGAGACCTTTCCAACCATCTGGCATCTTAGCCTTCTGTGCGCTGTGTAATATTATACATCTAGCCACACCCTGTGTACACGAATATGATGTGGCCCAACCAAAGCAATGTCTCAAACCCTCTGGCCCGATATGCGCTTCCGTTTTCATATGAAAGATCCAAGGTGACAATTCAAACCATTTTGTCAAGATAGTCTGCTGAATCTGACTAATTCCAAGAATCTCAGCCCATGCTTGTTCCTTTGTTCTTCCTTGGTGTGTCGCTAGATAATGACGAGTATTCTCATATATATTCCAAGTAGGCTCTGCTGACCAATATTTCGTCTGCCTCAAAGAATTCGCCAACCAGATTTCCTGTGGCCTGACATCCGATATGACGACTGGCTTCTTTTCATCCCATACTTGGGCCAATTGCATGGAAATCTGTGACTCTTTTATTTGCGCCAAACTATATTCAGATACACTCTGAGTATAATACCAAATACTTATACATAGTATAATAACTATTATGAGTATCCATTCAAGCATCGCTCCTTAACGCATACCTCTAAATGATTATTATGTCCTCTAACGCAGTTCACATGTAGTACCATCACCCCATTCCCTATTTCCAGACTGGGTCATATGAGCTGATACTGGCAAAACCTCACATCTCGTTACATTCGTCCAAACATTTTGCCGGGGTGGCTCAACAGATGCTGGAGCCTTATATCTATCTTGCTTCGTCGTGTTGTTAAACAGTCTAGGTGATCTATCCCAATTCTTCTTATCGGCCTCAGCCCTACAGTGGTATGTACCAGACCTCAGCAAAGCCTGAGGCATTGCTAATTCTTCAATAAATCTTGTCGTATTTTTAGGAGTCACAGGGACCAGCATCCCATCGACATACATATCTCCTTTCTCGGAAGGCTTATACTGGGCAGGATCAGATGTACCCAATGGTCTATCTAATCGCCTCAAAAGACTCTCTCTATCAATGTTGTTCATGTAACGATTAGGAGGATATACATCACCACCCGATGGAAATACTACATCATCGGATATATCGGGGGCAGCTACTTCGGGGGCGCTCGTCCTGTAATCCAAACACACCTTCGTATAGGGACGAAAGTCCACCGGAAGAGGTACTAATTCCGTTGGAACGGTGCGTGAATAAATGCGAGTAGGATCCCAGTGTGTAGATAAGCAAACAGGAGGGAAAAACGGTGTAGTCGTTGAACTCATTACAGGATAGGGGCCTGATGGACTCCCTCCTTGCTTAGGTGTTCCTAATGGACTTATTGGGGGAATTGCCGATGACATCTGACCTTATTTAGAAATTACACTACGAGGGACCCACACTATCTTCCTTATCTGTATCCACATCCTTGTCTTTATCCTTGTAATTGCGTGCCGTAGGAGGCTGCTTCGCCGCATTGACTTCGTTTGCTTACTTTTTAGGAATAGTTGAGTCGGTTGTAGCAATATCCATCATTTCTACTACTTGAATACTCGCAGTCCATTCACACTCATTGTTGTCAATAATTGCTCCAGTTATATCATACCATGTAAATGTCAGTTTATCTAACTTTCCAATTGGCGGATTAAACATAACTGGATTCTGGATTAAGGTCGTCGCAGGAGAGCCGAAATTATTTAATATGAGTTTACAGTTATACAGTTGTGACTCGGCCTGAGTATCTCTCGTTTGAGCGTAATTCTCCTGCCTACTGATATCCAATCGATTCATATTGTATTCTTCATTCATCTTCATATAAATATAGTCATCCAGAATCTTAAAGAATGACCCTGCTCTCTGTATTGTATTGAATTGGGTATCTGCTTGTGTAAATCCTAGATTATATCCTATACTATATTCTTCAATGGTGCGATTTGAATCCTGTGCTATCGTAGAAAAGGGTAGACTGAACTCAAGTGGGTCATACACACGCTCACGATTCGCCACATAACTGGGAATTATGTACTGTAGATCACCTGTAATCAATGCTCTCTGACCTTGAAGTACTGTTCCTGTAATACTACTAACAGGCCCTGCGTTGGTATTAATTGTTCCGTAAATATTTTTATATTGTTTTAAGAAATCACCAAATGTAACAGTTGTTATAGTAGATCCAGTAAAACCCGGTAAGCCAGTAGTACCAAATACCTTAGAACCTGCAAAACTAGATGTAAACAGCCCCAGAACAGTCAGATAATTAGAATTCACATTCGTATTACTTTGTAGAGTAATAATCTCATTAGACAAGTCTTTCAACGACAAGTATCCAAAATCAAAGCGCCCAGGTAAGTAAAACCTCACCAACGCCTTGAAACTCTCAGAAGGGGAGTAGGCACGAATAGCCAAATAATTGAATGAATTTGGATCACTATTATTGAAATTGGATGAACCCTTTAAATTAATATTCTGTATAAACGAATTGAAGAAATATCCCGAGAATTCTGTATCTGCGTTTGTAAAGTTTGATGTATTCTCCATGGCAAATTGCCCACTTATATCATTCACTAAATTTGTGAAATTATTGTAATAGAACATCTGTGTCTTAGGATATGACGGGTAATTCACGAGATCATAAGTATCTCTAATTGGATTTATTCCAGCACCCTTCTTTGTAAGAATAATTTTGTGAGTCGGGTAAAATATCTGATTGGCAAAACTTGTTCTAGTTGTAAAGTCATAGGGTGAATTCAAACGTGCACCGTATATTGTTGACAAATTATTTGTACCTTGGAGGTGCCATATACTCTTATAGCGTGATACTAGATGATCATAATATGCATTAGAATTTCCAAGGTTATATTGATTCAATATATAACTAGGACTTGCAAATGTGAGTGTAGAATTTGAAAAGGCTTGTTGATATATTTGATTTGTAGATATATTTTGATAGAATTTGGAACCGCCCATGCGATCTGCTACATAAAAGTTTCCATTTACATCTGTAATAGCTTTGCCTACATTTGACCTACCAAGTTTAGAATTAACAGAATAGGTATTATAGTAATTAGATGGACCTGGTGAGAAATTTAGTATTGGATTAAATGGCTTAGTACTTTCTAAATTAAACCCAAATTGCGTTACTGCATTTACTAGACTATTTTTATTTACACCATTCATATATTCAGATACCATTGTACCTATAATATTACTTGCTGAATTAGACAACGATGTTATGTTATTTTGATTTACTTGTATTATAGTGGAAGTCAAAGAAAGACTCGTTAAATGAATTGTACTAATATCAGTTAAATTGGAATTCTGGAATGAGTAGAGGTATGTATATTGACTCTGAAAGTCATTAATCATTTGAATGGGTGCATCCACTGTGATCCCACCTATCACTGCGCGAGTAGTATAGACCTTATAATTTAATAATGGAAAATTACCACCAATTGCACTTTTCAATGTATAGGGTTGTACTGGAACGTTACTGTATACATATATATTTGAAAGACTACGAACCATGTAGCTATCAGTAAACTGTGTAACCTTTGACCAATTAGATCCATAGGTTGCCACATCTGTTATACTGGGTTTATATGCCATTACATCTTTCACCATATACCGACCGCTGCTGAGATTATGCTCAAGCATCAATCCATAAAATGCCTGAACCGGATTACTAGAACCCGTTATATTTGCAAGGGTGGGCGGCACAAATAAACTTGGACCAGTATCAAAGCCAATATAACTCACATTTGTGAAAAAAGGGTTCGCCCAATAGCCAAATCCTGGAAGTCCACCGAAAACACGACTCAAGGGAGATGTTATAGAATCCAGATGGGGGTTATTTAAATTCATTGGATTTCTCAGATAATCTAGTATACAATAGAGTTCAGTCAATTCAATATAGGATGGACTTGTATAGGGTGTTGTAATAAGATATTGATTCAAAAGTCCAAAACTGATTTCTATACCCTGAGTTATATCATTTGAATTCGCCCTATTTCCCATAAAAAATGTACTAACATTATTAAATTGTTGTTCAATTGCTAAATATACAATATTAGGAAGATATCTATACTTGCTAGTAGGAGGACTAGGTAGTCTTGTGGTAGCCCTCATAGTTGAAGGGTTTAGACTAGAACCTGTAAGACCCAGGTATGTATTATACCATACCCAGTTATAATTAGAATAGGGTGTATTCTGAATTGAATCTGTATATACACTAAATGATAGGTTTCTAGTATCAGTATAAGTGATAGGGGCGTTAAAAAGGGAAAGAGCTGAACCATCTACGAAACGTGGTACTTGTTCTGGAGTTCCAATCGGATTTATTACAGTGGGTCCGTCAAAATTCAGAATAATTGCTCCATGCTGACCGACCCCACTAGCATTATTCTGTTTCCCCCCTGCACCATATCCATATGTATTTGTGTAAGGTTGCATGACACCGCTTGCTATAAACGTATCCTGGACTGACTTTGCAGGTGGGATGTAATTACTGGGAGTATTTGTAGGAATATCACCTGGAACTGCTACACCATAGTCCAAGAGAGTGACTAAGTTTGTAATTTGAGAAAAATATCCAGCACCACCTCCACCACCACCTCCTTCAAGGGTTCCAGAGCCCGCGGTATTATATGATATTACTCCACCTCCACCACCTCCATAATATCCACCTCCACCTCCACCTGCCCCATATATAATTTCACCCTGCTCTGTAATACCTGTAAGTTGGCCAGCTGTTGCAGGACTACCGCCTTTCAAGTAATCTCCATTTAGACCATTGCTTGCTATCACAGATGGAGCATTTGGATCAGTGGCATAATAGCCACCACCAAGGCCTCCTATTCCATTTGAACCACCACCACCATTATACATATAACTAGCCACTGTTATACGCTGCATCTCAGTAATTGTCCCAGAGGTGTAACCAGCGGAAGTATCTTGTATTATGCCAATGTTGAAGAATTTAACTTCGTTTACATATATTGGAAAATTGTCAAATTCATAGTTTTTATAAAATTCAATGTAGACTTGTGACACATTTGTAATAGGTATTATATTGAATTGGATTAGAGCGTAATTACCAACCTGTCGGCCTATTGTAAAATACGGTGTATCTGAAGCATTTGAATACAGTAATGATATCTTTGAAGGGTCTGTATATACTGCGATTCCTGTTATAGACGTATGATTATTCTGATTCCCATATATATCATTGTACACCTGAATATAATTAATACGAGGGGCCGGTGTAGAAAATGTAAAAAGAGCCTTATATATAGAATCTGCAGGATTCTGCCTATTTGGAACCCAAACTGTAGTTAAATTTCCATCAATCATATTAGACGGCGCTTGGAAATAAGGATACCCATCATAATCAATTGCGTTTGTAGGAATATATTGTACAATAGGTTCATTTGGATCATTCGCAGCGCGAACTTCATTAATTTGAGGACTTGTACTAGAAGACTTCGTAAGTGTCATATATATGGTACTAACTTGTGTTACAGGAGGTATAAGAATCGCATCATAATAATATACATTATCTACCGCATCATATTTGAACTCAGATGAGTCGATATTTGTATTATTATAAAATATATTGGAACTCTGATTAGATCTACCTATCAGCCCAGTAAAAAAACGGGTTGAATCATCTGGAACGTAAATAGTCAATTTACTAAATGAACTTACAGCCGTATTAAATGTAAAGGTCATATCATATCCATTTTCTACTGATAGATTTTGTGATTCACTTGGATACCAATATGTGTTGAAGTTTCCATCGTATATTGTTGATACATTATGTGTTTGATCATTATTTTCAGGTATAATCGTTCTAATAGCACCATACGATATAATTTGATTTAATACCTTGCGATTTCCATCATCTATATTCCATAATTCAACATAAAGAGTACTTAAATTAGGTATTACTGATATATCTCCATAATCTGCACAAAACCCTGCCTCATAATTATTTGTATTACCACCTCTATTGTTATTATATCCTCCATCAAATGTCATATTCCAATTAATACCATTTGGACTTGTCATAACTGATACATTGTTGTTTAGGGCGTACCCGACAACATTCAGATTTCCTTCACCAGTAGTTATAAACGCATTTACATTTGAATTAAATACCACACTGCGAACTAACATTGGCATTATCCCCCCTGGAAACCCACCACTACTATCATATTGTAAAGTACCATCCAGATGGTATGTATTAATTGGCATATTATTGAAAGTATATCGTGCAGTGCCTCGTGTACTAGATGTAACTGGAAGTACATCAGTGTTTGACCAGTTAACGCCGTCATAACTGTATTTCACTGGAGAACTACCATCCGTTGTACTACCTGCCGCTACAAACACACCGTTCCCAAATGCCACCGCATAGGATGTGAAATTAGACAAGTTACTTCCTGATACTGGTTGCCAGACAGTTGGAGGAATTGCAGGTGTTCCTATACCATATATAAGTACTCTATTATGTGGGAGGGCTCCAGAACCCATCGCAGCCACATATGTATCTGTATCGTTGAATGCAATATCTATAGCTCCAGCACCAAGCCCTGACGCAGAAGCAGATACATTCGTCCAAGATGTAACCGCATTCGACGAGTATTTAATAGAGCATGTGGAGGTTGTTGGGCTTATTGCGTAAAAGTTGTAACCAGATAAACGAATTCTTGTTATATCATTCGTAAATGGTGCTGGGCTAACATTTGACCATACCCCGTTATTACTATTTGTATAAAGAACGCTACCACCAGTCCCCCCTGCTACAATTTTATTCAACCCTGCCGCGAGTGTAGTGAGTTTAATTCCCGTATAGGGGTTCGTTATACCATTAGCAGACCAATCTAAGCCATTGATACTTCTTAATATCTTATTATCACCACATGCATACCAATACCCCCCACCATTTACACGCGGCACTAGAGTTGGTTGTCCAAAATTATCTGGATTTGCATATACAATTGCATTTATAGTTGATATAGGATTGGTAGTACCTGTTTGCGTCCTGCTTTTCGCCCAATTAGACCCATCATAACTATATTGAACGGCAGTATATTCATCTGCTGAAACTCCACATGTTATCCAAGCACTCGTATTAGAGGCAGTATTTGGCCGAGTTGTATTTATTGGAACAGTAAATACATTATAATTTGAACGGATTGATATAATTCCACCTGCTGTATATGGGTTTAATCTTAAATTTGAGTAATATACCTGTTGTTTATCCTTATCAGAGTACACAATAATACCCCTTGGACACAGATTTCCATTTAGTGGTGCCCAAAGTTCTAATTTAGAAAGTGTTGAAACATTTGAATCATAATTTATATTCAAAGATTGTACTGCGCTTGGAAAATTAGCAAAAACCCCCCCTTCATCGATGAGTTCCATAACGGCACCGTTTAAACCAAACCCTCCTTGACCAAATCTGTAAGGACTACCAAAAAGATAACCAGCACCAGTTTGTATATTTGATATATTATATAGGTTTGAAAGATTGCCTCCTGGTGCAGATTGTCCTTGTAGATTATATGGTATATTCCAGTCAAATAAACTTGTTATTGTAAGAGGTGTGTATACCACTGTGGTTAAATCAACTTCAGAAAACGGAAAGCCTTGTATGGGTAGAGGAACAGGGTCCACACCAAATCCACCAGGTCCTCCCATAGTAAACGCACCTCCTGCACCACCACCACCCACTATCAATAGGGGTTGTGCTGTGGCCAAATTAGAATCCAAGAATATCCCAGTAAATCCTCCACCTTGTATATTTATATTGTTGAGGACAGGGTTTATAGCATTGGCTTCCATAATAGAAGTACCCCCCCCACCATATCGCGGCTGCTCATACCCCTGTATGACTGCTGTGTCTAACGTACTAACACTGACGTTATTACGATTCCCACCCTTTCCTACTACAAAATAAAGACTTGACACACCATATTGTTGTTTTAGAGTCTGTATATTAATCTGGGCTTTCACGTACCCCCCCGCACCACCTGTTTGATTTGAAGGCGCTGCCTGACCATTTCCATACCATGCTCCACCCCCACCGCCCCACATCCAAACGGTTATAAAAGGGGGAGATGCTCTAGGATCTATATCAAATCTACGTGTAGTAATATTGGAATTAGTTCCAGCCATGGGTTCAAATAAAATGGTGCTATATTGATTAGACATTGCTGTGAAAGGATAATTACCAAGAATTGTACAAGGTTTCAGTAGGTACTGCATGGAGGATATAGTCCCTCCATGGATACTAATAGACGTGCTGATAGAACTGGCATAGGTGGCACCCTGAAATCCTACAATGGCATTGGAGATATTCGCGCCATTACTCAGAGAATTGACTAAGTATAATGTATCAGAATACTCCGATACGTAGGTTGTTAGACCCACGTATCCCGTTGAAATAGTGCTGATGGAATTTGAAAACGAAGTAGTGAAAGGAAATAGTGCGTTACTATTTGTTACCAAATACTGGTATTCACGAAATCCAATAGATGTCGTGGTAATAGGCTGCGACTGCTCATACTGTGACTGGGTATAGGGTACACCCCCCTGAGGTCCATATCCCTCCACTGGATTACTGATGGTGGATGGCATAATATAGAAGTTTTGAGCAATAGTCCCAGGAACTGCCGCTACAGTCTGACCAAAATAATTAGAAGATGTACTCACCACTTGTGTAAGAGGATAAGGCAGAACACTACCAGTCAAATAGGAAAACGTGATATTTGAGCCAGCAGCGTTAAATGGTACTATATAATACATAGAATTGTAACTAAGGAGTTCATTAGAGCCCTGAGTATATCCGTTGATTTTCACGTTACTTGCTGGGACAAATGTGGGATCATAATCAAATTCGTACCATGTGCCTTTTTCACCACCGAATCCTGGTGTTAAAGCAAGTGTACTCGGCCCATACACATGTGATCTTGAATAGGATAAGACAGTCAATGCGCTTGATATAGAAATATAACTTGTCGCCAAAAAGGAACCAGCAAATACACCCACATACCGAATAAGGCTATTGGGATCTTCAGCTGTGGTAGAAATACATTGAAGGGGGTAAATAGCACTCTTGAACATGAATGAATTCACTTCGTAAAGTCCATCTGTTGGCATGAATCCAATGGCGTTAATACCTCTACCAAACTCAATAATTCCCTGAGAATTTCTAGGGTATACAGAGACTGTCGTTTGAATGGAAGAAGGGAATTCAGAAAACCCTATGGTAGTACTTGCCCTTATATTGTCTTCTACCTGTTGTGGAATATAGTAATTATCATACCAGTGAACGATCTTAATTTGTTGAGATGAAGTACCCTTGAAACTATATGTCTGATTTGTAATTGGTTGTAGAATACTATTCTGAGAACCTGGTCCAAAATAACTGTCTGCATTAGAGTCAAAGGGTGTTATACTCTGAAAATTATAGGTATTCATAGGGTCCGTACGCAACGCTGAATTTGGAATAAACCCATACCGCCCCCGAATATACCCCCTATAATCTGTTAAATCGTTACTTACACCCGATATATCATAGCCAATAGGTGTCCCCCCCACACCTACATTCGTGTCATATTTAGAATTTAATGGATCTATTCCTGCTAATGTTGATTGTACTGGGAGTCGTAAGAAATCTGGATTGTAATTTGCTACAAAAGGGTAGTTTACCACATTAGAAGCTCTAGAAGGGTCGCCGAAGGGGCTGAAATTTACGTAGTCAGTCCTTATATTTACGTAATTGGAGTCCGTGTAAACAACCGGCTTAAATTGGAAATTCCCAAAGGATAATGCTTGAGTACGAAAGATCCCATAGTATCGGTGTCCTGAAAATGTACTTACTGATATGGTTAGATCCGTATTAGAAGCCCCTGAAGAATTTGACGCAATATAGTGTAGCGGGTTTTCCTTTCGTATAAAATCTGTGCCTATATCTGCCATAAATGCCGCCCTATCATGATACAAATAGGCTGCGACATCCGCACCGAATGTAGTGCTTATCATGGAATTACTTGTATTGAAATCCGTAGCAATAAATGACAAATTTGTATTGTATGCGTATAACCCAGTGCTCAAAAGATTACCTGGTGGCCAAGGAGCCGTGAATTCAAATTGTATAGAATTAGATTGGATATTCATATTCAAAGTGGGTGATGACAAAAATGCCGCCTGAAATGGCATAGATGCCACATCTTGTAGTATTATACTTGAGTAATTCGAACTGTCCATCAATGAATTCATGGTAGTGCTGTACAGAAATTCATAGGGCGTGGAAAAATATGTATTTGGCATATTACTACCAAATGGGTCAATTACACCCTTGTAAAGCCCTTGTTTATTATAATCAGCAAATCTGTAATAGTATGGTAGAGGTAGAGTTTCAACCTGTAATGTCTGACGTGTCTGAGAACGAAATTTAAATACTGTATATTTCGCAGGCTGTATTGTAATTAACGAGTCAACACTACGAGAAGACCTATTCGTCTGTAAATAGTAATTACTTGAATCAATCACTTGGAGACCATATTGAAAATTACTAGATGTAACGCTATAAGGTACTATGGATGTAGATGGATTTATACCTTCTGAACTAATACCACCCTGGTGTTGACTAGGACCAGGAAGAAACCTGGGCCAGTACCCTGGTGAATTACTATATGTCGTGATAGTTGATACAATAGGTGTTTGCCCAGATGTCAGGTATTCCGCAGTATATCCTTGCCTGACACCTGATGCAATTAAGCCATTCTGCGTAAAAACAATATTATTGGTATTCAAAAAAAAGTCAATGCCATATGTGGCATACCCAACACCCAGATATGTTGTCAATTGTTTTTGAATATAGTTATACATGTCCGAATATATCACTTTGGCCTGGTTCAACGCATTTGATGTATTTGAAAACGACTGTGAAGTATACCCTGCGTTTTGAATGGCTGTCGTGAGATTTCTCGCATTCGTTATATTTATAAGATTAACAAGGGACGTATTTAATGAAATTGTCACGATATTCACTCGCAAACTATTTGTATCATATGAGAGTTGATACCTATTAATTAAAGAGTACCGAAACGTCTTATGTAATCGGTATATATCAAGATTGTTTAAATTTTGATTAATCAAATACAGGTTAACATCATCGTTCAAGCCAGATGAATTAAATACTATATGTGTATAAACCGTATCTCCTTCAGGTAAAAGGTTAGAAGGAACATTCAAATTCAAATATGGATATGATGCGGTGTCCGTGGTATCCAAAATTAACTCATACAACACAGGGTAATAGTAGGCAATTTTTACTTGATCTATAGTGTATTGTGATAGTCCTGCGTAACGGTTCCCCCAATAATATGAGGTTATCACGTCAGTTGTAGGGTTTATCACATATTTCTTATTAAGAGCATCGTAATAGCTGTCCCCAGGTTGATTAAAATTCACACTCAGATCCCCATTCGTAGTAAATGCATTTACGAATCCTGAAAATTCAGTCGGGTAATCGTAGAATAGTGGTGTATAATTCAATTGAATTTGAAGGGCATTCAAGAGATCCGATATTCCATAAGTACCCTCTTCCAAATGGATTATTTTTGTCAAAGGAAACCCCAGGAATTTAGTGATAGCTTCGCGTCCTCGCTCAATTACTGGTAAAAATGTATTCCCTTTCGCTGCCCGGAAATAAAAAAAACTGCTGAGAAGTTTTACCTGGACAACCTGGATACTGATTACATTCTTGTAAACTCTTGGAGGGTATAATGTAAAATTTGTGGGTTGAGGAAAGGCTGATCTATCGCGATTCTTACTATCAATTAAAAACAGACTAGTCTGTTCTTTTCTAGCCGTCTCAAATTTCGTCTTTCCGTACCCCTTCAACGCGTCCTCCGGGAGAGCATGATTATATTCAATGAGACTGTTATCTATAACACGTTCCATACTCGTAGAATAAGAGGCATAGTAGGAGTGAGACCCGAAGTTATTCGTTTTATCATATTTCAATTGTCTGGCGAAATCTGCATAATTTGCTCCATCTCCCATTTGACTTGACCATTCGGAATCGATATCGGAGTCCGAATCGGAATCCGAATTTGTAATAAATTGTCTCCTGCTGTCCATGTCTACGGTAACGAGGGATTTGTCTTATTCTCAGATTCCGGGTTTAGACCGACCCATATTTAATATAATCTAGACAGATGGCCACGAACGCAAGCCCCTTTATTGTAAATATTGTGCCTCTACAAAACATACCAACCAATATACTTGGAACAAATGATGTATCACTTCTTCAAACGCAAGTAGCCAACATTCAAACAATGGTCAATACAAGCAATCACACAATTTACGCAGACGCATTCAGTAATTTTACATCTGCCAATCCTGCTATAGATATTTATGCGAATCTGAATCTGAGTAATACGAACCTATATTACAATAGCAATATTGTCACACTCAATACGTCAGGTAGTTCTTCAGGAACTTCGTCTATTACTCAAACAGTACGATACGGGTCATCTACTACAAATTCAGGCGCTTCCACTATCGTAACCTTTGTCAGTACATTTACATCTATACCCAATGTCGTGGTAAGCGTCAGTGGATATGTACCTAATTTCATTACACTAGATAATATATCCATTTCATCCTTCAAAGCATATTCGTGGTCAGGCACAGTAAAAGCAGCCACGACATCCTTTCAATGGCAGGCTGTCGCGTGATTATAACCATTTAAGAACCATTTTATTTACGTAGATAATGGACATCTTACCAGGTATGAATGAATGCGAAAAGGGTCCCTCCGACGCATGTCGTGTATTGGCTGTACCCTGGCAACCCCTTCAATCTAAAAAAATCATATTATTGGCCACAGCTACCATTAACGACGGTAGTCTCTTTGTAAACGGACTCTTTCAGAACGTATTCATTCTATATAAGTTATTTGACAGTATGGGATACGCCCCTATTCTAGTCGTCAATGATAAGCCGAAAGATATCAATAATGTACCACCTATCTTGAGACATGTGAGAATGATAACAGTTGAAGATGTCGTCAGGTCACCCATGTCCATCCACGTATATCTTGAAATCGGTATGAGTATTGACCCGAGTCTAAGGCGCCTCTTTCGGACAACCGGTGCAAAAGTAGCCAAACTATATCTCGGCAATATTCTAAATATTGACATTGAAACACCCATGTTCTATACAGGTATGCATTTTGCTCATCATATCGTCGGGGAAATTGATGAAATCTGGGTGTCACCGCATTATAAGCAGCACCAAGAATATGCCGCGATTCTCAACCACGTAGAGCCAATTCCTGAGTGTATGAAGATTGCCCCGTATGTATGGGACCCCTGTATCTTAACAATGGATGGGACTCGGAAACCGCAGTGGCGACCACGCAAGTCTGATGAAACGGAAATGTACGTGATTTTGGAACCCAATATCAGTTTCCAAAAGTGTGCCCTCATACCCATTATGATTCTGGAGAGGAACTATCGGATGAATAAGAGACCTATTGAAGTGCTCGTGGGCAATGGGGAACGACTCATGAAAAACCCCTTCTTTATTGAGACCGTTTTTCAGAATCTGGAACTCGTCAAAGATAATCGCATTACATTCAGCGGTCGCCACGATATTCCTAGCATCATGCGTGACCACCCTCACGCAACTGCGATCTGCCATCAGTGGAATAACCAATATAACTATATGATTTTAGAATATCTACATGCTGGGTTTCCAGTCATTCATAATGCGCCTGATTGGTCAGATATAGGCTACTTTTATGAGGGGCATAGTGTGAGTGGTGGTTCTGCCGCACTAATGAAGGCCAAAATTCACCACGGGGATAATTCTGAGCGTTACAAGAGTTTCGCTGAAACACTGAAGTGGAGACATTCCATTTACAATCCCGATGTACAGAAGGCGTGGCAAGAATTACTGGTCTAAATGGTTATAAATGTTTAACAACAAATAATGGATAGGTATATCCATATGTTTGATGATTATCCTGAGGAAGCCGGTAAAATGACCGACGAAAAAAAACATGAGAAGCGGTTTGTACTAGAAAGTCGCATATACAGTGCCCTGAAAGACAGGTATATGGGTCCACTCAAAGAATATTGGTCTAATTATACGGTACCTAGTACATCTGATACAGGTCGTAGTATTGTCATTATAGAAAGAAGAATTCACCCAAATCTAGAATTCATCCTCTATAATGCAGCTTACTTTGCTCGTGGATGGGGTATTACAATTATATGCTCAGACTTAAATTCAGATTATATTCGGGGGCTTTTAGATCCAGTCAAACACAGTGCAGTCAATATAATCCAGGCGTTTGAAGGAAATCCTGAACCCTCCGTTGGCAGAAATGAATATAATTATTTACTCCAGACTCTAGAATTCTACGAAAGCCTACCTTGTGAAAATTTACTCTTTATGGAGATGGACACCTATCTGCGAAAACCTTTACCAGAATCCATTTTGGCATATGATTATCTTGCTTCACCCTATGTATGGGATACATCTACGCAAGTAGGAGGCCTATCCTATCGCAAAAAATCTGCCATGGTACGAGTTTGTTCTGAATACTCAGAAATGGTGCCCGCACAAGATATATTTGCCCATCGCGGGATGAAAGCATTGGGATTATGCCTTGCTCCCTTTGAAGTGGCACGTGAAATCTTTTGCGAGTCATATGTCTATTATGACCCTATTGGTTTCCATCAATGGTGGACATTTTTCCATCTAGGTGTAGAAGATGCGGATAATATATGTAATACATATATGACTTTAGAGGTGTAAAGAATTTATCATGATTATAATGTAGGAATATAGAGATGCTTGCATTATTTTTTCAAAAGAAACAAGTGAAACCTATAATTGACTCAGTTACAGCAGCAGGATGTATATTTACAAATGAAACCCATATTCTGGCAGGATATCAGCCAAATAAAACAACGCCTTACATAAGTGGCTTTGGTGGAAATCGCTTAGAGGGCGAACCTTATGAACATACTGCTGTACGTGAAATGATTGAAGAGTTATTTGATATTGAAGCAACATATGATATGATTACATGGATTCTGAACGATTTGAAACCATTAAGATCTATCAAACATACTGGCTACATGGTTCTTCAATATACATTTGACGATTTATATAAAATTATAAAGTACCTTGAACCGAATGGGGTAAACTCTACATTATACAAGGTGTGGCCTAAGAATCTATATGATTTGATTTTTACGAGAACTCCTACAAAGTCATCTGAGATTAGCACAATATGCCTGCTGCCTTTCGTTAAAGATATTGTCATAGATGATAAATTTAAGAAAGATATTGATGAAATTATAGCGTGTGTGAAGTGACCGTGACCGTGTGCGGTCTAAACCCACTATCCTAAAAACATCCAGTAAGAAGAATGAAAGTAGGTATAACTACGGACCTTCGTTTTTCTATGTTCAGCGCAGGCCATGCCAATGCATGTTTCTCTGTAGCTAAAATCTTCCAAGCCATAAATGCCGAAGTCATATTTATTCATAAACAAGAGGGTTCCGACTGGTGGGAGGATGTTGAAGAATTCAAAGCCGACGCCCCCAAGCGTGTCCTTCTAAGCGACTTCTTAAACTCGGGTGAAGTACTAGATTTACTCGTAGAACTTACATTTATGCTAAACCCTTCCGATAGGACTGCTATCGCAAAGAAGTCTATTTGGTATAATCGCAAGCCAAGTCTGTTCTCAGATATTGAAGCTACCGTCTACGGAAATAAGCCCGAGTCACGAAATCTGGAAGGTCTTAGTAGTATTTGGTTAGCCGATATATTCACCTGCGACGACGATATTGACTACTTACAATCACTATATCCTAGTATTCCTGTAACCAAAGTGCCTTGGATTTGGACACCTGATATAGTTGAATGCCATAGGGCCAAGACTAAAAGCCCTGTTTGGCCTCAAGCCTACGAATTCTTAGAAAAGAATACACCTTGGAACCTCCATATTACCGAAACAAACACTACGAATTGTTCCTCCTGTACACTACCTTTGACAACTCTCAGAGAGTTACTTCATAAAAATAAGGAAAATATACATATTAATCGCATTACGATTCATAATATGGACATCCTGAAGGATAATAAATTTTTCAATGAAAATATATTGAAGCACACATCAGTTCCCGATATCAGTTATAATTTGATTGGACGACAGCGTATTATAGACTGGGTACATGATCCCCACTCTTTTATACTGAGTCATAATCGCTTTGTCCCCCTGAAAATGGCAAATCTAGAGGCCGTTTGGGTAGGTATTCCAGTAATACATAATAGCGAAATTCTACGCGATTTTGGCCTAGGTCTTGAAACTACATTTTATCCTAATAACAGTATCACGGGGGCAGTAGAAGCCATACGCAGACTTCTAGACACACCTTTATCTGTTGGATATAGTAGCAAACTAGATACATTATCTGAACTACGTAAAAAAATCATTGAAAGGTTTTATCCGCTGGCAAAGATTCAAGGATGGATTGAGGCACTTACAAAGGTCATGAATATGGCTGCTCCTAAACCTGTTACACCCGCTGTGACACAAGCGGTTACGCAGTCTGTGACACAAGCGGTTACACCTGCTGTTACACCAGTTCTTACACAGTCTGTAAGCCAGCCTGGGACCTTTTCAGTCCTCTTTACGGATATGTGGGACCAATTCAATGAGTCCTATAATATGTTCACTCTTGCCATACAGACAGGTCTCAAGTCCAAGGATATCAAAGTCGCCGGTTATTCTAAAGAAACAATAGGTTCTCAGAAGCCCGATATTGTGATATTCGGACCATTCGGTGAAGATTGGAAGACTCTCCCTGCCGAATGGCCCAAAGTCCATTTCACCGGTGAAAATACAGATCCCAATAAGGACCCTTCTGTAAAACTCAATATCGGCTACAAATTGCCAGATATTTCTGATAATTCTTATATCCGTATGCCCCTTTGGATGTTTGAGGTGGATTGGTTTGGAGCAGACCACGCCTTACTAAAAAATCCTCTACCTCTCCCTATAGACACATGTACCAAGGCCAATCCAGATGATTATTCCAAGAGAAGTAAATTCTGTGCATTCATCGTGACAAATCCCAAAAACACCGTCCGAAATGACGCATTTAAGACACTTAACAAGTATAAGCCCGTTGATAGTGCGGGTCGTCTTTATAACAATATGGGGGATATCATATTCGCAGGCTTAGGAGGAGGCGGTGGCGAAATGAAAAAGCACACCTTCCTTAAAGACTATCGTTTCTGTATTGCCTACGAGAATCAAGCGTCGCCAGGATATACAACCGAGAAACTCCTACATGCAAAGGCCGCTGGATGTGTTCCCATTTATTGGGGAGATTCCAAGGTAGGTCGCGATTTTAGTGAAAAAGGTTTCATTAACGCAAATGGATGTAAATCGGAATCTGAACTCATTGAATTAGTGGATGCAGTTGAGTCAAACCCTGCCAAATGGCGTGAGCTTGTATCAGTGCCAGCCTTATCCACATACTCTAGAGACCTAGTGAGACGCACGTTCTCCGAAATGGTACGTAGAATTCTAGTGTGTTCTGGCAAGGAATCGCTGACTACCGACCTTCCATCATTCTTAGGAGCAAAGACAACCGCCGAAGCAGATGCCATGCGTCTAGAAAGAGGCCATAGTACACCCATTGTTGTGGTTACAGCCCCATCCATACCCCTTTCAAATGAAAAGCCACTCTGTGTGACTGGGGCAACTCAGCGGTTCTGGCCATTCGTACTCATGTGGCTCAATGCCATGAAATCGCATAATATGCCTACACGCGTCTATGTTGGAGCCGACGTAACAGATTCCAGTCTCTCGTTAACAAAAGATAAATATAAAACCACCGAATTCATTCGATACCCTACAGAGACACCTCATGGGTTTTCAGATTATTGGGCGGCCAAACACTTTGCGTGGAAGCTCTGGATTTTCCATACACTTGTAAATGATGAGAGTCTGAAAGGTCGCACAATATATTACACTGATTCTGGTTCTGTCACACTTCGCTTGCCCACCGAATGGCTATCTAGTTGCCAAACAAATGGACTCACCTTCTTAGAGGATGACACACAGATAAATAGGCACTGGTGTAATGAAGATTTTTGTGATATTCTAAAAGTAACGGAAGAAGAAAAAGCCGCTCAGCAAATTTGGGCTGGTGGCTGCGCCTTTGTAGCGGGACATCCCCTCCCCACACGCGTCTTTCAAAAGGCATATAAGATGTCCCAGGATCCCGATATAATAATCGGGGACAAATTCACTGGCGTTGGACCCGATGGAAAACCATATGGTCATCGTCATGACCAGAGTATTCTTAGCATCTTGAGACTGCGTGAAAATGTGCCATCCTTTCCACTTAACAAAGTACACGGTACTGAGTCAGCCCGCTCAACCTTCTATAGCGGTCAATGTATCTATGTACACCGTGGTAATTTCAAGAGTCATATACCCTTCTTAAAGTTAGATGGGATTGACGACGGATTCTTCATAAACCTGGATCGCCGCGAAGATAGAAAGCAGGCATTTTTAAATGAACACCCTTATTTCAGAGGAAATGTTCGTCGCCTACCTGCCTACGATGGTCGTAAGTTACAACTCACACCATCCCTTACGAGACTATTCAAGACCAATGATTTCTTCTGGAAAAAGGCAGTTATGGGATGCGCACTCAGCCATATGAAACTCTGGAATCTGCTGACTAGCGAACCACCTGAAATGCAGACGTATCTCATTATGGAAGACGATGCCCGCCTAGCACCTGGGTGGCAAGAAGCCTGGAATACAGCCTATAAGAGTCTACCTTCTAACTGGGATTGTGTCTATCTCGGTGGTATCTTACCACCTAACAGGGAGGCATTCGCCAATACTCTGGAGCGTGTAGGCCCATGTCTTGCCCGCGTGGCACCCAATAAGATTTTCGGTCAAAAAGAGCCTAATACATACTTTCATTTCTGTGCCTATGCCTACGTCTTATCTAGGCGCGGAGCCGAAAAAATACTTAAGAGTATACTTGAGAAAGACGGCTACTGGACTAGTGCGGATCACATGATTTGTAATAGGGTTGATGAAATGAATTTGTTTGTATTAGATCCCATGGTGGCAGGCGCATCTCAAGATGATGATCCAGTCTATAAGACTGCACAATTTAATGATTTTAATCGCATTGATGCGTTTGATAGTGACCTCTGGAATAATGATGAGCGCTTTAGTCCTGAGGAGATTCAACAACACTTAATGAAGGACCCACCTCTTCAAATTGGCGCACCAATCATGGAGTTGGATAGAGCCCTTGTAGTAGCTAGTACAACTAGTACAATTAGTACAACTAGTACAACTAGTACAACTAGTACAATCGTAGTACCAAAAAAGAAGGGGCTCCGTTTTTTGAGTCTAGACACATGTAAGCTATCGCATTCCACGCTCTATGAGTCCAAATGGCTAGAAGATATTTTTCAAAAGGATTTTATCATTGAACAAGTTGCCTACGGTACAAATCTGGATGAATACGAAGATATTGTGCTGGTACTTATTAAACCCCTATGGTCCGAACAGTTGGCATGGTTATCTTCTGTAAAGGCAAGTGGCCGCACATTCAAAATCTTACATTTATCTGATGAACATTTATCAGACCCTATTGACTTTTATATGTGGCCCGAGGTAACAGGTGTATTACGATTCTATTCTCGCCCCGATCTACCATCTGACCCTAAAATCATGGTAATACCCCTCGGCTACCACTGGCAATTTAAGGGGAATCGCGACGTACCCCATTTATCAACACCCGAACTTCCCTTCCGTGAAAATATGTGGGCCTTCGCGGGTACGAATTGGAATAACCGGGCAAATGACATGGCAAATGACATGCAGATTTTACAAGCAATTGAACCCCATTATTTGAAGTGGTTTAATGATTGGAAAGATCCAAAGCAGCTAAAAGAAGAAGAGTATATCTGTATGATGCTAAACACGAAGTTTGTACCCTGCCCCGGTGGTCAAAACCCTGAAACATATCGTTTCTATGAAGCCCTTGAATGCGGCTGCGTTCCCTTCTTCATAGATTCGCCACAGACGCAATCCTGGCTGAAACTCCTACATGGCGAGGTACCATTCTTAAAACTAGAGAGTTGGGGACATGCTGCTGGTCTCCTACAACACTTCCAGCAAAATCCTGAGCAAATGGAAAGTTATCGTAGAAATGTATTGATGGGATGGGCTAAATTTAAAATGGGCCTCAAGGAGCGTGTACGCATGTGGTGTAGCAGTATAAAGTCCTAGACGTATATAGTAATAAATGACTCGTAAACATGATGCATTGATAGGCTGCCAGCTGATGGGTGGTCTAGGAAATCAGCTCTTTCAGATTGCTGCGGCCTATTCTCTAGCAAAAAAGAATGGGTATACATTACTCTTTAGTGAGACAATAACACATGCTCCAGATAGGTTGCCTGTCTGGAATACGTATTTAGATCCAAGTTATTGGAATATTATTCCCAATAGTGACTATTATAATATACTCTGGACAGTGTTACCAGAGCCTAAATGGACATATACTCCCTTTCCCTCATTGAAAGATTCAATACAGAGACCCTATATACTCATTGGCTATTTTCAAAGCAGTAAATATTTTAATGAATATAAGAATGAAATAAGACGAATGTTCAAACCATCCTACCATCTAATCCTTGAATCGCACAGCCTTTTACAAGAAAATAATATAGAAGTACCTGAAGAATGGGTTGGCGCTCATGTACGCCGAGGAGATTTTATAACAGTCAAAGATTCTCATATGTTCTTAGTCTGTGGCCCAGACTACTATAAAAGGTCACGCGTCACCATAGACGAAAAACTAGGTGGACAAAAACGGCGTGTTTGCTGGATCACAGATGATATGGAATGGGTCAAAGAAAATATAACACAGCCAGGGGATGTAGTGCTATCAAATAAGAACCCTTATATTGATTTCACAAGTCTCACACAATTTAAACATATGATACTATCCAATTCCTCTTTCAGTTGGTGGGCTTGTTGGCTCAATCCTAACGAGTATGAAGATCGCACCATATGTTGTCCTAGTAAGTGGTTCGGACCTGACCCATCTAGTCCAACCGAATATGAAACCATCTACGAATCTGAATGGATGCGTATAGATACCACATCTGGGAATATGGCAGCACACGACTCCAACCATGTCATAGGATCCAGTGCAGGACATTGAAATCCATAATCTGTAACCATCGTATAAATCCAGTCCTTAGGATTCAAACGCGTACCTTGAATTTGTGACCATCTTTCCGTTGTTAGACGCAGAGATGATTTAAAAAACTCAATGTATTGTTCTGTAAGGCTTTCCTGGATGTCTTTTCGCCATAGGAGAAAAGTTAGTAACATAAAGAGGTCACGACCCACTCTTGGACACGCATCAAACGGTGGGAGAACGTCATCACCTGCTTGAATCCACGGGAGTCTCCCTGGTCCCAGACACGAAAAGCCGAAATCTACAAGAACTGTTGTGGGGGATGACTGAATAGTAATTGTTATCTTGTCAATACTAAGCACATGTGATTTAGTATCTTCAGATTTTATTAAGATATTGTCTGGTTTGAGATCACGGTGATTGAATCCGATTATATTCTGGAGTGCGAGGCAAGACGATGCTACCTGACATAAGATTCCCAGAAGCGTTTTTCCATTGGATGGATGTTTTATACGCCATGTATTCAATGTCTTCAGATATACATCTAGAACCGGTGCCTTATAAATGGGTGCCATGGAAAACCATATTGAATGATTATACGTAAATAAATCATAGATGGGAGGGCAATGCTGAGACCAACCAAGACTAGAAAGTGTTTTATAACAGAGCCATTGTATTACAGCTTCCTGCTTTGCATGAGCCTGGGATGTACTTTTCTTTACTAGACAATCCCTGTAATTAGAATCTGTATGAGATAGGCGTTTTGCCCAGATGAGTTTACCCATAGTAGAATCTACGACAGTTTCCTCCATTTTTAATATCGCACGTAATCTGCCGGTATAGTCTTCCAGATGATTATTGGGTTTAACTATTGAGCATCTGGAATTTGCTACACTTGACATCATATCAAGAGTACCTCTCCAATCTAATCCAATTTCACTCGCATCATACATTATTTCGTATGAGGTCAATCTATGTATTCATGGGATTATAGGTTTCCTTTGCGATTTTTTCGCCTCGTTCTGCCTCCTGTAAAAACCTTTAGTCTCCTACTTGAAATTGAAGCTTCTTGATGCATATTTTTAAGAGTCTTTGACTGAGAGCCAATCCCTGTAGGTGTACCTGAAATTCCTGCCGTACCCGTACCCCTGAAACCACTCGTTGTTTGCACAGTATCCCATTTCTTAGGAGGCGCGGCTGCTTTGTCTGCTGCTGCTTTGTCTGCTGCTGCTTTGTCTGCTGCTGCCTTGTCTGCTGCTGCTTTATCAGCTGCTGCTTTATCAGCTGCTGCCTTGTCTGCTGCTGCTTTGTCTGCTGCTGCTTTATCTGCGGCCTCCTTTTCCGCTGCTGCCTTGTCTGCTGCTGCTTTGTCTGCTGCTGCTTTATCTGCGGCCTCCTTTTCCGCTGCTGCTTTATCTGCGACCTCCTTTTCCGCTGCTGCTTTATCTGCGGCCTCCTTTTCCGCTGCTGCTTTATCTGCGGCCTCCTTTTCCGCTGCTGCTTTATCTGCGACCTCCTTTTCCGCTGCTGCTTTATCTGCGACCTCCTTTTCCGCTGCTGCTTTATCTGCGACCTCCTTTTCCGCTGCTGCTTTATCTGCGGCCTCCTTTTCCGCTGCTGCTTTATCAGCTGCTGCCTTTTTCTTTTTATCTAGAGAAACCTTGAGATCCGGTAGAAATCTGAATATATCTAAGTCTCCATGTGTAAAGCATAACAAATAATTCGTGTAACTAGACAAATGATACCCATTCTTAATCCAGTCCCCATCTGTATTACTAGATAATTGTTTTAATGTCCTGACATGAGATAAGTTTTCATTAATATTAGTTTTATTTATATATTCTTGCTGAGTTTCAAAGCCTTCAAATTCCTCCAGTAACTGCAATAAATTATGCTCTTTTACAGATGTATAATGACTATCCACCGTAGACCCTATGTATGCCTTATATAAGCCTAGTGTCTCAGTATTGAATGTTTCTAAATTATCGGCTGTAGTATACGTATTAGCTGGGAGAGAGGGGGTAGAATTCATAGCCATACAACAAACCCTTGCGAAATATTCGCGATATATGTCGTACTGTGTATTTTGGCCCACCTCGGGTTTAGTATTATCAATTTCAGATATATTCTTTTTATACATATTGATAATTAGGTCTAGAACATCAACGGGTTTCGGAGTGAGAGCAACAATTGAAAGACGATCCTTTATACTCGGTTGTACCTGGGACATCCCTTCTAGTTTAAGAGTCTTTTTTTAAGGCAATATTAATAACGTTATGACAAATCTATATAATACCACTTATCTTCCGGGGTTTGGCTTAATATCTAATAAAAATGTTGTACATTCACAGAACTACCGTTAATTATTTAATTTAATTGCAATGCTGCGCAATACAATTACATTAAATATTAAGCTCTATATAAGTAATCATATGATTATTAGAATATTTTACTAGGCGCATACACACCTTTGGCTTTAATACCACCGTGACCTTCACGATTTCCTTCCCATGTATTCTTAACTTCTATAGGTGAAACTGGTGAGGGTGGTGGTAGAGGTGGTGGAGGTGGTGGTGGGTTTGGTGAGGCCAATGAGGGCGGAGGTGGTGGTGGGTTTGGTGAGGCAGGTGAAACTGTTGGTGTGGATGCCTTTGTGGATACACTTCCAAATAAATCAAGGTCTGTTATAAAACACATCAAATAATTCATATATACTGTATTAGGATAGTGTGGTAAATATTCTGTAACAGATGGCTGTAAACTGCCACATATATCCTTGAGAGTCTTAATATGAGAGAGAGTTGAATTAGTTAAATCAGTCTCTAAAATATTTTTGGAGGTAACCTCTTCATTTGCCAATTTATTTAGAACCTTTAATAATTCATGTTTCCTTACCATGTCATAGAATTCACTCACACCTTTATCAGTTACATGCGTCTTATATAAGGACTTCGTCGTTTCATTGAAGCCTTTTAAATTAGTAGCAGTTCTATACGATTTTAATGCATCTTCACCTAGATGCTTAGCCAGAAACATGGCTTTGGCAAAATACTCACGATGTACTTCAATGGCATTCAAGAAGGTATCTCCTAGGTCAGACCGCTTCTTTACTAATTCTGCGAGACTAGCTTTATACATTGTGACGATAGGATCCGAGGCATTTGAAGTTACTGTTGAACTTCCTGTAGCTGAAGTTGCTAGTGGTGAAGGTGATAGAGTAGAAGGTGAATTAATTTGTATAGTAGGCCTTAGATTCTGACCAAGTATTTCAGAATATTCATTATTATATGCTTTTATTGCATTTGTATATTCATCTATTTTACCTTGTAGTAGACCCACGTCTTGCCCTCCAATAGGCAAAGGCTGTATATTTTTATCTCGGAATGTCCTAGTTGACTTTGTATCAACCAACCCCTTTTGTATGCGTATTTTTAAATCAGTAAATTCTTGTTGTATTTTTGTTAACTCATTTAATTTTTTGTTCAATTCACTTTCTGTCTGTGGCTGCTGTGGCTGCTGTGGCTGCTGTGGCTGCTGTGGCTGCTGTGGCTGCTGTGGCTGCTGTGGCTGCTGTGGCTGCTGTATTTGTTGTTGTATTTGATGCTGTGCCCAGAGGAGTTCTCTTTGCTGTCGCTGTTGTTCTTGCTGTTGCTTTTCCCCTAAACTTTCAAGTCTTTTCATATTATCATTGCTAAACACTGTTTGAACTCTATTTAATATCGCCTTCCTCTTTGTATCTTTAGACGGTATTTGTTCAGATATTTTTTTCGCTGTAACACGAGAAAAATCGTCAACCAATCTGATAAATTTGCTTGGTTCAGTGAGTTCTCCAGGTGGTATCCAATTTTGTAAGTCCAACTTCTCAAAATTTTTGAAATCGGCCTCCTCTGGAAATTTATCTATAGAGGCATACGGACCCAGTGTACCATTAATAACGTCATATATCTCCGTATTCTTAGGATTACTACGCAGATTATCTAAATCACTTTGTTCTAGACCATTGAATTGTTTTATTTCACTATATTTATTTCGTAATTCCTCTAACTTGAGATTTTTGTCAGAATAAGGAATACGATTAAATAACAAGGCAAAGTCCCCAATTCGGGTACCCTTTAATTCCCCACCCCTTTGTCCCTTATTACGTTTATTTCTTGTTCTATTAACCTTCCTCATCTATTTATAGGCTAGACGAAATTCGCCCCTTCTTCTCCTCACCTGCCGAACCATCCAGCCAATGTGCGGCAATTTCATGAGGGTGTTCATCATTAAATCCACTACCAAACATCTCTACCCATCCGGAAGGAGGTTCCCATGTCCACTGTGTAAGCCGTATATCCCAAAACCCCCTCTTACAAGCCTTCAAATCAGGCGATATTTCATTCACAAATACTGTCATTGGAATAAATCTATCCTTCCAAACTACAAACGGAGTACCTAACGTATCCGGATTTATTCGTCGCCTCCCTCTCCACTTTTCAGGAATCCCCATAAATTCCTCAGGAATTGCCTCTCTGAACCCCCACTGTGACCTATAAAATGCCCACCACATCTCCTTGAACTGTTTCTGAGACAAATGTACTATCTCATGGTCCAATGTACTCAGCCTAGGATTCCACAATAAAAAGACTGGCATTGCTATACCCCTCTTACCTCTCGTATGAGGCAACCCCGCGTCAGACCGCCCATCTAGATACACGAGATTCAACGGGCCAACAATAGGTACGCTTGTTTTGACTGTCATGACTGCGGCTTTCGTTTCACTAGAAGCCATATAAGGATATTTTCGGGCATTCCGATTTATAGGTCCTGCCACAGACTCCTCCATATTTCCATGATAACTGTCCTCGGCCTCCCATCCACGTATGACATCCCTGGCCTCCGAATAAGGAATACATGTGATTTTGACCTCCATAAACCTATTTCTTCCCCCTCTTTGATTTCTCCTTCTTTATCTGTTCAACTAACATCCTATCCTCCATGAAACTGTCCATCCTAGACTGCCCCTTAGTTAGACCTGCCGACACCCTCGGAGACCTTCTCACCACACTCTGAGCCACAGGGACCTTCGTCGTATCCTCCTTGATACCCCACATCGCCGTCAAAGTGCCATTCTTCTTCATCAAGGCAGTCTTGAATAAATAGTCCTGCGCATAAAGTTCCCTCTCCGCCGTCTGTATATCCGGGTCCGACGACCATCCCCTCGGAGGAGGCTTTGCATTCGGCAACTTATCAACGAGAATACTAAATAACTGTCCAACCGGATTCTTGATTTGGTGATCAATATAGAATTCCGGGTCAGGCTTCAAGTTATTCGCCCTGATAAATCCAGGTGTCTCCACCCTATCACCCTGTGTCCCCTTGAATCCAGCCGGCTGTTTGAAATACACAAACGACAAACGATCTCCACTCGCCGGTGCATTGCCCGGGTCTCTCTGTGTAATTCGCATTGCCAAAGCCTTGTGTGCCGGTGGTGTCGGAGTCTTATATTCAGATCTCAACGATTTCGTAATTGTCAATTGGTTCAGACTCACCTTGTTATCCATCATATCCGTAACCCACTTCTTCACGAACTCAGCCGCTGCCGGTACATCACGATTCGTCAAGAGAATCTTGATGGCACCACCGTATATAGTCTTCACAATGGGTGCGTAGTCCCGCCGCTTCGTCGCAATACCCATGGACTTCTGTACATAATCATCAGCGTTCTCCTCATACATATTACCCACATACCGCTTCTTACTGAATATGATAAACGGGTAAAACGCCTTATCGAACTCAAAGTCATGTGGCTTCTTCAAGGCTTGTGTGATGAAGTGACCTGCCTCCGTGGTAATATCAATTGTTGCCTGAATGGCCTCACGACCCTCCAAACGTTCCCCGGTCTCAGGGTTCCGGGGGTTTATCTCAACAAACAGAGAATCCGTATCACCATACACTACATGCGCAGAACATCTCGGGTCCTTCGCCTCCGGTCCATAGAATCTCTCAATGGCCGCTTTTGCAAAGAGAATCTGCTTCCGGCCATAGGCCGTAACAGATGCAGCCAAATGTTGGAGGCGTACCTTGAACACTCCGGAACCTAATTGCCCATACAGGGAGTTCGCCGTGAGTTTGTAGGCTAATTGTTCCGCATCCAGAAGCGCCTTCCTAAACGGATCAGACTCCTTCTTGATCTCGGCCCTCTTCGCCGCCCTCGCAGCCAATAAATCATGTACAATATTCGGCAAGGCAGACTTACTACCATCGGCAGGCTGTGCATACCGGCAAACACGAATCCCAGTCTTAATCTTCTTGGGTTGTTTCCTCGTATCCTCCGGGTCGGGCTTCCAAATGTCAAAGGATATATCGATCCACCGGCATCCCATGGCCTCTCCCTTTCGTTGGTAATGGTCAATCTTTGCCTCGTCAAAGGTCCAGGCCGTCTTAATCTCCTTCCCATCCAGCGAGTAGTCCTTCACCCAGAGAAGTGAGTCATAACTGATATTTTCCGACTCAATCGTTGAAGGGTACAGAGAAGCAAAGTCACATACGCCAATCGGTGATCTCGTGTAAAACCCGGGAGTAGGGTCAAGCACGATGGCGCCCTCATACGAATCCTGCGCCTCCTCTACGATCTCATTCCCGTTGATATCCACCCGAGGAGTATCTGGGGCATTGAATGGCGGGGAAGTGAGAGTCAAGATGTTCAGCCCGGCATAATGGCACGCCTTGAAGATAAGTGATTCAATCTTGACACCCTGACCTCTGGTAAAGATCATGGTGACAGGAACCGAGCAAACATTCGCCATTGACATGGCATTATTGAATGTCTCCAACTTATTGTACAATTCCATTGTCAGTTCGCAATCCTGAATACAATAAGACGCAATGACAGCCCTATCTGCCGAGGAACCACGATGAAGTCTAAATATGTCTGCTGGGCTGACATCGTCTTTCACTATGACCCATTTCACCGCCAAGTCGGTATCCAATTCCGTATCCACCTCCGAAGGCTGGACCCGGAGGAATCCCTGACCCACTTCCAAGATTTGTAATTTATCCGTTAGTTCATCCCCGGTTTCATCCATCAAGACAATGGCACGCCCCACTTTCGCATTTCCCGTGGCACTTGTCTGAATCTTCCATGTTCCATCCTCCTCCTTCGTAATCTTCTTCAGTTTGCCGGACATGAAATGTTTGATCACATTGTCCAGGGAGTACGAGGGGAGGGCATATCCACGTTTTACCACATGGAACAAGTCAATCTGTAGGCGACCCTGGAGACTCAGTGTATAAAGGAAGTTATCACCCATCGCCGAGGAAGCAAGACGCTTCTCGTTCAACTTGACTTCCCCGCCATGTTTGAAGAGACGACTGAGTCTCTGAATCTTGTCATATGTAGGTGAGCTAGGATACAGAAGTTTGAGTGCTGTCAGGCGGTCCCACACATAGCGCTCATCAAAACCAAATATGTTGTATCCGACCCACACATCTGGATTTGTATCTACGAGCCAGTTGAACCAACCATCCATCATGGCACTCTCACTTGTGTAACTATAGACGCTAATACCCTCTATGCTGTCACATACAGCCTTCTTATCCTTACAGTCACCGTATACAAAGATAGTCCGTTCAATGGAACCCTCTGAGCCCTTCATGATACAACCAATCTGTATTATCGGATCACCCTTACCACTCTTAGGATTTGCCACTGGAAAGGCTCCAGTGGTACTATAGCACTCTATATCCCAAAAGAGTGTCTTGAATGGGGCAGTTGGTTTCGGAGGTAACAACTCCGGTGACACATCCTCCCAATTACATGTTATAACACGGATTCCAGATTCCTCGTCGCATGAATTGTCACCTTTCACGGAGACCCACCCACAAGGTTTGATGTCGCGGAGGTGGAAGAAACGGAGAATGGGGTCTAATCCTGATTCGTAGACTTGGAGTGGAGGACTATTGGAACTAACTTTGTAAATTGGTTCTTGGTAGTTATTCAAGAATACGTTTTTCAGGGAGCGAAACTCTGCGAGACTTCCCACGGAAAGTTTCAGGAAACTAAACTCCTCGCCTGCAGTGAATCCGAAGAGTTCCTTCCGTTTTAGAAGTTTGACCTGAAGAGATCCAATCGTATCCACTTCCACGTACTCATTCTCCCTCAACTCCTTATTGTAAACACGTATAGACTTTTTAGTCTGTGATCGGATATCAAATGCAAAGGCCTCAGGCTTTATTGTCGGAGGGACCTTCACATAGAAGTAGGGTCGGAAACCTTCCACATCGCAGCGGAGGGATTCACCTTCGGCCGTCATACCAAAGAGGTGAATGACAAGACCACGCTCTGATTTGTTACTATCGCCTGGCTTAGCACCTCCCTCACTGAGCTGATCTTCATCTTCAAATTCAATTTCTACTTCCTGCTCATCTTCCGTCTCTCGCGTGATCTTTTGTATTTGATCGCGCGAGATTGCATCTAAGACGTGGAATACCGCTTTCATACTGTGTAATAAATAAAGGGAAAACCTACCGGGCAATTTTTATGGGTGATTATACATGGGCCTTTCGGGTCTTAGGACTCTGACGAGTTCTAAGAATGCTCTCCAGAGACTTCGTATGCTCGCGAATGGCACGGAGCATTCTGCCACCACCCTGACGTTGTGGAGTTTCCCTAGACAAGACTTCAGCTGAACCTGTTGGTAGAGATGCCTGTGAGGCCAGTAAGTCAGATGCAACATTGGGTACTCTTTTAGCCGTATTATTCCTTTTGGCCTCTGCCTTTTCTGCCTTTTTTATGGTCGTTAGCACGGAAGGTACATCTGGTTCTCCGTCTAATTCTTCATAGGGTGATGCAGGCTTATTTTTCATTATTTGCCGACTCATTTCATTGCGAACAGGTAAATTGACAATCGTGCGCCCCACTGTTTCCTCTTCCTCTTCCTGGTTAACATCATTAGCGACCTCGGCATTAGCCGTATTCTTTAGTGATTCTGTATTGACAACAATATCCGTGTCGGTATCTATGTTATTTTTTACGATTGGGTGAGTATTTGGGCTCTGTAAAAGAGCAGTCAATGTCTCTCTGTCCTCTTCCATAGTATTCTTACGAGGCATGGAATTGGTAGGCTCCCCATTCTCATCCAAAAAGGTAGCAGCCTTCTTATCGGGTCCTACTAACATCAAAGTGGGATAGAACTTCGTAGGCACATTTGCCAAGCTGGTCTTAGGTAACATCTGCGATTCAATCATCGCCATGTTCATTCCCTTATTCTTCAACTTCGTCAAGGGAGACCATACATCCTTCTTGAATCGCTCACATGGCCCACACCCCTCCAGCCTCGCAAATACCAGCGTGAGCGGGCCGTTCACCATTAAGTTTTCAAAAAGCCTTAAAGAGTCCTTGGACCGGACATCTAATACTTTAGAATTTACCGTATTACGGCCTCTTGGGTGTGACCTCCGAGTACGCCTATTTACCTTTCTAGACGCCATCTAATTGTACAATTCATTATTTAATTTGCAGAAGTGCTGCTTCTTATAATTACATAATAAACGGGATAAGATTTATCTAGTGAATGTAGTATGAACGTTAGCATTCCTAAATGGGTATATTTAGTAGCCCTTGTCTTAATAGGCATTATTATTTACCATTTTACAACTGTCAAATCAAGTGTCCCCCTTTCAGCAATGGCTCCTTCTCCTATTATTAAAGACGGGTTTGAAGATAAGGTAGTCCTAGATACAGCCAAGGATGTGTCTACCCACCCCTATACCACGGAACCCATCAATAATATGGATCAATACGAATTAGAGGCAGTATTTGACGGTGAAGGTGATAAGCAATTATCCAAAGCCCAAATCAATAAGATGACGCAGCGTTATCCCCTTGATTGGTCCAATCAACCCCCGAACTCCAGCAAGTTCCAATCAGGCCAAGCAAAATACATTGATTCCTATTCAGCCAAGTCGTCTGCTGAAGAACTTGCTAAACCCTATGAAGCGATCGGCGATGGAAATTTAACACCTCCCGACACCATTCAGATGGAAAAGAATGAAAAGGAAATCCTTCAAACTTATGCTCCTAAGAAAGCAAATGACTTGACAACCTACGATATTGATGACGCCGATGCCCTCATGAGAAAAATCTATAAGCCTAAGGGACTCACTCCCACGGTTGTGCGCAAGGAAGGCAATGTATTTGAAGTTGTAAGCACCAGACAAATCAAAAATAAAATAGAATACGAGGATGACCTTGACTACGTGCCTGCTTCAAGCAATCCTAATCCGGCTGCTGGAGAAGCCATCATTAACGTACCCGCAGTGGCAACAGAGACGGCAGCTGGTCTTGACCCCTTCTATGAACCCACGACAGCCACGAGATCGGATAGAGCCGATTACACGAAATGGACGCCAGGCTTGGAACGTATGTTCGCCCCTACACACAAGATAACAGATTGGATTGGGCAGCCTCAACAGCAACAGTGATAGGTTTATTACATACAACTATATCTACTTGCTTTTGTAAATCATATGATTCTACAATAAATTCGTAGATTTCATCATAGTCTATAATTTCATAAACTTCAGGATTCCCTCTTCGTGAGAGTACGTACATGTAGTTATAATGCGACTTTAAGAATGTAATTTCTTCTAAAGCCACCGAAACACACTCTCCCTTGGATGTACCATACCAGTAAACGCTAAATTCAAAAATAATCGCCTCTATATTATCTAAATAAGGGCGAAGTGTCTTAAGAATAACCATCTCATGTCCTTCAGTATCTATTTTAATGAGTGATACTGGTTTTCTAATATATTTATCAAGTCTTGTACAAGGCACCATATATTCACTATGAGACCTTGAATTAGATTGACCTCCTTCTATACTAAATGGTATAGTACCTCCTTCGCAATCTGATATAGCAAGATTATATAGAGTTATCTGATTCTGTTCAACAAGATACGGTAGCAAGGCCTTATACGATACCGGATTCGGTTCAAACGCGTCAACCTTACAGTTAGGATTTACGCTAGTCGCGAAAAATGACCACCACCCCTCATCAACACCAATATCAATACAATATTTAGGTTCATCGCCCGATAGTAAATGATATGTTACACAAGAATTACATACATCGCCATCATTTCCTGATATAATATGCGCGATCTTAATTCCCTTTCTAGGGTCGTCAGCTGAATCAATATCAATAATCCATGGATATGACATTCTATATTGGATAAATGGTTTAAACTTAAGGTACTTAGATACCTATCTAGATGGATAACTGTATCACTCTAGATAGTACTGATTGTCGCACTGAGCTTTGTAATATATGTTTGCAGACAGGTACTGATAAGAGTCCCTTCACAAAAAATGGTGGCCACCGTCATCCTTACACTACACCATATTCACTTTTCTTTGAACCCCTTAGGAACAAGCCAATTAAATTGGCTGAAATTGGCATTTTTAGAGGTGCATCCATCCTGGCATGGCGCATGTTTTTCAGTCGCGCCCGTATATACGGATTTGATATTGACACAGAGGCAATGACACATATTCGCAAGCTTGATTTACCTGGAGTCTTCATTGACGAGATGGATGCCACGAAGGCGGATTCCATGGAATCCGTATTTCATCGACATATGGCAGACGGAGAACTCTTTGATGTAATTGTGGATGATGCACTCCACGAGGTGTCTCAGCAGGCTGTCACAATAAAAACATGTATGAATAAGCTGAAACAGGGGGGTCTCTTAATCATAGAGGACATTTTCCGAGATCAGGACCATAAGCCCTACATTGACGCCATGGCCGAAGTGAAGTCTCTTATTTCCTTTTCCACATTCATTATCTGTGACCACAAAGATAGGTACTCACCTGGATGGAATAATGACAAGATGCTAGTGATAGTTAGGGCTTAGATCCATACATAAGTTCTTCACGCTTCTCATACTCCATTATAGCAGTATCTAGACAATTACTAATCAACATATCATTCAACGACGGGTATTTCTTAATAAGGGTTTGTAGAACCTCACGTTTCTTCTTAGCCTGTATCATACGGACCTGGTCATACTGTTTCATTACAGAGTCCAAGGCACGATGTTGTGTTGCCACCACATTGACATTCGTATCGGGATTCTTTATTGATTCACGGAGACTTATTATATTCATACGAGCCTTGACTAGATTTGCGGAAAATGCGTCCAATGCGTGGAACTGAATATCTTCCTGCGTCCTGATGTCCATCTATATCTAGATCGACATGTAAACAATCATTTATGTAGTGCTTAATAGACATAGAAATGGAAGTTGTATATATTAGAAAATGTATAAGTTGTTTGAACAAGGTTCGTATTGTAGTTACTTTACCTAATAATCATAGTGAGGGACTATGTCCTCTGTGTAAGGCAATAGTACGTATTTGGCCTTAGTGAAGAAATATAGGGTTAGCCATCTAAACCGTATGTCCTTGTAAATACCATATGCCAATATGGTTTGATTACAGAGAGAAAGCATTGCTAAAGCTCGCGCCTAGCGTTAAAGAACTTACACCTCCCGTTGGGGATATCTGGATAGGTGACTTATCGGGATGCGACCTCAAGGCGGGTGGTGTTATCTTAGAGCGAAAAACGGGTGCCGATTTGGAGGCCAGTATTATGGATGGTCGTTATAAGGAGCAGAGGTCACGCCTCCTAGCCTATGCCCAGCAGCACAAGGTAGCAGTCGGATATGTTATAGAGGGCATCTTGGATAGACTCGGTGCTCGTTTGCCCGAATCCGCCTTGTTGAAACACATCACAAGACTCCAATTCCATCACAGGATTCCAGTAGTACAAACTGCTTGTGCAAAGGAGACAGTCAATATTGCGGAACTGATTGAGGCTCAGTGGGTCAAGGATGAAGGCAAGTTCTCTTGGAATTGTGATTCTAATAGTGCTAATGGCACTGGCACTGCCGTCGCAGCATCCTATATTAAGAGTGCGTGTCGTGATAGCCCTGATACTTTCTTACTGGGTACACTTACACAGTGCCGCGGAATCAGTGAAGCCCTTGCCAGGCTCATTATGGCTACCTATCCCACCCTGGAGTTACTCTTGGCCGCGAGTGTGACGGAGTTGGCGGTAGTGGGTGACCCGGCGAATCCCAAGAGGAAGGTGGGTAAGGCAGTGGGTGAGAGACTTTACGGTTTATTACATGCAGAAAATATACATTTAATTCCAATGTAATTAGACCAATGGACATTTCAAAGCGGTATAAAAAATATTAGTACGACCTTTGATACTTCACCTCACGGTTATCACAGGGGGTGCGTAGAGTGAGGGACTTTACGGGATTTTCATATTTTAATATATGGATACATAATAAATGGCAGCCCCTGCGTCTGTTCAGTTCAATGGTATAGCAAATTATGCTTCGGCGATTAATAAATCTTTAATATCTACCTCTAATTTCAATAATGAGTTCTACAGCTATACGGTTGAGAATACTAGTCCTGGTGTGAGAAGGGGTAAGTTTTCCCTTGTTAGAGGTTCTACTTCTACTACATGTCCGACTGGGCGCGTTGTCCACCTTACTGGTCGCAAACTCTATCCTAATGTGAATCCCATGAACACCTTTGTGGCAGGTTCCCCCCTTCAAACTCCCAAGTTTCTAGTATCTATCTATGATCCCATTTCCTTCCTTAACGGGTTCATTGACCCTACCTCAACGACATTTGCGTCTTACGACCAGAATCTTCCCAACTTTTTTGATTTGGGTACTCAGGGAAGTGGTGTTCTACCTCCTCTGGGTGGTCAAGGGATTATTACTGGGGGTGGGAGTACTGGTACTACTTCCGGAGCTACTGGTCCAACGGGCTCCTTTGGTGGTTCATTAAGACAATCGATTATACCAGACGCAGATGGACTATATGATTTAGGTTCAACTGGTCTAAGGTTTAGATCTTTATATGTAAAGGGCAGTACAATTTATTTAGGAAACGCAGCTATTTCTGCTGATACTAACGGAGATGTAATATTTACAAATCAAGCGGGCCTTATTACATCTGGAACAACAGGGACTACTGGAGCTACTGGAGCTACTGGAGCTGGACTAACTGGAGCTACTGGACGTACTGGAGCTACTGGAGTTACTGGAGCTACTGGAGCTATTGGAGCTATTGGAGCTACTGGAGCTATTGGAGCTACTGGAGCTACTGGAGTTACTGGAGCTATTGGAGCTACTGGAGCTACTGGAGCTATTGGAGCTACTGGAGCTACTGGAGCTGGACTAACTGGAGCTACTGGAGCTGGACTAACTGGAGCTACTGGAGAAACTGGACCAACTGGAGCAACTGGACCAACTGGACGTACTGGGCCTACTGGAGCTACTGGAGAAACTGGACCAACTGGAGCAACTGGACCAACTGGACGTACTGGACCAACTGGACCAACTGGAGCTACTGGAGAAACTGGACCAACTGGAGCAACTGGACCAACTGGACGTACTGGGCCTACTGGAGCTACTGGAGAAACTGGACCAACTGGAGCAACTGGACGTACTGGGCCTACTGGAGCAACTGGAGCAACTGGAGCTGCTGGGGTTACTGGAGCTGCTGGGGTTACTGGGCCTACTGGATCTATTACATTCAGGAGTGGAGGTTATATTGGAGCTTACGACCCTGGTGGGTCTGATATCTTATTACCAACCGATATTGTAATGGGATCCATTGGTTGTAGCAGCAACAACTCCAGTCTTGTACTAAAAAGTAATGTACTCAAGTCAACATCCCTTGTATTTATAACACCTATAACAACAGATCAGAAGTCTTGGGTGAGTGAGGTAGGAAATATGTCAAGTGATAATACTAATAGGTACTTTAGACTTTATTTTGTTAGTGGCAACACACATAACCTTTCTTCTCCATGTAAGATTCAGTTCCTCATCGTTAATCCACCGTGAGTACCGTGAAGTATCAAAGTTAGGGAGCAATACCGCTTAATATGTAATTTAATTACATTGTAATTAAATTAAATAATTAACTACAGTTCTGTGAATGTATAAAAAATATTAGTGCCGCCTTAACTTTGATACTTCACGGTAATTATGTTATCCCATTACAATGTGACTCTTGGCAGAAGTGGCTTACACGGCAAATACCAAGAGCAATGTTGGGAACGCAGTGAGTGAGAAACTATATATCGCTTGATAATATATATAGATATAATATAAATGGCAGCCCCTGTTTCTGTTCAGTTCGCTGGTACCACCGATTATGCAACGGGGCTTAATAAGTCTTTGATATCTAGCTCTATTTTCAATAATGAGTTCTATACCTATACTGTAACTAGAAGCCGCGAGACCGGAGTGAAAATTGGCACGTTTACCCTAGTGTCCGGTGCAACCGCCTCTACATGTCCGATTGGGCGTGTTGTCCATCTTACTGGTCGCAAATTGTATGCTAACATCAACCCTATGAACACCTTTGTGGTAGGTTCCCCCCTTCAAACTCCCAAGTTTCTAGTATCTATCTATGATCCCATTTCTTTCCTCAACGGATTCATTGACCCAACATCAACGACATTTGCGTCTTACGACCAGAATCTTCCCAACTTTTTTGATTTAGGTACTCAGGGAAGTGGTGTTCTACCTCCTCTGGGTGGTAAAGGTGGTGGGACGTCTACATTCAAGCTCGCTGACCCTTTTCCTTCTGCGCTTCTCGGCAGCAGCAATACTCTTAATGTAGGTGATGCGACAATGGGTCAGCTTAAATATAACGATCAAGACGGCTACATTACACTACTTAGTAGTGCTATCAAGTCAAACTCTATTATACTTATAACACTTCTACTTACAAATTCAAGCACTACCACGACTTATAGATCATATTTAAGTAATCAGGCAACAGGGACAGTTAGAATCAATTGGATTGGCAATGGGACCGGGAGCTCGGGCCAGGGGTATTTAAATTATCTGATCCTTAACGCCTAAATCTTTGGTGCCTCTAACACCCATGTATTTAAGCACGGCTTAAATCTTCCATAATTCATCCAACACATTGACCAGACCATCGCGTTTATTCTCAAACCTAACAGACTTTGTCTGCGTCTCAGATATACCTCCCGCCAAATTCTTAGTTCTAGAATACGGCGAGGGACGTTCCATAGTTTCCACAAACCCGGCAGGTGGTGTATAATCTGCCGCCCGTAAAGTCTGACCTGCCCCCGCTGCCCCCGTCGCAGCAGCCCGCATTGTCACCAAAGACGGACCCTTTCTTTTTTCCTGTGTAGCCATCTTGGGAATCATGGACTGTATAATCGGATTCTTCTCCATCAAATACTTGTGTTCGTGATGTCCCCACGATATCCACAGCAAATTCGGATACGTGAATCGCACTTCATAGCCCTGATTCCGCAATTGATGGACAACATAGACCACACAATCCTTCAAGTCAAGGGCAGGTAATCCCAGAACAAACGGAGGCACATTATAATATACGAAGGTGGGCTGATTCGGTTGTACTGCACTATATGCCACCTTCTGTAATGCTTGTTCAAGAATCTGATTATAAGCCTTATGCCGGGCTTTATCTTGTTTGAGTCGCACATCAAATAGTGTCATTGCATGGAGTTGAGGTATTCCTTCTCCAGTTCCAGGGGGTCCAGCCGCCATTTCTAACGCAGCCATATAAACTTAAACTAGCAAATAGACTCAGTAAATGATACCACCTAGACGACTTTTACTCAGTGGTGGGGGCATGAAGGTTGTAGCCATTGTGGGTGCAATAAAGACACTTCTGGCTAAAAATACCCTACACTGTCTAAAAGAAGTCTGTGGAGTAAGCGCCGGCGCGTGGATGGCCTTTATGATGACATGTAAAACTCCCATAGAAGTCATTGAACGTCTCACTCTAGAACTGGATTTCGGCATTATGCGAAATCTAAACGTTGATACACTTATGGGCTTTCCAGAGGTATTCGGACTAGATGACGCGTCTAAATTTACAGATTTACTGGAAAAGATATTCCGCCTAGTTCTCAAAATTGAACCGGCTATCACATTCGCCACTATGAAATCAGATATCGCATTTCGTTGCTGGGCGATAGATTTAGTAACCGCTGAGCCACGTGAATTTTCTGTTCACACCACACCAAATGTGAAAATAATAGACGCACTCCGTGCCAGTTGTGCCCTACCCTTCTATTTTACACCGTTTCCTGATCCGATAACCGGCCACCTATTGTCTGATGGGGGCATACAGGGTGGTCTGCCAATTCAAAATTTATCAGATGATGAAAAAAGAGAGAGCCTGTGTATTGGATTTTCACAGTCATATCCTGCAAATACACTACAGAATCCTCAACATTTAGGGGAATTCATAAATTCCGTTTTACGCTCTGCAATAATTTCAAATAATGAGAAAATCTTAGAAGTATGGAATCACCATATTTTAAGAATTTCTATTGATTATCCTGTTTGGAATTTTGAAGCGAGCCGGGAAGACCGTGAGATACTTATTAAAAAAGGTTCAGATGCCGCATGTAATTGGTTAAAGGTACATCATGGTTGTCATATTTCTAGGAGGCATTCGTGGACGTTATAAACAAAGACGTCCATTATACAGCTTTGGTTGCAATAAACTCCTTCATCGCCGCTACAGTACGATCACCTTTATACTCAATGTTCTTGCCTTCCACGGTAGACAAAACAAAGGTGGGGAATCCCTTCACGTTATTGGCTTCCAACTCAGGTGCGGCCTCGGGATCACCCTGCTCCAGCATGCGGATCTTGGTCTTCTTCCCATTTGACTCAACTTGCCCAGAGGCAACGAATTGACGATATTCAGGAAGAATAGATTCGCAGTGAGGACATCCATCCATGTAATAGAGAGTGAAGGTGTTCATGGTCTCTCCGAGCCCCACGAAATTCTCAATACGCTGCATACCCCCACCAGATATGAGAATTGATACATAAATGAGGATTACTATGACAATTGCGACCAAAAGCAAAATGCGGGCACTTGGTAATTCCATTAGTATTTCTACTCTTATATTGTCATTTTTAAATAACAATCTAAACGTGGGGTCTGATAATTTTATCAGATGTGGGTCGCAGGTATTCGTAAAGGTATTCTATATAAGGTTCAAAAGAGGCCATTGGATCCTAGATGGTCTTCCAGTGACATACAGGCCATGTTAGGACTCTGTGCAACCGGACAGCACATAGGCTGGACAGAAGAGCGGGCATTCCGAGTAGCAGAGGCGATCATACTGCGAAAACGGTGTGTGGGTATTGTTTGGGTAGATGAAAGTCTCCAAACAGATATGAAGATACTCACTGGTCCCTTGGAAACAACATGAGGCCAAGGAGGACTAGAAAGAATATGATTGTGTGAAGGAGAAGTCCCATTGGCGTGGGACACCCACCATTTGACGTCGTAAAAAGTGTGCCAAATACCATTTGTGTAATTTTATAGGTTTCGGGATTTGCCACTAAGAAAAAAACAAGTGCGCTGTAAAAGGAATATTTGGCCTTCAGTCCAATAGGTAATACACCGGAAGCCATTACTAATTTGTATCATGATTTTAATTACCCGTTATATCATCCATTCTATCATTTATAATCCTTGATACAATATCGGCACGAATCATAACAGGAAGCCACTCCTCTTTTAGATTGGGTAGAGCCTTCTTATAGTAGGGCTTGACGCGTTCCATGGCAGGTGTGTCTCCATCGGATTCCAGCATTTCATCCACTTCTTCAGGTCCCAATAAGTCCGTGGCATCACGCGCCTCTTCTATTGACTCTGGATCTTCCTCGGCATTTTCATCAATATAGCGTGTAAATGGCTCCAGGGTATGGGCAATAGGTGGACGACCAGGTTTTGGTACGATTTTCTTATACTCCTCAGGAAGAGCGTCATAGGATTCCTTCAATTCCTCCCATATACGCTGATGCTCTGCCAGGGACTTCAGAGAATCCGGTCTGTACCTCACATCACGTTGCCCGTGGGGATACTTGGCACCACCACGCTGTCTAGAACGGCTAAACTTTATATCATCGACATCTTGCTGAGTGACAGGTCCTTCCTTTGTCACTTGAAACCCATACCGTTTTATTGCGCTTATGATATATTCTATATTATCAAACTCACTTTGCTCAATACCGCGTTCCACCATCTTACAAAAATTTGCACTGGGTGAATTCATACACCTTTTAATATTTTCTTCATTTAATTCCCTACTAATAGATGACTCGGTTGCGCGTGTATAATTAGTGCTATCCATTTTCTGCGCGGCAACAATCTTTATAGTCTTTTCAGGGTAGATGCCTTTTTTAGTTTTAATTGTCAATATATATAGGTGCGGCTCCTTTGATGTAGGGGCTACAGCTGCAGGCGCAGCGACGTATGGCTTTGGTGCCTCCTCTACAAGAGGCGACGTATACGCTGCTACGTAGGGTACTGGTGTTGATTTAGCCCGTTCAAATAATTGCTTCCATTTATTAAAATTTATATTTGCTCCACCAAGATATGCGGTTAGACTTTGAACGGCCGATTGCATATTTCTTTGAAGACTGTTTAAATCATTTGACCTTCCTAATGACTCAATTGCCTTTATTGTAGGCTGAGTTTGCCCTAATTCTTGATCCATCTGCCCTAATTGCCCCGCAATAGGAGACATAAGGCTCTTAAGTGTATTTAGTACGACCTGAATATCTTGTGTGTGCTGTGTTTTTACTTGTACAATTTGCTGATCGCATACTCGCACCTTCCTTCTTAGTTCATCAAGTTCAGATTGTAATTCACTTACACGTCTAGACTTCTCTTGTGCCCCCGAAAGAAGTTCTGCCTGTAAGTCCCGTATCTGAGATTCCAACACAAGCACATTGTTAGCCTTTTCTTCTGCAACGGCAAGTTCACCATTTAATCTACGTACTTCAGCATCTAATCCAGGCACTTTTTTCACAGTTTCTTCTGCTGCGGCAAGCTTAGAACGCAAGGCGTCTACTTCTCTAGATTTTTCCTGTGCGTCTTTTAATTGTTTCTGTAAGTTACTAATCATAGTATGTAATTGTTCAACTTCTTCGTTACCTGATTCAGCGGAAGTTAGGGCATTTTGTATATCTGATAATTGCTGTTCTAACACTTTAATTCTAGATTGTAATACACTCTTCTCTTGATTACATGCAGCTAACTGTGCCTCCAATTTACTACTTTTTTTACGCTCATCACCTAACGCAGCATCTACTGTGGCCTTCGCAGCCTTAGACTCATCTAACGCATTCTTAGTAGCCGCAAGTTGCGCAGATATATCTGCTATCTCACCTTCGCCCGCATGTTGGGCAACAATTAAGTCCGCTTCTAACTGGGCTATTTTTGCAGTCAGCTCCCTAATACCCTTTTCTTTCTCGGCACGCAAGACTTCAAGTTCTTTCCTAGATACTGCTGACTCTTTTGTAGCGGTATTTAAAAGCTCCTCTAATTCCCTTATTCTGGCCGTTAAACTTGTATTATCTTCTAGACTCCTTGCCTTAAGAGAATCTCTTTCAGTCCTATATCTTTTCATTCTTTCTTCTACATCTTTCAGCTTTGCAATCTCACTATTCAAGGTGGCGTTTTCGGCACGAAGTTTATTAGCTTCCGTAGTAATCTTTGTAAGTTGTTCACGAAGACCAGTTAATTCGGTAGATAACTTTTTAATAGCTTCTTCGGATGTTCCTGTACCAGTCAAAGCAGCAGCTAGTTGTGCCTCCTTTTCAGATATAGACTTATTTAAACTGTCAATTTGCTTATGTGATTCTATATTCTCAGCATTTACTTTATTTAGTATAAGTTCTAAATCCGCCTTGGCTTTCCTAGACGCCTCCAATTCAGCCTGTAGACGCGCTAATTCTACATCCGACTCACCCTTTCCTCCTTCAAGGCTGGCCTTCTCACGTGTTATCCTTTCAATCTCAGTACGAAGCTCTTTTATTTGTATCGCAGTTCCATTATGACATTTCTCTAGTTCAGCCTGTAGCCGTCCTAATTCACTCCTTAGTCTAATAGATTCTGTATCAGAAACACCTTTTTCTCCTTCAATAATTTTAAGCCTCTTTTCTATAATAGACTTCTCATCAACAATATGGTTGATACGGTCACGCAAGTCTTTTACTTCTTTTTCCATTTTCTTTTGATATTCAATCCGTTCCTTTCGGCATGTATCCAATTGACCTTCTAATTCTGTAATCCTTGCTTTATCGGCCTCTGATTGACTACCTGTGGCACGAAGTGTCGTTAATTCCGCTTCTAGGGTGGCAATTTTATTACGAAGCACTACAGCCTCCGACACATTTGTACGTAATTCCTGATTAATATGTCGCTTTTCGATATCACACTTCTTCAACTCATCACGTAGTCGTTCTAATTCTGCTGGGTCGGTACGGTTTGCCTCAAGTGCTGCAATTTGCGCCATTAAACTCGTTTTGGAACTTGTAGAATCCACCAACTGCTTCTCCAGTTCGGCATTTTTCACTTTCACTGCAGCCAATTCAGTGTTACATTCTGCGGATTTGGCCTTTTCTGCTTCTAACTCCTTTGTTAAAGCCTCCAGATCACTTCTAGCCTTTGCGATTGCCTGTTCTATTCCAGCTACCTTTATTGGGTCTGTCTTGGGTTCACTCTGAGACTTCTTTAATTCCTCCTCCAGACTATTCTTCACCCCTTCTAAAGTAGCCTTTTGAGCCTCCAGTGCGGCAATCTTTTCATCACATGCCTTAGATTCCCCAGAACATTTTGCGAGTTGGGCTTTGAGGTCCGCGATTTCAGCATCCTTTTTGGCAAGTTCCTCTTTATCTGAATCTTGACCCGCTATTGCCTCAACTGGCTTTGGAGCAGGTTGTGCTTGACCAGCAGTACTTGTACTAAGAGTTTCTGTATGGTGTGTTTGTGTTTTGAGATGGTCTACGATTTTAGCAAGGGCGTTATGAATAGAGCTAACCGCTCCCTTTGTATCCTTCTTATGATACTTATCATGCGCCTCAACGAAATCATGTTCTACAGCCTTCCTTCCTTCAGTATCATCTTTAAAAATCCGATTTAATATATCATTCAAGCCACTCGTAATTTCATTCGGATCAAAATGGGTTAGTTCTTCTGTAGTATGATGCGTGGTATCAGATATATCCGGCATACCTGTACCAGTCCCCATCTTTAGTTTGTAAATATGGGGGAACTTCTCACTGATCAGATTCATCAAGGCCAACACGGATACGGGTACTGGTTCAAATATATCTGAATGAGAACTTGGACCTTTATCATCTGCAACAGCCTTAAGTAATTCATCAGGGTCTTGTGTAAGGCTTGAATAGGTATTCAATAATTCTTGGGCCTTCAGAGGCTGACCAGTCTTAGACTGATTATATAAGAGATAGAACACCTTTGGTAGAACACCGTAATAACGATCGGTGCCATCTCCTGCTTTACCAGCAGTGGCTGCACTGGTGGATGCTCCAGGAATCGTCTCATGAAGCCCAATACAATCTTTCGGTGGATTCATTTGAGCATCCGTAAGCCTCTGTAAATACACTTTGACATATTCAATCTGCGCTGCGGGATTAAAATGCTGTTTAGTGTCAAGTTCAGTCTTATTCTCTGGACTTTCCAAATAGCCTTCATATCGTTTAAAGGCTGTAATAAGCGTCCCAATATCGGTTTTATCACAAGGGACACGATACATTTTGTCGGCTAGTAAGTTGCCACTCGCATCCTGTTTTGAAACAGGAACACCGTTGATTTTTGTTACAGACCAATATTTACACATGACGTTTTTGATAGTTTGCTCATCACCTGATACAAACCGTTTCATAAAATCGCCAAATGTACGGAGCCCTGGATCGCCTTGAGGTAAATTATTTTGTTCATTCGTAAGATGAAATGCTTCTGCCTCAAAACGTACATAGAGGCAAGGAGAAGGAGTGGAAGGCGTTACCTCCTTCGGAGGTGGTGAAGTTGCTGGAGGTGTTTGTGGTGAAGTTGTGGGTGGAGGTGGATATAGTGGAGCTTGCTGTCCTGATGGCGACGGTGGTGCTGCTATCGCTGCTTGTTGATCTTGAGGAGGCTTTACAGGGTTATCGATTACAACGGGGGGGTCAACATGAACTTCAGAATGAGCGGATGTAACAGATTCCAAAAAAGAAAAATTTTCTTTTTCCCGCTCATCTATACTTCTGTCACATGTAGCATTTGAGCCGCTACTTGACATACCCTATCTAAACACATGTCACATAAATATTGTAGAATGACTGACGCTACAAAAGTGTTTAATCCCTGGAATACAAGGAATATTGACATAACGACGCAAGATGTTGAAAGCATTATGCGTCGCTATGGTTCTCCAGATTTCAAGGTGCGAGAGTTACGATGGTTTGCGCAAGCCTGTGTACATAAATCCTACGTTGATAGACCCGATGTATGGGCTGACCAACCGGCTATGGTTATGACGGAAAAACCTGAGGGTTGTCTAGCACTAAAACAAAAAGATAACGAAGAGTTGGAATTCGCCGGAGATTCAGTCCTTTCAGCAATAGTAGGAAAATATTTAAAAATGCGTTATCCAGGCCAGGGTGAAGGGTTTCTCACGAGTCTCCGAACCCAAATTGTCAATAACAATATGTTGGGGGAACTCGCCAAGAAAATGGGGTTCTCGCCCTTCCTTGTACTAAGTCGCCATGTAGAAGAAGTCTGTGATGGCCGAAATAACCTACGAATTCTCGGATCCATGTTGGAAGCCTGGATTGACGCCATTATGGAACATGAAGGGAATGAGGGTCCCGCCTACGATGTGGCTCGCAGGTTCTTTATTTCAATTATGGAAAAACACATCAATTTCTCCAAACTCATCGCGGAGGACACGAATTTCAAAGACCAACTCCTCCGCTATTTCCAAGCCACTTTCCACCAGCCTCCTAAATACAAAGAAGTCAAGGTGGAGGGTCCTCCACATGACCGTATTTTCACGATGGGTGTTCTTGACCCTAATGGAAAAGTCGTGGCAACCAGTACGGCAAGAAATAAGAAGGTAGCAGAACAAGAAGCCAGTCGCCTTGCGCTAGAGATATACAATAAGAAAACATAGGGTGGGATGTAGAAGGGCGCAGCCAATGGATGCTATTCCTAAAGTGACCGCACCAATATTCGCCCCGTTCAAAAAATTGCGTGTAGTATTAGCCTTAGAGGCAACACCAGCACCCATTGACGAAAAAACCGATATCACTACATTTGCCCCGATAGCTTTTAAGACAGGGCAACAAGGCGATGGAGGTGTTCTGGAGACCGAGGGAGGCGCAGCGGTAGCTTTACAAGAGCCAGGTGTTGAACCACTTATGTTTGGGAAACGCAAGCGAGTCAAGAAGTCAGTTATAGCCGATGCAGCAGCCGAGCCAACGACTACGCAATTACCTGGCGCCCTACCCGACTTTCTCTTACGGACAAAGGCTATCGCTGAGAAGAAGAAAACAAAGAGAGCCGAGGGTGCTCCTAATCTATATGCGCGTGTGGACGCTTTTCCCAGGGAATTACAAGCCGAAGAAATCAAAAAGTTATCTGAAGACCTCCAGGTAAAAGCAAAAGTCTTGCTGGATGTGGAAACTCAGAACCCTTATAGTGTTGAGCCTCCTGCTGAAACATTTGTACCCATGTCACGTCGTGGATTCGGTTCATTCATTATAAATGAATACGGCTCTATTTTTCCAAAAAGTGCCGGTGCGAAACCTGATGTGGCAACCTGCGCCGCAAAGGGCGAGGAAGGTTCCAAGGAAGTCAAAATATACCACTACCAGGAGTTCATTCGCGAGTACTTGAGATACGAAACTCCTTATCGGGGTCTTCTGGTGTATCACGGGCTTGGGAGTGGTAAAACCTGCTCGGCGATTGCTGCAGCCGAGGCCCTCTTTGGAACAAGAGGTGCTAAAATCATAGTCATGACACCTTCCAGCCTTCGCAGTAACTTCATCAGCGAAATCAACTTTTGCGGATTCAAGCACTTCCGTCTCCAAAATCACTGGATGCCTCTATCACTCCTCCCGGGGGCAACACCAGAACCCCAGATGGTGCGCATGTTTGCGCAAAATGTCTACGGAATGCCTGACTCCTTCTTTGGAAGACGTAGTAAGGGTCGTTCACAATTGACGCGTATCTGGATTCCCGATTTTGATGCTCCTGCCAATTTTGATTCCCTGAGTCCCGAGGAAAAGGATGAGATTCAAACACAGCTGAAGGTGACTGTTGAAAACCGTATTAAATTCATCAACTACAATGGTATCTTAGCACGCGAACTCAAGGAGATGATATGTACAACACCAGACGTATTTGATAACTCTGTCATAGTCATTGATGAAATTCATAACGTCATACGTCTGATTCAGGGTACATTGGAGAGACCTTTTACAAAAGGAAATCCCGTAGAAACGTTAACTGTCGATAGAACCCCCTTACCAAACTGCGGAAAAGATGAAGCATATCAGCGCGGATACTTATTTTACAGGTTACTCATGGGTGCAAAGAATTGTAAGATTATCGGTCTCTCAGGCACACCTCTTATCAATTTCCCAGAGGAACTTGGTATTCTCATGAATATCTTACACGGGGCATTACATACAATAGAATTCATAGTAGCCGCAGAAGGCATGCGTGATATAAAGGAAGAAGTCAAACGCATTGTGGGTGCCGATGAGAATCTGGATACTGTGTTTTTCATGGATTCGGAGGGCTCCATTAATGTCACGGTCACTCGTCTACCCGAGCAATTCTTCAAAATCTTTGAAGCAGCAAGTGGGGGTGCTGGTAGCGGTAGCGAGAGTTCCGACAATATACTTGGCATCAAACGGCGCGACCCTCTACAACCCGTACCTACTCTCCAGCAAGTCTGGGATACTCTTTCGGCATCTTTGAAGACCAGTAAAATTGTTGTGAAAGGTGTCCCGTCATTGAAAGCACAAGAACTTCTTCCATCCTGGGACACAATGTTTCGCGCAGCTTTCCTACAGGAGGATGGTATCACATTGAAAAATGTACCTGTTCTCCAAAAGCGTATTCGTGGCCTGATTTCTTATTATCGCGGAATCCAGGGGAATGTCATGCCTAAGGTGATCAAAGATGAGATTGTTGGTATTCCCCTGAAGGGATACTCACTCAAAATCTACAATAAATTGAGGAACCAGGAAATCCAAGTGGAGATGAGCAAGCCTAAGGGACAGGCGGTGGCAGTTGACGACGTGTGGGGTGAAATAAAGGAGCTTGCCTCTATGAAGACTCCTAGTAACTATCGCATGAGCAGTCGTCAGGCGTGTAACTTCGTTTTCCCTGAAGGTATCACAAGACCACGACCCAAAAACCTTGAAGAGCAAGATGTTGAGACAGGAAAGGACCGTGATGTGATTGTTGACGGTGATATGGAAGGGAAGGTCGCAGGGCGTGACGATGAGGCTGCATCCATATCGGATGAGGAAACAGGAGAAGGAGGAGCAACAATACTTGGGAAAAAGGAAGCCGCTGAATTGTATAGGAGGTCTGTAAGGGCAGCAAAAGAGAAGTTACGAGAAATGGGGGCCACACACTTGATGATAGATGGTCCTCCCGAACACAATCTTGAAAAGTATAGCCCCAAGTTCCTCGCCATGCTAAACAATATCAATACCTTAGCTGGGTCTAGTCTCGTGTACTCTACATTTTTGGAAATGGAAGGTATCGGCATCTTCGGAATTTGTATGGAGGCAAATGGATATGTACCTATTGAAATCGTAACAGGGGCAGATGGAAAACTGAAGTTCAGTGATAGGAGCGCCGAGTCACTCAAAAAGGGTCCCAAGGTCAAGGAGAATCGATATATTGAATTTACGGGTGCTGGATCTAAAGAACAACGTGGAGCAGCTGTCAATGTATTTAACGCACGTCTAGACAAGTTATCGCCTGCCATGGAGAAGGTACTGAAAGAAGGTGGTTGGGAGAATAACTGGGATGGAGGACTGTGCCGTGTTTTCTGTATTACATCGGCGGGTGCCGAGGGTCTATCCTTGAAGGCTGTTCGCGGTGTTCATATCATGGAACCCTATTGGAATACCGTGAGGACTCAGCAAGTGAAGGGGCGTGCAGTGCGCATCTGCTCGCATATGGACCTCCCTCCCGATCAGCAGAATGTATCTATATACACATATTGTACCACTGTACCCGAGGAAGCCATCATAGCCCAGGCGATTGATAAGACGTTGGAGCGGACCGATATATTTTCTGCGAGACAGGCTGCTCTCCTGGGAGTCCCAGTGCCAGAAAGGCCCAAGAAAGGCGAGGCCGTTCCTGAAGGGCTTTTTTTCAAGGTGGATGAAAAGCCAGAAGAGCCAGTGCCTGAAGGGGCACAGGCGACCTTGGTGGGCCCTGTGAAATTTGCAGCCAAATTGGCGAATGAATATCGTGGGTTTTCTAATTTGGCGCCATCACCTATTGTGATTGATGGTAAACGATATCCTACTGTGGAGCATTACTTTCACGCTATGAAGTTCCCAGGAGATATTGAATGGCAGGAGGCAATTCGTGTAGCTTCAGACCCTGTCAAAGCGAGGCAGTTGGCTGCGGATGCGAGTCATGCCCAGGCATTGCGCGCTGACTGGGAGACAGTACAAGAATCTGTACTATTGGACGCACTCCGAGCCAAATTTCAGCAGAATCGTGGGCTTCTTGAACTGTTGAAATCTACAGGCTCTAGACCACTTGTAGAAGACACTGTAGACGCCTATTGGGGTGTTGGAAGAACTGGAAAGGGTAAGAATAGGATGGGTAAATTACTAGAGCAGGTGCGCGAGGAACTGAAAGAGTATGTTATACCTGAGGCAGTTCAAGATCAGGCACCTTTGACTCAAGCAGATTTTACTGTAGGACAAGACTTTTCTGAGGATGAAGAGGAAGCACCTGTGGTGCCTGTGGTGCCTGAAGCACCTGAAGCACCTGAAGCACCTGTGGTGCCTGAAGCATCCGCCAGACCCGATGAATTAATGCCTATAGAAGTTCAAAAGGGTGGAGCAGGTGAAGAGGATGGTGTGATAGGAGACGATAGTGACCACGATATTATTTTAACAAGTGACCAAAAGGTGCTTCTTATCAGTCTAAGAAAAGAGAAGGTCATGACCGCCCTTCAGACACTCATGAAATCTGTATCCGTGGATTGTAAATTAAATTACGATGATAATAATGACGGTACATATAAGTGTCTTAATTTAGGTGAATCCATAGGAAGTTTCGCATATCATCCTAATCTTCAAAAGGATATTGCTGAGACAGAAGCTGCATTTAGAGCCAGAGCTGTGGCTACAGAAGCTACTATGTTAGAACTGCCTGTTGCAGCTGCTGCGCCTGTAGCGCCTCCCGTTCCTAGCAGACCTGTGCTTAAAAAACTTGAATATCGCAAGAAGGGGTATAGATATACTGTAAAGATGAATCCTGCCACGAAACTCCCCTTTGGGTATACATTATTTGATGTGGAAGACCTCCATGGAGATAAAGTTGTCGGCTATGTTACAGCAACGCCTAAGGGGCTACCATCAGGAGATGTATTAACAGAACCCCCTACATGGGCTGTATAATCGTGATAAAAAATTGAATGCCATGTTACGTAGTACGATAGGTACTATATAAGATGACAGACTCTTCAATAAGTGCAGCAGGTCTTCACAAGGATATGGAGTCAATGGGCTTCAGTGATGTGGATTGCATACGAGAGACGGGTATTGAGAACCCTTTAGATGCAAATTCCCCAGAGATTCACCATCATTACAATCCTAGCCTACCACAACCTACCATCACATTCGGTGATTCTGGACCTGGTATGAATGAGCTGGAACTCAAGGACTCAAGGAAACTATTCCATCATAAGGAGGCCAGAGATGACAAGAATGGTTGCTTTGGTATTGGAGGGAGTCTCGGTAGCGCCCAACTGACTCGCCTTCAAGGAAAATCAACGCGTCTTTCTAAGAAAGAGGGTGGACCCTTGCTACAACTTACACTTGACTACGCTAAGATTGTAAAAGAGGACAAGTATGAAGTCGTTGTACATGAGGCCACTGCCTCCTGGGCCACCTATTGGGAGAAGCATGCCGTGAATAAGGAGCACGGAACTCTAGAAATCTTGGAGTGTCCAAAGCACGTAGTGGAGGCCCTGGTTGCAGCAATTCCTGGCGCAAAGTTCGGGCGCATGTATGCCGACTATCTGGCCGAAGGAACCAAGATGTTATTCTATGTGGATGGCAAGAAACTCATTGACCTCAAGCCCGAGGACGTGAGCGACGAGAATAATGCCAGTAAGTGTGTGAAATATGATGTGACTGTATGGGGCAAGTATCTTGAGTCTAGCACGAAGGTAAAGGATATCAAGGATGTCTTAGTCCAGTATGTCAATGGATATGGTAAACTTGTCTATCAAGACCCTGTGACCGATAATCAAGTAGAGGAGGATCCAGCAGCAAAGGGTTACACGAAGTTGGCACCAATCAAGTGTACGAGTTCAGTCCGTTTCAAGAAGGGTGCGACAGACAACTGGAAGGTGGAGGATGGCGGTCAGTATCCCAAGCGTGTGAGGAAGGTCATTGACCGCTTTGAGATTCCTTACCCCAGTGGTGGAGACTTTGAGCAGAGGGAGATTATCGCCATAGCGCGTCACCTTTGGAACTACCCCACTATTCTGGACTGCTTTATGGGTACTGAGATTAACAAGTCTCGTATCAATAAGGCAAAGATTCACCCTGGCATCTTGAAGGTTCTGGAGGATCTCGCCGATAAGTTCTCCAAGAAATACTGGAACGATATAAAGCCCAAGGAGCCCAAAAAGGCCAAAAATCCCAAGGCTAAGAGTCCCCAAACTAGTGGGGGGTCTGCTGGCACTTCTGGCACTGCTACTGGCACTGCTACTGGCACTGCGGCTGGCACTGCTGCTGCCACTACTCCTGGTACTACTCCTGGTACTACTCCTGGTACTACTCCTGGCACTGCTGCGGCTGGAACGAGTAAGCAACTAAATAACAAGCCAGCGCCCTCTAAACCAACCGTAGTACCTGTTCCCGCTCATGAAAAACGGATACCCCAATCTCAACACGACCTAGTCTTGGCGATGAAGGATCTCAAACACAAATTAAATGCTATGAACCTGGATGCAATTCTGGAGAAGGCAGTGGTCACTACAGAGGGTGGTATCGCGAAGATGATTGGCACCATTCACGATGCAATGAAGTCATTGGAGCAAATTTGTAAGAAATAAATATTAAGCGGTACTCTAAGCAGGTAAACTAGTTACCATCCTATTTTTACTTGTACCCTGTTCAACCAAATGTGGCTCTACCCAGAGTGGAACTCCTCCATGAATAGCCAATTGATAATTCAACTCCCAGTCCAAACACTCTCTAAATGGAAACGCCGTCATCCGCATTTTCTTCAAAATCTCAACACGAAATAGCATACTATCGGTACACCGAAAAGGGAATGGGTGCGGCGGTTTATACACTCCTGTTGGCGCAAATACAGAATTTGTATTCAGATCTAACCTCTCGGCATGTGTTCCTGTACCTATACCATCACTCAGACTCACAAAATCCCACGACTTCCCCCCATCCAGAAGTAGATTCATAAGATCTCCCATCCGTCTCATAAAATCATCTCTAAGATATACATCCGATTCAAAAAAAATAACATGATTAAAACCAGATTGAATAGCGTGGTCCACCGCAATCCAGAAATTCAATACAAGAGATACCTCACCCAAAAGAAGTGCGCGACCTTTCCAACTAAAATACGGGCACCCTGGCCTCTTCAAAAATGGATCATATATATTATCTAATACCCGTTCATCCAATGTATCCCCCCAAGTCTTACCTGCGCATATACATTTTTCCTTCGGAACACCTCTCTCTTCTAAATGTGTCTGTAAACGCTGCCATCTGGATTGCTCCTTATCTGGATGGCAGAGTAAATATACTGCGTCTATATGACGCCATACGTCCATTTTATCTTTTAAAATTATAAAACCGCGAGTTTAGGTGTATATATTAGGGGGCATGATAGCCCAATCTCCCTTCGCGGCATGTTTCATATTTTCACCATCTAGCATGTAATCATACATTTGAATATGAAATAAATCAAAATCTACAGACCAGTTACGCTGGATAAATCCACCATCTGATCTAATAAGCATATATCCTGCAGTAGTGGAATTAGGATCATCTAAATTGTTTTTATTGGGCCATACCAGTGGTTGAGAATATTGCATTGAATTAGGATTCTTCTGTAAGTCAGAAACCCTGGCAGCACCCACTTTCAGTGCATTTAATGTTTTCACATCACCTTCATTAGTACGTATGGCGTTTAATGTAATTAAATATGTCTGATTAACCTCTATGACGGGACCAGATGTAGTCATAGGAGGCGCTATACTGCCATAGGCATTCATTGAATTAGTAGTTCCAGTATTCCAGAGACTACCAACATCCACACGTGCAGTAGTTGTAGTCAATCCTGTAATATAAATGCTAGGTGCATCCATAGTAGGATAAGATGACCATATCATTATAGGAGATGCCTTGACACCCACTCCAGGCAGAGTTCTAAAGCGTATCATAAATGTCATTGTCATGAATGAGTACATTTTCATCAAAAACAGCGAAACAATTCCAGCAGAATTTCTAAATTGCAAAAAGCTCTTTTTTAGAGGGAACAAGCTGGTATCCTTACTGCTACCCACATAATTAGGAGTAGGCCCCATTCCTCCATAAATCTGCCATTTCATTTTATGAGAACCTAGCCGCTTATCGCATAAGGGGTAATCGCAATTATATTTCTGGAAATTCTGGCGAACTTCAAATGAAATCATGGGTGCATACGGGTCTTGTATCAGGTATAGCATATTAGGGGGGTACAACGACCAGTCATTTGCACATGGATTCTGCGCATTCAAGCCTGCGCACGTGGAACTCCAACTACCACCACCAGCCTTTATACATTCACCATTAGAATACCAATTTCCATTCAGACCATTTTTACATTCATCCTGGGTATATACGCGAATACGTCCGTTATCACTACTAGGCTTTCCGTAGCACTTACACTCAGAAGGTATATTTGAATCTTGCATGTACTCTAATCTAAAGTTTGTTCCATTGCCCAAGTAATATCCGGTAATTATATTGACTTCATTGCTATTGAACATCCAACTATCGGTGGTCTTCAGTTGGGAATTAGGGTCCCCAAAGGTTGCCTGATAGGAAGCAAACTCCTTGTCCTTCTCATCCTTAGCAAACCCTGTATATATATTGGACATTGGTTGGTTTTTGCTAAAAATGAAACCACTGTCACCCGTATATCGCATTTTCACTTTGATATCATTAGGAACAACAATCTGACCGAAATAGACAAATGAACCGGATTTGTTTGCCCCAGGTAAAGCGGAAGAGCCTGTAAGTAGTGGAATCTGAGAACGGATACGACGACCTAAGAATGTAGTTGAGAAAGTAGTAGTAGCGTTTTTTATGTCATTATCAGGTGTAAACCAGAAAATCTCAACGTTATTAATATTACCCAAGAATGGAATACTTTTATCTTCCAGAGGAATACCGTAGAATTTATCAATGGCCTCCTGCTGAATACTGCGATCCGTAGAAGTAGTCAGAGACTTCATCTGTTCAACCTCATTGAGAACATCCTGCCACACATTTTTTCCTCCCCAGAACTGTTTAGTATTAGCAGCAGGATACATACTACCCGTCTCCTGTCCTCCTGCGCGCTTGAAGGCCTTCTGAAGACAATCAAGTGAAAAAGGGCCCTGTGTAGTTGGCAGTATCTCAGTACAGAAGTCAAACTCTTCAAGAGATCCCTTATTGAAGCATAAATCTGAGGCAGCCGCCTTTAAGCCAAGGTTCGCAGAAGAGGATGCACTATCATAGAGATTCTTGAATTCGTTAAGGGCGTCTGAGACAGTCATCTTACCAGTATTAAGCGCAGTCTCGCTGAGTCCTACTGCTGCACGCTGTTGATACAAAGTATATGAAGCAGCATCCTTCAATGTATCCAGATAATTCGTGTCACTAGCCTCCTTGAGAGCCGTAACAAGCGCACCATCATCCGCACATCCCACTTGTTTAGCCTTTAAAATAAGACAGTCGCGAGGAAGCCTTCCACCATATAAAGGGTCACATGGTTTCCTTGCTTCTTGATAAGCCTTAGCGGCCGGGGACCCTGGAGGAGGAGGAGGAGGAGGCTTAGGACAAGATTCGGAAGAAGAAATAACATTTGAAGAAGCACATGCGTAATTCCCATCGTAGGGATATGCGGCAATACCACCATTAATAGGAATGATCTTCTTAGAGCTCTTACAGAAGCCACAACGCCCCTTATATAAATCATTGGACAAATCTTCACAATCCTTTGCTCCACTACATATATAAATGTGTAACTTCTTCTTTGCATCCTGAAGATTCCACATCCATGTACCAGTGGCTTTCGTATCGAATGGTCCATCAATAGTACCGTATGCAGCACGACCCGCAAGAGGGTTTGCGTTATTATAGACCCATCCGCATCTCAAGCGACTCTTAGGATCAACATTTGCAGCAAGATTGCTCAAATGCTCAAACTGATCCTTTGCTCCACCAAGAGACTCACATGCCGACTGCCTAGCACTCATTAAATCCTTGCTGAGTGCATTATTAGGGAGAAGGAATTTATCATTCAAGGGTGATTCACGGCGATTTACTTGGGCATTTGTAGCGATTTCACGCCCCATATAAGTGACCGTCTGTGATGTCAGTGGTATATTCTTATCTGGGCCACTAAAGACAGCATTTGGCCGCTTATCCCCGTAATAATAACGAATTTCCTCATGCTTCAATTTATCGGCATCTGTAATAGATCCAAACCCCTCCGTAATCCCTTTCATTAATTTTGAGAACATTCTACTACTAACCTACAATAGTAAATTTAATAACATGTAGCGCTTAATAGTTAATTTAATTACAATACAATGCAATTTAATTAAATAATGAACTTTAGTTTATGGTATAAGCCGGGTTGCTAAAAATTCCACCCAGGCCCATTTCGTGTAACAGCGGGCGCTGTATAACTAGGGGGGGCGGGAGGCGAAGAGTTATTATTAGATGTCACACACCCAGTATCCGTTGTAATTGCAAAATATAACTCGTAGATATTAGACGCCCCACTATCGGTGTCACCCATAAGTGGAACTCCTACTGGCTTTTGTGATCCTCCTGTTAACATATCCACAACATATTGCTTGCGTTCAGGTTCTGATGAATTATTCGTCCAATTATTTCCAGCATACATTCCAATGATAGTTGCGACTGAACCGCACCAAAGTTTCCCCATACTACCACATTTATTTAGAACAATTGAAGATTGATCACTTGATTTCAATTTGATATAGTAATTTATATAAGGTGGAGCCTGCTGAGTAATTCTTTCGGGGATATTCAATTTATTTGCAGTTGTGTTAACAATATCGAAAACATTCACACCCTTCATATCTGTTGTACTCAGATGTACATGTGCCCAAGTTTCATTACGAAACCCATCGGCGATTTTAGTCCAATCAGATTTATTAGTAATAAAAATCCAGCCACTTTTAAAATTATCTGATCTATTAACATAATCACAAGGCTGTTCATTTAAAAATCCAAGTTTGAATTCACCCAATTTTGTATAAGTTATTCCTCCAACACACATACCAACAGGTCGCGGTGGTGCTGGTGGCGGTGGTGCAAATGTAACTGTATTATCACTTGTATAAGTAGAAGTGTAAGATGGTCTGCTACCAGGAATTACACCATAGCACTGCGTTATCTTTTGTGACTTCACACTCTCAGGTATCACTGAACTATTCGCATCACTATGTATTTGCATCATAGCCTTCTTAAGAGCATTCACACCACCCTGCCTCTTCCAGAAATTAATCACCGCCAAGTTCTGTTTCCCATCCACTCCAACAGGAGATAAAGTACCACTCCTATTACAAAATCTAGGTGTTCTGCCTTCTCCAAACAGACTACGTGCAATACTTGACGCATAGGATGTACCCAATTGCTTATTGTCGCCTTGATTATCCCACAAATATATAATACATTCAGTACTCAGGGGGCCACTATCCTTATTTTCAGTATCACATGGAGATGTAATAGACTTTCCTGTACAAAATACACTGGCAGCCGACCATTCTTTGATATTCAGTTTCTTACCATCAACACCTATACCTGTAGAAGTCATCACGGCGTATGAATACATCTTATCCGCAATTTGAGAAAGTGACAAGGGTGTGCGATCATCATCAAACATTATATCCGATGCCTGTTTGGCTGATCTAGGATATCCCTTTCCAGCCTCTTCACAACCACTCGTTAAAAATGTATTCTGTAGGCATTCCAAAGTGAATTTACCGGGGCCACTACCCTTCTTATAGCAGGCATCCGCCTGTAGGAATTCTGCACTTGACTGTTTTGTGACAAATGGTGAACTAGGGCATGTGGCGGCTTCGTCCGTAGTAGTATCCAAAAAGGTAAATGGTGATACTGCGATGATTTTCATCATGTTTTTCCCATAGGCAGGAACCATCTTACTTACCTCAACTTCGTCTGCGTCACCATGTTTCACTTTAACAATCCCACCCACACGTGGTTTCCTACCAGATACAGTATCCGTCAAAATAAGACGCATCAAATCAAATGTAAATGTTCCAGTATTTCCTGTAGTACCCGTCAAAACACCAGCGATATATGCCGGAGGAGGCTCAAGATAGTCTTCCTCTTTCATGTATTTCTCCCACAGCTTGTCACCCACACGATCAGGCGCATAACCAGGTTGATTAGCCCCTTCCACCATGTTGTAGACAAATCCATTAAAGAAAATGGCATCATCTACCTGATATGTCACAGTCTCGTCATAAGCGACTGCTACAGGTAAACGTCTCAGTTCAAAAGTGATATTTGTCATTTCTTGACCCATCAACTCAATTCGTAAAGAGTTCGTCAATCTAGATAAATTCGTCTTACGCTTATTATTTTGCCCCATTTCGTAATATGTCAATATACCTGAGCCAATAATATAGAGTGTTCCTGATCCAACAAATAGACCAGGTTGCCCAGTAGGGTCCACGATATGATAGGATGTATCATCATAACACATAGAACAACCCTTAGGAGAGTTAAATGTAGTATTCTTTTCGCATTCAATCTCTTTCTTCATACGAAGGCATTCCTCTTTATTTGAAACTAGCCTCTTTGCCGGGCAGAACCCAACTGTCGGAACGTAGTCAGGTATACCATTCCCGCGTTTATTATCGCGATAGTATTTCTTATCTTGCGGTATCAAGGTTAGCCCACCTGTTGAGTTTTTGTCTTCACTGTTCTTTCCAATATCCAAGCATAAGGAGCAATTTTCAGAAAAAAATGCGTCATCAAATGCTGAACAATCCGTTGTAGTTACCTTTTCACACTTTTTTATATTGGCATATAAACCTGATTGAACCCCTTCGAGAGGATAGGGGTTATCAACATATTGAGTTGAAATATTAGATTTATCAATATTTGTATAAACATTTCCAACGATTCCTAAAGTATTTGTACCCATTACATGCTCACGTGCCTTTGCACCAAGGGCGGATCCTATGTTATTATATTTTTCCCCATACTTCTTATTTAGACCATCGTGTGTGGTGACCTTAGCTTCAAACCCTTCTTTTGTGTACTTTGCGAATACAATTAATAATATACATAATATAACTACAGCAGCAAGTAAGTAGATTTCTTGCATTCTAATTATGAGCATCAAAATTAGAATGAATGAATATATATCGCGTTTATAAGTTCCAGCCAACTCCATATCTGGCAGGAGGAGGTGTAGGCCGAACAGGAGTTTCTGGGTCTGGAATACATGTATCAGTAGTGACAGCAAAGTATAATTCATACACGTCATCGGGGCCCATTAAAGGAACACCAACCATATCACTTATCATATCCACCACATAGGATCCTTGGGTCTCCTTGTATTGGGTAGACCAATTATTTCCCATATACATCCCAACTATTGCTCCTTGACGACACTGTATGTCAATTATATATCCGCATTTATTCAGAATTACAGATGAGTTTTTCGTTTTATGTTTTATCAGATAATTTATGTAAGGTGGTGGCTGTTGACTAATCCTTTCAGGAATATTTAGACTATTTGATATGGGTTTTACTGCATTTATTACGTTATTACCATTCATATCTTTCGCAGTAAGTTGTATATGTGCCCAAGTCTCATTACGTTGCCCATCGGTTATCTTTCTCCAGTCATTCCTATTACTAATAAAGATCCATCCGTCACTTGAGAACTCGGGCTTATTTATATTCCAGCAAGGCTGTGTGTCTATAAATCCAAGTTTGAACTCACCCAATTTTGTGTATTTAATACCACTCGGGGGGCATATGACAACCGGTTTGGGAAGTACTTCTATAGTTGTGTCACTCGCATATTTTGACACGAGAGTTGCCCTAGGATTCGGTACTACTCCATAACATTGCACGATTGTATTATATTTCTTGTCTTCTGGGATCAAACTGCTATTCGCATCTAAGTGTAACTGGGACATCGCATTTTTCACTGCATCTACACCCCCCATTTTTTTCCAGTATTTCATAGCCGACTCGTTATCCTTATTATCGAGATTCCTAGGAGATAATATACCTGAACGTGTACAGAAACGATTTTTCTTACCATTGTCAAACATACTTCGCGCGAATGACATGAGTCCATAGGTTGCACCTGTCTTCTTATTCTCGCCTTGATTGTCCCATAAATAGGCGAGGCAATCGGATGTAAGAGGACCGGTATCTCTAGCCGCAATGTCACATGGAGATGTAATTGCTTGACCGGTACAAAATACACTGTTCTCGGACCAATCCCTAAATGAAAGAGATTTTCCAGTAGGATCCAAACCAGTAGCAGCAATCACAGCCTTTTCATATATGAAATCAGAAATATCAGCAAGGGATCGCGCATTACCCTTTTTATCAAACAAAAGCTCGCCAGATTTAGTTGGTGTAGTAGGATAACCACTTCCTTTATCACTACATGAGTTATTGAGGAATAAGTTTTCTAAACACTCCACACTATATTTACCTGGCTCCGAATCTCGCGTGTAACATGGATCTGATCCAAGTTGCTTTGCACTTTCTGGGCTTGTAACAAAAGGAGATCCCGTACAATTCGTTGCCTCTTGACTATATTGATCAATAAATGTAAAAGGTGATCTTACAATTAAATTCATCTTCTTACTATTAAATCCTGGTGTCATCATACTTATATCTTCGTCGTTGAGTTTTACCATTTTCTGTACACGTGGCCTCCTTCCAGTAATATTATCCTTTATTACAATACGAAACAAATCCATCGTAAATTTTCCTCCAGCCGTATCTCCTGTAATATACCCCCCAACAAATGGTGGGGGTTCTGGGATATAGGTTTCAAAGCTACTTACTTTAGAAAATGAGGCCTTACGAGCACCATCAGGAGCATATCCTGCCGCACCAATATATTCAATCATTTCATAGACATTATTATTATGAATGACCAAATCACCCACCTTATATGTATAAAAATTATCAAATGGTTTTGCCTCAGGTTCTGGTTGAAGATTCATCTGAATAGTATTATACTCTGGACCAGCCAATGGAATTATTCTTGGTGTATTTGTCAACTTGATAAGAGTGCTATTTCCATACCCACTCTCAGTAAATGTAAGTCTCCCTGAACCAATTAAATATATCGTGCCAGTACCCTGTATGAGGTCTGGCTGCCCTCTCGGATCCACAACGGAATATGATCCATCTGCGTAACATAAAGAGCATCCATCAGGCGAATTAAACGTGTTATTCTTTGCGCAATTCATTTGATTTGTTACACGGATACATTCATCTTTCGTTGTAACAAACCTCTTAGCCGGACATGAACCAATTGTTGGCTCGTAATCTGGAATCGCCAATCCCCGTGTGCTATCCCTTGCGTAGTTCTTATCTTTTTCTGATATAACTAGGCCGCCCACAGCCTTTTTATTTGCACTATTTGTCCCGATTTCAAGACATAGACCACATTGCTTAGAAAACTCCGGATTATCAAATATACTACACTCGGTACTTGTCACCTTCTCGCATTTATCTATTGTCAAAAGAAGGTCATTTTTACCCTTTTCAAGGGGGTATGGGTCGTCAATTTCTTGTACGGGTCTTCCAGATTCATCCATTGTATATACTAAATTTCCAAATACGCCCTTGGTCTTTTCTCCGATCACACCTATATTATTGGTGGCAACCAAAGCAGAGCCAACACTATTGAATTTCTTCTTGTATTTTGTATCAAATTTATCATGCGCAATGTTGTTAACATTAATCGTATCTTCGTAACCTTCATTTCTAATAATTTTAATAATTACGAGTAGTATAATAAGTACAACAATTATTATACCAAACGTTGCCAACTTCATTCTATTTTTGTCACTTATAAATTATCTGGCCGTAAAAGACTTGTTGAGTCGTAGTCCCTCGTTATCACGCGGAAGATTAATTGCGTCTGGTGACTGAGGTTAATCAGTTTCCCAGTCGTAAATACGTTCGTAACCAAAGATGTTGCGAGTGCGTTATTATTCGCCGCGCCTCCGAATGGCCTGAGATATACAGAGCCTGTAGTAGGGTCATTAAATCTATTACGAACAATGATGTAATTGGCATACCCTGCCACATTCACACCGTCTGCAAGACTACTTAGAGTAGACGTATTCCCAACGGCAACCACCATCAAGCCACTTGAATCTTGTAGGTAATTCAAGAAGTCCGTTTGGGCCACAGTAGGGCTTGTAAAAGCGCTGAGATTTCTAATTTGAATCCTGTCACCCGCTGCAATCTGATACACACTGAACCACTTACTCGTATTAATAAAGATATATTCTCCAGATGTTACATAAATACTGTTATTTGCTGTAACACTAGCGGGAACATTCACACCAATATAGGCGCCGGCAATATCCAATGTGTCTGGCACAGAACTAATTAGGTTTCCATTGGGCTGCTGTAACCTGACAGTGAGTTTACTCAGAGAAGCCAAGGGAGTGGGGGAATAGACGCGCTGGCATTTCATGTGCTTGGGAATATAGGAAGTGAATCCCATGGACCCCGTGTTATCCGTCCAGTTCGCATCATATTGTAAAATGGCAAAGGCATTATCCATTTTGTCATTTGTTCCAAAGTTGTTGTTGTCCAATTCATCCACCGTCAGGGTTACAAAGGGGTAACCAAAAATATTCTTATCAAATGCTGTAGAATAAGTACTGGAATTTGTTTTCGTAATAATAAGGTCTGTATTTTCAATAGGCATAACGGCCTTCACGAACTCAATCTTTACAATATTGCGAAATCGGGCCGTAGCCTTTGGCATGATACTCACACCATTTGTAGGGTTTCCAGAATACAGATTCACACTGAAATTAAATCGGTTCTCGCTAGTATTCAATTCCCAGAGGCGATCTGCGCTATACACCGACAAATTGTACTCTGTTTCCTTGTATGTCTGGATATCCTGTTGTTTAATGAGTACATCTTGTTGTAGCGATCCTCTTGCCCCTGGAGGCGAGAGGCTGCCGGAAGGGGCGCGAGCAATAGTGGGATTCACGTCACCCCTCCCAAAGGCTGGACTGCCAGCAACGACTAAATCAAGTGGACTATCAAAGAGCGCCTTAGGGTCAGGCCTTTGAACTATCTGCGACTGTTGCTCAGTATATATCGGCGACGAAGAAGATGCGCTCCTCTTTATCAATTCGGCATTCGCCTGCTGATTCATTTCTGCGTCCCTTCGCTTCTTAGCCTCCTCATACAGGGTCATCGCACTTATAGAGTCATCTTCCTTAATGATAATCGGCTGTACATAATCAGGAATGGATGGCCTAGGTGCCTCCAACGTGCGCTGCCTCTCATTCTGTAGCTGTTCATACCTATTGGAAGTCTCCATGAACATCTGGGGCGTGGCGTTTACTAGAGATGACTGGCGCTGTATGTAGGCATTGAACTCATTTGCAGTGAGGGTGAGCACCTGTTTATTCAGCGTCGGTAGAGGCTGATAAGGACTCTTTTCATAGACATCACTCATGAAAAACTCCAGTGCTCCCCCTAAATGCTCCATCTGCTTATCATTCAATGTGCCCAAGCGCTGCTGATAATTTTTAGAAAGTATTCCATATAACATTTGTTCATTTCTCTCACTAAAAAATTGTCTGCGAGCCTGCTGTGCCTGCTGCGATTGTTCCATTTCACTCTACTGATAGCATTAGAAGAGAGAAATCATTTATGTGGCGCTTAATTCTTCTTTGAATAGAGCCAGTTTCTCAAGTCAGTCATATCACTGTCACTCGGAGGATTGCGACAGAACTTTCGGAAATTATCACCCTTGAGCATTCTTATTATAAAATACAGACAGTACATACCGCACTCCGATTCACCATATTGAAATCGTCTCGCATTGTATTGTAGTTTCATAGACGGATCCTGTAAAGTAAGAGACCGTAAGAATCTCGCAATCTGTGGAGGGGCCTCATATCCATATGAATCAAAATAGTAACTTCGGTGAGCCGGAATATCTGTAAAACTGGCAATCCAATGACTACCCTCTTTGTCACTCGGGTCCAAATTATAGACAAACCCCAGCTTAGTCTTGCCCTGTGCCATCAATTTCTTTAAATCCATCTTACATATCTCATCCTGGAGACATTCTTTCTTTTCAAGGGAGTCCTTCTTATACGGATTCGGTGCAGAAAAGTCAATCGGATTCGCCCCAAAGAACTTAAATTCAGGATAGACTTCCTCGTATTGCTGTATGACATTCGTGATATTAAGTGTATCCAACCACTCAGTCTTATTTTCCTCCCAATTATCGGGCATTGTCGGACGAAAATAACGCGTCACTATCATCTTTTTTTCCGACGGATCCATCTGAGTCTTCTCAACCCAACATCTCTCACTCTTACACTTTGTACGCCGAGTAATCCAGCGTTTCAAGACCTTGCCACCTTTCAATGTCAGATTTCTAGGAGCACCAAGAGTATTGCTAACTTTCTTTAACACTTCTGAGGGCAAACAATCCCCGTCACGACCCTTGATTCTAGGATGACATGCCTTAATTCCAACATCTTTTAATTTGCTTCTTCGTGTATGTGCCATACTAGGGCTACTAATTATATTTATGAAATTAGATGGAGGATACGTGTAACCCCTACGCAAAACTTAAATTACAGCCTTATCGAATATATTCTATCTTAATACCCATTGTTGGCCTCATATTCATTTTGGAATCGGTATTTGTTTTTATGTCCATCCCTGAATCATTGGGTAACGCACTTACGTTAAAGGGTCCATTCCCTCAACTAAAAACACATATGTAGATTAGCAAATGTCAGACACTGACCCTAAATCTGGTTCAACACTCGTTACAATCTTAGGAGTGGCAGAAATGGTAATGATTGCCGTATGTGGATACTATTTATCACAACTCGTTGGAAACCCGGATACATCCAATGATCTTACTAAGACACTTCTACCCGTCACTGGAATTTTAGGGGGTATTGTATTTCTCCACACAATCCTCTGGTACATGTATTTTACTTATAATCCTCTGAGTATGAATATGTATTTTCTTGTAGCTACATCCTTCTCCATGGTAATTTCATTAATCGCCCTATCGGTTTCCCTGATTAGTCGTGGTTAACCTTGTATAATTCCATCATATTATGCTGTATTCTTGACTTTCCTGTCCAGACGTCTAGATGAGACATTTGGAGAGAAATACCATGTAATTTCACTGTTGCCCGAATGATATCCCCGGGCTTCAGAGTCTTATCAGATAAAATATCCTTATTTGAGTCACTATAAAATGTCAGATTCTTAGGTTCCGATGATAAATATAATGTAATTCTCCGGTTTTTCAACCAAGGTTGTACAGGGTTCAATATTCCCGATTCCGGCATTTCATTTTCAGACAACCACTTTGTATAATTTTCAGCAATACTCATGTTTACATTTTTCTGTAACTGTTCCAATTTTGACATAAACGACATTGTATTACCCTCTTCCAAAATTAATTGGTTTTTATCCCAATCAATCCCAACCACTCGCATAGGCTCTAAAATAAAAATCAATGAATTAAACGATACTTGATTATCTTTATATCCAAATGGTATAATCTTACGAAAGGGCCCGCTGCGCGGCTGTCCCCATTTGATGTTATTGGGGTCAAATCTTGATATTGGAATCGCGAACTCCATTCCTACCTTACTAAGTTACTAAGTGACCTTCCGTCTAAATGGCCCCTTATGAAGCACTTAAATTAAGTACTCCACGGTAATCTAGCAAGATGGGTATAGTCTGGAGGTGCCAAGATTATAATCAATCTAAAAACGCTGTGTATAAACGACTAGAAGTGGTCGCAGCAGAACGTGGTCTTCCACTCAATATAAATAGAAAACAATGGCATTTAGATTCACGTGTCTCCGATGAACAAGCACAATCTGAGGAGCTGCGCAAGGATGGCCTCCCCTATGAGACATCCATTATCCACAACGCATTCTCCGTGGCCCGTATGAGTCTTCAAGATAGACACTATATAAGATCAATAGTGGATTCCCTCGGTGAAAATGCCCATGTTCTCCACGGAGATCGCATCCTAATTCTATACGAGGCTGATTTACTCAGTACTGAATCAGTACTACTTCTCCAGAATTTGCTTGAAATGCGTAGTGAATCTGGCAATATTTCCATCTGGCTCACCGTGAGAGAGACTGTTCCATTGAAACTCCGAGATTGGTTTCTGGATATTCCTATACCAATGTCATGTCCACATTTTCATCCATGGGCTGCAATTCTTTGGGATTGGATTCAGAAAACACGGGCTCTCAAAAAGCACGATATTGCGCACGTAGATTCTATACGAAATTGTGTATACGCCATCCTTCAACGAAACGTCCGATGGTTTGATATTCATCAAATCATTCTGGAATTAGTTTTAGAACACAAAGAAGAATTAGGCCCTTTAACCACTCATAAGATTCTAGAATGCCTAGTGAATTCCCCGAATACCGCGACCGGGCATACTCTGACTTCTTACCGTATTCCGATAGCATGGGAAAGCCTTTTCGCATCACTGTATGATATTTTAGTGGGTACCAGCGCCAAAGGCACTGTTCTGCCGTTAATTATTTAAATTAAATACGATTTAATTAAATATTAAGCGGTACAGGATAGAAGATGCCTCCGGTATTACAGCCGTATTGGAAAGACCCTGTCTTAGATATGGCAACAAAGGTATGGACTACTAAAAAAGAAGAGTGGATTGATGATTCACCCCGCCTAGAGGACACTGCCATGTTAAAACGCTATGCCGAAGTTGATTCCACAATTGATGAAGTGAATTTCCGCCAAGATATGATGACTAAATGGAAAAATGAAGAGTCAGGAGTCACCTTGAAAGTCCGAGAACTCCCTGGCCGTACTCGCGTCTTGTTTCTAGGAACAGAGGAGCAGTGGTCCCAGATTCCATGGGATTTTTGGGCGCGTATATTCCAAGCAATTGATCATCCAATCGGTTACACCCTACTATACGCAGATCCGAGGCCTCGCGTTGATCCTACATCCAAAGATCGCGAGTTAAAAGCCCAAGATATTAATGGAGGATTTTCCTATATATGCCACCAGGAAGTCGTGGTAATTTACAGATTTGAAGAGGCCACCCGTGTACTTCTACACGAGTTGCTACATACAGCGTGTTTTGATAAAGAGAAAAGTGTTGAAGACTTAGAGGCCCATACAGAGGCATGGACTGAAGTCTTTTTATGTGCTTTGCTGAGTAAGGGGAGTTCCACAAAATTCAATACACTCTGGAGAAAGCAAGTTGCGTGGATGACCGAACAAGCCAATTCATTAAGTATAGAACGCAATGTAAATGGACCACATGATTACGCATGGAGATATATGACAGGTAAAATGGCATTATTAATTGCAATGGGATTCCTGCGAGGATATAAGACTAGCGCAAGTGTACCAACTATATCTCTGCGTTTTACAACACCTGAATGGGACGAGGAAATGGTTCGTTAAAGTAATTCATCATATCACTTATAAAATTGAGTTGCTATATATTGTAAAATATAGCAATACAATAAACTATCATGGGTGTACGCGGTGTATGGACGCATTTTAGGAGTCTATTCAAGCGAATAGAGCCTACAAAGATAGATGAACCTCTAAAACTTGGTATTGATATGCTTAGCCTTCTTTACACATATAGATCCTGTATTGACGAATTCATAGCGTTAGTCAATTCATGGTATGCAAAGGGTCATACGATAACATGCGTCTGGGACGGTGTTGCACCCAAAGAAAAGAAGGAAATTATCGTGGAACGCCGTTCTATCCGTGATTCAGCCTTAGATAAAAAAAGTGATTTAGAAAAGTACTTGGAAGAATATGGTTCCGAACTCAGTGATACTGATATCAAACATATTAAGGCTGCCATACAATCATTCAGTTGGCAGGGATGGCATTTAACCGCTAATTTAAAAAAAGAAGTTCAAGAAAAGCTCGCGAATACAACATTTGTTTACGCGAAAGGAGAGGCTGATGATTTATTACTAGATATGGCATTTTCAAAGGATATAGACGTGATAGTATCCCTTGATTCAGATATGTTTGTCATGGGGGCCCCCAGAATTTGGAGAATTATAAATATTAGAAGAGATTGGATTGTTGAAGATATATCTGTAGAGGCCGTCTGTGATAATTGGGGGATTTCTTTGACCATGTTACAAGATGCGAGTTTCTTAGCTGGATGGGACAGATGCTACTCTCAAGGTAAAGGTGGGTATATGAAGTTTGATACGGCATTGACCCGTGTAAAACATTATGGTTCGTGGAAGAATGTATTAAATAAAATAGAAAAGGGTATGCCCGATGAGGGGGTCACGGAGATTCTGAATGGTTTGAAAAAGAAGTCAAGAGAAAGGTGGCAACAATATCTAAATAACATATAGAATGTCGGACTTTGTATCAGGAGATAAGGTGAGTTGGGAGATCTCTAATAATACTTTTACTGGAACAGTTATTCAATGTTATGAATCGCGTGGAACAATCCCTGAATCATGTGTTGTTCGCATTGATTCTGTTAAGGGGATTCTAGAAATAGATAAAGGATTGGTGGGTAAAACAATGCCTATTACCAGAAGTATATTAAAGAAAACATTGTCCAGTGTCATAAACTCCAAGGCAAGAAACTACGAATTGCGCAGGGCTTACGAAAACATAACTGGTCAAAGTGCGAAACCCGGTAATGGACCCGCTAATTTAATTCGTGAATACGCTGGTGTCAAGGTTCCTAAGGGTGCACAGGGTGGTTCTAAGAAGACGCGTAAAGCCAGGACTAAGAAGACTAGACGCAATAAAAAATAATTTATATCGTGAAGTATCAAAGTTACTTACACTGTCACACCCTTTAAGGCAGTAGTAATATTTTTTATACATTCACGGTACTGCCGTTAATTATTTAATTTAATTACAATATAATTAAATTAATATTAAGCGGTAATTAGATATTAGCCATTTTTTGTGTATGTACCACATACATAAAAAACGACCGGGTTGGGGGTCGAACCCAAGACCTTCCGGTTAACAGCCGAATGCTCTAACCAACTGAGCTACCCAGTCAAATGATGACATTGGTAGCAATGAGCTACCCAGTCAAATGATGACATTGGTAGCAATGAGCTACCCAGTAATGTGTGACTAAAAAGTTTTTTCTTTTCTTTTTCTTTTCTTTTTCTTTTTTGTTTTAAACACCCGTACTCAGACCAATTTATGCAGTGGCGGTGGGGGTGGGGGTGGCCTTCAGGTAGTGGCGGTTGAGGTAGCGCTGAAGGTTGAAGTAGGTGAGCAGCTCACCATCCTTGACTCCCAGGAGGCTCTTGAGCTTGGCATCAGGGGTGATGTTGTGCTTGTTCTTGAGGTTGTGGTCCTTCACGTAGGTGGTAATGGCCTTAGTGACATTGGACCTGGACTCCTTGGAGCCATTAGAGAGGCCCAGGAAGGAGCACAGCTCGGCAGAAAGACCAGTGGGTACCTCAAAGATGGAAAGCTTGCGGGGGGCAGCCTCCTCACCCTCCACAGGCTTCTTGGTCTTTCGGCGACGCTTGTCAGCCTCCTTCTGAAGCTTAGCCACGCGCTTCTCCAGGCGCTTGAGCTCAGACACCAGGGCACCCACCGTCTCACGAACGGTGCTGGCCTGGGTCAGCATAGCCTTCACATCATCCTGTACGGACACGACAGGAGCCTCGGAAGTCTCCACGGGGGCAGCCACCACACTGGGGGCAGCGGCCACGGGGGCAGGGGTTGCCACGGGGGCAGCCTCCTTCTTAGTGGCCTTCTTGGTGGCAGCTGCAGGGGCAGCGGCCACGGGGGCAGGGGTTGCCACGGGGGCGACAACCTCCTCCTTCTTAGAAACCTTCTTGGTCTGCTTTGCAGCGGAGGTGGCAGTAGAGCTCATTATACTTGAGGCCGTGGAAGAATTCATGGGGAATATACGCACTATTTGGCTCACCAACCATTCAATTTTAGATCAATGTGTTTAATACCCCCTGAACCCCTGATTTTTTTTGATGCCGGGGACAATTCTACGTCGCAAGCCGCTGCGGAAAAATTAGACCACTTAAAAGTTTCGTTTTCCCGCGAAAAGTTTCTTTCCGACCACGCCAGCAGAGGAATATACTCGTATGCCGAAAAAGACTAAAACGTATGAACAATGCGCAAATATCAAAAGTATACAAGATCCGCGCGAAAGGTGTACATATCCCGTAAAAAAAGGGGATTACTGTTCAAGGCATTGGAAGAACCCTAGAAGATATGATACACCTTCTATGGTCTCTACACGTTCTATGGGACAGACCGCCAAAAAAATACAGAATTGGTGGAGAAAAATAAACAGTCGCCATCTAGCTAAAGAAAGAGGTCCCGCATTTTTCTGTAGGGAACTCTGTCACAATGATACAGAAATCGCATCCTTTGAAGCACTCAGTACAGTACCTAGGGACTATTTCTTCGTGGTCAATGAGAACAAAAAGATATGGGGCTTTGATCTCCGAACACTCCTAATACAATATGAACAAACTGGCAAGTTAGAGAATATATACACTACGGAGGTATGCCAACCTGCCACTCTTGAATTATTCAGAAAGCGAATTGATTCACTGAGGCGCTGGAAGAAACCTCTGGTCTACGACAATGATACTACACTCACTCTCAAACAATCATGGAATCTGAGGGTCTTAGATATGTGTCTTCGCCTAGATATGCTCGGATATCGCATTGCAACCCAATGGTTTTCAGATTTGAATTTGAACGACCAAAGAACCTTATATACGTCTCTCTATAACATATGGAACTCAGATTTATTAACCATGGAACAAAGGTTAAAAATAGTACCCGAGTACCTCTCTCAGCAAAACAAATTATTCAAACATGTGCCCGAAAAGTTATATTTGAAATCTGAATTGGATAGTATGCGTAGAACGAATCTGAATATCATAGAGCGTCTTATCTCATCTGCTACCGAGCAGTCAGATAAGACCCTTGGGGCCATGTATACAGTTATGAGTCTTTGTCGTGTTTCTAGCCGCTGTAGAAATGCATATCAGTGGCTAGTGTATTAAGACTTGTTCTCTACAACACTACCAGGCAATACCACCTCCGTGTCAACTGTGACAGGGTCACCCGCAACCTTATTCAAAACCACCTCCGCATACTTGCTTGCCTCACTTATCAAAGCCTGTTCTTTAGGGAGCATGACTTGGGCAAGAGTAAAGCACATAGGAAGACAATTCTTCCAATTAGAGGGCTTCCTAAAATCAAGTTTCCCGGAAGCAGCCGATAAGACCATATCTATGGAAGTAGATACGGCCTTCAGAAGTTGCTCCTCAAATGCAGTCTTTGTCTCATCGCTGGCGTCTTTCATTCCGGGCAATGAACCAACCCCACCCGATGCATCAAGCCCCTTCTTGAGTGTAAGAATAAGTAGCGACTTTTTATCTAAACCCGACAACCCCAACTTCTGAACCTTCTGAGAAAGGGTCATTGCAATCTGAAGAACCTCGCTCACATCAAGAACACCGTCTGACTTGGCAATGATAAAAGCATGTCTCGTTTCTTTTATCAGATCCTCAATCGGACTCACGGATACGGTGGTGGACATTATGCTGTATATAGATATTTATTTTTAATTAAATAATACGAGATAAGATGATACTATTTTTTCTTACTGGCTTTCCTAGTCTTTCTTAAGCGCTTTACAATATTCTTCGTAATACGCTTCTTATACGACTTACCACCTTGACTTAGCTGGGACCATACTGAGTCCCTGGCGTTATTTTCCGCGTCTGCGTACATGGGGTCCGTATATGCCTTTGATTTGGGCACATCCACATTGAATTTAGAGTCGGCAGGCTTAGGATTTTCAGCCACGTACTTTTTGATAGCTTCCTCTACTCCAGCAGTGATTTCCTCGTCAGATTTACCTTGTGCGCCTAGATCCGCCTTTACCTTGGCAGTAAGCTCCTTCTTTCTATCAGCCCATTCAATCCCTGGCCTCGCTGCCTCCCATATCGCAGTTGCCCGCTTCATTAGCCTCTCATTGATAGGGGCGGCATCGGCAGCCCAGGCCGCCAAGCGTCTTTCTTCTTTGATATCTTTCACATCCTTACGTCTATATACGTCACGTACCGCCAGCATTCGGGCGATCATTTCAACACGGCCTCCACCGGGGCAATGGCCGTAATCATACATAAGTTGCCCAGGATTTCTCGGGTCAGGCACCTTCCTAGTATCAAGCATTTCAGTCAAATCTAAATTAAAGTGTTTGTGACCAGAACTAGGGCGCCCACACTCAACACAGAACTCCAACCTTACAAACCCGTCATTCAATTCCGCAGCAGTATCCTTATACATTTCCACCAAATCCTCCACTGCACGTCCAGGATCACAATAGGGCGCCATTTCATTTGGCAAACCCTTTACATTTTCATGTGTCATCACAGAACATCCGTGCCCTCGTTCCTCAAACTTCAAGCAATAAGGGCACATTGTCGCATGGTATATATTACCCCATTGGTTATCCATAGACTTACTGTTTCGCAGAACCAAATCATAATTAATCACTTCCAAGTCTAATCCGCTCTTCTTTGGCCTAGGGGCAGAATAGCGCTCAAAGAATTCGGGGCTCACAATCTTTTTTATTAAAGATTGCGTTAGCATCTCTTTACAGCCGCCTCCAGAATAATAGCATTTCACATCGTAGTCGTCCTGAGTCAAAGTACCAGAAAGAAATTCTTCAAGGCTCTCTCGTGTCGTGGCAGCCTCCTCAGGGTGTCCGTGAATATGATATAGCCTGCCTTCCCCCCCAAACATATCATCACCCTTAGACAAGGCCCTTTCTTCAATATGTCCAAGAAGGAGTTTTGCATATGCTTTCTTTGACTCAGCCTTATCTTGATTATCCGGATCAACATTAGAATTTAACATTGTCGCTAATGAATATTCATATCCCTCAAGATTTTCAGGTATACTACGCGCATTCAACACTAGATTCGTCATTGCACGTCCGAATACTAAGGTATCCGTTACATCGTCTGCTAAATTATTATCAAAGGTGCTATATGTATGTAAGGCGATACGCTTGAATTCGGCGGTATCCATGTCGTCACTATCATATCCGTCATCAAGAGTTAATTCAAATGACTTATGACTAGTAAAAACCTTGCGCCTATGTTCTTCAACATTGTGCATTGTGTCGATATCACGACTCTCCAAATCCATATCCTTGTTTAATCGCACATCTTGACTATTTCGTATTTCTTTCGTCAAAGGTATTAATAATAGTTTTTTACCTGTACCTTGCTCTACTACCTCGTCACGAACACCAAGCAGATACCTCATGGCAATACGGTTAAACCACTTCGTTACAAATTCTGGATCCTCATACCTATTTTCATGAACTAAAAGTGAATCGTTTTCTGGATCTCTACAGGTATGCCTTTGGTTTTGGTATGAATACATAAACGTATTATGCTTTGCGATATCTTGAAAAACCTCGGGAGTATTTACACGTTCATCAAACTTAATTTGAAATCCTCTACGGATATATTTATTTATTCTGTTTTTTAAGAACCTATTTCCACCAATCAGTTTCTTACAGTAGTCAAATTGGAGGATACCAGTCTTTGATTTAATGTGCTCTGGGTGTGAGGCATATACGTCAGTACCATCAAACCAGACTTGGCAGAAGGTCAAGTCAAAGTTATTCACTACAGCGAGAGGCCCACGCTTGTTACGTACAGACATTACATCAAGTTCGTATGTATTGGCATTTACTACGCCTAAGGCTCTGCCTAAAAAGTTATATACCTTACGAATCCCGTTTTTTCTCAAAAAGGAACTGCAGTAGAAGGATGCCGCGTATTTATTGTAGGCATCCGCATCAAAAATGGGGCCATCTTTAATGATCAATTCATTCAAGAAGCGTGGAATATGCTTTACAGGAACATACATATCGACATCCTGATTTTCCACGGGTTCCCCAATACAGGCAGATAAGATAGAGCCTCCTGAAATCAAGGAACCCGTTTCCTTTATCATAGTTATAAGCTCGTTATACCTATTTCCGAAACGTGTCTGTAGGAACTTCGTAACTAGAGGTGTCCATTCAGGAACCTTGGTACCCGTAGGCACATTAGCCACAAGCACATCTGCCATTTATATCTAACTTATCAACCAGATATAAATTGTGGTTTCAGACTTACTATGTGTATTTATTACGAAGGGTATAAGGGGTCTTTCTTACATACACCTCTACTACACGTATCTCCTGGAGGAAAGAATGTATTTATTCCATTTCCATACGGTTTCCAAGTACCTGGCATTTCCCCGTATCCATAAGCTTTAAATGTATTACCATTTATACTGGTCTTATTCGCATATTCATTTAGAATTGTAGTTTGCTGATTACAATTCAATAATTCATTTCCACGAGCAACCTTGGAATAATCGGGTTGATTACATACGACACCACCCGCATTCCTAGATGCCAAATCCTCGTGCTGAGATTGGCGATTCGCAGAGCTATATCCCATCTTCATTGGAGCATCAATTGTATCTCCAGGATTCTTAAAATTTACAAGTGTATTCACAAAGGCATTATTCACCACCGGAGACCCCTTATAATATCTTACATATTGAATATCATTATAACCAGAATAAGCAGCTTTCTGTTGTCTCTGTAAAGTCAAAAAAGATGAATCTACAGTTTTTGTTCTTGAAACATATTTATTGGCCGCCTCATTCTTGAGTCTTATATATTGCGAAAAATCCATTCTAAAGGTTGCCCAGCAAAAAAAGTGCGCGGGGGCAAAGTTGGGCCCAAAATTGAATGGCCACCAACCCTGTTTGGTAAGCATACCACAAATGAGTGTTCTTGCTTCTGAATTTGATGCATCTAACGTAACTTTCGGCGAGATCAAGGTGTTGCAGAGCGGTGCCAAGTCAGTGAATTTATCCTATGATGGCCGCCCCCTGGTCATGCAGGTCAGTAATCTGGATGTACCCTATGGCCTTAACAAGGACGATAAGTATGGACCAACCAAGTACAGTGTTAATCTGTCCCTCCGCGATTTCGACAGCAATCCCAAGGTGAAGGCAATCTTTGATGCCCTCACCGGTCTGGATGACCGTGTTATCCACGAGTGCGTTGACAAGAACTGGTTGAAGAAGCCTGGCATGACTGAGCCCATTCTCAAGCAGATGAAGTTGTACAAGCCCACTGTGAAGTTCAGTGAGGATGAGAATGGGAATCGTAAACCCTATCCTCCCACGGTCAAGGTAGCCCTGAGGAAAAAGAAGGATGATTCATTTGAGACAGTGTTCTATGACACTGATAAGAAGGAGATTAAGGATGTGCCTGTAGAGGACCTGGTTGTGAGGCGTATGACTGCAACCGTTCTGCTTGAGTGTACAGGTGTCTGGATTAGCAGTGTGGGATGTGGTCTAACTTGGAAGGCCAAGCAATTCAAAGTTGTCTCTCGCCCCGATGGCGTGGGTCGCGGATATGGATTCAGAGATGAGGATGAGGATACACCTGCGTCTACGACACAAGCTGCCAAGCCTTCCTCCTTCGCAGCAGCCTTTGATGACGACGAGGAGTTGAATGAGGAGGAGTTGGTTTCACAAGTCAAGCCGGCAGCACCCGTAGTTGAGGAGCCCGTTCCCAAGGTCAAGACCATTGTCAAGAAGAAGGTCGTGGGCAAATAAATATAAATAGATACCTAAAGAATAAACTACTACTCCCATACAGGCGGAGGGCCTAACAGGGATATCAGAGGTGTTGAGGAGGTGGACTTAACTTGCCAAAAGTAATAAGAAACCTGTTGTAGAAATACACACGGGTTCAAACTCCACTCCCTGTAGATAGCAGCTTAGCAAAGAGGAATTGCGATGGGCTCATAAACTTAAACGGTACAAAACCAGAAGGTAAGACACCCATAGGTCCCTAGATCGAAACTAGGAGCTGCTACATTTTGCGCGTCAATAGTTCAGTGGTAGAATGCTACCCTTCCATTCATTAGTTTTGAACACTTTTATAAAAAGTGTAGGTAAGGTTGTGACGCGGGTTCGATTCCCGCTTGACGCATCGGCTCTTTGAGCCACCTAATCCGATACGGTCTAATATCTTAGGATACGGGATTTCAATTCCCGGTATCGGAATTCTTTTTTTATTCTGTCCAACAGACTAAAAAAAGAATTATAATAATCTAATTATCATCCGCGACATCCGCAGTTACTCAACCCATTAAAGTCATAAGGATTACTGGAAGCGTCAGCTGTACACCTACAGCCACCCCGCTTGCGTGCAGTCACAATATCTAATGTCGTATAGGTAGGTTGTTCCTTCAGAACACTCCTGCCATTATTCACAGCCACATCATTTATGGATCTCCAGGCGAACAATGCCTTCTCTCTTTTTTTTAAGGTAATCTGAGATGCATCAAAATTAGCAACCGTCATTCTACCATAGAAACACATTTTATAAATTACAAGCCCGTGTACTAGGTTTAGATATTCCTGCCATCCTCGCAATCTCAGGCAATGGTTGACAAGGTTGGGGCACCTGATACCGAGCATACTTTGCAAAACGCTGCTTCGCTACAGTCTGACTATTAGATGTGACACACGCCATTAAAGCCTGTGTTCTAACGGAACAAGGTGTGGCAACTTTCGGGTATAACGCGAATTGTGCGGGTGTGAGAGTAGGGCATGTACGCGCAAGCAGTAACATAGATGGTAATTGTAGGGTTAAAGGGCCGGAAGGTTCGCCAGCACCTATACAACATTTATCAGATACAGAATTTTGTGGAAGGCCGTTGTAAATTGTCTGTTGGTTTATTTTATCCGTATTACCGGAGGACATATTTGCATATTCAGGCATATCTTAATCTACTCCTACAATAAGAAGAGATGGTAATAGTGTTTACACTCATACTCCTTGTTATTTTAATGACTGGCTATGTATATGTAACAAAGGAGGGCTATGAAGATCTTAAAGAAATTAAATCTACATCAAACGAACAAAAGAATTACGATAGGCTCAGAAATAGATTAAGAAATCTCCTGGAGCCATATTGTAGTTTAACCGACTTCATCCATGGTCAAATGAAACAGATATATATGGCTGATAAATTATCCGAAGTTGTAATACCTACAAGAAAGCCGAAACAGGGACAGCCAATTGGGAAATCAATTGATACACTCTCTAGCGGGACGATATCAGAACCTATCCCTACACCAGAACCAGTAGCTGTAAAGGGGGATAGTGAAGCGGTTGCGAATGCGCGCATCATGAATACATATAGAGATGTCTATAATTGCATGGATGATCTGGCAGAATCCCGGGTATCTTGTAAAGAAAAATTAATGATGAAAAACCTAAGGATGCTACCCCCCCAACAACGAAATATGGAGTTTATACCGTGTAGCGTCTATATGAATCTTCCCGACTACGATGAAGATAATTTAGGAGACTGTTATGTGGCCTTGAGTAAAATACCCGATAATTTGACTGAAAGAGTTAAGATTGAGATAGAGTGGTATGAAGTTGTAATGGATAAACTTGGAAGTGGTCTAGATGAAGGGAAAAACCCTCCGTCCAAGGAAGGTCAATCTGCTCGTAAAACCAAAGAGGGGTTTGTAACTCAAGATGATAATATGTACATGTTTGAAAGAGATAAAACCAATAAAACAATGGAACTCACAAATAAAGCCTATGTTCTTCCACCGGAATCTGTTAACGCAGCAGGTGGTAGTGGGCTAGGTGGTAGTGGGCTAGGTGGTAGTGGGCTAGGTGGTAGTGGGCTAGGTGGAGGAGCAGGTGGAGGAGCAGGTGGATGTGCCTATGGACTAGCAGGTAATGGTTTTGGAGTCACAGGTTTTGGAGGAACAAGCAATACAATATGCTCTCCAGCGGCGGCTCAAGCAAAAAGGGATATCTTAAGAAGGCAAAAGCTTGCTGCATTAGAAGCTGAGGCCGCTTCTTGTAAAATTCCAGATATATCTACAGAAATCGCCCGTATAAATAAAGTCCTAGATTCTGAGGAATTAATTACTCTTCTAGCAAAGTGTCGCGATCTTTCTACCAAAGCTAAAATACTACAAGCCAATCTCCAAGCACTAAGAAATGGTAATTACTATGATTGGCAGAAAACAGGTGAAAAGAAAACGTACAAACAATTTGAAATTCGTGATAGACTATCAGGGTTTATTGCATCCCTACAACAAAATCAATAATCTCCGATTATAAGGCCATAATTCACCGGCCGAGAATATAGTAATGCCATGAATAATATTACCAACATTGTTATCGTAAATCCATTAAATGGCTTTGCGACAAAATCATTTGAGCGTCCAGTGTGGCTGTGTAAGCACTCCGAAGCCAAAGTAATAAATCATGAAAATAAAATGTACCGATGCGATAAATGCCGGAAACAGACTATTATAAAAATTATTCCACAAATAAGTATCTTATCTGCTATTTGCGAAAATCAATCATCTAGCCTCTAATATCGCCTTCTTCTCGTATTTTTTTGAATCCGCCTTTCTACCACACTCCTCCTTCGCGTAATACTTGAAATATCCGATACGACTTTCTGTCTTACCGCCTCTATACGCGCAGCCTTTGCTCTTAATAAACTCGCAAATGTCGTCTGGTACCCACTACATTCTACAGGAAAAGATGGAACCATTGTCGTAGGCTGTAGTCTATATCGCATGGATACATCAATGTAATATCGTATCCAACAAAGAAGAGATTGTGTAGTCATTATAATACTCTCATCACGATAATACAAGCCGATTAAGAATGTTAAAAGAGTATCAAGAGATGCCATTCGCATCTCTCGTCCCTTTGTCAAGGGCAGAACAACAAACGAATGGCACGCCTCCTCCTGGACAATGAGACACACTAACAAATCACCCTTATATAAGGCAATCATGGGAGGTAAAATATTCTGGTAGCCAAAGATGTCTTTTGCCCTGAGATTCAAGTCTTCAGAAAGGATATTTGCATCCAACGCAGCGTCTGAACTCATGAATACAGTGGGTGAATGACCTTGTAATAAGAATTTCATCCTTGAATTAGCAGTTCTCCCAGACCCACTCGTCTGATACAATGCATGTATATCTGCTCCCATAAACACGCGATTATTCTTCAGTAGATACTGTATTAGTTTTACTCGGAGTTCAGCAGACTTCTCATTTTCTAAGATGTGCATTTTATCGGCACCTTTACATCGGTGTAGCGGTTGCGCAGCGTCTAGAAGTGATAAGCGTTCAAATACTTTGTCCCAGCGTGATAACATTCCACGAGGACGACTGAGTTCCAAATATGCCATCATACGCAGAAATACAGGGTCAGCATATCTGATACCATTCACTATTACAGACTTCTCATGAATCTTATTGTAAAAATCCGAATTTATTTGAGTAATATCTGCGATAGGTGTATAATTCACATAGAGTTTCATAGTACCCTCATGAATACCGACGCGCTTAGATATCTCCTCAAACCCTGCCTCCCTGAGTTCCCCTATAATCTTATCCGTGTCAAGCTTTTCATCCGGTGAAAAGAAGTCGTAGTCGGGGAGGCTTGTTTCCAGATTATAGAATTGATGCTTCGCGGGTAATTGTACGTTAATGGCTTGACCTCCATAGCAAACGCGACCAGACCTCTTAAGAAAACTCTCCACAATATGAATGGCGCGTCGTAATTCTGGATTCTGCGCAGTCTCTAAATCAATCTTTTTCTGAGCCTGCTGTACAACTTGTTTTAGCCTCTTCATTATACTCTTTGTCGTTGTGGCCATTGGTGATCGGTGACCTCTAAACTAGCTGGTTAAAATCAGCGAATATTCACCATACCACCATTACTATTCATAGAAGGTGCTGGTTTTTTGGGTGCTATCGGTGGAGGAATCGTATATCCCGTCACAGCTACAGCTGGAGGGACTTTTGCGGCCTCTTCAAACCCCTCCTTATAATCCTGGAATCCCTGCACTTCGGGAACTAACCTCCAAGACCAGCCGCCATGTGTCCAGAATGACAGAATATCTTTAGGATTCAAGGCGTTTGCTAAGTCATTCAGTCTGGTAGGCCTAGTACTCTTCATCTTTAGTGTATTTATATAGTCTTTTGTTTGTGATAACGACAACAGGTCTACAGGAACACATTGAACACCCAATGTATTGAGTAGAAAATTCACCTGGGCAACTGTATATGGGAAATCGGGAGAGCCTAGTGCAATCTTAAACTTACTACGCGCAGATTCCTGGAAGGCTGCCTGCTCAGTAGGCCCTATTGCTAGAAGTTGTTGAATTGCACCGACCTCTATGTAAGATGGGGGGGATGTAGGTGCCACATCAGTAACCTCGCCCAAAGACATACTCTTACCACTATTATCCAGATAAATACGACCATTTATCCAGAAATCCAGATTATCTTTTGGCTGTCGTGTACTAGGCAGATTATTAGTATTATAATTCGTCAAAATAATAAATTTCTTCTGATAATTAATAATGGGACTTGTAAATAATTTAGATTCCGATCGGCAATTGTGAAAGTTTCCAGCATCTGTCTGACCCAGATGATATTCAGATAAAGCGTCCAGTGAAATAGCGATATTCTTAAAAAATTCACCCCGTTGCTTAACGCCCCCTGGTACTCGTCTCAGATATAGGATTATCAGTACTGGATCATAGTTGGCATTTCCGCCATTTCCTACAAACGCCTTTTCTGCGATTTCATCAATACCATCCTTAATTGAGCCTGTGTGGAGAGATCGCATTATACCTCTATCATCACGGAAAATTACACGTGGCTCACAAGGAGCCACATCCAAGTAATCGATATCAAATACAAACGCACGCGCCCCAAGACGAAGTGCTTTATCTACACCTGAAGCCATATCAAAGACACCATCACTGATACCATTCACTCCACCAAGATATCCTGTTAAACGAACTGTCAGTGGGCGCCAGTTCACGATAGATCTCTGATCGCCTTTACCCTCCTTTAAAGTAGTAATCTTATCGTAAGGCGCAGGTCTAGGATTTGCAGTAAGTGCCGAGCACACAGATTTATCCGTGGGTGTCATGGATGTAATATCTCCCAATTCACTATTGCGAATACTCATAACTGTGGCGACATGATCTGCCCTAGACCTATATTGACCCTTCGTATATTTATACCATATTGCTATGGAAAAATAATATACCATGAGAACTATCAGAACTATTACAGTGATAATATGCCAAGGGACTTTACTTTGTGACGTGGTACTAGCATTTTTCAGAACTCCCTTCATTCCATTCATAACCCCGTCCATAATAGACCTCCCAGAGTTTTCCGGATAAAATTTATAGATAATAATAATAATTATTAACAATACTAGCACTGCCAGAGCCATCCAAACTGCCATGGTGGCTATTGTCATATTTTCGGAATCCGTCGCCATTTCTAATTAGTCAGGCGATTTAGAGTATCGCCCAATCAGCACGACGTAGAATACGACAACCCGGAATCTTCTTCGCCTTCTCAATCTTAGTTGACGTGTATGTGAGAGGGTCCTCTTTGTCTGCGATGAATATGGCTCTTGTATCTGACTTCACTGTATCTGATAACTTATAGCCCTTCACCAGAAGTTTCGCTTCCATATCGGAATCACGAAATCCTGTAAAGACTACTGTACCCTTCGTCTGTACATTCACTACAGGCGCGCTAACCACTACACGAGGATACGGTAAGAAGTCCCATTCCTTTTTGCGAAACTCTTCATATCCTCGCCAGATTGTCTGAAATTCCTCTAAACTATCTGCTCCCCAACCCTTCGGGGCAATAAGTCCTACCTGAGACCATTTCGTAATATCTGCCTGAGATGCCTTCAATGCCTCCAGACGAGTCCTACCAATTCCTGAAGGGCATATCGGACTAGCCACAAAGAGATCCAATTCCGTGGCATTCTCCCAACCATCTTTCTGAATCGTTTTGAAGAGGTGTGCACCTTTCACCGGACCAATGAGTTTTTTAAGTGTATCCTCTGTAGCCTTTCTTAATTCAGGAACGGTCTTATAACCCGCCTCCACAACAGCCTTGAGTTGCGCGGGACCTATGCCATCCCAACCGAGTTTCGTTGCCATCTTAGTATACTGTGCAATAATGGTATTTGTATCGGCTGCGACCTGTTTTATATTGACTGCCGTTGCAGCGGGCCCATCCCACACATAGGTGCCTTCGGGAGGAAATATGACTGTCGCAGGCACTTCTACTGAGTCAATCACCGGTATTACATCACCCCCCTTCCTAAGAATAATACTTGCGCCGGGGCCTATGGACCAATCAACAACACGACGGGCATTCACACCCGTGACGAAAGTAATTGTACTTCCACCCAATTTGACTGGCTCAATCTCAACACGTGGTATAAGTTTTCCCGTGGCACTGGCATTCCACTCCAGGCTCACCACCTTTGCCAACTTTGTCTCGCCATTGGGTGGCTTCCATGCCACAGCGTCCTTCGGATTTCCCTTTGTCACACGGGGCTGCGTCTTATTTGTCTTGATCACTAGCCCGTCAATATCATACTCCGAAGTGGTACGGCATTCTGCCAGAGTAGTTGTGAGTTCTGTGGCAGAAGGCAGAGCCGTATGAGACTTCCACCATGGCAACCACATACCCCAATGAGCCAGCCATGTAAATTGCTGCTTCATTGAAAGCCCCTCCGACATTCCTATGACCTCATATCCGACAAAACGGACCTTCTTTGCCTGCTCAGGGTCTGGTATTGCGTGATGGAATATACCATTCACTATAGACCTGCCCAGGCGACCTTCAGGTACAAGTGCCCTAGGCATAATGAGTTCTCCGCGAATCCAGACATCTGGAATATTTGAATCTAATGTTTTAGGACTTAGACTAATATGCGCCAGCCATGCACTCACATCCAGACCCATATTATCATCCCCAGACAAATACAGAAGAGACTTGGTAGGATTCCAGAGGCCCGAAATACCATCCAACTTCTGTGATACTAGATATGAGTCCGTTACCTGCTTCTTGGCCCATTTATCTAGTTCCTCCGCTGTCTTAGCCTTGTCAAGAGAGCCAAGATAATAGGGTACTCTCACTACCTGTCCGTGGGTGGGAGACGCACGAACTTTGTTAAGAAGTGGGTGATTTGGGTTATATATTGCCAGTTGAACTAGACCCGCATCATATTCCTCATCCGTCATCAGCAGGGCAGCACCATTCCTATACGCGTCATTGGCCTTGGTAAGATTAGAAACTAGGACTTCCATATATACCTATACTTAGATACATACTGATGTTCAATTTTTACTAGAAAACTAATTGCGTCGTGTCTTTCGCTTGCCCCTGCGAGACCTTTTAATTGTCTTCTTATGCCTATACTTGTATACAGTTCTTCCTCCGCGAGGCTTATAAGGCAGTAGCAATCTTGCTCCACGAGGTGGTAAAGAACTAGATATATATTTCGGTGGAAGCCATTTGGATCCCGATTTTAAATCCAGTTTTGGAGGTGTAAGTCTTTGTTGGCTAAGCATTTCAGTTAAAGCATTTGTATTGTTTCTTTGAGCCAACCACGGATTAGGCCTTTTAGCGGCAGCACCGGCAGTACCGGCAGTACCGGCAGTACCGGCAGTACCGGCAGTACCGGCAGTACCGGCAGTACCGGCAGTACCGGCAGTACCGGCAGTACCGGCAGCACCGGCAGTACCGGCAGCACCGGCAGTACCGGCAGTACCGGCAGTACTAGCTTTTATAGTATCTCTAGAAACCTCTAATCGCCTCCGTGCGTCAGCATTTGCCTTTTCTTGCGCTTCCATTTTTTCTCTTAATTCCTCTATCTTTGCCCTAGCCTCCTGATTTCGTTTTCTTGAAGCCTCAACTGCAGCTTCAATCAATTCCTTCTGACGATGAGAATCCCCCCACCCTCCTTTTAATTCATCTAATTTTGAATGAATCAAACTGTAATCAGTTTTATCTGTGTGTTCTTCTTTACACTTAATAGTTCCAGTACCTAGTATTCTATTGAAGCCTTGCTTTCCTCTTACATTTGATTGTATAAAGTAATACTTTCCTCCCTCAACGCTGGTATCTAATTCATTCTTAATAACATGACCCGTATTATCATCAAAAAAATATGTGCGTGACAATAAATCGTCGGTTGATATAAGGCTCGTAGGAAATCGTGTTTTTATACGTTGAATCATGGTTTCAATGTCCTTTATACTTTTTCTATTTGGATCACTTGGATTCCTTTCTCCCTCATTATTACGAGTCATTATATCGTCAAACATCAAATTGGTACCACCACTGTAATAGGGTCTCGCAGGAACTAATCTCGGAGATTTAGAACGATCACGATCATCAATAAAATATTCATTTCTATAAGAATTATTGATAACCTCTTCCTGTAGCCCCTTTGTTAGTAAGTACTTTACAATTTCAATACACACATAAAATACAAATCTATCATCACTATTATTTGTCAAAAGCAATATCGCATCAACACCCTTAGTACGTACTTGTAGGGCGGGAATAATGACTTCATCTATTAATTTGTAATTAAGAGCACATCTTATTTCCTCACTCATATCTCTCGGATCGGTTATCCATGAATAACCTGTGCCTAATAATGAATGTGTATCAATTAATGTCTGATCTAAATCAAATCCCAAAATCAGACCCATCTAATTACCTCCTTATAAATTCCATTACCATTTCATCCATAAGCCTCATTTTGTCTTCCGTTGAATCTGATTTAGCACCCACCACTACTTTCGCCTTCTTCGTTTTCACTCTATTCACTAAATCTTTCGGGACTATACTATTCACTCGTGATTTCACAATAATCTCCTGGAAAAACCGCACCGACTGCTGTACTGCGCGACTCATGACTGTTGGGTCTTTAATAAGCGGCTGGGCAGCAGGTACCTTCCACCGGGGTACTTCCGTTATAACCAAAATCATGAATGCGATACATTCCTGCTTCTGCTTATAACTCAGCCGTGACTGCTTTCCACGCCACATATTGATAAGTTCCTGGAATTCCTCGTGCATTCGCACAAGACCCCTCTTAGCTAGATCCTTATAGGCCTCCGCAAGAACGGCCACTATGAAATATCCGACTTCAGATTTATCCGGCTTGCTACCTGTAATACCTGAGCGCCTATTTGAAGTTAAACTAGATACACCCTTATTTTCTGCGCGAACCCGTTTATCCTCATCAAAGAGCCATTTTAACCAGAATAGCGCCCTCTCTATATTGACTTCCTCGCACGCAAATAAAATCTGATTGGCCACAAATCTCAAAATCATTTTATCCTGTTGCGGATCCCAGACCTTGTTCACCGCATCAGACTCTTTTGCCTTCTGAACAGACTGTAGCCACGTTATATTATGTGTCTCAATCGGCACTTTCGGCCACGTGATCTTATTCTGCCGAGGCAAAGTCTGAACCACTATGACAAGCTCCGAAACCCGGTGCTGGAATTCGGCATTCTTATATACTTCTTCAAGATCTAGTGCCTTCACATGGTCCTCTAATTCGGCCGTACGTTGCTGTAAATAGACGAATATCCGGAGACTCGTCAAATGAACATGCTGAAATACATAGGACCATATGAGTCGTATCCATATTTCAAACCCTCCACTACATATGAGATCAGCACTGTAATGTAAGGCCTTCCCGGTAGCCGCTGGCCCCGATTGAGATAATACGTCCTGTAGGGATTTCACACAGTCTCTCGCATCATACCCGAATCGCGTTCTCACAACAGGCTTCTCTTCTTTTTCAATCAAAGGACCAGATGTCTGAACTTTTGGTTGAAAGGGTTTCTCCATCACTATTTTTGCTACAGATGACGAAGAATATGAAAATCCGAAGTGGGTGTCCATGTCATTGGCATACGTTCAACTCCCAGAAGTTGAAATGCTGCGGGTAAAGGTGTCGGCACCTTACTACAGAATAACAAGGACCCCTTCGGCATCTCCACCATCAGTTTGTGAAATAATGCTTCTTGCGTCTCGGTATCAAGACACAGATTGCTGATATAAATTGCCCGCGCATCCTTGTATTTGAATTTTGGATTGAGAAAGGATGACTCATATAAGAGAACCTTTGAACCCGCCGTAGGTATGGATTGTTTCAGTTTCATAAGTGCCTGCTGTGCCAAGGCCACGCGTTCCGGCAAGATTTCAATTCCAACCGACTGTTCAAAAGGTCCTGCCAGAGCCATATACAGTACTGCGCGACCTCTACCACTCCCGAGATCGTAGAATTTACCTTTGGATATAATTCCAACCCCCGGGATATCTTTCTCAATATATTCAACCATGAATTTGAGAGTAGCCCACTCAATTTCACCATACGTCAGATTATGGTGGCCTGCCGCCTTTGTGTAAGGCAAGCCGCTATAAATGGGTGCTAAGACTGCCGAAATTGCGTCGGTATTGAGTTTCACGGGTCCACCACCCAAAAGAATTTTACGGCGCGTTGTTCCTCTCGTTCTTAAGATTCTACGCGTTTTTGCCTGTTGTTGTTCCATCCCTAATTATCTATATTTTGACCCGACCACCTTTTTCCCGCGGAACTTCCTGGAAGTTCTGGGAATGAGTCCCTTCGCCTTCAAGGAAGCAGTTGTAGTGAACCCAATACTATTACCTCGGCGAAGCCGGGATAGCAATGCGCGATTTCTCCTTGTTGCCCTATAGCCGCCAAACATCTTGGCAGAACAGGGGCACTGACCCCCCGACTGTTTATTTTTTCGTGTCTTATTGCTATTAGGCATTTCTAAACTAAGCGTAGGAAATGGCAGGCCGTGCGATAAAACGCCATACTATAACAAGAAAGAATAATCTGGCATTCTGGCCATCACGGTATTACAAGGGCTTATCCTGGGCTAAAAAGTCACAGCGCCGCAGAGAAATCCGACGATTCGGTTCTATGAATTGGAAGAATACGCGTGCCTATAGGGGGTTTCAGACTGATAAAGGGATAGTCACTAAGAAATCGTCGTACGTTGAGCAATGGAATAAGTTATTTCCTGGGGTCACCGACACTGCCGAGAAGGCACAGGTGACAGGAGTGCCAAAAGATATCTTAATGGAATCTTATAACCGAGGAATGGCTGCTTGGCGTACAGGACATCGTCCGGGTGCCACTCCCCAGCAATGGGGGCATGCCCGAGTAGATTCATTATTGGTCTGCGGAAAAACTCACTACGGCCCGGATTCAGATTTGGTACAAAAGGCGAAAATGAGATCTCAGAAAGCGAGGCGATGGTGGAGGAAGACATGCCGAAAATAGATGCGTATAATAGAAGTAAATGTGGCCTTTTAACATCTTTTATCCCAAGCCTGTGAACAAGCCTGTTGCACCTTCTCCAGCTCCCTCAGCCGTTGTAGGGTCTGGAGCACCAACACCTGTAGCACAAACTGGTGGGAGGAGGAATAAGAAGAACAAGACCAATAAGAACAAGACGAACAAGACCAATAAGAACAAGACGAACAAGACCAATAAGACCAACAAGACCAACAAGACCAAGACCAATAAGAACAAGACCAACAAGAACAAGAATAATAGACATTAATCACTTTGATCAGCTATAAAAATTGAATACTGGAATCCTAATTGGATTAGTATACAAGCGAAGATGACTCTACTATGGAAAGAACCCGGCAACTTTGATACCGCAATCCTCACAAAAAAAAATAATGAAACCTTGACACTCAGTGTCGGAGATTTCATTACATACGAAGGATACCCCGAAGGCGTAAAAATTACATGCTTTACACGCAAGGATTCTGATACTCGTGGACCCATAGGATTATGTTATCTTCCCTGGCGACCAAAGGAGACTCGTTGGGCAACTGAGGTATGGACACTCAAAGGAAATCCCAGGCATCTCATTGCATTTCCTGTTGGCTTAAAACACTTCGGCGAGCAATGTGATTGGAATACCGTTGAATTAAAAGACGAGGGTATCTGTCCGACCGAAATTCCAGCACTCCCTCCTTCTCCATAACTACAGCCTCCCCTTTGTCCAGACACTTTCACATAAATGGACTCCATAAGAATCGTTTTTTCCCAGTTCCTTATCACCATAAGAAGATGGCGGGTGAAAGGTATAGCGCCCTGGAGTCGTTATAGACTGACTGATCTCCGGAGGGCAAGTCAAATACATGCGAGTCACAAATCCCGGTCCAGTACCATTCTCGGAATCCATCACATCTGAATCTGTCACAATTTCTAAGTGTGCAGGATTCTGAATTATATCATCCAAGACAAACTTCCAAAAGGGGTGACCGGGCCTACTGGCAAAGATACAATTACCAAATCTGATAGCCTGCTTTGCAGTTGGCATTCTAGACATCGGAAGTACCAGCTCGGCATCCAAGATATCAAAGGCCTTTCTCATTTTATAATCCAAGTCGGCGTACAAGCCGCCGTATTTCCACATCAGACAATATCTGAATACATCAATTTGCATAATCTTTCTCGGCAACTTCATGAAGACCTCATACAAATCCGGGAAGGACTCTTTGACCTCCGCATACATCTTCTCATCAGTCCAAAACATGTAGGTCCAGTCCGCATGTAGACTACGTATTATCGTCTGACATTCCTTATAAACAAGTGGCAAGTTGTCCTCTTGTTTATATGTTTGATGGATAATCTTAGGAATCATATCTACTCATCATCTCGCTCAGTCTCTAGGCACTTCACCAACTCCCCCACCACCTTCTCCCAGGTATATCCAAGAACCGTCTCCTTCGCCTTCGCCCCATGCTTCAACTTTTTACTGCTATCATTCAAGTACTCCTCCAATGCCAAGCAGACATCATGGGGATTGCATACCTGTGCCTCTCCGCCTACGGGACTGTAGACTCCTGGTAAGTAGTATCGGTGGGCTGGCTTCACTATCACGGAGTTTTCACTAGAACAATACTCCTTATATCCCCCGACATCCGGGACAACCTGCGGGACACCTACACCCATTTGTTCAAATGTACAGAGTCCCCAGCCCTCTCCCTCCGCCGTAGATATCCCAACATCGGCAATATTGTATAATACATTGATATCTTCATCCTTGAAAACCATATCCTGCGAAGAAATCATAAGACGGTTCCCGAATTGCTCAATAGGCACATTCCTCTTTTTCAGTTCACGCACAAAGAGTTCAAATAGCCACCATCCACCCTTTTCACCCTTGTCACAGATACACAGCAAAATAATGGGTCGTGTAGGGTACTTCACGACGAGTTCTACGAATGCCATAATCATGATATCCTGGCGCTTCCTGGGCTGATTCCTGTTCAAACTCATAATAACAAAGGCGTCGTCTGGCAACTTCAGACTCTTCCTGGCGAGTTCCCTCGGAACCGTATAAAATACCTTCTGGTCAAATCCATGCCCTAAGACGCTGATAGGTCGTGTAATTCCCTGCTCCTTCAATTGCTTCTTCCAGTATGTAGTGAATGCGAAAACACGATCGGCATCACGATTCAGCATGTCTATCATACCCTGTAACTGACAGTCATACACTTGATCACAGTAAATCCAGAGTTTGAATGTACGCTGAATACCCGATTTCCGGATTTCCTCCAAGAACCGAGTGACCACAGCCATGTCATTGTAGATCATCACCACATCAGGAGTCTTTTTTCGGATTGTATCCATAAATGCTGAGTATCCGAAGCCTTGTTGAAGAGGCATCTCCAAGGTGGCGGCGTCAATCACGTCCACCCCACTAGGATACTTTCGGAAGTCGGGGGATGTCTGAGGATGCTTCTGAAATCCGTAATGTGTTAGACTCAGCCACGACTTCTTTGCGAGTTGCTCTAGGATCCCATGTGACACCTTGGCGTATCCAGTGAATTGCTGAATATGCGTACTGACCAACATGAATTTGAGCTTCTTATTTTTTCCAGTTTCCGTTTTCTCGACAGAATTTGTAAACGACATCTGAGGCGCCGTCTGAAATGTGAAGGAGGGCTTATCAGCGCTTGTTGTAGGAGTGACTGTGGGCGTCTGTGTGGTAGTTACCATAGGCGTAGCTACAGGCGTAGCCATAGGAGCAAGTGTTTGGTCAATTGACCTCAGATATGACGGAAGTTCCATACTACCTCATATACACGTGAGCTATTTAGACCACTATTCTAAATGTGTAATTTCAAAGACTAGTGATAATTCACGCATATTTAAATTAAGCGGCCTACCAAATTCATCACGTATACTAATCTGTAGATTCGCAATACGTGATATTGGTGAAGGCTTTGATACGAATATTGAGTGATCAGTCTGCTTATCTAGCAAAGTATAGTCCGTTTGACCATTTTGAATGTAAAAGATATGGAAGCAATCCTTGCGACCCACACCACACTCCATTCTATCCAGATTTCTGCCATCGGCTTCAATGTGTAGATAGATTCGTGATAAGAAATTACTTAAGTCCATGGGTAGTACGCCAATAAGAGTATAAGGGTTGGAAGGAGTAGGAATCGGGTTTCCCTGTGAATAGTCGTAACCTGAGACATAGTCATCAAATCCAAAGCCTAGCAATCTAGCCGGAGAATTGATAGCCATATATGCCAGGGTATTCAAGTCTAACTCATCCCTGAAATCAGTAGTGTAGAATTGAAATAAAAACTCAACTCTTGTACCCGTAACTTGTATGAATCTCGTATTTCGCCCGTTAATATGTTTTTGTGTCACTGTATATGTGTTTAGCCTTCCTGGAATAGCATTTAGTTGCGCTTCTAACTCGGCAAGGAGTTGGGCTTCCGTGTAGAATCCTGGAGTAAGTGTTACATCGACAGATATATTAGCAGATTCTGTCAGACTAAATGACCCCCAGGTAGCCTGAATATTATAAATGTAGGAGGGGATGGAACCATTTGTGAGTTCTATACTCATTACATTTGTCAGAGGGCGTCTCAGAGTATAACGGAAAAAATTTGAATTAGGATAGTTTAGAAAGTTTCTGTCGCGGCTATTTACTACAATTGTTGTCTGTCTTACTGCTTGTTTTATCTTAGTTTGGTCCTTCATGAGTACATGTTGCCCTGAACTGGTTTCGGCCATTCTACATTAGAAGACTAAGGAATATTTGCAGTTTTTAACGTTATCGTGTCACTTCAAGAGCAGTCAATACAGCAGTCATTTCAGTATAATTATGTGATGTATCTGATGACGCCCATATTGTATAATAAAATGTGCCTGTACCAGGAACATCTAATGCAAAGCCATTCAAATTAAGCTCAGTCTGATTTGCATCAATTGCTGCAGCCATATAATTTGAACTAGGAAGTGTGACGGGTGATGAACCTGATGCAATATTTGTTGAATTTGTATTTGAAGCACTTGTTGTCGTTGCTCGTCCTACTGTGATTTGAACATGTTTATTATTAGAAATAAAACATACATTTGCCATAATCAGAAGTTTTGTTGTAGATAATGTGGTAATTGGACCAATTTGATAGATACGCGTTTGAGTGGTTCCAATGGTTGTTGTTATTAAAGATGCACTTGTTGCATATGGATTATTTCCTGCAACATAACTCATGGATGGACCAGTGGGTCCTGTCACACCTTTAATAAGAGAATACGCAGGGCCTGTGAGGCCAGCGGGTAGTGCTGCTCCAGCTAATTTTTGCCGCGCAATCAAATCATATCCAGGTTCACCCAATGTTCCAGTAGGATACAGAGCCCAGCCACCAATGGCACCAGGGTCGATGGGATTCACTGATGGCCCGATATTAATAAAGGGAGTCGCAAAACCTGTTTTGGTATATACGATAGCGTTTTGATCAGTACCAATGGTGCCTACTGCGGTGGATCCTGATGGGCCTGCTATATTAACTGATCCGCGTCCCACATATATTTCGGCCCATCTTGCCCCAGTTGCTCCTAAAGAGTATAGGGAGTCTTGAGATGGTAGAAAATTACCAAGAAGTGTAAGTGCCCCTGTTACTCCTTCAGCACTTGGTGTATAAATTAATCCAGTATCGCCTGTAACGCTTGTTCCATTATAATAAAGAATAGATCCTGTAGCACCTGTAAAACTAAACGTACCAGTGGCTCCAGTTGCTCCAGTAGGACCAGTGACACCAGGAGGACCTAAGGGTTGTAGAGATAATGTCACCAATTCATCATGAACTAATGTTCCAAATGACCTAAAGTTTGTAAGAGTATATGAAACCGTATTTTGATTAGGTGATCCTACAGAAGTAATTATCCAAGTAGCATAATTTGCTGGATTCACTTGGCTTGTTAAAGTAATATACCCACGTGTAATACTTAGAAGTAACTCATAAATGTTTGTGTTAAATTCAACTGGATTATTATTTATAAAAATTGTCGTTGCGCTCGTGTAAGGTAGTGATGCAAACCCTATTTTATCATCACCTACATCTAAATTCAGCCACGTCCCAGCATTTACTAGATCTATTTTATATGTCCAGGCTAGCGCTGCAATACCACGGAATCCAGTAGCCCCCCTTTCTCCAGTTGCTCCAGTAGCACCCCTTTCTCCAGTATCTCCAGTAGCTCCAGTTGCTCCTGTAGGTCCAGTGCGTCCAGTAGGTCCAGTAACTCCAGTAGCTCCAGTAAGTCCAGTTGCTCCAGTATTCGTGGAAAATCCTGATTGCCCAGTAGGTCCAGTAGGTCCAGTATCTCCAGTATCTCCAGTTGCTCCAGTACCACTGGATGTTCCAGGTAGTCCAGTAGCACCAGTAGCCCCCCTTTCTCCAGTATGTCCAGTTGCTCCAGTATTAGTGGCTTCCCCAGGTAGTCCAGTAGGCCCAGTAACTCCAGTAGCTCCAGTAACGCCAGTATCTCCAGTTGCTCCTGTATAACCAGTTGCTCCAGTACGCCCAGTAGGACCTGTTACGGTGGAATCTGCTCCAGTTGGACCTGTTACGCCAGTAGGACCAGTACGCCCAGTAGGCCCTGTTACTGTGGAATCAGCTCCAGTTGGACCCGTTTCACCAGTAGGACCAGTACGCCCAGTAGGCCCTGTTACTGTGGAATCAGCTCCAGTAGGACCCGTTTCACCAGTACGCCCAGTAGGACCTGTTACGGTGGAATCTGCTCCAGTTGGACCCGTTTCACCAGTAGGACCAGTACGCCCAGTAGGCCCTGTTACTGTGGAATCAGCTCCAGTTGGACCCGTTTCACCAGTAGGACCAGTGTAACCAGTAGGCCCTGTTACTGTGGAATCAGCTCCAGTTGGACCCGTTTCACCAGTAGGACCAGTACGCCCAGTAACTCCAGTAGCTCCTGTTTCACCTGTATCGCCAGTTGCTCCAGTAGGACCAGTACGCCCAGTAGGACCTGTTACTGTGGAATCAGCTCCAGTAGGACCCGTTTCACCAGTAGGACCAGTACGCCCAGTAACTCCAGTAGCTCCTGTTTCACCTGTATCGCCAGTTGCTCCAGTAGGACCAGTACGCCCAGTAGGCCCTGTTACTGTGGAATCTGCTCCAGTTGGACCCGTTTCACCAGTAGGACCAGTACACCCAGTAGGCCCTGTTACTGTGGAATCAGCTCCAGTAGGACCCGTTTCACCAGTAGGACCAGTACGCCCAGTAACTCCAGTAGCTCCTGTTTCACCTGTATCACCAGTTGCTCCAGTAGGACCAGTACGCCCAGTAGGACCTGTTACTGTGGAATCAGCTCCAGTAGGACCCGTTTCACCAGTAGGACCAGTACGCCCAGTAGGACCTGTTACGGTGGAATCTGCTCCAGTTGGACCCGTTTCACCAGTAGGACCAGTACGCCCAGTGTAACCAGTTGGTCCAGTGTCACCTGTATCACCAGTTGCTCCAGTAGGACCAGTACGCCCAGTAGGACCTGTTACGGTGGAATCTGCTCCAGTTGGACCCGTTTCACCAGTAGGACCAGTAGGCCCAGTAACTCCAGTTGGTCCAGTGTCACCTGTATCACCAGTTGCTCCAGTAGGACCAGTACGCCCAGTAGGACCTGTTACGGTGGAATCTGCTCCAGTTGGACCCGTGTACCCAGTAGGACCTATTTCACCAGTAGGACCAGTAACACCAGTAGCTCCTGTATAACCAGTAGGACCAGTGTAACCAGTAGGACCTGTTACGGTGGAATCTGCTCCAGTTGGACCTGTTACGCCAGTAGGACCAGTACGCCCAGTAGGACCTGTTACGGTGGAATCTGCTCCAGTTGGACCCGTGTACCCAGGACCTGTTTCACCAGTAGGACCAGTGTAACCAGTAGGACCAGTGACACCAGGAGGACCTAAGGGTTGTAGAGATAATGTCACCAATTCATCATGAACTAATGTTCCAAATGACCTAAAGTTTGTAAGAGTATATGAAACCGTATTTTGATTAGGTGATCCTACAGAAGTAATTATCCAAGTAGCATAATTTGCTGGATTCACTTGGCTTGTTAAAGTAATATACCCACGTGTAATACTTAGAAGTAACTCATAAATGTTTGTGTTAAATTCAACTGGATTATTATTTATAAAAATTGTCGTTGCGCTCGTGTAAGGTAGTGATGCAAACCCTATTTTATCATCACCTACATCTAAATTCAGCCACGTCCCAGCATTTACTAGATCTATTTTATATGTCCAGGCTAGCGCTGCAATACCACGGAATCCAGTAGCCCCCCTTTCTCCAGTTGCTCCAGTAGCACCCCTTTCTCCAGTATCTCCAGTAGCTCCAGTTGCTCCTGTAGGTCCAGTGCGTCCAGTAGGTCCAGTAACTCCAGTAGCTCCAGTAAGTCCAGTTGCTCCAGTATTCGTGGAAAATCCTGATTGCCCAGTAGGTCCAGTAGGTCCAGTATCTCCAGTATCTCCAGTTGCTCCAGTACCACTGGATGTTCCAGGTAGTCCAGTAGCACCAGTAGCCCCCCTTTCTCCAGTATGTCCAGTTGCTCCAGTATTAGTGGCTTCCCCAGGTAGTCCAGTAGGCCCAGTAACTCCAGTAGCTCCAGTAACGCCAGTATCTCCAGTTGCTCCTGTATAACCAGTTGCTCCAGTACGCCCAGTAGGACCTGTTACGGTGGAATCTGCTCCAGTTGGACCCGTTTCACCAGTAGGACCAGTACGCCCAGTAGGACCTGTTACGGTGGAATCAGCTCCAGTAGGACCCGTTTCACCAGTAGGACCAGTACGCCCAGTAGGCCCTGTTACTGTGGAATCAGCTCCAGTTGGACCCGTTTCACCAGTAGGACCAGTACGCCCAGTAGGACCTGTTACGGTGGAATCTGCTCCAGTTGGACCCGTTACGCCAGTATATCCTGTAGCTCCAGTTGCCCCAGTGGCTCCAGCTAGCCCAGTGGCTCCAGTGGCTCCAGTAGATCCAGCTAGCCCAGTGGCTCCAGTAGATCCAGTAGATCCTGTTACACCGGTATCACCGGTAATACCGAGACCTGTAGCGCCAGTTACACCTGTAGCTCCTGTAGGACCAGTATTACCTGCTGTCCCAGTAGCGCCAGTTACACCTGTATCTCCTGTAGGACCAGTATTACCTGCTGTCCCAGTAGCTCCAGTTGTTCCTGTAGCTCCAGTTGTTCCTGTAGCTCCAGTTGTTCCTGTAGCACCTGTTGGACCCGTTACGCCAGTAGGACCTGTGTACCCAGTAGGACCTGTTACGGTGGAATCTGCTCCAGTTGGACCCGTTACGCCAGTATATCCTGTAGCTCCAGTGGTTCCACTTGCTCCAGTTGCCCCTGTACTACCAGTTGTTCCAGTGGCTCCAGTTGTTCCTGTAGCTCCAGTTGTTCCTGTAGCTCCAGTTGTTCCTGTAGCTCCAGTTGTTCCTGTAGCACCTGTAGCTCCAGTTGTTCCTGTAGCTCCAGTTGTTCCTGTAGCTCCAGTTGTTCCTGTAGCTCCAGTTGTTCCTGTAGCTCCAGTTGTTCCAGGGCCACCACCTCCAGCCGAAGGTTGCCAAGATGTATCATAGTCAGCATCTGAATTCTTAGTTAATACATATCCACCAGTACCACCTAAAGGAACACCACGCCCAGTAGGTCCAGTAACCCCCGTAGCTCCAGTTACTCCAGTTGCTCCAGTATTCGTGGAGAATCCTGATTGCCCAGTAGGTCCAGTAATCCCCGTAGCTCCAGTAGGCCCAGTTG
>Ga0209400_1000043_pt1 | contig 115614 bp, 171 predicted proteins | sample M_130807_EF_Meta_FD_187313 | JGI IMG/M metagenome (GOLD analysis project Ga0209400, IMG submission 187313) | Freshwater microbial communities from Lake Montjoie, Canada to study carbon cycling - M_130807_EF_MetaG (SPAdes) (version 2) | ecosystem: Environmental > Aquatic > Freshwater > Lake...
CAACCACACGGTGTGCCCGACTACTGATCGTTGGTTACGTATGCTAAGAATAGTCTCAATTTGAGTAGACACTGATAATCTCGCAACCGGTAATCTATTATATGTAAATTTGGCGGAGCGAATATATAATTAATAAGTTAATATTGTACAAGTTAGCCAATATGGATAGAAGCTTTATGCAGCGTCCAATGTTTAATGTCTGCGAACCGTTTTTGGACGTTTACGTCGTACAGTTGAACGTAGAAATGAAGGATATGCTACTAGACGTATTAGACCAATGTGGTGTATTAGAGAAAGAACTATATGCTTTTAAAAGGTCGTTGCAAAACCCAACTGCCAGTCGTGAACTCCGCACTCAAAAAAAACGCAGAGAATCTAACGAAGAACGTAACGACGATTGGTCTACGTGAGCACTTCGAAAGAATAAGCTTGATCCGTGGCGTCCTACGTATGGATTTGAACTTCTACACCAATCAGTCTCCGATCTCGGACGAAACACTCCTTAATCATCGGTTTTGTGATACTGACTTTAAAATAGACAGAAACGCTACAGAGCATGCTATATTCACAGCGCAAGGCGAAAAGATCGCCTTCCTGAAATATAACATCTACCGAAAGCAATTGAGAGAAGCATTATTTAGGGAGGACATAGATTTCGTAGAATTATCCACGCTCAAGCACACCTACGACGATCTTAGGCATATGATAGCTTCCTGCTATGCGAGTCTTGCACATTTCGCCACTACCAAATACGAAAGCCAACGTACCAGGAACGCCACATATGAAGATGAATACGAGATGTGCTGCTTAACATTGATGCGGTCGATCGATCTTTATAACCCCGCCCTCGGATTTAGATTTTCCACCTACGTAATGAAAGGGATGTTGACGAACCTTTATAGCAAAGTCCATAGCAATAGATCTAACATCATGAAAGTCTGGAATAAGACCTCTTCCTGGGATTGCGAATATGGTCAAGAGACTAACATTTCAGATTATGACTGGCGCAAAATAGATCTCAAAGCAGATTGCAAAGACCTCGTAAATTATGGATTCAAGAATCTAACGCCAAATCAGCAGCATGTTGTAATATACCGCTTCGGCTTAGGGGTGACGCCTAGGACGTTGGAAGAGATCTCACAGCAATTAGGCGTTACTAGGGAACGAGTTAGGCAAATCGAAAGCAAGGCAATCAGAACGTTGCAATTGACATGTGAAAAATTCAGGGAGGCGATCCATGATTGATGAACTGCAGGCGCTACGCCAATCCATACATCACAATTTAGTCACATTGGACGAATTAATTCGACGGTTAGAAGCACCCATCAAGCCGACCATTATTGCGCCGGAATCAGCATGGCCTGATCTTCTAGATCCCGAGTGGCCAGCTGCTTGGCCCCAACATCTTATTTCTGATTGTCATACTCTACAAGAGAAGACTTATCGAGCCATACAGATTGCGTCTAGCTACGATATAGCTCTGCTAAAAGATTGTAGGATCTTAGACTTTGGCTGCGGAGATGGTCTAGTAGCAAATGAATTAGTTAAGCGCGGAGCGTCTGCCGTATGTGCCTATGACATTGCACCTGATAAAGCTTGGGACGGCATCGATAATTCCAAGATCACATTTATCACCGATCTAGAATCAGTGCTAGTTAACGCTCCGTATAACACGATTATCTTGCACGACGTTATCGATCATGTGCCGTCAAGCACTTTGGAGCCAGCATTAAAACAAATTTTGGACGTATGCGCTAACGACGTTCGATTAATAATCACAGCTCATCCATTTACTAGTCGCCATGGTGGCCATGTATACGATGCCAAAAATTTGGCTTACCTACAACTGTTGTATAGTGAAGACGAGCTTGCATCTAAACAAATCAGGTGCCCATACAACAACCGCTGGTCTAGGCCGCAAGCAGCTTACGAGAACGTGTTTAAGCGCCTAGGCTTAAACATCATGCGCAAAGAGGTAGATGTAGACCAGTTAGAGCCTTGGATTGTGAATAGGTTACTACCAATTATTGTTAAGCGAATCTATGATAACCAGATCTCTATGGATCAAGCAGAGAAAATCTTATCAGTATCATGGGTCCAATATCTATTGGGCGCTGGAGCTAAAAATGAATAATTCTTTCAACGTGCTAATCTTAAAATTATTCGAAGCAAGGCAAATAGCGCACCTTGCACACTTTGCTACCAAGTCATTTTCTAAACACGAGGCTCTAGATGTCTTTTACACACAATTGCTACCGCTGATTGATGAATTAGTAGAAGTGTACCAAGGCGAATTTGGCTTGATCGAACTTGCTAGCATCTCACCAGCGCAATTGTCGCAAGAGATGACTCCGTACTTGCGACAATTGGCTAAGCAATTGAAATCAGCCAATCAGAACTTATCTGGCTCTTATTCTTACTACGCTAATATTATCGATGAAATAACGGCTTTAGTCTACCGGACGGTTTATAAATTAGAAAACCTTGGCTAATGTTACAGCTAACCAACTCGATTTACAGCTTAGCGATAAAGAAGCGCCTAGACGCATTGTATACCAGTGATGTTACCACTCAGGCCGCATTTGACTTTATTAAAAGACATATTCCAGATGGCTTTGCAATATTTCCACTATCTTGCGAGGACTTTGTAATATACGATAGTGGAAATGGCAAGGCGTCAAGCGTATTAATCACGGCATCTGATCTTGATAGGCCAGATTTCGATAGTTGGATAATAGCTTATATGCTTGATGCTGCCTCCTCGTCATCATCTAGATAGTCAAAATACTCGTTCTCATCATCTTCGTCGTCGTCATCATCATCTTCGTCATCATCTTCGTCGTCATCATCTTCGTCGTCATCATCATCTTCGTCATCATCTTCGTCGTCATCGTCATAATCTTCGTCATCGTCCTCATCTTCATCTTCATCATCTTCTTCTTCATCGTCGTAGTCGTCCTCATCATCAAGATCGTCGCTGTCACCGAATCCATCTAGATCGTCGTCATCGATGTCAATATTACAAACAGCGATGTCTGACCATTTGGTGCAGCACGGGTCAATTATAGAGTAGCTAATTTGGAACGCATCATAAACCATATTAGTCTCCACTTAGGGGTCACTATGTTATCTTTACTGCTAGTCGAAGATACTGGAGAGAAGCTAGGTAAAATTAATCTCTATAAAACAGAGCCTTTCGATTTTACCTCTACGCAAATCCAAAATATTAGAGCCGCATCCGCAAGGCTTTTTGCGCAATCAAATGGCGTGTACGAATGGATTTTAACTGACCAGCCCGGTACGGTAAATCCAAGTGTAACCACTACCACCACGACAGTTAAGCCTAAGCTTTAGACTTTGCGGTATTGAGTGAGGACTTCGAATTTTCCAATCTCGTATTCGACCAGCTCGTAGTCGCCGAAAATATTCGGAGCCTCTTCCTTCATTACTAATAAGATAGCAATAGCTAAAGTCCGTATCTCATCATCAGCATGACGAGTTCCACGTAGCTCTATGAAATGCCTTAAAGCTCGCGCATTAGCAGTAACAAAAATCTTCGTCTCAGTAGCATTTGGCAATACACTGCGTGCAGCCTGCCTTGCTTGCTTCCTCCTTGATGTCCTATCGGTTACGTGCGCAAGTTTAGCATTTAACTTTTCAGCTAATTCGCAATAACCATCATGAGCAGCTTGCACAGTTTTTAACCAAATCTCGTGTAGCTCTGGGTCCGCTGCTATAATCTCCGGCTCCACGTATTCAGCTACCGATTCGTCAACGTACCTCTGGCTTAATTGGCTGTATCCGAATCCAGCTCGGTGACGTACCAGTTCATGGGTAAGGCTTCTGCTTATGTCTGTGATTACAAGATTCCACATGCCGTGCTCAAGCACGCTACCGTGGCCCACCTCTAATATGTGACTAAGATATGCTTTGTTGCCACCTGGCCTAGGTTTTGCGAAGCTCATATAGCAGATGCGTCCGGCCATCTCGGTTAGCAATTCTGCGGGCTCATTGGTATCAGACTCCCACTGTACTTCATGATCGTCTAGGAATTGCTTGATCTCATCCTGGTCGCACATTTGTCGACCAACCACATACACAGAAGGTTGGCTAGCCACCTTAATCATCGTATCCCCCCAATTCTGTAGATAACTGAACCATTTAAATTAAATACAGTCAGAAACAAATGTCAGATAAGCAGTTATTTTTCACAGCTTCAACTGGCACGAAATTAAGATTTCCAAATTATTGGCGAATGTTTCTAAAGAGCCTCAAAGTAGCCCTTGATAACACGTCCTTCAAAGTACATCTTGTATTCGATGGAAACACGCTGCTAGACGATATCCCGAAAGATGTGAACGTCATCCGATACCAACACAGGATGCTACATCGATTCGAACGCAGTCCGAGAAATAACCATTTAAAATGGCTCGACACCTGTCGTAGCACCTACCTTAAAACTGAAATTCCGTTTATAGCTCATAACCTTGGGTTTAGCAATAATGTGCTGTACGCCGACATCGATTGCTTTTTGTTACAAGACTTTGTTATAGGATATACAGGAAAACCGTTTTGGGCTGGGTCGGCCAAAAACACCGACAAGACACATTTCTGTCCAGGGTTAATGATATATCATGTGGGCAAGATGCTAGAGTTTGACATTGAAATCTTAGACCATATAGACAAGCACCTTGAAGGCAATAATTCGTTTGACTTCGATGATCTGAATGCGATATTTCCGTTAGGATCGTACGGATTGTTGCCGCTAGAATATAACTGGAAGCCCGTGTGGGGAATCGATGCTAATATTAAAGTGTTGCATTTCGCAGGCGCTAAGCCTAATTCGATCGAAGATAAGACAAGATTGCCGTTTGTTAGGCACTTGATAGACCCTAACCCAACCGCATTCAATTACTATAGCGATTGGTTCGAAACACTTTAAAACTGCGACGTTATACTGGCAGTGCGCTTACTGGTCCTGTGGGTGCTGACCGTGCTTCTGGTGGTGCTTGTTCTGCTGGTGGTAATGGCACTGGTTTTGAGTAGAATTGTGATAATATCTCATACTTGAAGTCGTCAGCTACTTTGCTCAATAATACAGAGCAATCGAATGCCTGGCCTCGGAAAAAGATATTAGGTCTTGGGCTAGCGAAGTTTTTAGAAATTAGGACGGTTAGATCGAAACCGTATTTTTCTAGAAGCGGACCTGCTTCTTTGAGGAATTCCTGGAATTTCTCATTCTGTTTTTGGATTTCAATTTCGGGGCTTTCTGCCATGAGAACTTCTCCGTTATCTGAAAGTCAAGAGATCCACGAATTATTTACATTGATGCAGGCTGTTTATGCATCTGAAAGAATAATCATCAGACAGCAACCTGACACACCTTTCGAAAAATCATATGCATATCGGTACGTTAAGTCTCTTAATGATAGACTTAAATCTTGGGAATTTAATAAAGCGCAAACCGAATACTTCATTAAATTCGTAATAAGGTATGTGAAAAACAAAAAAATCGGCATTAAGGGTTTCAGTGTGTTCCATCAGAAGAATCTCCTAGAATCATGTCTTAAACAAGTGTTGACTGATTTAGAATCATTTAAGCGGTTTAGGAAGAATTATGCTTTACTGATGAAATGGCTTCGGGAGCAAGCTAGAGATACTGACTTAAAAACTATATTACTTAAGCGCGTTAATGGTCTTTCAAATCTGCTCTTGTGGTACAAATCGAGTAGAATAACTGACGATATGCTAGCCGTATCGAAAGAGTTAATGGAATCACTTGATGGTTTGCCGCCAGCTGAACGTCAGTTACTGCCAAGCAATGTTCAGTTATTTCTTCTTCGTGGTAGATTAAAAGAACTCTCAAACGTATAGGAGTGGCTATGTTAGGTGTGTCAAAAGCGATCAACCCACGCGATTATTTTAGCCTTGATGTAAAATTCCTTAAGCAATACGAGGCTAAAAAGCCTAACTTCGGATTCAATGGATTGGGTGAACTTGTATTTTTCAGGACTTATTCTCGCCTTAAACCAGATGGGTCGAAAGAATCATTCTTTGATTGCATCAAGCGTGTTGTAGAAGGATGCTACGAAATACAACGGCGCCATTGCGTTTCTTTGCACATCCCATGGAACTTTAAAAAAGCGCAAGAAAGCGCCCAAGAGATGTTTCAGAGGATGTGGGACTTCAAATTCTTACCTCCTGGCCGCGGACTTTGGATGATGGGCACGGACTTCATGTGGTCTAGACTTGGCGCCGCATTGAATAATTGCTTCGATGGCAAGACAGAGATCATTACTAGAGATGGTGTTAAACAAATCGGATTGCTGGTAGGCACCGAACAGGAGTTGTTGACTACTGGTGGTAAATGGGTGAAAGCACCAATTAAATCATTTGGTGTACAGGAATTATATAAACTGACGCTAGAGCGGGCTGGCGTCCAGAAGATTATCTATACTACTGCGGGCCATCGTTGGTTCGCTAAAGATTTACGTAAAACGCAAACTGTCGCTATTGAAGATACGTCTGGTGTAATTGTTAAAAAGCGACAGCATATTGGCTATAAAGAAGTAACAACAGTCAACCTGACTGAGCATCATATGATGCAATCTGTGTATGGCAGTGGTGTCAATGGCAACGTCAGACCTAGTGCTTTTGGTGTTGCGCATGGCATTGCCTATGGTGATGGCACAACTGGTCAAGATTCTGAATCGTGTGGCACTTATCTCTATCTGTGTGAGCATAAAAATGAGGAATTATTAGAATATTTCCCCAATTGCCCTACTTCGTTCGATAAGGAAAAGGGCGTTGAAGGGGCAGTTAGAGTAGCTGACTTGCCTAGATTTTTCAGGCGGAAACCGTCTCTACGTGAATCTAAGAGCTATTTATATGGATGGTTGGCTGGATATTTTGCAGCTGACGGCACCATCAACACTAAGGGCAATCAGATATACATAGCTAGTAGCGAATACGATAACATGTTATTAGTGCGTGATGTTTGTGCTGTTCTTGGCATAGGCACAAATTCAATAGTCCAGACTACGCAAACAGTTACCCATGATGGCATCAAGAAAAAATTCATAGGATATAAAATTGGTATTATGCCGATCCATCTTAATGAAGACTTCTTTTTGCTTTCTGAGCATAAGAAGCGGTTTTTAGATCATCGTAGCCATCGCGATAGGCCATTATACAAGTGGCATGTTAAGTCTGTTGAACAGACTGGTGAATTTGCCGAAGTTTATTGTCCGCAAGTCCCAGATACACAGGCTTTTGCACTTGCAGATAACATATTAACTGGCAATTGTGCATTTATCAGCACTGATGATACCATAGAAGCCGATCCAGCAGAGCCATTCTGTTTTTTGATGGATATGGCGATGCTAGGTGTTGGAGTGGGTTTCGATACTAAAGGTAAAGACAGGATCGCTATAAAGAATCCATCTGCTAAAACCGTGGGATATCAAATAGAAGACTCACGTGAAGGTTGGGTAGAGTCATTAAGGATGCTATTGCATTCTTACACGCTTAAGTATAAAGATGGTAAAGTAAAATTCGATTATTCGCTGATTAGACCAAAAGGTAGCCCAATCAATGGATTCGGTGGCACTGCAGCTGGTTCTGGGATCTTGGTGGAGCTGCACAACGCAGTTATCGCATTATTAGATAGCCGAGTCGGTAAAAAACTATCTAGCGTCGATATTACCGACATCATGAACATCATTGGTAAATGTGTTGTTGCTGGCAATGTTAGGCGTTGTTTGCCTAAAGGCACATTGGTCCACTTAAAAAGAGGTTTAACACCAATCGAACAGGTGAGGGTTGGCGATTTAGTGTTAACAGCTGATGGATATTATCCAGTCATTGAGAATGTTAAACAGGGCGTTCAGCGGGTTGTTACTATTAAAAATCAGATGGGTAAGTTCAGATGTACTGATCGACACCGCATTGCTATTATGTCTGGTGTTGGAAAATATGAGTGGAAGCGCGCCAAAGAACTAGTTAAAGATGATAGGATGGTGTTTGTAGATGCGATAATTCCAGGCGTCACAACTGCACTGCCTAGCGACACCGATGCGTCAACACGCGGTAACCAAATGATCGTGCCTAATCTAACAACCGATGTGGCGTGGTTTATTGGCGCTATCCATGGTGATGGTTATGTGTATGATGGACGAGCATACAAAGGTCGTAAACACCACGGTTCGTCTGTCTCCATCTCTGTGAATAGAGATGAATACCATGATGGGATGATCGAAAAAATAAGTACTGGCTTCGCAATGTTTGGATTTACTGCTAGAGAGCAGTCAAGCCATGATAATAGCCACAAATTACGAGTGACGTCACGAAAATTAGCGTCGTATTTTCACAAAAATTTAAAGACTGCTAAGACACCTCTAGACGTGCCAGAATTCATTTTGTGTGGTATGCCAGAGATCAGAGCTGCATATTTGGCTGGACTGCTAGATACGGATGGATCTACCAAAAATAGACCTACTGTATTACTGGCCAGCGTTTATGCCAAATTCATTAAGCAAGTGCAAGCGGTGTATTCAAGCCTTGGAATACCTACAAAGTGTGTGCTTAGAGCTGAAGAAGATGGCACTAACCAAGCTAAATGGGAATTACATTTGGTTGGTGAAATGGCGATTTCAAAGTTCAATGAACTTGTTCAACAATATGCTGTTAAGCAATTGCGTGTAATGACTGGATATAGTGGCCATGACTATGGATTTCCTTCAGCATGGGTTGACAAGAGCACCATCGATTATGGTCGTTCATGGAGTCCGCAGCAAGCACAAATGTCATATAACAGAGCATGTCTATGTGATGCAGAGACAAATGATTTAGTGCCTATAGCTGTAGAAGCTGTAATTGATGAAAGCATCGAAGTCGAGACTTATGATCTATCGGTCCCAGGCAGGAATGAATTCGTTGCTGAGGGCATGCTTGTGCATAACACAGCGGAAATCGCCTTTGGTAGCCCAGATGACACCGAATATAGCAACATGAAGAATGTCACCGCTGGCTTAACTGAAACTGAACGAAATGAATTCTTCAATGTCACAAATGGTCTGTATAGCAAATCTCGTAGCCATGCTACTATCGATGATTTCACGGGAACTACTATCTCAGCCGATAAATTAAACAGAGCTATAGAGACCTGGAACGCGCTTAACAGCTACAGATGGGCATCCAACAATAGCGTGTCCGCTGAAGTTGGTATGGATTATTCGAAATTCGGTGAGCAGATTGCTGCCAATGGCGAACCAGGGTTTATCTGGCTCCAAAATATGCGAGATTATGGCCGCATGAAAGATGGGCATACTCCTGGTATTGATGGGCGAGTTGCCGGAAGCAACCCTTGCGTCGAGCAATCGCTAGAATCTTCTGAGTTATGTTGCTTGGTTGAGACATTCCCAGCCAGACATGATGATGCAGCGGATTTCATGCGCACATTGAAATTCGCATACCTGTATGCTAAAACCGTTACCTTGCTGCCTACCCATAATGTCCGCACCAATCAAGTGATGTTACGTAATCGTCGCATAGGCCTATCACAATCAGGTATAGTGCAAGCTTTTGCTAAATTCGGTAGACGTGCTGTTTTGAGGGATTTTTGTGACGCAGGTTATAGTGAGATCGATAGTTGGGACATGATCTATTCAGAATGGTTATGTGTGCCTAAGAGCATCAAGAAGACCAGCATCAAGCCTAGTGGTTCGGTGTCGCTCTTAGCTGGAGCCACACCTGGCATCCACTACCCAGAAGCTACAACTTATTGGAGAACTGTACGTGTAGCCAAGGATAACATACTTGTTAAGATCCTCCAAAAGGCAGGATATAGGGTAGAACCTAGTGTGACTGATAGTCGTACTATGGTAGTATATTTCGCTATCAGCGATAGATCTGTTAAAGCGGTAAATGAGGTGAGTATGCTGGAGCAACTGGAAAATTGTGCTGCTTACCAACATTATTGGGCAGATAATCAAGTTAGTTGCACAGTTAAGTTTAAGAAGCATGAAGCTAAAGACATCGCTTCAGCTCTAGAATTATATGAAGACCAACTGAAGGGCATTAGCTTCTTGCCTTATTTCGAACACAACTATCCACAAGCACCATATATCCCTTGTGCGCCACAGGAGGTCGATGAATATAATAGTAGCATTAAAGAAGTGGACTATACTGATTACATAATGGAAGCTGCTGGTAGCAACTATTGCGAAAATGACACGTGTGAATTGAAGACTGAAACAGCGGCCCAATAATGAAGGTATGGCCCCCCTGCTGCTCTGCAGGGGGGCCATTGTATTGATGTAATATGAGATTTACGGAAGCTGAAACATACGACTTATATGTAGCATATCTAGAACCTATGTTACGTGAACAATACGGCCATCAATGCTTTAGTTACCAATACGACTTCAGTGGCGCCTATGTTTTGTTTCCGTATTTCGACATATCATTCGACGCAATCGACTTCGCAAGCCCGGAGGCAAGCTTAGCTTCCATCAGGTATAAAGAAGAAATAGCGTCAATCCTCTACATCTAAACATTAAGCGAAAGAACAATGGAAACAATCCAGTCTAAACTCGACATCCAATCTATCTTGCAAAAGTTAGATGAAAAACAGAATGAACCAGTGGACATGGTGATTACTACAAATGAAGGGGAGTCATTTTACTTTTCAGCCAAGCTTGATATAATGTTCGGCAGAAAGGCCACAGAGGAGCTTGAGTCTAGGTATTTAATAGTGGAGATCATAGGCGACGGAACATATACTCAAAACGTGGAATAGAGTCAAATGCGGGCTATCATCGTCGATAACAAATGGGTTTATTTCGACAACGTAACCGTGTCAGAAGAAGAGATCTTGTGGAATGAGTTCAGCGTCTCCAGACCGAATGCTTACATTGATCCTAACCAGATGTCTCAATGGGATGGGGTATTTCGTAAGTATAATAGGGCTAAGAAAAGGGTCGCATTTCCGTTTCTGGGTAAAGTGAAAAAGCTTGCGGCGAAGCATGGCTTTCCGTTAGACATTGACGACCAGAGGAATTTAGAACGCAAGCTGTTCAAGATCGGTCATGACCATTTACCTGGGATTAAGCTAGAGCAGTACCAAATCGAAGCGACGGAAGCCGCGCTGAATGCAGAATGTGGCGTAATCAACGTACCAACCGGTGGTGGCAAAGGTGAATTGGTTTGCGCTATCGTCAAAGCGCTAGATTGTGCTACTGTCATTTTGGCCGACCAAACGATCGTAGTTGATCAATTGAAAGCACGGCTAGAACTACGTGAGGTATCGGACACCGTTGGTATGTTCTATGCAGGTAAGAGGCCAAACGGAGAGACAGTAGTCGTTGGATCTATCCAATCTCTAACAAAGGTAAGCAAACCTCCTCAGCCGCCGTCAAAAGCTCATTGCGAGGATGAAGATGAATATAATCGCAAGGTTAAGCAATGGGAAAGATCTTATAAAGGATTTAAGACTCGGCAAAAAACCGCTAAATCGTTGCTTCAATATGTTGAAAATGCAGACTGCCTAATAGTAGATGAGGCAGATAGAGCAGTTAGTGACCCATGGAAAGTTTTATTCAGGTCGCACTTCAAGGGGAGCAGACGCTATGGGTTTAGCGGAACTCCGACCGATCCGGCTAAGCCCGTAGAAGCTATGGTTCTTGAAGAACATCTAGGCCCTATAATCTATACAGCGGAACGCAAGAAGTTGACTGAATTGGGACGAATTATACCATGCAAATACTATAGCATGTGTTTTGGCTTAGATGGAAGCATTAAGAACAGTACCACTTACGATCAAGCTTATAATGAATTCATGGTGGAAAATAACGCTTTTCATAATGACATCTTGAAGTTAACGACAGCGATCCTAAAACGTAACAGCACAGATGGAGTGTTAATTTTAGTGGAGCGCGAGGCTTTAGGCAACAACTTATTAGCATTGTTTAAAGCCAATGAAATTGACACAGAGTTTATCTTCGGTAAAACTAACCACAAGCAACGGAAGATAGCGCTCAGCAGATTTGAGCAACGTGAGATCAGGGTTATTATAGGCGGTAAAATACTGAATCGTGGCCTAGACTTAAAAGGCGGTACTGAACACTTGATATTAGCTACTGGAGGTAAGCTAGCCACGGATTTCATTCAAAAGGTCGGCCGTGCGGTTCGACTTAATTCGGTAGGCAGCAGCAAAATCTACGATTTTTATTTCCGGTGTAATAAATACCTATATCAACATTCAAAAGCTCGATTAAAAGCTATTGTTGACATGGGTTACGAATCAATAGTTGCATTTCCTGGTGGTACGATCGATGGAAGCGAACTCATCAGAAGAAGATTCAGTTTTAAATTTAAGTCCAAGTCCAAGTGAAGTACCGATGCGACGTCACTATTTCAAAAACGAAATAGTGGAGTGGGAGCTAACTCAATACTTGTGGACAGGTTGTACTAGCGTAGTTCTCAGAGATAGAATCATGGCTAATGCGTCTGAATTGATCAGACAGGTCATTAGGAAGCAAGGACTACATCAGATATATCCTGGTCAAGACGATAGCAGCTTCGGTGATCTGTTAACCACTGGCTGGATGCAGATAGAAAAAACACTGTATAAATACAGAGCTAGGCCTCACTGTCGTAAGTGTTTCCATCTTGACCGGCCAAATGATAGTATAATCTATGATCCGGGCACTAAAGAGTATGGTATAAAGACGCTCTATCAGGTCTTCAAGGAATTCAAGCGTTGTAAGAAGTGTAGCACCAGGCTACATTACGAACCTATTATTGAACCAGTGCAAGGCTTATTCGGCGGGTCTGACACAATACTATTTCGCGGGATGAGCAAAGTCTTTAATATGTGGAGTCAGATATCAAGGACGGTGATCTTAGCTTACATTAAGAAAGAAGGGCGTGATCGTAAAAACTCTCACTCTTATATCAATCACCTTAATAATAAATCCAAGCCATTAAATGATGTGTTGTTTCGGTTCGTGCAGGAAGCCCGTCAGGTTTGCATGTATAACAAGGAATATCTTGCTATTATCGATGCGCTTGAATATCTGGTCTTACATGATTTTAAACCATATGATGGTTTAATTGGTAAGTTGATGGAGCGTTCTAAATTAAACCGAGCAACCGTCGCTGGTTTTCTAAGATTTGTGAAGTTAAACAGCTTCGATTTTACTGATTCGCCAATCAATAGGACTATTAAAGACTTTAAGCTGGATCGGCGTGGGGATGCTAAAGACGCTGAAGATGAATCATAGAAAATATACAGTGGTAAGGAGTGCTCCCATGTCAGATCACTGGATTGAGTCGAAAATAGACACTGGCAAGTGTACAACTAGCGACATTGACGCTTTAATCTCTGAATCTTTAGAGAAAGCGATCAAGGACCGCATTAATAGCAGAACGGTTGTTTCAGCGCCAGAGACCAACCATAAAGATAATGCTACTGGCCACAATGCTTTAAGCACTGGCGGAATTGCCGTTGGTCGACGGATTTTGCCGTCTCGTAAGCCGATCCACAAAATGTCGCATGGCAGATCGAAGCATGCACACGATAAGAGCACCAAGACTCAACGTGAGAATGCAGCGAAAGCACGTGGAGAGAGCATGGGTTCTAGGCGTATCAAAATACCTCTTATGTGCGCTATAGAATCGATTAAAGCGATTCGTAAAACTGGTAACATGCGCCTATTGCACGAAATGGCGCAGGAAGAGCCGATAGCCCAGATATTAAGAGAGCTAGCAGTAAGTGAAAACGATAATTATTATTTGAAGGCCGTTTTTGGCAACGAACATTTCGGTGACTGATGTCTGACCCAGAAAATTTAGATGATCTAATTAATGAGTTAAAATCGCCCGGTTTGGTTAGCAAACCAATCGAAGAACCGCTTCGTCAGTTGGATAACAGACCTACTGTCGAAATAATGGGTTCAGCTCAAGCTGCACAAGCTCCTGTCGATGTTAAGAAATATTTAGATCAATTAGATCTCGTAACAGATGAAGTGCTTCAATCATGTAGATCTGACCGACAGGAAGCACAAGATACCATTAACTTGATTCGCGAAGAGATCGCAAAAGACATTGCACGTGGCCAATCACCCGGCAGATTGCTAGAATCATTGGTCACTGCTGTGGAAGTGAAGTCGGGCATTAATGGTACCGCCGTGAAAATGTTAGAGACTGCTGCTAAGACGCTAGCTGCCACCAAGGCTACATTAAATGTCAATAATATAAGTGTCAGTGGTAATAACGCAGCCAACATGGTCGATGCAGATCTGACCAAGCTTCTAGCTGACACGCAGGAGTTTCAGTATTAAGACTTCATCGACGCAGCGTGAAGTGATCAAACGATGTCGAGATTCATGCTTATGGTTTCTGAATGCATTTGGTAAGATAAAGCATCCTTCAGCTGGCATGTTACCTTTTACTCCATTTAAATATCAGCAGAGAGCTATACAGTCATTCCGAGAGAAAAAATTAAATATCTTTAGAAAATGTCGTCAGGCTGGAATCAGTAAGATAAGCGGAGCATTTGCGCTCTGGTTTGCAATGTTTAATAATTATAAAACCATATTGATTGTCTCAAGGAAAAACGACGATGCTATGAGCTTCCTGAGGGAGCATGTAGTCTTTCTGTATGAAAACTTACCAGAGTGGATGCAAGAGCTTTGGAAGCCTATAAAATTAAATGAACACGAAATCATATTCCCTAATAATAGCAAGATAACGAGCTTAACCAGCCATCCGGAAGTATTGAGATCACACGCATCATCGTTAAACATCATTGACGAAGCGGCGTTTATTCAAGGCATGGATGTAATGTGGGCTGCAGGCTGGCCTACGTTGCAACATGGTGGCCGTGTCATATGCATTAGCACCACCGCTGGTGTAGGCGGGTGGTACTGGTCCACATGGACGGACGCAGAACAACGCATAAATGGATGGAACCCCATTAATATTAATTGGTGGGATATGGACTGGGCTATAGAATATAAAGACCAATTGTCAAACGATTTTAAGAGGATAGCGCCAACCGATAATCTTGTCAACTGCGATAACCAATTAATCGACGTTTCACAGTTTGGCAGGTTAAAGTTAGACCCCATGAAATATGGCCCCAAGTGGAGCCCCTGGCTAGAAGACCAATATAGAGCGCTACAAGAGCAAGGTGAGGGGTGGAAGTTCGAGCAGGAAATATTAGCTCATTTTGTAGGCAGTGGCGGTACCGTCTTGGACAAAAGCGTGCTATCTTATATGGGTGACTGCGTCCAGAAGCCAGATGAGAAGGTCAAGGGGATACAGGTTTATGTAAATCCAGCGAGTAATGAAGAAGAAGATATGGATTTCGAATTTGACTCAGAAGATGAAGGATTTTGGATTTGGAAAAAGCCGGTCCTTACTATACCGGAGCGTAGACGCAGTGGGATATTGTTAAATCCGACTATCCCAGCTCACAGTTACGTTATGGGCGTGGATATGGCGACGGGTAAGGGCCGTGACTACAGTGCGATAGAAATCTTCGATGTCGATACTAGGGAGCAAGTGGCAGAGTTCATGGCTAGAGTGCTGCCCAGAGAATTCGTAAAATATATCGATCGTATAGGCAGATACTTCAATTGCGCGTTAGCTGTGGTGGAACGGAATAACGGGGGCGATATAATCATCGATCAGCTCAGATATGACATACAATATCCGCGGTTGTGGCGGCGTAAGGATCTAAATGATAAGCCTACACCTGGTGGAGCTAGTCGTAAGCGCCAAAAAGCAATGAAGGTAGCCGCTTACGGTTTTGCTACTACAGGGAGCAGCAAAGCGTCACTCAATAAATTATTGATGGATCACTTCCGCACCAATGGTGAGGAGGGATATACGATTTATTCCGAGCGATTATATAAACAATTTCAAACGTATGTTCGTAAACGTGATAGAATGGGCAGAGATACTATGAGAACAGAGGCTGAAGAAGGTTCAGGTAATCACGACGACTTGGTTATTGCGACCGCTTTGGCTATGGTAGGTCTTGCTGATGCTGGTTTCTCAGATAGCTCAGGCTTGATGCCTGTGAATGGCGGTTTGGATTTTAAGAGCCCACTAGGGTCTATTATACAAAAAGATGTGTCTAAGGCGGCTTTGCAGAAAAGCATCCTCGAATCCGGAATGGGTGTAATGATGCCGATGGCTTTGGCTCCCACTGATTTCCCTGATATAGCAGCGTCTCGCGCTATTGATGCCTTCACGCTGCAGCTAGGTGCTATTCCGATCTCACAAGGTCGACCAGTAATTACTCCACCCAAATATTTTAAAAGAGATGAATAAATGTTGATTCAGCTAATGCAGCATTAAACTATCATAGATATTTGAAGCTAAATTGAATCGAGTTAGATCAGAATGCCACTATAGCCCATGATGTTAAGCAATTGCCATCATGGATATTAAACCATTTCTTATTAAATTTCACGAGCGATTCTTTTAATTCTCCTAAAACAGGGCAGTTATAGATGATTTTTCGAGGTTCAAAGCCTTTAACTAGAACGTAATGACCATCTATTAAGCATATAATTGGTAATTTTCGAGCTACGAAATATTTTAATAGATGTATAGTCATGTTGCCTGCTACGACTTGTAAACCTTTTTCTCTTAAGAAGCTTTCGATGGTTCGAATTTGGACTCCATCAACGGCATTGGCGAGAGAGCCGTGCCTACGGACTTTGTGGTAATTAAGTAGCATTTGCAAGCATGCTACGCCACAATCAGAATCGCCATTTTGGTATATCGGTGATATGTCCATGAGGGGCTCCTGTTACAGTATTTTCCCTCGGTGGCGAGTATCTGTAGATAAGTTGCTGGGCCAGATGCGCATTTAATAAATGTTAGCCCAATCTATGTGTTACATTTTATTAAAGATAAAATTATAGGAGTTAATCGATGCCTAGCAATTGGTTGGTATTTGACCGCATCAGGGCTTTAACTAAAAATTTCAACATCTATCCTGTAGAACGGATTTTTAGTAATCAAAGCAATCTTGATAAATTGACAGCTGGCGGAGAATTCTTAGACTTTAACCAGTCTGCTGCTATTCTCGATCAGACTAACCTGCAAATTAATCGGCTGGAGAGATATAAAGACTACGAACAGATGGATCAGACTGGCGAGATCAGCCTGGCGCTGGACTTATATGCGGACGAAGCAAGTTTGGTAGACCCAGAAGTCAAGCATACTTTGGTCATCAAGGCTAAAACACGACGAATAAAGAAGGAATTAGAAGAGCTATTTTACAATGTACTTCATTGGGACAACCAACTTCGGCCCACTGTAAGATATCTCTGTAAGTATGGCGATTTGCCATTCGAAGTGATTCTAGATGCGAATCGCACTGGTGTAACTGCATTAAAATACATGTCAGTTTATAATTTTACGAGAATAGAGACCAGGTATGGTGACTTAGTAGGCTTCTTTTATAGCGATCCTTTGTGGAGCAAGCCGATGTTCCTGCATCCTTGGCAAGTGATGCACCTCAGGCTATCTAGCTTCGAAAACATTTTTGCACCCTATGGCCGATCAATTTTAGATGGCGGTCGTAAAGCATTTAAACAATTGCGCTTGATGGAAGACGCAGCGTTGATTTATAGAATCACTCGTGCTCCTGAAAAACGTAAATTCACCATTCCTGTTGGCAATATACCCCCCAAAGAGGTGCCTGAATATTTGCAGATGATAGCTCGTAATTTCAAACGTCAGAGGTTCTATAATCCAACTACTGGTTCGTTCGATGAACGATATAGCCCATTGATTCAAGAAGACGATTTTTTCTTACCTAGGCGAGCCGATGGATCCGGTCCTGATGTGGAGACCTTGCCTGGTGGCGAGAATATGGACAAGATCCAGGATATCGAGTACTTTAAGAAGAAGATGATTGCGCCGATGAAGATCCCATTTGCAAGGGTTGGTATCGGTGAGGGTGCTGGTGAAGCTAACGAGAAAAGCCTGTCACAAAGTAGCAGTGAATTCGCTAAGTCGGTACAGTGGATTCAGCGAGAAGTGTCCGCCGGATTAACGAAGGTGGCCATTGTACATTTAGCGTTAAGAGGTTTCGGAGCTGACGATTTAAAAGGCTTTACTATAAATTGTACCGCTAATAGTGCGATGGAAGAACTTTATCGCATAGAGACGTGGGCAACTCGCGTTAACGTTATGAGCGACATCAAGGGGCTCGGCTGGTTTCCTAAAGACTGGATCGTCACGCATTTTACTGATCTGTCTCCCGATGAGATCCAAGAGATAGATGAATATGCTGCCAATGAGGAAGAAGGTGGTGGTGGAGGTGGCGGCGGCGGTAGCGGCGGTGGTAGCAGTATACTAGGAGACATGGGTGCTGGACTTGACATTGGTGGTGGAGATGAAGGTGGAGGAGATGGCGGTTTAGGTGATTTGGATCTTGGCGGTGCACCTGGGGCTGGCCCGGAAGACGCAGGAGCTGAGGCTGCTGGCGGTGAAACGCCGGATGTCGGCGGTGATGCTGCTGCTGCGGCGGCGCCACCTGAGCCAATGGAAGGTCGGATCAGGGGTTACGATTACGAAGCTGAAGATCGAGTCATTAATGAAATGCGCAGTAATAAAAAGAAAGAGCGACGCCGTGAAATCCTTGAATCATGGCGGAAAAAACGTGGAGATTTCGTCGGAGACGAAGCGATTGTAAACGGTTTCCAAGCTTTAATGGAGTCAAAGGAGCTGGATGGTCTCACTAAAGGCGGCTACAGTGCCGCTGATGAATTCGGCTACACTAGGCCGTTGGGTAGTAGCATCTTCAAGGTGACTATTAGTGAGGATGTCATTCGAGAAGTGATTAAAGAGAATTACGAAGTAATAGTGAATAAAGATGACGTTACAGCTACGATTGGCGATTCGGTGATTTCTGAAGCGGATCTGCCTAAGATATGATTTTTCTCGCAAACCTATTTATAAGTAGTGGTATTGAGGGATTTAAAATGAGCGTCAAGAAGTCTGAGCCTGTGAAAATTGATAGTCGTAAATTTTTAAGCATTATAAATGACAGCGCTCAATCGAAGATAGCGTTCTTCGAAGATCGTGTAAAAGAAATCGGCAAAAGCCTCAGCAAAGACTACCGGCTTGCGGCGCTCCAACCTAGTGATTTGGTGTTTGAGGACGTGAATAGCAATGAGTACTTCATCGCTAATCATAGTAAAAACAATGGTCGCATTGAGATTTCGAACATACGCCCTGTCGAAATCTATGATAACGAGAAGAAGCAGCTGTACTTTGAAAGCTGCTTAAAGCTCGTCAATGCGATAGAGGAAAACGACCAGAAAGAAATGGGCAATGCTTTCAGCCGTATGAAAGCACAGCGGTTCAGCTCCCGCATCATCCCGGAACACGGTTACGTGGTTGGCCGTGATGGAATTAGCCGTAAGGTTAATGTTGTAGAAGGCGCTACGATTGCAGCTAAGGTCAAGCGGCAAATCGTCGAAGCGGTGGTTGATTCATTACGTGACAAAGTCGTAGTTGAAAACAATACTGTGGTAAGTGCATACTTCAATGACGGTGAGCCCGTCAACTTACCTGTCACCAAATGGGCAGGCAGGAAGCTGATAGCCAAGAACATGCGTGAGACCGCCAAAGACGCATATCTTTCACCTGGTTTCCAAAATCGAATCGCTAAGATAGCGAAGCAAATCACCGAAGGTAAAGTGGCCGGAGCTGTTAGCTTTATCAAGCCATTCTTGTTAGAAAATGAAGAATTCACACTACTGACCAAGAAAGAACTGCACAAGCTAGTTGAGAGCACTCTAGCGACAAAGGCAGTATTTAATCAACAGCTGTGTGAAGATGTTGCGACCTTGGTATATCGCACTAACCTCAAGGTAAATCGTGATACCATCTTGAATGAATGGATGCGAATTGGTAAATTCTGCGAGCATCCAACTTTAATTGAGAACGTCCATAAGCTCGAAGAGAGCCGCAAGTTCGAAGCGTCTTATGACTGCTTCTTGCAGATGCTGTTCGAAGCTATCTCTAATCGTGAAGTCGCTGCGGAAGCTTTGGCGACGACGCTTGACAGCCTTAAGACTCGGACTCCGCGGATTTCTGAGAGCAATGACTTAAGTTCAAAGTTAGCTAGCCTCGTTTCACGCCTTCGCTCGAAGAACGTTGACGATAACGCTATAAATGAAGCTGAAGATCTAATCGCCACTATTCAGGAAGAGCTGTCAGCTCAAGATACTCTGCAAGATTACGATTCAATGCCTGGCGCTCAAGAGGCCCAAGGTGCGCAAGAGCCAGCCGCACCACCTGCCCCCCAAGCCCCTGTGATAACCATCAATAGCCCTTTAATCAGCATCGGCGGTCAGCCAGTTGGACAAGCCGGTGGCGATCAGGACTTGGCTGGTCTAGGGTTAGATGATATGGGCGCTGAGGCTGCAATTCCAGACCTGGGCGCTGCGCCAGCTGCCGGTGCGCCTCCTGCGACCGATGATTTTGAAATGCCGCCTGCCTCGCCGCAAGCTGCACCAGCAGCGCAACCAGCTCAAGCTCCTGCGCAAGCTGGTCAAGCGCCAGCACGACCCGGCATGCCACGAAGCCAACCACGTCAGCCTGGTTTACCTGAATCTCGTAACAGATTTGGCTCAGCCTTAAATGAAAGCCGCCCAGTGCACCCAGAGATGCAAGCCACTGGCAAACGCAAGCCAAAACGTGGTGGCGATCATCCAGAACAATTAGCTGAGGACCGTTACTTCTATGCTGATGATGTAAGCATTGAAGGCCTTAACGCCTACGGTAATCAAACTATTCCAGAAGACCGTGTAGCACTGGTCTCGAATTACATGAAGGGCATCAAAGAGGGATCTGAAGCACATCGACTCGTCAAAGCCTGCCGCAAAGCAGGTGTGATGGTGAGCGAAAGCGACATTGGCTCAGCCATTGAGCAGGTCCACGACTATGACCATTCTACGGAATCAGACTCTAAAAACGCTGATCATGACGTGATGGCAGAAATCGATGCTATTCATCATGAGATCGATAGCATGCACGACCGCATTGACAGCATCGAGGACGACTCGGATGAGGTTGATTCTGAAGTCGGGGGATTAGAAGATGATGAATCCATGATGGATTCTGAAGTCGGCGGATTTGAAGACGAAGAATCCATGATAGATTCTGAAGAATCAGAAGACGAAGAATCGACGATTGATTCTGAAATCGAGGAATTGGAAGACGAGGAATCGACGATTGACTCTGAAATCGAGGAACTGGAAGACGACAATGATGATGAATTGCCAGAGCCAGAAGAAGGCATGGCTGAATCTCAATTCAAGTTTCCTACTGCGAAAAAGAAGCGCGGTATGAAAAGCTACGCTCCACGGGATAACAAGCGTGGACCGGTAGCCGAAGGCGCCATAAAATGGTTAAGAAAGCAAAGTGATGCTGTCCTTGGTGAAGCACGCGGTGTTAAATTCATCTTGGACCATGGTAATCACGACCCTGATTTCTTGCCAGCTTTACTAAGTGAGGATGGTGAGATTCAAATTCCGATGCCAAAACAGCTGCATGAAGATGCATACGCTTTGGCTGATCGGAATCAGGTGAGCCATAGGCTTCACCAATACATCTTGCGCAATGTGACCGTTCTGCGACCCATCAGTGAATCCGAAGACACAGAAATTAATCAGACGGTCGCTGAGATCCAACGCAACGCCGATGGTGGCTTAAGTATCAACGTCACTGACCCATCCATCACTGTTCATAATTCTGGCTCTGAAATGGCTCCAGTCGATGGAGTTGCAGCCGAATTACCAGCGCCAGATGAAGCAACGGACGATTCGATGCCTGATTTTGGTGGCAATGAATTAGATGAGTTGGAAGAAGAAGGCGAAGACGAGGAGATGGAAGAAGACGAAGAAGAAGGCGAAGATGAGGACGAGGAGATGGAAGAGGACGAAGAAGAAGGCGAAGACGAGGAGATGGAAGAAGACGAAGATGAAGAAGAAGATGAGGGCGTAGCTGAAGACAACGACATCACCAGTCCCGCTCATAACAGCTACAAGGGTCTACTGAATCAAGATCCTCGACAAGACGTTGAAGTGAAAATGCCACATAAAAACAAGGGCGATCAAGAAGAAGGATTTGGTGGCACCAGGTCCTTGAAGAAGATCGACAAAAAGGGTAACACTCCTAATGTCAAATTCGAGGAATAATCCAATGCAGAGTAGAACGACGGTGAGAAGCGTGGCTTTGAACCGCCGACTAATCGCTGAGACCGGCGCTATCCCTGCCGGTCTTCGGTTAATCCGCGATACAATGCCATTTGAACCACTCGATACAAAAATGACCGTGAACGAAGACGCTCATGGTCGAGAAGTCCATGTGATGCGAGTCAAGGGCCTCTTTCAAATGGGCGATCTTAGCAATGCTAACGGTCGTTATTACTCCACTAGAGAAGTGCTAGTACCAGCGGTACAGAGCATCCAAGAAGATGTCTCCGGCCGAGCGGTGATGGGAGAATTTGATCACCCAGCTGACGCAAAAATCCATCTAAATAATGTTAGCCATCTCATCACTAACATTTGGATGGAAGGCCAAAAAGTTTACGGTGAAGCTGAAATTCTACACCGTTTACCAATGGGCGCCTGCTTACGTGGTCTATTCGAGCACAAAGTACGTGTCGGCATCAGCAGCCGCGGCGTCGGCGATATGGAGATGATCGAATCGGGTGGACAGCAACTCTATCGAGTTATGCCTGGATACACCTTCGTAACTTGGGATGCCGTCGCTGAGCCTTCTGTCTCTGGAGCCATTCTACATAACATACAGGAAGGCCTTTATAAAAAGGTCAACGCTGTCAAAAAGATGAAACCGCAATTGCGACCAGAGACTTACCAAAAGACCTTGGTTGAAGAAATAAACAAGTATTTTGGCATTAAGTAATATAGTGTATTGACCTCCAGGAGAAATGCTTTTGGAGGTCACAGTATTTTCACCGATAAATATCACATAAACATGCCAACTTTATAAGCTGGGGAAACCACATGCTCAAAGCTGAAATCGTTCGTCTCAATAATAGCGTGATTAATAGCGTCGATTTGACGCAGCACTTATCTAGTGTGGATAAGGACTTTGTCAAGGTTTTCACTGCAGATTCTGGACAAGAACATTATAAGTTACTTGCGCATTTATCGAATATTTGGTCTCCTATTACTATATTGGACGTTGGCACTTATAAAGGTTATTCAGCTTTAGCGCTTGCTAGCAATAGGTTAAATAAGGTCGTTTCTTACGACGTTAATAAACAACACCAACAAGTAAATCGTGAGAATTTAGAATACAGGATCGGCGATGCTAGGGATTTCGAAAATTTCGCTGATGTCAAATTAATACTTTTGGATACGGCGCATGATGGTGTTTTTGAACGGCTTTTCATCGACCATTTGATTAAGATTAAATGGTCAGGGCTAATGCTAATGGATGATATCCATCACTTCGATGATCTGAAGCTTTTATGGGGTGAATTAAGACTCGAAAAGCATGATTTAACACATGTTGGCCATTGGTCAGGTACTGGTCTGCTTTGCTTCGATTAGTGCAAATATTTGATTATATTCGGCGACAAGGCCAAGTTCCTCTACCACTGAATAGAGCAGGCCATTCCGTGGTAGTATAGTGTTATTGCCTATCATTATAGCATCTTTTCTGAGGACGAATTCTAGGTATTCTTTATCTGATAGGTGGTTGACATATTCATTTTCACGCCATGTCTTAGCGTTTTGCGTTCGGTGCCGTTTGTATTGGTCCACACTAAAGTAACCTATATCAATCACTGGCAATACATTTAATTCGGTCGGATCAAATGCGCCGAGATGTGACCAACCATCACAGTAAGCACCGTCGAAAGTAAAACGTTTAGTCGAGTCTTTGCCTAGGATCGTGACGCCGAAGTAACTGCTACGCAACCATGAATAATCTAATATGTCTAACAGCAACGGCTGTGACCTGTGTGCTGCTAGCGGTTAAGCAATAATCTAGGATAAGTTTTCTACCATACTCTGTAATATGCATATCTGCTTGTTGCCACACTACGAAATCTGCATGGTGTTCAGCGTATAGCTTTTCCAGACAGATATTCTGAGCTGTAGCGATATCGGATGGCTCATTGATGTGATAGTTTATGATCTCTGCTTCGATGTTCGATTTAGCTAGGTGCTGTTTATTGTAATCATCCGAACAGTAAATGATGAGGTTAGGGTCTTTCTTTTTAAGGTACCACAATGGATATTCTATAAGGTCTTGCTTATCGACATAAGTCGCAAATACTACTTTCATCTTAACCTCAATTATAAGTTATTGAGCAAACGGCAACAGTGATTTAACCATGCAACGCTGTCGTATGTACATACTATTTACGGTAAAATATAATTTAAACGTGAGCTGCAAATGAAAATCACTGTTGGAATACCTGTTATATATTGTGCAAGCTGCGTCAGCCATTGTATCGGTAATATCAAAAATCAGGACGTGGAACTCTTATTTGTAGACAATAATTCCGACATGGCCATCAAGCAACTTATAAGGCCATATAGAACGATTGTAAATCCTAAAAACGTTTATGTAAACCCAGCGTGGAATCAATTGATGGCTGCGTTCCTAGAGTCTGATCGTGATTTATTGATTATTATGAACAGTGACTTGTACGTGAAGCATGACTTGATTTCTAAATTAAAGCTGCTGCCGTTAGATGAGGAGAAAATCATCGTATGCCTTAACCTCGCTTCAGAATTTGTGGAAGCTCCAAGGACGGTGACCAAGATAAATGGTGGCGCAGCTGGCGTGTTCTTGGCACTCACCAAGGCCATGGTGAAATTGGTCTATCCTATACCCGATTCGATTAAACTATGGTTTGGGGACAATTGGATTTATCAAAGGCTGCAAAAGCACGGGTATCAATTAACAATATATAGCGATCTCCAAGCTAAACACGGATCGAGCGCTAGTGTTAGTGTTCTACCGGAAGCTTGTGAAGTCATAGAAAGGGATAAAGTAGCATGGGAAGCCCTACAACAAATGATTTAAAGCATAATTTGATATTAAATCGTTTAATAAAGAATAAGTCTTATCGGACGTATGTGGAGATAGGCGTCCAATATAAGGCAAATTGGGACACTATTGAATGTGCGCATATGGTCGGTGTTGAGCCAGTCGGTGATTTAAGCGACGATCGCATCATCAAGGTCAGCAGCGATGAGTTTTTCAGGACGAACGATAAGTTTTTCGATTTGATCTTTATTGATGGCGATCATACAGCAGCAGCTGTGTCTCGTGATCTGACCAACGCAGCGAAATGGTTAGCTGAAGGCGGGACCATCGTATTACATGACGCCTATCCGCCAGACGAAAGGCACACAACGCCTTATCTTTGTGGCACAGTATACGAGGCTGTATGGCACTTCAGAAGGCACGGTGGCTTTAAGGTCTTAACGTACGCAGGTGATTTCGGTGTCTGCCTTCTAAAGCGTGATCATGCGATACTACCCACGGTTCACGCCGTTAGTGATTATCTTACATATGTGACGCATGCCGATGAGATAATCAATCTTAAACGGATTGATGAAGAATTCTTAGCTGCATTAGATGCGTTCTAAATTGTAATACGGATGCTGATGCATGTAATGCGGTAGTGTCGATTTATCGAAATCATTTAAGTCCCACACTCCATGACATGTAGGATGTAAATCTGTGTTACGTGTATTTGGCCATTCTTTAAAAGTATGAAGCCAATCTGGACGCCATTCGCTTCTATGGCCATGAATGGACAGCTTATATTCGATATTATCGATTGTTCTTGCGTAACCAAAATGGTAGACTCTGCCTTCAAGATAATTATGACCAACAGGTGCGTTTGGCATTATGATGCGTACTGGCATCATCTCGTCTGTAGCGACTTTATTGAAGGAGCGCCAAAATGTCAGCATCCGTATTAAATTATATCTGCAATTACCGCCGTATGCTTTTTTGATCGCATTTTCTAAGACATTTTGGTCCCATACTTCATCGGTGTCCACTGCTAAGATCATATCAGCTTTTGCAGCACTGGCAATGGTATAGATGGTGTCACGATGTTGACCTTCAGTACCCCAATGCCCTTGATGCCAGTGCAATTTTCCTTTGGGATCACCAAATTGACTGCATGCTTCTTTTATTTTTATTAAAGAGTCAGGGTTAACTAGGCGGCTTGCATGCCCATGTGACGGCTTGTCTGTATATAGTATATGTATTTGGTCAACGTGATCATATATGCTCTTCAAAGAGTATGCTAGGTAATCTGAGCCATAATGGATTGGATAATATGCTATGATCATCGTAGATGCTCCATGAACCTTATCTATCTATGAATTTATTTAAAGCCTATGTTGACTATTATGGAAATGACAATAAAGAAGCTTTGTTAGAAGCTATCAAAAATTACGACTGGGTCAATTATGAATTTGAATTGAAAGCCGTGTTTGATGCAAAGCCATCGCCGCGTGGGCAAAGTCACAAGCTTGATACTAGTGGTTCGACAGGCTTCCGTAGATCTTATGAATTTGGGCCGCATTGGGAATTTTGGTTATTGGGTCTGGAAACGGAGGTCAAAAATCAGTGCAATCACCCAGTGTTAATAGTAACGGAGGATTATGATTACTTGTACAATAGGCCACAGTTAGCTGGGCGTATGCATATTAACTGGCATCCGATGGAACCTTACGGTGTGACATGCTACCGCATCAATTACACAGATCCATCTGAGGAATTCTTTAGATTTGTAGAGTCTTATGGCCCTTTTTCGGTTCAAACTACCCCAAAATGTGTTCTGAGCCTCGGCAAAAATGCGTCGTTCGTCAGAGCGATGCTACGCAGCGGTTCTACGCTTAGCACCACGAATTATGAGCCATTCTACAGCACTAGTTTATTTGTTAATGATAATAATATAACTTGGGATAGTGGATTTGCTTTTTATACGTGCTCTTACGGGCATAAGCATTTGTTGCCCACGTTCTATGTAGCTGGAGGTTTATGTTATAGCCTAGTTAACGTGAACCATCAAATCGGCAGCGCTGCGGACCTGATCAGATTGAATGATTGCGTGATGTGCGAGTGTGGGAAGAAACGTGTTGAATTTGATTTTATTCCGCACATTAAAACCCAGCCTATGATCGGTAATCGTCTTTTATATAATCCAAGATTGGCTGACAGGTTAGTGGGGAGGTATACCAACATGCAATTCATTAAAGTGGTTGATAAGCTGGTGTGTGTCTATGAAGGTGAGATGGTTGACGATGATCTTTTAAGGGCTTTTGGTGTTGACGAATTTTTGCCTGATTCTTTCTGTTGCACTGCTAGATCTCATGACAAGATGGCCGCTTTTTGTGACATTACATTTCAATCGGACAAGTGCGTTAAGCAGAGAAAAAATAAGTAAGAATCAATGTGGTGCTCTTGTGTGGTTTCACAATGGGACCCAGGTGTAGATTAATTGTTTTATTATAAATAATTAATTCTACTATTTTCATCAAAATTACACTTAGATAGGCATTGGAGAGTGTCATGGATAAGATCAAGGTTCTGTTGGAGAAGTCGGGTTGCAAGCCCGAATTAGTGGCTGGCATTTGCAATGCCTTAGACAAATACAAAACCTCTATCACCGAGCAATTCAGTAAGGAATTAGCTAATCGCGTTGATCGTGCGAAAAAGGTGTGCGTAGAGGAAACCGAATCTCACAAGCGAGAGCTTGCGAGACGCTTGCAGATTTTCTGCGAAGCGAAGAGTGCTGCGATTGAGTCGTCGCTGTCCCGCCAACAAGGTGCAGTTGAGACCAGGGCTATGGCCAAGTTGCGTCAAGTACAGACAGTACTAGAAGGCGTTCAACCTGAAGCCAAGCTTAATGGTCAAGCTAAAGCCACCATTCAAAAGGCGCAAAAGCAGATTCAGCAGCTCAACGAAGAGCGGAGCCAAGCTGTTGCTAAGGCTAATAGGCAAACTCAAATTGCCGAAAAGATCCTTAAGCAAAACAAGGCTTTGACATCACAAATTGAGAGGCTTAACCGAGTCGTAGCAGAATCAGCTCCGGCGAAACGAGCTGCAGCTCCAATTGCAACTCGCCCTACGCCAAAGCCGGTGACTACTCGACCAACGCTTTTGGAAAACCAAAATAGGACGACTGCTATTCGGCAGGCTCCTATTACCCGTACTGGTGGTTTTGATGTCTTAGACATCGCCGGTACTATGGACAGTGACTTAATTTAACCATTCGCAGGAGATTCAAATGTTAGCACGTGGTAAGCATATCATCAGCGGTAATAACTCCATCTCGGAGGCCGTTGACGTTCATAAGGCCGCAATCATTCATGAGTCAAAGAAGAATGAATGCGTAAAGAAATGGGCACCTGTTCTCGGCAAATGCCGTGAAGTGCCTAAGCAAAAATTCGCCCTCATGGCATCGATCTTAGAAAACCAGTTCAACGCCTGGAATCCTAAGAATCGCAGCGTGATCCTCGAAAACCAGACCACTACCGCTGATATCGCGGATTTCACCCGTTTCGCTCTCCCACTCATCCGCAAGAGCTACCCAAAGCTTATCGCTGATAACCTCGTTGGCGTTCAGCCAATGAGCCAACCAGCAAGCTTGATTTTCTACATCCGCTATCGTTACGCAATGACCAAGGGTCAAACCGTTGCCGGTACGCAGATCATGCGTCAAAACACCGCTCAAGCTTACAGCCGCCAAAACGGCTGGGCGCTTGACCCCTACTACTCTTCGCAAGAAGTGCGTCACGAGTCCCTCACCATCAGTGGCAGTCACACCGTAGTGAGCGGCACCCTTGCCCAACGTCCCGTGCTCTCCGGCACCGTAGTGGTAGAGGTGTTCCCCAACGAAGCAGACGCTGCTCCCGATTGCAACGACGCAACTCCCTGCCTCAGGGTTTCTTTCGATAGCACAGGCTCACCTGACGTCATCCTGATCGGCGACTGCACGGGCTTCACCAGCACTATCGCCGTAAACACCGCTACCCCAGGCGCCACGGCTTTCAACAGCACCACCGGTGCAGTTACCGTGACCTTGCGCGCAGGCTCGTTCCCAGTTGGCGCCGTAGCGTACGTTAACTACGAGTATGATCTCGAAGCTAACCCTTTCCAACCAGAAGTGACCTTAAGCATCGACAGTGACAGCGTTGCAGCTATCACCCGTAAGCTTAAAACCTCTTGGTCTTTGGAAGCCGCTCAGGATCTTAAGGCAGTTCACAACATCGATGCCGAATCGACCCTCACCGACCTCATGGCCGATGAAATGGTCGCCGAAATCGACCGTGAAATCATCAACGACCTCATCGTTGCCGCTTCCATCCGTGCGACACACAACTTTGCGACCGCTGCTGGTGCTAGCGTTAACTACACCGACCGCAACATCGCTTTGATGTACAAGACGCTCGAAGTGGCTAACATCATCCACCGGACCACCCTCCGTGGCCCTGCCAACTGGTTGGTGATGTCTTCTGACATCGCTTCCAAGTTCGAGCAGCTTAACGACTTCCGTGCGAGCGATGCGCTCACCACCGAAGGTGTTGACATCGGCATCATGAACATTGGTACCATCCAAGGCAAGATGCGCCTCTACAAGGACCCCCTCTTCCCCAACTGTAAGATCCTCCTCGGGTTCAAGGGATCGAGCGTTCTCGATGCGGGCTATTTCTACGCGCCTTACATTCCGCTTCTCTCCACCCCAACCGTTCTCGACCCCAACAGCTTCACACCTAACAAGGGCATCATGACCCGTTACGGTAAGAAGCTGATCGAAGACGGCGGCCTCTACTACGGTACCATCAACGTCACCAATCTCTAATCAGATGGTTACATAATACGGAATCTCAATGCCCTGGAGCAATCCGGGGCATTGCTGTTTAAGCCTATGCGAATTGGTGTGATTATCTATTTAATGCGCAAATGAAAGTACTTTAGCATTTTAGATGATATTTAATGAAACTGTCTATTATTTTAGAGGCCAGACTTAATAAATTATGGCTAGACAAGCAATCGGGTAAAGGCAATCCGATAATCGACAGAATCATAGCGGTTGATCCTACTGGGGGTGAATATTATTTGTGGTGATGCGCTATAGCTAAAGATAGATTAGCACAAAAGCCACATGTTGCTGAAGCTATAGCGAGTTACGTAGCAGAGTACCCACAAATACCATGGACATTCTTAGATGAAGAAGGCGAAACAAGAACTCGATGAATATCTGACCAGTACGGCAAGAAGTTAATCCGGCAGAGCAATCATACGGCTATTGCTATGTATTAATGGTTTATTGATAAGCAAGGAAATGACGATTTACTTAAAGCCATGAATGAAACAGAATTTTATATCGCAAAGAGATTAATTAAGCCAATTATCAAGTCTTTATTGCCTACGGGATGGAAACACCGCTTTAGTAAGAGATATCTAACGTTGATTTTATATCCTAATCCAGAAGCTTGGAATATTATCATTGAACTTGCATACTTAGACTATTCAACTACTGATAGTGTTATTAATCATCTAAAAGGTACGATAGACTATGAGGTAGCTTATCTTGCTAGGCGACTTGCGGACGACAGCGAGTGAATATACAGTATGACCTTTCCGCTAACATTTAATGGTGCCACATAGGTGTATCATGAGACTTAAAGACATTTGTGAAAGTGGTTTATCGAGGACACACAGCGGCATGACACAGCATGATTGCGCAATAATAACAGCACACAGACAAAACCCGTGCGATTTAACTGCTTGCGCAGCTGACGTTACAGCTGTTGAGAAACTTAAGCAGCGCAATATCGATACGATTATGCATAATAAAAGCGGAGAAATAGCTATAAACGATAGGTATGAATTTATCAAAAATTATGGCGGACTTTATAGCGAAATCAATAAAGTCAATAATAGAGATCTTAAGGCAGTTTTGCGGCAACACGGATGTGGCGTCACTGAGGTTGATGGATCATTTACCGAAAACTTCGGTACATCCAAAGCAGTCGATGTTAGAGAAGATAGCATGTTCGTGGTAAATCTTAAAGATGACCCAGATTTCAAAAATCTGATTATACAGTTAGGCAAAGAATATTGTCAAGATTCTGTGTTGTTAATTGATAAAGGCACAGATAAAGCATATTTGTACGGCACTAATAAAAGCGGTGAATTTCCTAAGCTTGACCAAGAGATGTACGTTGGCTCATGGCTTGGCGGTCATGGTGGGCAGTTCCACACTAGAGTGGATGGGCGACCCTTTGTTTTCCGAGAAGAGAATTTATCGCGCAATGCTGCATGGTGTGTCTCTCTTATTATTGATTACAGGAAGAAAAATAATCTAGCATATTGATTGGTTATCGCACATTTAATTTAGCTGCTAGTCTTAGTGAACGGCTGACCATTATAAACGTAGTCTAATGGTTGTGTCACAGCGCCTAAAACTGCAAACGGACTGCCATTGTACACGTTGCTTAGATCCACATTACTCATCTGCTACGATGGGCCCCACACATCTACCCAGAACAAATCGCCTGAACCAACATCGTTCCATATTACACTGTTGGGGTCATTTGGGTCACTCCAGCAACCGGGGCCATCTACGCCTATTGCGTCATTGTCTATTATAGCATTATTTAATCCGTATTTAAATGGGTTCTTGATATTTGCTACACAATTAACACCGAGATACTTGTACACGATTTCTGTCACAGCGGACACTGTAGTCAGGCTGTAATCACTCGGCAATGACTCTCCATAGACTTGTATCGTTTGTTCTATGGTAGTTTGTTCGCACTCGATTAATTGCGTGCGATTAGCGGCGATTTTTATTTGCGGAGTCTGACCCCAGATTGGGCCAAGTATTTTGGTGGTGAAGTCGAATATCATTTGCCCTTGGTTAGTGGCGGATTTTTTGATCCAGCTAACGGTATAAATATTATCATAGCCGTCCTTGTAAGATAGATTCCCGGAATTTTGCCACCAAGCCATGTGTCACCTTAAATCTATTTTAGGTATCTTTGGAGAAGCAGATGGTTCAGTCCGCATGTAGTATAGATCTTAGGGCTACCATCATTAAAATTGATCGTAACCAGCCGCAACTGCATTTATTGCCTACTAACAATGATCGCACATGCTATCAGCCTTTCTCTTATCCGGTTGTGATAAGTTGTCCGAGGGCGATCTCAGATGGCTATATAACGAACCGTGGTCCGATAGATTCATTCAAGATATCCCTATATGGTGATGATGCAGCTCTGTTAAGGTCTGAGAACGCTTACATACCTTCATATCCGTTAGTAGAATTTGAGATTGGTGGCGTTGAGCTCTTAGCCGATTACGCAATTAATTTAGCGAATGGCTCTTTTTGTTCCATCGAAGGCTTAACATTTTTTCAGTTTACCGCTAGATCTGGTCATCTCGTAAGGATGGAATACTATCAGGATATGATTGTCTATGATATCTCTAATCACTTTATTGACACGAGATCACTACCGAACGGCCACTATAGGGCGGCTTACACTGCGACTTTTAATCTTAGGCTTTTGACTGAGGGGCTTCTCAATGAGTTTTATTGCATCAGCGATGTCGCTTCAGGCAAGAGCGAATTACAGCTCAATTTAAACCACCCTGGTGATCTGCTCAGTTTCTTCCAACGAGGCACTCCGGCGTTCATTTTCACTGGCGCTCATCCAGCAGATGAACCTACATTACAGTTTTACAGGCCATTCACTGACATATTTCAGGATATTTATGACGAACAGAGATTGATACCACAAATAAATTACGTTTACAATAGCACTAACGAGACATTCCCTTATCTAAGTTATATCTTGGGCTGGGCAGCCCCATATTTTCCAGCTAACGATACTGCGGGGATTCGTAAGGCTCTGCTGCGTAGAACCGTAGAATTGCAAGGAATCCGCGGTAGTCTTAATTCGATAACTTATCTTTTCGAGATATTGGGATATGATATTAAATTAGAGAAACTATGGGCGACACCAGATGGTAAACAGTTCATAGCTCCAAATGATTATTATAACGGAGTGCAATATTTAACATCTTCATATGTCGGGTATACAGACATTTTGATAAATGACTGGACTCCTGAGAATAGTCTACTAAATGATTCGATAAAAGCAATAGGCCAACAAGGCTTCTATTCTTTCACTGCACCTCTTCGCAAAAACCTCAGCAATGGCCCATCGGCCTTAAGAAACGATTTACCGTCTTCGTACAGAGGTGCAACGGTACAGGTCATTGGAGTAATAGAAGGATCAGCGGCGCAAGAATATCTCAAAGCTTTAGCTTTAGACGTAATACATGAGGTACCACCTGCTTACTACGAAACTGCATATATTATCGACGAAAATGGAAATCTTATCACTGAGCCAGGTATTATTGATCCGAGAGTTGATTGCCTGGCGGCTACACCTTGGTTCACTGGCAAAGCAGGATTCGTCGCTCAGACGTACGCTAACGTGATAGATTCGCCGATTCCGGTTCTAATTACGAATGGCGTCGAATCTCAACATTTCGTATCGGGCGACCAAAATCAAGTGATTTTATGTCAACCATACCAATTTAAGCGGGGAGATGAATTTGGCCAATCTAATGGCCTAACGCTTGATCTTACCAATAACCGAATCAAGATAAACATTAATATCCCTCTATACAACAACACAAACGCTGATTATACGATAAAAAATCTGCGGCTTTACGTGTTTGCAACCTACTGGACTCAGGACCTGGTAGTCAAAGACTCATTAGTTAAAAACCTGTTCAGCAACAGGGCCACTATCGAAATTATTGACAAGGTCAGTGGTGATCCCATCAACCCAAAAACGATCTTGTTTGCCTTGGAGTACCTGCAGAACGTCCAATCAGCCCACAGCATCATTAACCTGGTCAGATACAGGCTCGATATCTCCGAGAGCTACCTCGTAGCAGATATGAGCATTGGTGGGGACTTCCCTCAGAAACACACGGTCGACTTTGGTAAATGGCAGGTGCCAGAAGGGCGACAGAGAATCCTTACTCCACAAACTGGTAAATGTGCTTACGACGACCCCGTCAATTACGGTTACACTGAAGCAGATATCAGGTACCGCAAACGCTTAATCGATAATTTATTAAATGAATTAAACGCGTATCGGAGTTATAACTCTACCACTGGTAGTGGCATTTATGTGGTATATGGTGATGCTAATGATGGATCTTATAGACCGGCTTATTTTACAGCTTTGTTAGGAGACTGCCCATATAACGAGAGAGGTCAGACTATAGCACTAAATGGGCGGGCTGATGAAACCGACTACAACGACAGCTTCATAGCACGATCTCCATGTGGCGGGTACTGGGAACGCCCAGACTTAGTGTATTACAGTCCGACTAAAGCAGCTGGTAATTGGGACTATAATCAGATTATCTCTCCAGAGCCTGCTATAATCACGACCTACGGTGGCGATAATAGTATGTTTGGTGCCTTCAGTCTTCAGGCTACCACGTCGCCAGCGACATTATGTGAAATTCCTACTACTGGAGATTATTTTTATCTTGGTAGGTCTACCGACCATATGCTACTTCAGCCAACGTGTTTATCAGACGAGCTGATCACTTTAAACTTTGGCGCAGTGTTTGGGACTGGCTGTTACGCTACCTATCCTCTTGGAATCAGGACCATTCGGCCTGGAGTTTTGGATCCTTGCTACGGTAGTCAGAGCGATCGTCAGGTGAACACGACTCCGTTAAAAGTGCAAGAACCAGGTCAGTCTTTTTTAGGTAACCTTGCTAGGAGTTATGCAGTCCAGATCAGGGAGTTCGACCCGCAGACAAGAAAGACTACTGAAAGGGCATTGCGTCCACAAGAATTACTGTTCACTGATGATTTCGATCCGAATAAGCCACTAGAATCTTTCATAGCTTATCGGAAGCCCAGTTTAAATATCGTAAATCCCATTTTCCATCTGCCGGGATGCAGATTTCCAAATATGCGTAATCTAAAGTCCACCTTCACTAGTCCGACATATAGATTTAGGCCTTGGGACGGTTCATTGTGTAGTGCAGCAAGTTACAATACTCCTTATACAATCATCGGCAACGGAATTCCGGCGGACATTGACACGCTGGAAAATTTACCAGGGGAAGATATAGAATTATCTGGCATTGTACATACAATTTTTGACCAAGCACCAAGCCGTTCCTATGTTTCTTTCGATTGCCTAAGTGAACTTGGTACAGATAATGTCATTAATGTAAGTCCGGCGCTATTCACTTCTGCTGAGTTTTTGAATACCGAAATATTAGATGTCGCGGCCGGTAATCCAAGCGAGCGAGGTTATTTCACTTACAGTTACTTTGAAGATCCAGCGAGAGTAGAAGCGTTTGAACTTCTTGGTGTCCCGTCTGGTAGTACGGGACCATTTACCATGGCGTTTAGACTCAGTAGCGGCATTTTAAGTGGCATGGGTTACAGGCTTGATCTAAATGGGGTTAAGGTAGTTGACGGTCAAGTCACCTTCACGGTACCTGATGGCATTTATAAAAATGGTATTATAGATCCAAGCTATGATAGTTGTTTGATATCTAGCGTCTTAAAATCAGATGAGGATTTTGGAGCCGGTGGAATTAAATTAGACGGTTACATTACTACGTTGATGGAAGTTGCTTAACTTGATCGCTGATCGGTAAATGGTACAGTGCTGACAGCTTATATGCATTAGCCTTGTTCTGTCTTACGAATTCCGTATGTGGCATGTCATAATCATGGTGCAGATGTAACACTGGAGCATTAGACGGTAAGAATCTAATGCCGTTACGTTGCATATCTAGGAATGTAGCTACGTCTCCATAACCATATCCTTGAAAATAATTCGCTGATTTACTCTTGGCCCAGTCTTCGACGTACATTAAAGTTGTGCCGCTTGTAGGCACTTTGGAGCTGTTCACTTCTTTGTATACATTTATTAATTTTTCGTGCTTGGCGGTCGAGAGGTCAGTTTGAAAATCAACATGTGGCCGCCCGGTGTAGTACAGATATCGTGGATATAGTGCAGTGCCAGGTGGTATGATTGTTATAAATTTTTCGTGGATTAATCGGTCACAATCTAACATGCAAACAAGGCCTGAATGGTTAATGAGAGTGTCTAATAGCAGCTGGCGGCTGTATTTTTCTATATTGACTCTGGTAAATGGTTCGTCAACTGGTGCTGGGCAATTGTGGCAGATATAGTGTATATCTCCTTTATAGAACGATCTGAGATGGTTGTATTGGATTTGTGCTAACGTTTTTCTGCTTTGATGAAAAATGATTATGATTTTCACGTGCGCTTCCGCATTATGATGAAGTCGTGGCCGGTGACAGCTGACGGTCCGTTGACCCACTGGCCATATTTGATGGGTTCGATTATTCTTAGGTTTTGCTGTGTGATAGCTGCACGGATGTCACTTTCGGCGTAGGCTAGATTTTTATAACTACACGCAGCATCGATGTGATATTCAAGATTTTTAACGTGATTAAACTGGTAAGCGTGCTGCAGATTTGGCTTTTCTTTTGCGTAATAGCGGCTTAGTAAAAACCATGTCGATAGCACAATGCCGTCGTTTGCAAGAAGACGATCCATTTCCTTGAGGTACACGTTGATCCAGTCGAAAGGCTGATGATTAAATAATGCGAAGCATAAAATTAACGTCTGTGAACCATCTGGCAGGGGTATGCTAAATTCGTTAGATTTTATGCCCCCAGTGGGGTTAAATGCCGGATTCTCGGCATCGATATGGATGGTTCTGAATTGCTCGCCGTGGGTCTTTTTCAGTATATCCAAGTATGCATCGTTACAATCAATGCCCACATATTGTGAAGGGACGATGTGGTTTTTTAGCTCAAAGAGGATCCTGCCAGTTCCACAACCAAGATCTAGTATCTGCTTACCAGGTCGAAGGTTTCCAAATTGCTTGATCAGGCCTGTCAATGCTTTAGATACTTCGATGTTAGTGATGGAATGCGGATTGAGCCCTCCATAAGGATGTTTGTCGTTCTCGTGGAACAAGGTAGGAAACATTTGTGATCACTCCTTTAGATATATATCTGAAAGGAGACTGATATGAACAAGGATCAGAATGCGGCGGCTAACATTTGGTTAAATCTCAATAATAAGCTACATGCGCTTCTTGCGATGGACAAAGTCCGAACTCGTGAACAGAATTTAGTGTTAAGCAAGCAACTGGAGCAGATGCCTTATCAGGCTCGTATTGAATTCATTGAACAGCATTATGGTAAAAATTACTTAAATAAAGCTGTGCCAATTCTAGCGCAAATGAATTCAATAGAGCAGGCGTTACATGAAAAAACGGATTGACACACACCGTCATCTAGGCGGTAGCGTCCCGGAATCGTTTTTTGATGCTATCGATCTCAAGCGGCTGTTCCACGATGAGTACCGGTACGGCGTTGATGCTAAATGCACATTTGATTATTTCTTTAGTCGATTTAACTGCTTAGACCTGATTAATTGGACTGAGGAAAAGGTCGAACTGCTCTTGGATCACGTGACTGAGCGAATTAATGCCGAAGGCTACAGGACCATTTTAAGTTTCAGCGTCGATAAGTATTTGGCGGTTTACCATAATTATACAGACGCTGTTTTTCATATTGCAGATTCTATACTAGATAAATCACAGAATATTAAACTGCTCCTTGGTGTTAAGTATGAGTCTGTGGAGAGAGATTATACCAAGCTAATACGGGCTTTAAGTTCATCGAGAGTCACCGATGTCATCAGTGGAATCGATTTCATCAGCGACGAACGAAGACTTCAAAAGCCTTTAGTCGTTGACTTGCTCAAAGCCATGAAAGGGAAGTATCGTAGAGCTCATGTGGCAGAAAGGCAGCCAAATATAGTCGGCATTCAATTACTAAAAGATGGCTTGATTGACGGATTGGCGCACGGTATTTATTTAAATCAATTTAAAGAATTCTATCAACTGGTTGAGGATAATGGTATTTTCATCGATATGGCCATTACTAGTAACCTAGCTACCGGCACCATCTCCGATGTCTCACAACATCCTGTCCACGACTTTATGAAACACAAGTGCCGACTTACCTTAGGCACAGATGACCCTGAGATCTTTGGGACTAACTTGGATACAGAGTATGGTTACATCGAATGTTATGACTGGCATGATAGGATTATAACGAATAGTGCTACTTTATGGAGCCAGTACAGTTAAATATACAGTAATAGGAGATAGTAATGGCTACATTTCGTAAAAAGCTGGACCGCGTTGTTTCATCTCAGGCTAGGATTTTGTCTGAGAGCTACGAATTCACGCTGCCTGTTATCAACCATGCGGCTAGCTTCGCTTCAGCCATTGAGCTACAATCTACGCTGGTCGAAGGGGCCTTGCTCAATATTACCAGATTCGGCAGCCAAGCATTATCTGTGCCTTCTGGTCAGTATTTGATTTGGACCAGCGATAAGGATAACACACAATTGATTAGGTCGGAGGATATCAGTAGGTATCCTGAGGCTTTCGATCGGCCTGCCGACACGTTCGAGATCCGGACCAAGGACCTCATTAATAATTATCATAGCGTAGAAAAAGTGTTGGCTGAAGGCGACGATTCAGGTGAGGATTATACTAGCAAGACTAGGAAAGCCGATCGCACAGCGCTGCATGCTGCTAAACAGAACAGTGGCATGTCAGAGGAAGAACTAGGCGATGCTTGCGGGGTCCATCGATCTACCATAAGCCGACTGATGCGCAGACCACGCGAGACTAAGGGATCTGCAGATCCGGGTGGTCGTAATCCTAGCATCCAGGTAGCAGCTAAGCTCGCAAGCGTACTTCAGACAGGAGTGGAAAGCTTGTTTCCTGATCTGCTAACCCGCAAGCCCAAGACCAGAGGAGCTAACCGAAAAAGCGGCAAGACCAAGGGTCTAGGTAAAAAGAAGCGTAATAGCAAATAATGGCCGCATTAGAATACCCAAGATGGAAATTCAGGTACGCTAGGTATAAGACAGATCCTAGGCCAGATATTCTATTGCTTGGTAGTTATAAGAATCCTGGGACTGGTAACACTTTAGTCGGCGGCGTTAATCTTAATTATTGCACAGATAAAGAGATAAATCAAATTCGATCCGCCTTAGATAAATTCGCAGCCGGTAAGTCGCTCTATCAGCGATATCACATCGGTAGGCAATTGTTCCCTAGCGTTTTCACTAACAAATACAGAACATATAAAGCTAGCGAGATTAAGGGGTTAGAGAAAGATGTAATTTATCCCACGATGGGTGTTTTGCAACGTATTGGGCAATTCGCAAAATCACTGTTTAACAAGGCACTCGGTCGCACGCCTAGAAAACAAGAGATAGAAGATTTAGATAACATCGATCCTGAATCATATCAGGAGATGAAGAAAACAGTGCAGACACCGCAAGAATTCGATGATAAATTAGACGTAGCGATCAAAGATATCGACTCCGATTCTCAGGTACCGGTCCCTGAAGTAGAAAAGGCTCAAGAAGAGCAGCAAGCTGCTACTGACGCACGCTTAACCAGCCAAATGTCGATGCAGCAAGAGACACCACCTGAAGCAGATGAACTGTCGAAGCCGGACACCGAACTGGACGTGATGCAAGCGCCCGAGACAGTAGAATTGGCGGAACCGACACCAGAATTACAGGATCCTGTGCCATTTGAAGAACCCGAAGAAATTGAAGCAACAGATACGCCTGAGCAAGATCTTGATGAAGTTAGCGAGGAGAAACCGGTACAGCCGGTAATAAATCAAAAGATCGATCAAGCATTGGCGCGTACCGGCAATAAGCCAGGCGAAAAGGATCTTGGCATGCCTGGTGCCTGAACCTGTTGAGCCTCCGCAAGCAACTCGGCCATTTTCTCTTGCGTGATTTTCGTCTTGAAATGATCTAACACATCATCGTAAGGTAGCCCCAATTCGATACGGCCGACGATATAATTAAATATTCTGTCTTCTAGTACTAAGCGAAATGGAATGCCTTTTGGTCTGTTAAAGCGATGTAGCCATTTCAGAAATGGTAAACAGATGTTTTTACCGCCTTTCTGTCTCGTTTTCTCTTGGATATAACCCTCTTCACCGCCAAATCCTCGAAAATTGTAGTTAAAGCCGGGCCAAGATTTAGTTCGCATCAGGAGCAAACCACAACCTTGCATAGGTATTTCGAATGGATCGCCGCTAGCGTGCTGCGGGTTTGTGCCCCAAGTACCGAACATATCACCTGACCAAACGGGATCGAAATGGGTACTTACGTTGATCATATCATCGTAGACGAGAGGACCTTGGTACAGATCATTCGAATTCCAATTATCAAGCAGGAACTTGGATAGTTTCTTTATAGAATCTGAAGGGAGAAGCACATGACAATCGATGCACATGGTAAATGGCGTGGTACTATGCTCGAAGACCTTCTGCTTTCCATATGCTGGCCCGATCCCATGTGGCTCGTGGTAATAGGCGGCTTGAGCTGATGTACACAGGTCTCGTAAGGCATGCTGTCCGCTAGGTTGGGTGTCGATCACGATGATTTTGAAGGCATTGCCGTGATACATCCTAAGCGCTTGTACAGTGAAATAAGCGCCATCGTAATCATCATAAACTGGCAAGCCTATTGTTAGCACGTCCATATTTTATCGTACGTTCGCTAGGCTCGATGGTTACAATACACCTTGCCTTTTAGCTATCTTCGCTAAAACCGTCAGAAACTGTGGCATTATTTCTATAACATCTGGGTTTGCATCAAGCCATTCTTGCCCCAACTGAGTAGCTAAGGCTTCAACAGATGTGATATTGCGCAGAATGTTATTGGTCTTTATCGTAGATAATTCAGTAGCGTTGCCTTTTATCCAGAAGCTTTCTGAGCTGAAATTCGATCCATCATCAGATAGGATGTTGCACCCGAGTAGGAACCATTGGTCGTAGGTTGCACCAGGCACAGGTGGGACCACCGTAGGGTCGGTCGCTGGAACTTCTGGAAATACTGGCTCAGGGATGCTTGGAGCAATCGTGGTGGTGGTGACATCAGGTGTTACAGGCGCTTCCGTGGTAGTCGTTGTGATATCTGGATCAGGCATCGCATCTCTCCTTAAGTGTTAAGGTATCTTCACTAGGCATCAATCAATTATCTATCTTTTAATTAAAAGATACTTTTATTGAACGTCTGATTAAGATGGAGCCGACCATGTCTACACCAATGCAAGCATTGCAGACTATCTTGGAAGAACTAGACACGCAAGAATTGTTTCTATCTGATTTCGAAGATACATTGGGCGAGGTAGTAGATAATCTTATAAAGTCTGCAGCAGCTGCTACACCGGAAGTCAAGTCTACTATAGAAGCCGTGATTAACTCACTTGAACAAATGGCAAGTCCGGAACATGATGTGAAAGACACGCTGTTACAGCTAAGTGACATTTTTAGGAAATGTGCAATCGATGCGTCCGCCAGTTAACAAATTCGGTAAAGATCTCTTGCAATGGGCCCTAAAAAATAAGCATATATCGCAATCAGAACAAGCTTATATTCTAGGGATTTCTCTAGAAGCCTATAGACGTAGGATTAGGACAGCAGGCAAGCCGAAAGGGGTATCGAATTTTAAACCAACGGGTAACCCGCTACCATGTATCCCACCAGATGGCCATTACAGTGACCCTGTCTGGTTACGTGACGCCTACGCCAAGCACTCCGTGCGAGATCTTGCCAGGCACTTCGGCATATCAAGTAAGAGGATAACAGATTACTTAACAAAATTCCGAATATCGAAACCAGTTGTACCGGTTAGCCCCTATAATAACAGACAATGGTTATTTTTTTATTATTGGGTAAAGAGATTAAACGTAGCTCGCTTAGCCAAGAGAGCTGGAGTAGCATATGGTACCATTATGAATTGGCTAACGAAGCATAGAGTGCCTATCCGACACATAGGGATCAGCAAACACCAGAGATTTCACGAGCATTATGTCTCGACCTTCAGGCAAATCCGCAACTGTCAGTGGCTGTCGGTAATTTGGCATGACCAAAAGTTCATCATGCTTTACGCTAATTTGAGGAAACGGTATTTTATAACATTGCATTTCGTAAACAAGGTCACAGATGGTCTGCAGATCACGCTATGGCAAAAACCAGCTATAACCGACTGGGATCGAATCTTTGTCTCGTGCAAAGAAGGCGATCTAACGCAAGAGCAGGCTAATCCCGCATATCTTAAAGCCACGATGGATTTCTCAGCCCATCCCTTGCATAGGATAGCGGTCCGAATGCAATTCTTTGACATGTTCAAAGCACAAAACGGAAGATTCGATTTCGATAAATCTGATCTACTAGCCGATTTACAACAATGCTATGATACTAAACGCTCATTGATCACCAGAAATGGGAAATGGTTTTTCCATAGCATGCAGGGTAACAAGAAACAGAAGGGTAGACGCATTGCTTTCCATTGTTGGGGTTTATCTGAATATGTTAATAAATGGTATAGCATGCCGAAGTTTTTGCGCTGGGCTCCGCATCGTTATTTCGATAAAATTCAAAATCCCACCACTTTCGATATGCTAAATCAGGTATGTCAACACCGACGAAATAGCAGACACCCGGATCTACTTCCAGAGCCGTCCCTTTTAAGATTCATTTTAGAAGAGATAAAACCGGAGACCATGGTAGATCTTTGGCCTAATAAAGGCTTAAATGCTATCTCAGCACATATGGCTAATGTGCACTATCATAGCAGAGTGATAAGCGATGACAATATAAAACGTTTAAAATCCATCGGTATCTACGCCTACAGAGAGGATCCGTATCGCAAGTATGACCTTCTGGTTTGCCTGTCTAAGACATATAAAGTGAAGCCTTGGATGTTAGAGGGATTCTTCAGTAAGGCAGATAGGATTTTAATATATGCTAGTGCTTGGCATATTGGTGACACTATTAATTTGTACAAGCCTGAGCGTGTCTTCTCGTTAATCAATAGGTTCAAATCTAGAAAACCTCCGTATTATTTGCTATTGTTGAAAAAGGATGAGACGATGGCCTCGATTAGAGGCGCATCAGAGACATGGCCCAGTGAATTCCCACCCCGGCAAAGCTAAAGAGAAGGAGATTATAATGGCCACAGCTTATACTCGGATTCCTCCCTACACACAACTTACGGATGCGTCGACTGTAGCAATATCAGGCCCAGATGGTCTGGCTACTGATTACCTATTCGACGCTCAAAGCCGAGCGCTGTGGTTCAAGGATGCGCAAGCGGCTACGTTTCTACACGGCACGACGCACATCAGCGAAGACCCGATCCCTGGAGCAACGTGCGACACGCCAGGGTTACTGTCAGCTAACGACAAATGTAAGCTCGATGCGTTGTTGCAGACCAGAATCGGCGTACTAGGTTTTCAAGGTGCCGGATTCCCAGACGATGGCGGTTGGCTCCAAGGCGATATCATTTTGGCTGCAGGCACGGAATTTATCAGCCTCGAACGTATCGGCAACGTTGTCCGCTTTACTGTCGATAGCCCAGTCCCGCTTACATGCTCATGCGAATCATGTAACCAGATTTTCTGGGTGCAAGATGATACAGACACCGCAAGTGTCCGCCCTCCCGTTTGCTCAGGCAAATTGCCTGGTGTTAACTCCTATGGCGAGTTAAAGGTCTACGTCTTTCCGCAGAGCACGATAGTTGATCCAAATAACCCGTCGGCCAAGTTAAATCTAAAAGGCAATTATCCATCATTGATCTTTAAACGCTATGATGATACATTATCACCTGGGTCGGCTGAATTCGAATTGACCCTTAAGCGCAGCTCATTAAATAAGCTCGTAATGGAGACTGGGTGGGCTTTCACCCCCGGAGCGGTAGGTGGAGTAGCCGAATGCATCTGGTTTACTGGCTTGGATGCCGACGGCAAGCAAACCAGCTTCCAATTTAAACCAGATTCTGACTCTAATGCCCTCGGCATGCTGTTGTACAAAGGCAATCTAATTACAAAGAAGATGGGAGTGGTTACAGGATATGATTCATCAATCCTGACCAGTAACATCTATCAATGGCGCCAATGGGATATCCTAAATCAAAAACCCATTGGCGATTCTTATACAGCCACTAACGTTTGGATGTACAAAAATCCCGGCAGCGTCAGCACTGGTACCAGCGCTCAGGCGTTGATGCTTGACTATACAATCGATATCTTGCCAATTGGAACGTTAACCGATATCTGGGCATTTCAAGTCGGTGAAGTGAACGGCGTGGTTAACTACCGATATTTCTTTAATCAACGGCCAAGTATTAACCCGAATCAAATCTGGTCCACGATCGACCACGTAAGCTTCGGCGACACCGTCGTAGCACGTGACATCCAAAATGAAATAGCACACAGTGTCGATGGCTTTCCGATGACGACTGACGTTCAGCCTGCTACCATTTACGATGACGGTCGTAACATAGAATTGAGCCGCTGGGGTATAACCAATTACGACGTACCAATCATCCCAATCACCGCAAATGGAGTAACTGGAACCGGACCTGTGCAGGCTAGCGACCTCAACGGCGCTTACATCGACACGACAAGACCAGCATTATTGGTTTATCCAAACGCGCACACGTCAGCTGGCACAGCGCCTTTCGGAAACTACCAGCAGCCCACTATGATTTGGAGTCGGTCAAGCCTTAAAGATGGTTTGATACGTATCAGAATGGGGCGGCCAGGGTCTCCTGGGACCATTGGTGGTTTGAGTTCATACTTTGGCCCGGTCATAGGCAGAAACTACTTCGACGTGCTATTGAAGGCTAAGATTGATGAAGAGATGGAAGCTTATGGCCAGGTCGAAGCCATTGGTACTTTCGATGGATATCCGTTCATCCAAATATCTGGTGTTGCGTTCCACGATATTCCCAAGTTCGGAACTATAGAAATAATCAGCACCAGCTCTGCGACGGCTGGTAAGACTTTCCAATTTAACCGCAAGACGATCTTTGCAGGTGGGACTGGAACTGGCACCGTCAAGGATCTGGTCATGGGTACCGTACTGCTGAACACGTACACCGGCGCTGAACCATACGTTGGTCAAGCGGGTGACATCGTCAGATTCATCCAACAGGATTACTCAAATCCAGTCGCAAGGACCATCTGGAATTATCAAGTCGTCGATGGGCAACCGATCACCACTTTGCAATTTACAGTCGGTATGCTTGATATGACCAAACCTTACAATTATAACACTTACCCTGTAGAGGCAACGGAACCCCAAGCTAGTGACATTATCAGGGGCCTGAATGATACAGGCACTTACGGTGGTCCGATCAGTAGTGCGATCTACCAGCAGAATGGCTTGTACTTTGGTACTGGCACCAAACCACCAAGCAGCGTAAGCTCATTCTTCATCGTTGAAGGCGGTAGTTTTGGAAGTAGCGATGGTAAAGAGTATTGGAACGAACTGACGATTATGGTTAAAAGTGAGCAAGTCTGGATTTGGTGGAACGACCTCTTAATCCCACCAAATGCTAATGAGACTAACGCTCAACAAAATCCACCTACGTTCCAAATCACTCAGCCATACTATCTGATGAAAGACTTCAGTGCTCTCACGAGTGCAAGCCCTGCTTATTATCAAAAGGAAATGGAAGGTAAATACGGTATTCGATGCTTCCCCGGAGCCGTGATTAGGGATATCGATATCAAGGGACAAGTGCAATTGTTCAACGAATACATCTACGGAAATCTAAATCTTGGCTAAGTTTACTCGGAGATTGGCGGTTAGCAGAGGCACGCACAAGGTCTCTGCTACCGAAGAAAACATCAAGGTCAAAATAAGACGAGCACTACTAACTGACCCTTTAGAACATGAACCCGTAAGTCCCTTCTCGAAAGGCCTGAAAGGCCATCAATTCATCGGTGAATTTAGTTTCAATGGAGTGCCCGCTCACGGGTTCGTGTTAAGGATATACGAACAGGGCCGGATGATCTTTAAGAGGGTCGTGCCACCTTCAGGCATTATTGGCGCTTTACCGTTAAAATCTAACCATTCCTATGTCATTACCCTCTAATGAAATTACGCAGCAGCTTACTTTCAGCGAGGACACTCATTGTAATGCGGGTGTCGATTGAACGCAAGAGCTTATCTAATGATTCTACAATGATCGCACGGTCGATCGCATCCCATTCGTTAAAGAAATTGTAAGCGCTCTGCTGCTGTTGCAATGCCTTTTCTTGCTCTGTTTTGGCCTTGCGTTTCGTGCCGCCTTCGGACGCTTCGTTACGCAAGATCAAAGCGACGGCTTTTAATTTTCCAAGTACCTCGTTGTATCTGTCTCGGCTCAGTTTATTGCTGTAAGTTAGCTTGCCTGGTGGTGCTACTTTTCCTTCTTTAGCCAGTTCTGTTAATTCTTCCTCTTCCGTCTCGAAACTGCGACGGATGCCATCAAGTGATAAGACTGGCATTCCGCTACGCAGCCAAGGCGATTTGTATGGTGGGCCTTCTTTGCTTGGTTCTAACTCAGGGTCTTCCGTCCCAGCGACGTACCAGCCCGGATTACCACGTGGTATTTGGATATTAGATCTTTCTGTGCCTTTGCCAGGGTAACTAGCAGCGGCTTCACCTAAGATCCGGAGGAGCATCCGGTATTCGGTCTCCTTCACCTTGGTGGTGTCGTAGGTCGATTGACCGCCAGTCGGTAGGCCAAGCTCAGTAAGTTTAGCTAGATATGGCGTGTCTTTTATCATGTCTGCGTAGCCGTACAGCATTAACTCTATCATGTCGCTGATCATACCAGGATCTAAGCGATCAGCTTCTTGAGTCATACGGTCTGGAACCGACCCTGCGGCTGAGGTGACACCACCTTCGGGGCCTTCCTTGGGCTTATCGAGGCTGGTCGTTTTAATCTGGGTTACGCGGTCCGGCGTGTCGATTGTACTAAGCATACCGGTGGAAGCACCCTTAGATGACGCCTGATTAAAGAAGTCAATGCGTTCTTGTAGTGCTATTATCCCCTGCAGTGCCTTTTTGGTAGCTTCCTCGTCTCCTGAGGATGCTATAGCGGCAAACTCTTTACAGGCTTTGACGATGTCGGTGCTGTACCAGCCAAATGGGTTATCTATGTTTTTGTCACTGCGCGATTCAACGTCGAATGGGGGCTTGACTTGTGCTGCTACCTTTAGCGCTTGCTCTGCGGTAGGATTGTCAATGATCGATTGCAGGCCCTTTATTCCATATAAAGGGTGGTTTTTGTGTAGTTGCGATGACTTTCCTGATGCAGCCATAGTCTCGGCTGTGCCGCCTAAGCCGTTAAGCATTGCGTGCTTTACGTCTACCATGAGCCGTTTGATGAATGGTGGTTCGCCTCTGTCTACACCTGGCCGAATCATTTGACTTAGAGCTGTTAGGCCAAGCGAATAATAGTCTTCCCAAGACCCAGAACGGCTTCCTTTGCCAGCTAGCTTTTTCGCTATGCGATAAACTGGCGCCGATCCGTATGAGCCAGGATTGCGTGGTGATCGTCCCTTTTCGGTATCACTACGTGTCTGCCCAGTGATAGCTACGGTGGGGTCTCCCGCTACCGCGATGATGAATTGCTCAGGCGTGAATTGCGGCGCTGGCCCGCCGGGAGCAAAGTCCGGCGGTGGGGTAAAATTCTTGCTGCGCCATTCTTTTGTATAATGCGCCTTGCTATCGAGCGGATTGATCGTATTATGCAATATGTCTTCTGCATAGCCACGATTATAACCAGCTGCGTAGGGATCTATCCAAGGCGCAGTCTTACTGTCTGCTTCAGAAAGGATCAGCTTAAATGCTGCAGCGCTTTCAGCTATCAGCCGAGCCAAAGATGCCGATAAAGAAGATTTAAAATCCATCGAAGTAACCTCATAGCGTTTTATTATTTTTCATGGGAAGGTATAACAGATTGTGGTTGACTTTTGCTCGGTCTAGAAACTCACGAAAAGGAAATTCAGTAGGTTGGTAATATAATTCCCGATGCTTCCGTATAAGACAGCTGCGAAGATCAACAGCTCCAAATTGATCCGTTGCAAATACAACGTCAGCCTTGTAATCGTCCAACGCTTGTTTCATTTTCGATAGTAGATCTTTTGGCTTGACACTATTCCAATATATGAAGCAAGGACCTAAGCTGTTATGGCTTGCGAGGTTTAGACACGTGCCGACAGTTAAGTCTTCCTCGGTATCATAAATCGACACCATACGCGCCGCTTCAATATCTAGATCAGCGGCTTTGGTTAAATTACTGGTATTATTAAGCAAGATGATTTCTTTATATGGATAATCTTGCTCTTGAACATTAGAAAGCAACTCCATGGCGTTATCATGTGCGTCAGGATATACGATTAGGGCCACACTGATTAGTTCAATGTGGCCCGTATGATTAGATTTTTGGAGTGACATTAGTGAGAATGTACTCGATGATCTTTTTAAGCAGGAAGCTAGCGATCAGTTCCCAAGGGAATAGCAAATGCGGTTGAGGCTCGCCGTTAGCGACGATCTCTATTAGTGTTAAAGGGTCTTGCTCGGCTGCTTGCGAGACGAATTGTGTGCCCTCTGGAGCACCAAGGATTTGCTTTTGGCAGTAACCTTGTACCACCCAAGCATCTAGGGCGAATTGAGCCCGATTCTCTACGACTGTGCCAGCCCTCAACAGCTTTACTACGTTGAGCATTTCTTGAACTGGGACATCTGCCGGATAATTCATAAGCCACCTCCTTTTCTAAATGTATGTACTAACGAAATATAAATTATGAAACTAAATCGGATAATAGAAGACAGTAACTTCAATTCAGTCCAACCGGCTGGAGTAAATTCATGGGCTGGGGCCAAGATGGCACAAGATATCATGGATCCAGAATTACACACGCCCGATAACGAACCCACAGACGTTAACCTATCATCACCGGGTGCAGAAGAGACTGATCTACTCACTACCAGCATTGATGATACAGAAAAAGCGATGGATACCTTCTCATGGATGATCCCAACCTTCAAGGATCCAACGGTAAAATGACATTCTCAGACACACTTGACCTCCTGATGGTCGACCCGAAGCAAGTTGAACGCAATAGCGTCCTGCAAGACTGCATCCACACTTCGAAAGAATTAGAAAAAACGCGCTACAAATTGATGAATCTAGAACATAAGCTCAAGACACTGCACCATAAACTAAATTGCGAGTTAGCTATGCAATTTAGGAAGGAATACCCTAATTTAAATATTAATATTCATAGAAACAATTGCAAAGTAGGCTATAAAAGCAAGCATCTTCTACTAAAACCAGACTTCAAGAAGCAATTTTGGAGCGTCGACAGTGCCGATTCAGCGTTCGCTAACAGATTCAAGCGAGACGCAAGGGCTGTCTTACTGCTGAGTACACCATTGACCGAATTAATAGCCAAAATAGCTGAATTTTTCCGTCTAGCCTATAAAAGCTTAGGCGAAGACATAACTGATCATGACGGAGTGTTGATTATCGAAGGTAAATCAGCCAATTTGATGCAACTTGTCCAATTTTCGAGGAGCGCCGATGTTATCTCTTAAGAGCATAGTCTCAGTTATTAAGGCAGCGATTGGAAACCAGGCCTCCTACATGCCAGTTTATGAAGATACTAACATGTTAAGCTTCGTCGTAGCTGGTAACCAGAAAGACCTGCTACCTGCGATATCAACCGTAAGAGCCAAATGCGAGGCATGGGGCTTGCATTGTGAGGACGCCAGAGTCAGAGGTGGGCGAGTTTGCATGATTAGTCACCGAGCCCTTTCCGAGCACGAAACCGCCATCATCGGTTCCTTGCTTGGTGAGCAGATAAACTTAGGCACCTTTGAAAACAGACTCGACAGGGCGCTCCAAGAAGATCAATTCAAATCAGCGACGTCTGGTATTACCAGAGCGAACCAGTCAAGTCGTCAGCGGCAGTACTACGACCCGAAAAGGGCAACGTACGCCGGTAAAAGAACACTACCTACAAGAAGAACTGCCGTATCAGAGAGTATACATGGCATAGCGACAGCTACCGGCGAACAGCCTAAAGCTCTATTCCAGAAATTCGGAGTCGCATTGAGAAGCCTTGGTAACAATTTAGGGATAGGTGCAATACAAGACATCCTAAAATCCAAAGGTATCCAATATAAAAAATCTAATGACGGATTAAGTCTAATATTCACAGTAAAGAACGCACAGACTGGAACTGATATACCAATCCACCGCATCACATGTGAGACGCTCGAAAGTCCGAACGACTTCCAAGAATCGTTATTGGCTCTTCTAGATATAGCAAGAGGTGATGCACCAGGGTCATTTCAGGCTAAGCAAGCACAAATGCAAGATATTCAGAAATCAGCCAGAGAGATCTCTACGGCGGTGGCTAGTCCTAACCCTCTGCAACAGTAGACTCACATGAAACTTGCACTTATTCTAGAGGCGAAGCTTAACCGCCCTTGGCTCGAAAAACAGCTCGGTAAAGATAATCCAGCTGTTCAAAAAATCGTGAACACTGATCCAACCGAAGGTTCATATTACCAATGGTTGGCATCTTTGTACAAGAAGCGCGGATCAGATGACTTCTTAACTCGGGAATTACGCGCAGACATCGACGAATGGGATCGCAATAAACAAGCATTGAAAAATCTTGAAATCAGCAGTGACTTAAACGGCAAGGACTTGACGTACTTGGCGGACAATCTAGAATCATTAAGGTACGATAGGGCTTTGAGAGCGTCTACAGGCTTAGGCAGCGGTGTCTATCACCTCAGTAAAGATTATCCAGGCGCTAAAATATTACTGAATGACGGACAGTATATTCTGTTCGAGATAGCGGGCAAAGACGCAGCTTCGATTGATAGTCTTGAGCGACTTGGGATGGGCACGTCTTGGTGTACTAGAAAAGGCAGTAATATCAGTGGGGCTGCGCAGCGATATCTAAAATCACGCACGCAGTATGTTCTATATAGGGATAAAAAACCTCTATATCAATTCGATGATAAAGACTTCATGAATGCTAGAAATGAAAATGTTATCCCTGAGCGTGATGCCGCTTCGAAGATCCTTGATGCCATGGGATATGCGTGTAATGAAGCATTGATGGTGGCTCAGATAGCCTATGGCGATCCGAAATCTGTCAATATGACGCAAGACATGGTCAATAAGTACAAGCAAGGTGTATACCGTTTCGATGGAGTTACCGGTTTTCAACGCATTCCAGCGTTGGAAGCGTTTATCAAGTCAGACATGCACGAATACATCTTGTACGCCACCCAAATTCTAAAAAGGCGCGTGCCGGAAATCGAGGAATGGTTCATTAATAATAACAATAAGTTTAGATCCCATACACAGCGCTACTTTACTGACCACTTGACTAACTACCTGTTATCATGCTGCAAATTTGAGGAATGGCCGGAGGGTGAAGAACTGCTGAAGGAGAATTTGGCTGCATATACACGTTATTTTGTGCAACGCCGCACTCAACCCAACGTGTTAATAGAACGTTCGCCTGAATTGGAAAAATGGCTGTTAGCCGCCGTTAATTTGGTACCCGTGGATTTTGTAGAAGATGGCAATCTAAATCTGATATTAAATTACCTATGGGACCTCAAAGTTGGAGAATGGCCGGAAGGTGAGAAAAGACTCCTTAACAGTGCTAGCTTAGAGGGTTTACGGTATGCTATACACGTACACAAACGTTCCATAGCCGTAGAGAATTGGCTGGCGGCAGAGTGCTCAATCTTCCATGTCAAGGATTACGTAGCCCATGTGACGGATGGTAAACCGATTCCAGATTTCGAAGATAAAGCCATAGCGGCTATGAAGTCCTCTTTAGCAACTAAGCCGCGTGATGGACAGTATCCGTATCCGGAACCTGTTTTCGCAGCGAGGTACGCACTTGAGGTATTAAAGCGACGGTGGCCTGCTGCTGAAAATATAATCTCGCTTGGTCGGCCTAACCATCCAGACATTGAAGCGTATTTTAAAGAATTCAATTATGCCATGGGTCATCAAGGCTTAACTAACCAACCGTCAGGACGTACAGGAATGCCCGGCCAAAAGCCATGGGCTCTGTACAGCGAATCAAAGTAGGCACGGAGATCACATGAAACTATCACTCATACTAGAGGCTAAACTTAATCGCCCCTGGCTCGAAAAACAGCTCGGTATAGATAATCCAGCTGTTCAAAAAATCGTAGACACCGACCCAACTGGCGGATCTTATTACAAATGGTTAACTGCGCTTTATCAAAAGTCGCAATCCGATGATTTTCTCACGCCCGAATTAAAAGCCGACATCGGAGAATGGGCCAATAACGCAAGAGCTATCAAAAGTGCAGGATTAAGCTCAGACTTGAACGGTAAAGATCTCGCATACTTCTATGACGTGCTAGCAAAAATGCGGCAGTATAAAGCCATTAAAGCCTCACACACTAAAAATAGTGGGGCCTATTATTTATTCAATAATTATCCAGGGGCCGAAGCTATTTATAATGACGGCAATTATATCATGTTTAAAGTCGAAGGCAAGAACGAAGAATCGATAGACAGCTTGCAGAAACTCGGAATCGGAACCGGATGGTGCACCAGGCTAGGCGGCGATGTGGAGGGTGCCGCTGAAGAATACTTATCTGATACGCAATATGTGTTGTATAAAAATGGTGAGCCTATCTGTCAATTCAGTAGACAAGACTTTAAAGATGTGCGTGATGAAGAATACAAGCCACCTGCTGATGTGTTACGATTAATACTTAAAGTGGTCGGCCCAATTAATGATCAATTAAAGACGCTAGAGATAGGACAAAGGATAGCTGAATCAAACAACTTCGCCGATGCATCACCCGAAGACCTGTGTCGCTATGCTGTGGCCATGAAACAGCGGTGGCCAGAAGCTGAGCCAATCATTAAAACATCACCAAAGTGGGCCCGAGAATACGCATTAAACGTCTTAGGGGAAACGTGGCCTGACGCCGAACCGTATATCATGACAGACCCTCAGTCTGCCGTGGTTTATGCTATACATCTAAAGGGTCGATGGCCGGAAGCTGAAAAATATATCAAGCAAGATCCCGGATATGCTATACTATACGCTAGAAAATTATTTAATAAAGGCGAACGATTTCTTGAAGCCGAGCCGTATATCGAAAAGGACGCTCGCATGGCGTTCGAATACGCCCAAAGAATCATAAAAGGTGAATGGCCAGACGCAGAAAAGTATATCATGCAGGATCCTCAGGTGGCCTACAATTATGCTGCTTACGTGAGGGAAGACCGCTGGCCAGCAGCTGAACCCATCATAATGCGAGATCCTCAGGTAGCATACAAGTATGCTTATGCTTTCATAAATGGTGAATGGCCAGAGGCGGAACCATACATAATGACTGAACCATATACAGCATATGCTTACGCTAGGTTTCTAAAAAGGGAGCGATGGCCAGAGGCCGAACCGTACATCAAGAAGAATCCCGAGGCCGCTAAACTTTATTTTGATTGGGTTAATAAGGATATCAGCAGAGGTGCGGACGCCTATGATGACTCGTCGAGTTGGGTTGATGCACGAAATATATAAGCGCTAGAGAAAGCCAAACAATATAGAGCCATCAAAGCCTAAACCACCACGGCCACTAGCCGCTTCCTGCGCTCATATCATAGCAAATTTAACATGTACCCAATTTACAGGTATTCATAAAATGAAGTTATCACTTATCCTAGAGGCGAAGCTTAATCATACTTGGCTCGAAAAACAGCTCGGTAAAGATCACCCAGCAGTGCAAAAAATCGTAGACACGGATCCGACCGGTGGCTTTTATTATGAATGGTTGGTGCAAAGATTTAAACAAGCGAACACAGACCAATTTCTAACACCGCAATTGCGAGATTCAATCGTCGAATGGGATAGAAACAAGCAAGTGCTGCGTAATCTAAATATCGATGCTGACTTAAATGGTAAAAATTTAGCTTATTTTAATGATGCTTTAGAAAAGATCCGAGAACATAAGGCCATTAAAGCATCATCAGTGCGCGGTTCAGGCGTGACGCACATGGGCACGGAGTACCCAGGCGCAAAGGTCATATATGATGATGGTCAGTATGTTCTCTTTAAAATCGAAGGTACGAGCCCAGAGGCAATCGACAGCTTAGAGCGATTGGGAGTGGGTACTCGTTGGTGCACGAGAAGAGGCGGTAGAGTTAATAAGGCAGCTGAACATTTAAGCACAGACACACAGTATGTGCTTTACAAAGATAAAAAGCCATTATATCAATTCGACTCTAGTGAATTTAAGGACACTCACAATCTTCCCGAATATAGCATACCAGACAAAGCGTCAGCGCTCATAATGTTAGACTATGTGGGACCTATCAACGATACTCTAAAATTCGCCGCTGCAGTTTACGAATACGATACCTCAATGCTGTCTGAAGTGCCTGAAATTCTTGCTCGTTACCTGAGTGGAAACTTACCGACTTTCATTCAACCATCTGAAGTGATTGAGCAGTATCTATTACAACAATGCGAAAATGGCGAGGACGAAGAGGCAGCTTACCATCTCATCGATTATGCAAAACACTACAGAGTAGGCCGTTGGCCAGCGGCAGAGCCGTATTTGATACATGATCCTAAAACGGCATATGCTTACGCTGATAGAGTCATCGGTGGTCGATGGCTCGAAGCTGAATCTATCATTGCCAAAAGCGCTACTGCCGTTAGCTACGCCATTGCCTTCTTCGGGGGTGACAGATGGCTTGAAGCCGAACCATATCTGCTTAACGAAGGTGAGGTAATACATGCCATACTCTATGCTGGTAAAGTATTAGAAGGGCGCTGGCCAGCTCTAGAGCATCGTATCGCAAAAATGGATCAGCCGCTGTTTGCCATGATGGAATACACAAGGTTGGTACTCAATCGCCTTCCAAATGGCCCAAAGTCGCTGCCTGAATTTGAGCAAGCTGTGATCAACGATCCTTACAAAGCATATAATTATGCTAGGCGTGTTATTAACGCAAGGTGGCCAGAAGCAGAACCTATAATTATGGCGTCGAAATATGCAAATGATTACCAACACTGGCTAACAGCCAAAGAGGCGCTACCGTTTTAATAGTCGATCAATAAATAAAGCACACGCTACTGCAGGATTTGATTATGACTGATGCCGCAATTACCGTTATCCTTAACGGCTATAAACGACCACACGTGTTAGCCGAGCAGTTGCAAGCTATCGAAAGTCAGACAATCAAGCCCGTTCAAATTATGTTTTGGAAAAATGCCAGCGACGCCACCTTTGACCAAGACCTAATTGCCAGATGTCAATCATTTACCAGTAGCGTAAATGTGGGTGTATGGGGACGATTTGCGTTAGCCCTGCTAGCGGAAGGCGAATACGTTTGCGTCTTCGATGACGACACAGTTCCGGCCCCAAGATGGCTCGAAAACTGCGTGACCTCGATGAAAAAACGAAGGGGGCTCTTCGGTACCATCGGTGTCGTTTTCGACACAGACCAAGGCTACGATGGACAAATCAGGCGCTTCGGCTGGGATACTCCCATTGACGATATTAAACAAGTAGACATAGTCGGTCACAGTTGGTTCTTTGAAAAGAAAATGCTAGAATATTTCTGGCGAGAAATCCCAGACCGTAAATTTTACCTATGCGGCGAAGACATGCACTTCTCATACATGCTGCAAAAATATGCGAACTTGCCTACTTTAGTCCCACCGCATCCAGCTCAAGATCAATCACTCTACGGTTCAATTCCGGAAAAAGCGATGAAATATGGGATGGAGCCGGTCGCAATTTCACATGGCACCAATTGCAACGTTAAATTCAACGATTACCTGTTCAAGATACGAAGTGGAGGTTTCAAGCTGCTAAAAGATAATTACCAAAGACCATACTTAATAACACAATTTAAATTTATAGATGTTTACGATGCTACGGTCTCAGATGGAGCGCCAGACTGGCGTACCCCATATGAATTGGGCCTTGCTTATAAATTCCTTGCTACGCTAGCACGCCTTAATACTACCATGTCAGTAAAGTATAATAGTGAGTCGATGTCGCTGGTAAACAAGCATCCGTTCCCACTGGATACTGAAAAACCAACCATTTACGTTGACGTGAAGGGAATAGATCTAAGCCAAGCGGACTGCATTGAGCGCTTGCGCAGTAAGATCGACCTGATTAATCACGGTGGTTACTATATTGGTTCAAGCCTTTTTAACGGAGCTACGGAACATCCCGAAAATGGCCAGCACATCGATATGCTTAAACAGTTAGAAGCTATGGTTGGGGCACCGGTTGAAGGCAAGAATTCTATCATCAAGCTAAATGGGTCAAATAGCACAAATCCAGACACAAATCATATGTTAGATTCGATCTTGTTCCTCATTATAAAGAAGATCTAACAGTTTACCGGCTGCGAAACCATCACCGTAAGGTGACGGTAACACAACGCGATACTGTAATTTAGCTGAAAATAATTCATGTAATTGGCGTGGACTAGGACACAAGAATGCATGAGTATCGATACCCTCTACGCGTTCCGTACTCGCACGACATACAATCGCTGTCTTCTTGAGAAATGAAGCCTCCTCCTGTATCCCACCAGAGTCGGTAATCACCAGCTTGCATCTCGCCAGCAAAGCAAGGCAGTCGTCATGAGGCAAAGGGTCCACAGCGTGCACTTTTCTTAAGATGCTCACGTGCTTGGTTACACTAGGGTTATGATGCGCTGGTAATATGAATTTAAGCTCCGGGTAAGCTAAGGCTAGATTTTCGAAAGCCTTAAACCATGCTTCTATATGCTGCAAGTTCTCACGACGATGCATGGTAATTAGCACTTCATCACCATAAGTGACGCTAAGATCCCTAAGATTATCGAGTGCCGTATTACCGATCACTGGTGCTAGAGCGTAAATCTTCTCATTACGTAGGTTGGTGGCAGCCCGTTGCGTAGGACAAAGATTGATCGTAGCTATTCGACTGATCATCTGCCTATATGCTTCTTCCGGATATGGACGCTTCAGATCGTACGTTCTAAGCCCAGCTTCTAGATGCAAAAGGATCTTGTTGCGATGAAACGCAGCCAGAGCGCAAGTTAATGCAGTAGCCGTATCGCCCTGCACAATCACATGGCTAATACCGTTGAAGATCTGGTCAGTCATAGCTCCAATTGAGCTAACTATTGCATCAAGTCTGTTATCAGCATACGATACTGAAAGCACGTGGTCAGCTGGTTCGGTCACCTCTAGATTATAGTGTTGGCCAATATATAATGTCCTGTAGGAAATGCTACGGGCTTTGCATTCCTTGATGATCGGTTTAAGCTTAATATATTCAGGTCTGGTGCCGTAGCATAGTAAAATCGGCATGTTATTCCTCTAAAGCGTATTCAAACTTCCAGCCATACATCTTTCTCAATTGATCTATGACCTGCTGACGTTCTACTATAGTGACCTTCGTGCCCTTAGCGGCGATTGCGTTAGCAAAAGCGAGACGCTGCGAATTATCTAATATAGTTGATTCATCTTTAAAGGTCACACGGTCCATCACAATGGACGTTTGGTCCTTAGCCTCGTCAACCATAAACATCAAGTGCGAGTCGTTTGCTTGATCTATGGCTACGTTTAGTTCAGCCGAGATTTTCACATCCTCAGAAGCTTTAATATAAGCTTTATTGTCGCGAGGTAAGCACGGTCCACCATAGCCAAATCCGTACTTAAGACAATGGTGATTTATTCTTCTGTCGTCGCCTATAGCATTTAGTACCACATCAGAGTTGCCTTTATATCTAGATACCATATCGCCTACTTTATTAGCATACGCTATCTTCATCGTCAGGAAAACATTGGTTGCTAATTTGGTAATTTCAGCCTCGGCAAACGACATCATCTTTACGGACGGCTTATTGAGACAAATGCTGCGATGTAATTCTGCAATTATGGACATCGACCTTGTGTCGGTGCCCCCGATCAACACCACGTCTTGGTTCTGCTGGTCTCGAATGATCGACCCCTGAGCGATGAATTCAGGGTTATAAATGAGATGGTTATGATCCACTAGATTTAGCACAGTAGCGCAATAGCCTGGCATAACAGTAGAATTAATGGCTATTACTTTATCACGTAGCCCTAAGGCTCGGATATCACGCAGCGCCTGCGTGATCAAAGTGTGATCGTAAGACCCATCAGGCAAGCTGGGTGTGGGCAGGACTATGAAGATGACATCTGCCTCTGCGATGTGAGAGAGGTCATCTCCGATGATCAACCTTGAATCGGCAAGGTAACTCTCTACCATTGGCTCCGCAGTGTGTAGTGCTTTGGTCCTGATCGCCTCGACCAATTTAGCATCTGTGTCACATGCATAGATTTGGTGGCCCGCTTTGTCAAGATTAAGGGCAAGACATAAGCCTAATTTCCCAACACCTATGATGCCGATCTTCATAGCCAGCCTCACTAGCTCACAAGACGCTGTATGGCCGAATGGACCTGGTCGGTCCAGCGATCGCCACGCACATCTGTTATGTGTTCAATATATACATCTTGGTGTCTGCTCGCCATCTGCGGATTGTTAGTTAATAGTAATAGCTTACTATTAGGCCGACTGTGTATGAAATATTCCCATAATTTCACTCGATCGTATGTTACAACAAATGGTAAAACTGACCAGCTTGATTTGGCATAATCGTTATATGGATCTTCGTCTATAGCGTGTCTACAGAACAATATTTCATCTGTGCTGTAGAATACGCTGAGCAAACGGTGTAATCTTCTCTGATACGTGGTTCTGACCTCGTCGTTCTCTACCCACCATGGTTCAACGCGTGCATATTCATGGAACAAGAAGGCATCATTGTCTGGAGACAATAGAAACCCGTCACGCAGGTAACGCATATTAAAATCGAAGAAATGCTTGCCGCCAGACGCAATACATTTGGTGACGAAGGATTGAGAAGTGATATTCCAGTCAAACGGGTACGCTGGTTGGTTAAACTTCCTAATTACAGTGGTTAACATGCAGCCGCCGTAGCCGCCTAGATTTACTATTATCACATTTTGATCCAATTATCTAAATAAAGCCTACGATGCAATAAATCTGGCTCAGTACCCATGAAGTAATCTTTTGGCGCTACAATTGATTTTACGGGTTTGGCTAAATAACCAACCCATAGACCAAAAGTGGTGAATGGCGATAAGATGCTGCCATCACACAATTCCATTAGTTTAAAATCTTCAAGTGTGTTATTTCCGCTGGAAAAGATGAAATTATAACGATATTCTGCTAGGATCTGTTTTGCTGCAGTTAAATCACGGTCATGTTGGCCTTCCTTAACATCTCTTGACCCGCCAGCGAAGACGAAATAATCGGCATTACCGAAGTATTCGAAGGCTCTGTCTAGATAATTTTTCAATGGATCGCCCATCATCACAGCTTCGCACGTATCTTTCTGTGGGCTCATGAATATGTTATCGCCCAGGCGTAAATGCAGGCTAACGACTTTACTGTGCTTGCGTGACGGCGCTATTGCTTCAAACTTATGATGTGCGCTGGCGAACGTGTTAGAGTTAGCGTTAAGGCCTACACACTTCCTTATCTGAGGCAGATGCTGTTCGAAGTAGCGTACATCTTGAAAATATCCAGCGATATCGACATTGTCAGGTGTTTGAAAAAATCCGTCAGTATATGTGCTAGCTTCTTCTACGGTGCAACCGGTTTTGACTTCTTTAAATTCTTCTGGGATGTTTAGATGCTTCAGTAGGCATTCTTGATTGTGCCATATTTTGGTGTCGGTGGGCGGTAAACACATTTCGTAGTTATTCGTCAGGGCTAAGCTTTTGAGTGCAGCGTACTGGAACAACTGGTTACCAAATCGACCCATAGTGCCGATTCTAGAAAACGTTATCATATGGTCCTCATATTTTTAAAAACAGTGAACTCAGTTAAATCTCGATAGCCATTGATCTCTTGGCTATCAGGAACATGCTCGGGATAATTGTGCATCAGCTCTAAGCCCCGGGCTGCGACAGAAGGCGCCATGTACATGTTCCAGCCACAGAACGTGATATCATCTTCCTTGTAGAATTTCTCGGACCGTCCTTCATAACGCGCTTTTTTAAGCCAATTAACGGCATCTATATTATCAGTCAATATCATGCCGCCTTTGCCAATATTCAACTGCTTCTTAATATGAAAACTCAAGCAGTAAAACTGGCCTGCATTATACATTTTCGAGGTGAAACGTTTAGCACTGTCGTGGATAGGATACGGTTTAAGCTGGTATTGGCCAGTCCAGTGGTTTACGCTCCCACTCTTATCAAAGACTACTTCACCACCGGCGTGGATTATCGACATCGGCACGCTGAGGTAAGTCTTTGCTGGAATGGTGACAGTTTGCACATTCAAGTACTTGCAGCAAAGGAATATCGCATTTGTACATGAATCTACGGAGACTGCATAAGGTGCTCCGGTATAATGTGCCACTTCATCTTCAAACATCTCAACGATTTTAAAAGGGTTATGCTTCGATAGATTAGCGGGCATCATCACGTTCCAGGATGTAATACTTCTGTTTAAAGCCAGCCTTTAGGAACAGCTGAAGACTAGCCTCGTTATCAACCTTCACCTTTGCGTAAAGTCCTTTGCGATTTTTTAGGTATTCGTTGATCATGAACGACGCTATGCCTTTGTTCTTGTGCTCGTGCACAACGCAAACCCTCAGGTCGCCATCTATGTCCCCCACGAAACCAACAGGCTCATCAGCATCTGTGACACAAATCTTGTAATCTTGATGATGATCCATCATATATGCTGTCTGCTGGTCTGGAGTAATTTGGACTTGCTGTATAAACCCTTGGGCATTGCGTGGATCGTTCCTTAAGCTTCGGACGAAACCCCAATAATCAAGAGAGCAATTCACCAGTTTATACTTTACCATATGCATAGCTTCCTCATATCATCGTGCGTTTCACCTTTATGTATATGGAGGTAGCCCCTATTGCATGTAAGTCCAAGTAGATGATTCATCGTAGTGCCAACATTAATGTAAGTGTTCTGTGGATTAACTTGATGTAGTCTATGAATGAGCATTTGAGTCAAGCTAGACGCTGAGAAGATGAAAAGATGATTCGTTATTTGAGACTCCTGCACCCATTGGGTCATTTCCTCAATAAGTGGCTGATCATTCACTATACAGTTAGTGCCTACTTTAAACCATTTCACAGGCTTAACTGTAGGATGCAGATTGGCGCTGCCGTTAGCTATTAAAACTAACGTGGGATGTGCAAGGATCAACGGCAATATGTGGTCTAAAAAATACGGATAATTGCCATTTACAAGAAGATTAGCCCAAGTCCAATATTTAGTCTCTGCACACAAGGTATCGAAGAACATCCTGTTCTCGTGGCCCACGCAACATTTGCATGATATACCTTTATAGTACTCTGGCGCATCGTACTTAAATGAAGCTATCAACTTGTCGACTATCTGTCGGTGAGCCACCGGATCTACGTCTTTGTGATCCTCTGGAGCCCAGGCAGCATGATACCTCTGATCGCCAACTATCGACTCATCTGCGCTAAGCCTTAAACGCTTTCCTTGCATGATAAACATTTCGCCATCGGAGTAGCGCGTGAATGCAAAGTTTTCACCATTTAGCATCTTGGTATGCAAATGGGTCAAATCTGACCTAAATTCTTTCATGGTGTTTACCGTTCATCAGTACCAGCACAGGTTGATATGGCGTCATCTCCACCGTATTTATCGTCTGCTCCCACCAATTCGCCGTAAGGCCGAATTGATCCAGAATATTCCACCGTTCACATAATTTTATCAGCCTTTTTCCGTAGATGCGGTGCACGTTGAAAACTGTAAGATCCCTACCGACTGGAACAGCTAAAAAATGCAAACCATTGGGCCTAACTAGGTCTACCAATTTTGTCATAGTCTTTAAATCGCCGTTAGCATCAATAGGATCGCCATATCTTCCAAGGCCATCATGTTCCACGGAAGAGATATTAAGGCAAGCGTCGAAGCGTCGGTTTAGGCTTTCGGGCTTCACATACTTAATGGCCTCATTGACAAATGGCCGATCGCCATATTCTGAGACGGTGACAGTAGCTGCTCCAAATACAAGGCAGATAGCCTCATACCATGGGTTAGCTGAACCTATTAGTAGAACATCCATGCCAACTATAGGGTACTGCCTTAGTGCTTGATAGAGCCATGCGTCAGTTTCGCCGTAATAATAAGTCGCTCCGGTTCGGACCGCATCCATGTATTCGATAAATCTGGCTGGTGTATAGTTTAATGAATGGTCTAGCTTAGAGTCATCCCTCACGTTAAATGCTATAGGCTCATCTAGTTGAGCCAGATATTGGTTTAAAGCACTCATTGCGACACCTTTAGTATTCTCTGTACTATATAATTACCCAAAATTAAAGGATGGGAAATAGATTTAGCTCTCCTGACATTCCTTCAGTAGAATGCAACTATATTGAATCGATCTTAGTAAAGTTGGTACATTACATAAATAAAGCCCTTAAGGTATCGTATAGGCCATGCGACTTTTGGGGCTTTGCATGGACTTGCTACCACAAGTGCAAAGTATACGAGACTCATTGGCGCTATTATTTTTTTATCAGCTTATATCGTATAATCTATCAATTTATTCTTAAGGAAAATCAGAACGTAGCCCTGAGACTTAGGGGCAAGGATCTAGTTGATAAACTGGAGGCTACACAAATGAACACTTTAAACACCGCATGGCACAACTTCCTTAAAACAAACGGTGGAATAGAGCACGTTGTAGAAGTCTTGCTGTTTGACCAGCCAAAAGCCCAACGTCAAATGATAATAGATCACTACGTGAATGGAATGACGACTGAAGAAATCGGTAAGGCGTATGGGATTACCAAAAACAGAGTTAGACAGTTAATGAAAGCGAATTTAGCACTGCTTAAGGAATTCTTATATTATGTTAAGGATCTAGGTGAATTTTTATCTGAATTATAGGACTCTTGCACCGAAGAAGCAAGGCCCCTCAGCTCCGAGCCAATCGTATAATCTATCGCCTGGTTCGAACGACATTGTTGTTCTGCTGCCATCTATCAATTGGAGATGGATGACCCCATTGTCATACACCTTTTTAAACCTACGCATTCTGACGCCTTCTACTGACGGTCTCCGAGAGGCATCGCTCAAATAAAGTCTCAGACTAGCATATTCTGGTATAGTGCTGCCAAAGAACACCTTCACTCCTAAACTGCATAGCTTGTTGCAGCTGGCGAGTTCACCGTCAGGGAAGATAAAATCAAAACCAAAGTAATTGATATTACCTATTACAGCGTCAAATTGTGGCGCTCTTTGGCAGTTCATAGGAATCTCGCGCATAGCTTCCTCTCTATGACGTGTATAAACAAAAACGCCCAGGATTATACACCCTGGGCGACGTCATTTAATCGGCGTGAATCATATCAACTTGGTTGTCATTAACGCTAGCGAAATAACTACCTACCATCGTGCTACCGTAGGTGTTGGATTTGAAGACGTTAATGCGATAATAGCGTCCGAATAAATGATGGCACAAGGATTTATCGAAAATCGGCTTATCAACCTTGGTCCAGAGTGACTCGACTATGTCGTCAACCGACACCTTGACTTTTATTTCTTTTTCTTTAGCCATGTTCGAACTCAATATCTCAGCCATGATACTCCCCCTATATTCCACTCTGAACCCAACTACATGTGGCAGTATTATTGATCCTTGAGTATGGGCAACTTACGTCTCCTGTATTCCCTGACAAGTGCTAGATACATCGGATTTGGATCGCTGTCATAATACATATCATCTGCACTAGGCCCGCTGCATCCATAGTGTATCTCATCATCGCCGTCTCTTTTTAATTTAGCAATGATGTTAGCAAGATGATCGTCCCCTATCTCTCCAAGAGCTAGAGTGTGACCGTCTTTGGTCCTCCAACGCAGGTTATAACGTGGCATCACACTAATTCCCGTTCGTAGCTGATGGGGGTAATGGTGTAGAGCATTATAGCTTTGCCTGTGGTATCGTAACCTACTATCTCGTTTTTACCATACTTCTCACCAACCTTTACACAATGCTCTTTGCTACCTTTATCAATGATGCGATTGCCGTAGTCTCGTATCTCGTAACTCTTTTTCATAAATCCACCTTTCTACTAACAGGGGTTTAAAGGTAAATGAATTCTAACAATTCAATACCGCACTTGACAATCGTCGCTCTATTAATGCCGGTGCTCATGAATGGCAAACCCGGGAAAGCAGTCCGAGCAGCCTCGATCGCTTCCATTACGTGACTGTAGCGAGTACCGGTGTAATCCAGTCCACATTCGCTTGCTAAGCCCCACAGATAGTCACCTTCATCTCTGTAGAGCATAATCGCATCATTCACCACTTGCATTATAGTAGCCTTCCTAGCATCAAGTTGCTCTTCCAATACGGTGTCTTAAGAAAGAACTAATCCGTAGATTGATTTTAAAGCATCAAAATGTCGCGCACCGTGAAAGCCAAACTTGTTTCTAATCTCGTTATCACAATCAGGTAAATGCGCCTCCATCGAAAATTTAGCAGCGATCTCAAGCGGCGCAAATTTTATCCCGTGTTTCAAAAAGATAGGCTTGTCTATCAGACAAATATGCCAGTCTTCATTGCCGTAGACGTGCGCTTCTGGCTCCGATTGATGATGGCTGATCCTTTTAACAGAAGGCTCCACGGCATCTGCGACCTTGCGGCCGTTGTATACCACGTTACAGGCGTCAATCAATTTTCTACTACGCAAGCTAAACCCACCATTGCCAACCCTGCATTCAGGACGTTGCGTCGAGTCGACGCTCCACGGAGCACCGATATAATCGTAATTCCAGAATCTATCATCCCAATTTTGCGTATTCAATATAAACCCGTCATGCTGAATCACTAAAGCATAATCAGTATCAACGTACTGGTGTAACTTTTTGCTTAATAGGTAGCTGTATTCGTGAATGTCGAATGGATCCATCTTACGGTAGCCGAATCTGCCGTCACCATGTTGGTAACCTGACAAAAATTCGATCTTGGCGAAGTCGGCCTTAGAAGTACACTGCTCGATGGCGAACGCTGACTGCCGGTAGGATAATTCATCGCTACGGCCGTCAGCCAAAAACAAGGTCACATTTTTTAAGTTTAACATATAGCACCCCACTTAACGTATGTATTTGAGATTTTTTCCAAACCTACAGGAGGAATCGATGGTTGTATTCATGTGTTTAGCGATCATAGGCAGCGATCTATATTCAGCTATAAGGAACAAGGATGTCTTACCCACAAGAGATGAAATTCGCATTATGAGAGACACAAACGAGGTAAGACGTGAACATGGTCTCAAGCCAGTCCGATTTGACCTACGTCTCTGCGCAGCAGCGAGGATGCACGCTAATAACATGGCCAGAGTGCGACGCATGAGCCATTACCTTCTTGGTGGGAACCCGGGCACCAGAGCCGCCAGCCACGGTTATACACATATGGTTGGTGAGAATATTGCGTACGGTTACGTGCCAACTGAAGTGGTGCGTAACTCATGGATGCCGTCACCATCACATAGGCAAAATATATTAGACCCTGACTGGACGACAATAGGTACTGGCCTTGGCGCAAACGGGGTCTGGTATCTCTGCCAAGTATTCGGTAAGGAATAGAAATGGGGGGCTAGGTAGCCCCCCTCTTATTCTTACTGATACCGCACGCAAGCATAAAACTTGCCATCTGATCCCACCGCTACACCTATCTCAGCAGGAACACGTTTCCCCCAGTAGCAGCAGTTAGAAACCGCCTCATCCGAGGTATTTCCACGACCCACCCCTTCGAATCCAGCAAACCCGCCACAATGCCCCAGGCGGCACCGAGCTGCTTGCATCAGAGCGACACCTTGAGCGGTTGAGTTATCGCCACCTTCATCAGCAGTGCTGACGGCGCGATGACGTAACAACCGTGGCCGAGCCTGTATACTGTCGGCGCACAATGTGAAAATAACACTAATTAACAAGATATTCCTTAATTTCAAGTTACTGCTCCATTTAGACTATCGGGACGCTCGTCTTACCGTCCAGCTTAGACGGCTTAGACTTAAATTGCTTGACCTCGTGAACAATTACAACTTTTAAACTCGGATATTTAACTTGCAAGCATCTTGCATCCTCCTTCAAAGAATCCAGCTGACTAACGTCCACTTTCTTTAGGCTATGTGGCCCAAGCGTGACATAGTATGGGGTGTCGCTTAAAGCAACTTGATTACCTATCCAGTAATGATCGATATAGTTAGCCACTAATAGCTCCAATTATATGTGCGCCGAATCGGTTAGACTCGACGCACAACTTATATATCCTAAGTGCCACGTGGTGCTGGACTTGCGCCAGTCGGCTTCACCGTAGGCAATGGTGACGGAGTACCAAGTGACGGTGCCTGTGGCTGGCTAAAAACCGGTGGCGGAACTGTCTCCGCTGGTGCGGCGGGAACCGGCGCCGCAGGGTACACAGGAGGAAAATTAGGCGTCGGAATGATCGCCCCAGGAGGTGGTGGGCCCATGCTACTATCCCAAACCCGCGGTGGATTGTTATATTTGTTAATGCAACCAACCAAAGAACACAAGGCTAAACCAGCTAACATTCGCATTTCTCATACCCTTGTTAAAGTTAACACTTCCATGTGGGTCAGTTCCTTACAGTGACCTGTGACATTGTTAAGCCACAAGAAAAATCTACTGTATGAAGCTACAATACATTCTTGAAGCAGGTCACTGGGAAATCGCTCCCGGTAATTATCCCAATTGTATTACCAAGCAGAAAAAAGGGAGGATGTCTCTCCTTGTGCATCCTAAGGATCGAGATAAGTTTATTAATTGGGGACGAAAGTCTAAGAATTCATTAAATGAAGACATTTATCCTAATAGGACAGCAGTAGTTTACCATAGAACCAAACCTGAAAATCTCGAAGCTATATTATCGAAATCATGGGATACAGGCGGCGGCACAGGTTTTGGTGCAGGGTTATACGCTACCTTATTCATCGATGATCAATTCGAGTCTATGATGGACAGAACATATGGATCCATGATATTGAAACTCAAAGTGACTGGCCTTGACAAATACTTGATAACTCCTCTGGGCGTCGCAAAGAAAATTCTGGGCACAGATTACAGTATCAGTTCGCAATTGGAGCGGCTTAACGCCACCGATCTGTTTACGCCGGAGTCAATACAGCAATTTGATCGATTGATGTCTCGTCATTCAAGTAATCTGGGACAAGTCATATACGATACTAACCCTAAAATTCAAACTAAGGTCAGAGGGATGATATATCAAGCATTTGAAGGGTATTGCTTAGTCAAGTATCATCCTATCGAAGATGGCAGCGTTACTTTATTGGGTTACGCCGAAGCATACTGCGATAATCAAAGAAAATATGATGCTATAAAATCTAACCAGGTCGGCGCTTGGATTACGTCTACTGACAAGGCAGCTTTAAAATCATTATTCAGGGCTAAAAGCAAAAGCACGTCCGTTTAATTGGTCCCTATTATTAGCCCCATCAGGTTTAAAGATGCAGCGAACGATCATTTTGCAACTGGTGCATTAGACCAGTGTCCGGTAATGAAGAAGAAGTATTAATAAAATGTGTCAGTGGATGGCCTGCTGATCGAAAGGTTTCGTGAGCCAACACCTCAAGAACTTTACTTTTAGAGAGGGGAAACGATGATAATAACTTTTTGGAGATGGCTGATAGACCTATTGGTTGTGTATTATAACACCAAGCCGCCCCAGCCGCCCCGCAAATACCCACCCATGCCCAAATGTGTCGAGCCCGGGCAAGGCGTTCGTGGCGAGACCTTGGGGCCAAGGGAAACAATCAACCCACCCAAGGGAGGGAGCGGCACGGCTCACCTTTCCCTTGGCAGAGCGCACATTGACAGCCTTAGAAAGGGAGAGGGCCGACATTGTGGCGTACAAGGCCATCTGCACGGATCCTTTTGTCCGGGAGGTTTTACGGAGGTTTCTGGGAGCGCACAGTTCCACCGAGGGCTTGATCAAGTGCAATAACTGTCGCCTGTAGGTAGTAGTCATTCCAGCCAGGTCGCTATCATGGCAAAGCTTAAATTACCAGACGCAGATAAATATATCTTCGATTTCGATTATACGTTATTCAAGACCGTCGAAACAGTACTGATCAGTAGTCCACGTGGCACTCGGCGGTTGGGTGATAAGACCTATTGCGAAGTGACATCGCCGCAATTCGCAAATTATGTCATGGCACCCGATGAGTCATTTGATGACAATAGTTTTATTAACTTTAGATCGGTGGACTTCACCAAGGCAACACCAATACAAGACGTACTTGACTTCTACGAGCAAATCAACAACAAGCTCATCCTAAGTGCCAGACCGCATAAAGCGGCAGACGACATTCGAAAGCGTCTAGGAAAAGACACTGAATTCATAGGGCTAGGTCATAGTGATGCTTTAATGAAGATGAACATTATTAAACATTATAATAAGCCACTAGTTTTCGAAGATTCTAGTAAATTAGTGGCCAAATTAATCTCCGATAAGATCAATTGCATTCATGTCATCCACGAGTCTAAAGATGTGTACCATTTAAGACTATATCAATTCAATTAGCCAATTGTTTAAATGGACCACACCTGCCGCCAAATCTATCTTATGAAACTTAAACTTATAATTGAACAGACGGAATCACTCCCTTCTATTAGTAGCGTTAATACTGTGATGTCTTCACTACTAAGCGCCGCGCAAGCCGTGTACGACCAGTGGGAGCAAAACGAAGATGGCTACGATCATGAATACGGAGAAGGTGGTATCTGCCACGACATAGCCGACGCAATGGCTGCGGTGCTAAATGCTCATAATATCGAGGCGGTGGCTTACTCGCAAATGATCGGCGATGTCCACGTCTATGTGATTGCCAAGTTCGCAGAAGGCGTTTACGAGATCAATATCCCTCCACATGTCTATGAGAGAGGCAGTGCATATACTTGGAGCAAAATTCCCAACATAACGTTAAAACCACACGACGTGAGCATAAATCAAGTTTATTCAGATCCTAACCAATTCGACGAATATTTGGAAATGTAGAGAAGTGCTTAGACGTACTTCTTTGTGATAGCATGAACATACTGATGACCCATACCAGCCCTTAAAATCGGCGGCACATGAATAGTCGCGTTATTCTCCACATCTCTCATCGCTGCGTGAATTGCATTAAACGCAGTCTTATCACGTTCAGACCGTGCCATCTCAACAGTAGCCAAAGCCATCGGAATCATGCACTCTGGCATACCGGTCTTTTCGGTAGTATAGCAAGCAGCCATAGCCGTTGTAACGGCATGAGGATTACTAGCGCAATCCTCAAAAGCAGTAATTAACATCCTACGACAAATATAAGCCGGATCCTCACCACTAGAAAGCCACTTAGCTAACCAATAAATTGCAGCATCCACATCACTATGCTGAATACTCTCCTGGTAACAGTGGGCCAAATCAAAATGATCATTGCCACTAGAATCGAAGCATAAATTCTTATGTGGCATCGCTACGTCTAATGCCGCACAAGTGATATGGCCGTCCTCGCAGAGGATCTCGACCAGAGTCTCTAACACCAAAACCAACTTCCGCGCATCCCCACTGCAACGATTAATTAAAGACTTAGCTGCATCTACTTCTATCTTGACTGCTTTCCCGCTAGACTTGTAGTAATCCTTAACTCGATGGATTAACTTAACCAATGCTGCGTTATCTAAAGGCTTCGTCTCCTGCACCAGACAGCGAGAAAGCAACGCCTTATTCACAGCAAATCGTGCGGATTCGACAGTCAGGCCGATCAGCGTCACCTCGTTATTTTCAATCGCTGGCAGCAGGATATCCTGAACGTTCTTAGACCAGCGATGGATTTCATCCACTAAAACGATCGTGCGCTTCTCGGAAGCTGCGGCTTGCTTTAAGACAGCCTTAAGCTCCTTTGTGCCGTCCGCAGTCGCATTCATCTTAGCAAAAGCGCAGTCCGTGTCGTTAGCCAACGCAAACGCTATGCTCGTTTTACCGGTACCAGGAGGACCCCAAAGCAGCACGTGCTGCAGACGTTTGCCCTCGGCCATCTTGCTAAAGATCATGCCGGGCCCTACAAGATGATCCTGGCCTAAGACCGCAGATAACGTTTGCGGTCTGAGTACTGTCGCTAAGCAATTCATAAATAGCCAATCTGTAAAAATTTATTAAACGAAGGCACGAAACCTTGATCCTAGCGTTAGACTAGACTAGTTGATATCGCTTTTGATCAATTGGGCTTCCTGATCAATTGGGCATCCACTAGTCTAGTCTTAATCAGTTGATAAAGATCGGGATCAGAGAGCTCCGCCTGCAGCACTTTGAATTCTTCGATACTAAAAACTGATGACGAGTAATCAAAACGCATACACTGAAAGGCATCACTGCCAATACGAACATGCCAGACTTCATCGGGCCGCAATTCTCCAAGTATTCCAGTAATGAAATCAGCACACTTACAAGTAACATCATCGACAATCATCATATCTCACTTTTCATTAGCCTTAGCCTTCTGCATAACAATCGTAGGTTTGGCAGTAGGTTTAGCAACCAAAACAGGCTTAGCCTGCCTAGGCGACCTAACCAGCAATCCAGTCAATAACCCTAATGAATGCACGAACAAGGTCGTAAACACTATAATCAACATGGTAGTAGTCTGATCAGCGGATAAAACAGGCATAGCGCACCTCCTATTATACCACCAATACAGATGAGATCAACTTCCCCTTATAACCCAGTATGCAAACCGACATAACAACCAACCTACCGCCAAAACACCCAAGAGCATGAAAAACGCCTTAGCCAATCCGAAGTGAGCGATAGCGTACACGATCCAGACGAATGGCGCCAGAGCCGCAGCGCAAGCGCAAGCAACAAGCGCTATCACTAAAGCCGACCCATAGAACCATACAGTAACAAGACTTCCTACCATAAATAGGCGTGTGCCTGCAGCTTCAAGCTGCTCATAAGAACCAGGATTGCCACGCCTATCATTAACGCTTTGCCAACTCATACCTAACTCCCAACGTGCTTAATAAGACTGCCTAGTAGCCACTTACTACCTTTGGCAGTAATCACATATCGTTGAGAAATGCCATTTCGCTCCAGCACCTTGCGAATTCCACCAGCAGGCAGATGAGGTTTTATAACCGAGACCAGACCATCACGACGCAAACGCCATAGGTACGTCGGTACCGACACCGATCTCAGTGATCGCGCCAAATCAGTAGCTGTGAAACTGCCATCAGTTAACTTTGCAAGAATCTTAACTCGTAAATTCATCTCAGCCCTCCAAGAATTAAAGTGAATTGAACCGATAACCCGTGGCAGTATTTATGGTTCGTAGCAATACCATTTCCCAGCAGCTTGCAATCTGTTACACTGCCGAGGACGATAACATTCAAAGGAGATAAGACGATGGCTACGATAGCGACGATTAAAGAAGCTGTGACCCTGTGTGCCAAGGCGAAAATAACCGCCTTCATTTGGGGAGATAGAGGACTCGGAAAGTCGAGCCTTGTTAAGCAAATGTGTGAAACTGGCAAAATGGGCTTTATCGATTTTAGAGCTTCGCAAATCGAAGCAAGTGATCTCCGAGGACTACCGGACAAAGAAGACGGTAGAACGGTATACCGGCCGCCAGCAGACCTGCCCACAGGCGATCTCGACGAAGAACAATTCCAATTGCTAGTAACTACCACCAGCCACGACATGATTACTAAACGCATCGAAGCGTTTCCCGAAGGCACCAAAATTAGCGACGAACAATTGGCAGATATGCAAGCATTCGAACGACAAGCAGCGACAGATAGACTAGCATATCGACGTAATAAAGGCATTCTCTTCCTAGACGAAGTAAACCGAGCACAAGACGACGTAACCCAAGCTATATTTCAATTAGTCCTAGACCGTAGGATCGGCCAGTATATCTTACCGGATGGTTGGAGTATCGTCTGCGCAGGTAACTTCATGGAAGGTTATCAAGTGTCGGGATTCAGCGACCCAGCTTTCGTCAATCGCTTCTGCCACTTAATATTATCAGGAGGTCAAAGTACCTACGACGAATGGATCGAATTTATGATGTCAAAGTACGGATCAAGCTGCCAATCTATCGTCGACTTCACGGCAAATGACATCAAATACCTAGATGGCGACCTTGGAGCAAAAGATCTGGGTTTCAGCATCCAGCCAAGTCGTAGAACTTGGGAGATGGTCCAAAAAATCGAACTGGTCTGCTCCAAAGAAACGTACACCGATGTTACCAAGCTGGAAGTTATATCTGGTCTTATAGGTAGAGAAATAGCAATATCGTACACCAGATACAATTGCCCACTAAAGCCGACGCAACTGCTGAAAGACGGCATTAAAGCTCACGCCAAGACCCTATCGTCGCTAACTCGAAACCAAAGCGTCGGGCTCATGTGGGGTCTAAGCAACGCCGCAAAGGACGACATCGATAAAAAAGCAACCGCCACAATATGCCTCGACTACGCCGAGCATCTGTTAAAGAACGCCAAAGACCAAGACCTAGTGGTAGCGTTCCTCAGATCTTGCGTCAGGTCAAGCAACAACAACGGAGATAGCAAAAGCAATCTAGCTACCGCCGCACTCACCAACATAAAACTAGCCAAAATGTTCGCAGAAGCCACCAAAACCAAGCCCACATTCCTGAATCATTTACACGACAGACCAGAACTGCAAAAAATGGTGTCGGAAGCCGCATGGGGCTCTGCCAACTAGAGCTAAAGAACCAAACGTATCAGGAGGATACAATGGTATTTTGGACAGTGCTAGCAATCTGCATCTTACAAGACATACTTACTAACAAGGACGTTACACAATGAAAGAGACAATATTCATAGCTAGAGCAGTCACCTGCGCTACAATCATCACGGTAAACTACATAGACCACATCGATAAAACGATGAGCACCTACCTAGCCATCCAAGAACTAAACGCAGCCTGGATGGCAATGGAATGGCTACAAGCAACACTCAAAAGCGGCCAAAAAGACGTAGTTAGCGACACCATAATCCCCGGTATCGCAACGCTACTTACCTTTGTAAAAAACACAAGTATCCTACTCATCCTCCTCACCACAGGATGCATAAAAACCCTTGAAATCCAAGGAAACGGCACCCCAACCCACATTAACGCTAACGCAAGCATTACCGCCCTCACATGGTAATAAACAAAGGAGCACAACATGCAAGCACACGAAAAATTGATGAACGCCCGATGCCGCCTCATCACCAGAGAACCCTTCTACGGCTCATTCGCCATGGGACTCACATACCAACCATACGACTTCCCCAACATGCAAGAGGAAGCTAAAACCATAGCAGTACGCATGATGTCCACCGGCAACATCGACATCGTATACTATCCCAATTTCATAGACAACCTAACCATAGAAGAATGCTACGGAGTCATAATGCACGAAATCGAACACGTCATACGACTCCACTGCCTCAGAGGATCCACCCTACATCAAATGCAATACAATATCGCCGCCGACATGACAGTAAACGGCGTAAAAAGAAACCCACGAGTCGGCTACCCAACAACCAGCCTAGGATCAGGAGAATATGGCGGACGAACCCTCCCACACGAAGACAAACTCGTATGGATCCCCCTAGGATGGCCAGAAGACGCAAGCGCAGAAGAATACTACAAACGACTCACCAACCAAGCACAAGACTGCAAAAAACACGGCAAAAACAAAGACCAACACCCAAAATGCACATGCACCCAAGGCCAAACACTAGACAACCACGACATCTGGCAACAAAGCGACATAAGCGAAGACGAAGCCAGACAAATAATCAAAGAAATGACAAACCAAGCTATCACCAGAAACCAAGGCAAATACCCAAGCCACCTCACAGAAGCAATAAAAGAACTATCCACACCAAAAATACGATGGCGCGAACTCCTACGCCGCTACATAGGCCAACACCTAGGCAACAAACGATACACCCACAGCCGCCGCAACAGACGAACCGACCAATTCGGCATCAAAGGCACAAGCCACCACGCAGCCGCCACAGTCAACATCATCATCGACACAAGCGGAAGCATAAACCAAAAAGACCTAGCCACATTCTTCGCCGAAATCGACACAATATCAAGCAAAACCAAAACACACATCCTACAATGGGACATGCAATACCAGGGCTACACCCAATACCGAAGAGGAGACTGGAAAAAAATAAACATCAACGGCAGAGGAGGAACCGACATGGCAACACCATACGAATGGCTCGAAAACAACAACCTCATCGCAGACCTACAAATACTCCTAACAGACGGACACACCAACTGGGCCCCACCCAAACCATACCCATCAATAGTCATCATCACCACAAACCAAAAAGGACCAACATGGGGACACAACATCCACATCAACTAACAATGCACACACCAACAATAAACTACATCACCCAAATCCTCCAACAATACAGAGGAACCAAACCATACGTCTACTACTTCACACAACACACCACAAAATCCCACTTCACCCTAACCATTAAAACACCAACCCACACACAAAAGATCAACGGCAACCAACTGCCAATAGAAAACCACCAACAAACAGAACAAATGATACAACAACTCATAGACCACCCGATAAATAACCACACAACCTAGGAGCATAAGAATGACTAAACCCAATAGTGATGAAATCGCTAAAATTCTGATTTCAATGACCATTACAGCACCGATTGCATTGATTATAATCATCAATCTCTGGAAACTGGCATATCTTAGCCTTATGTGGTAAGCAGATGACTGAGATTAAGCTAGACAAACACGAATGGTGGCTATGATATGCTGCAAAAAATGCGGAATGATCAAAGGTACCATGCAAAGGCAATGTTAAAATGACCACTAAAGAGATATACGATACCTATCTAGCACCAATACTACACGAAATCCTACATCCAGAATATACCCATGAATATCACATCGATGATTTAGATCAATTCGAATATGTATCACTAACGCTTAAATCCAATTCAAACATCCCCATAGGCTTCATAGAACTATCAAAAATAGACATCACGACAGATCACACGGTTTTACCCAGTCTAATTAAAAATCTAGCTATCTTCAACCATCGGCCTGCTGTTTTCAGCTCAATCGACATCAGAACAGCACTCACCCACAAATTCCACACTTATCAACGAAGCTCATACCTGTCACAACAAAAACACAAAGGTACCAAATAACAAAAAAATGGACAAAACCAACCACCACAAAGGATCCCCAACAATCAACGGAAAGAACGACCACAACCAACCAGATACAATAAACAAAAGGAAAACCAAATAAACACAATAAAAACATAGCACTACCAACTCACCTCATCATAAATAATCAAACAACTAACCCACCCGACCACCAAAAAGGAAGACATATGACCACAACAAAGAAAAAAACAGACTGCGCAGAATACCAAATCAAACAAGGCATAAGCTGCAAAAACTGCCCCACATGCCACCAAGAAGCATACCAACTTATAGAAAAGCTACAAGCAACGACACAATAACAGACCACGAAAAAGAAATCGAAAGACTACAATACGACCTCTAATACAATAAGCTAAACTAAGCAAAGGAACTAAAAATGAACATAAAAAACCAAGACACCAAAAAAGACCAAAAAACCCCAATCATAAAAACATACTACCTAGACAACCGGCAAGACATACTCGAAATCGCATTTGACGAAAAAACCGTAGCAATCGCAAATCCCGAAGGAATATGGGTAACAGATTCAGCCCAAAACATCAGAAAAATCTCAGCACTCCTCACCAAATACGCAGATATGATAGAAACAAAACCCAAAGACCCGGAAGCCAACATACTACCACCAAGAGACTGCACCAGCTACATAGGATGGTAATGCGAGAAAAAAAGGAAAAATTAAAAAAGTTAGCGGGAACGGGAGAAGGAACTCAGTGGCCATCTCATCGCCTCGGTGAAATCAGAAGAAAATGAAGTGAGGAAAAAGAATAACACAAAAATGTTCGTTTATAGCCCGTTAATTCTCAGAACATTCGACTCTTATAAGTGCAGCCCGATAATATTCTATAAACCCCGTCGTATAGAATAATAATCCATCCCTTTGGAGGCTGCGAAAATACATGACAGGTATCTTATTTTTAATCGTCGATAGTTCCGATGAGTAGTTTAATTTTCGTCGGGGAGTACCTCAGGTCACTCCTGGAGAGTCGGGTGGCTCATCTTACTTTTCACATCCATGGCGTCTATAGCCCCCTACCTAGGATGGTATGTGTCTCTTTAATTGATCCGCTGTGTCGGGTCGATTATTCAGATGATGCGTCACATGTGTTGATTGTTTTGTTTTTTGATTGGGTGAAGTTCCATTCGAGTTCAATTTCGTGTGCGCTATGTGAGATTGATTTTTCTAGTGATGACAGTGTGGTTGATTCTGTTTTACGTTTTGGTGTGTTTCATTCGGTGCCGAGGGGAGTAGGCTAATCTGGGGGCGGTGTCGGTAGATGTATCTATTGCCTATTTGGTCGCGGGTCCAGTCGCCGTTTGGGTCTTCTATCCAGAAGGGGCTGTTGATGTCGGTGTTTGGGTTGATTGTATATCGCATTTTATTGGGCCACTGGGGAACTTCTGCTTGACACCATTCGCCTTCGGCAGTTGTTTATGGGATGACAGGAAATGGTGAAAACATCCCTCCCTACCCCAGTGGTTATTTTATTTATGTGGTTATGCGGGGCCGGGTTTGCCGTGGTGTTTTTCCAGCCAGCATTTGGTTTGCTCTTGTCTCTGTGTTTCCTTTGTGGAACGGAGGTCGTAACTGATGTGAAGTTGGTTTGGTTTGGTTTGGTTTGGTTTGGTTTGGTTTGGTTTGGTTAGGTTGGATGGTATATTTACCGATTGCGGATTTATGCTGTGGTGTTTTTCCAGCCAGCATTTGGTTTGCTCTTGTCTCTGTGTTTCCTTTGTGGAACGGAGGTCGTAACTGATGTGAAGTTGGTTTGGTTTGGTTTGGTTTGGTTTGGTTTGGTTTGGTTAGGTTGGATGGTATATTTACCGATTGCGGATTTATGCTGTCACATAGTAAAGTTACTGCTTAATTTTTAAGGAGTTTGGTTATGGCAGTTGATCCTAGATATATCGCAAAGTTGATTAGTGAAGATCCGAATGGTCCTTCTGATTTGGCTGAGATGAGAGTGCTGGCGAGTGGTACATGTGTTAGTATAAGTGATTTTAATTAATTTGTTTGGTCAAATCTATCATTCTATAATAGATTTGACTGGAATAGTGTTCTATTTATCTATGGCTTGTCGGGTTGTTTGTTCTGTGGATATGTCGATTTTGATCAGTTCGTGGGTGATTGGGTTGGTGTCGAACGGTTCAGGGTCTGCTTGTGGACTTTATACACTTCAGCTAAATCTTCAATTGCATTTACCATGTCCTCATGTACTGAAAATTATATAGATCATCTCCTTAACGAATTTTTTATGTTTGGCAATGGCTTCTTCCAATTGCTTTATTCGTAGCCTAGATGCCTTTAATTCGATTTCGTCTTTTGGCACATTACACCACTGACATATTTTGTGCGCATTAAACAAATGCTTATGAGCACGTATGCATGGAACAATATTAAGATCCATTTTTTTACTCATGCTCATTCCTTTTCCTCCACATAGATTTTACCACCAGCACTACGGATCAACCTCTTGAATTCCGTGATGGTTACACCAGCGTGAATGACTACTTTGGGATCACTAGAATACTTTGCCGTTGCCAACCATGGTACATACTTAGCGTTGATATCTTCAACACAGTATGATGAATTACCGTAATGATATTCCTCTGGGGTTACCAAGTCAGTTTTAAATATGACTTGACTTATCTCCCATTTAGGTGTTCCATCTTCATTCCAATCTTCCGGAATAGAACGAAAAGGGCTGTAGGGTCTCCCAGCATTATGCTCATACGGAGCATCATTCCAGTCGTCACCTGTCTGCTTACTCAATTCTTGCGTAGTAAAATACGCTGTGTTGTCTTTAATAAAACACAATACTGGTTCATTCATCATTCACCTCGTATTTCCGGCTTTAGCGTATATGAGTATTGCTTCGTCGTGCTTTGCGGACCGCCAGTTTCAATGACCAATCCAGCGGCCACCATCTCGTCGCAGGCATCGGCGACGTCTTGTGAATACGGTCCGAAGCGATGGAGCATGTAGTGGCACCCTAAATCACAACCTGCTTGCTGAAGGAAGAAAACGACTTTTTGCAGGCGCTTGCGCCCAGAAAATCCTTGTTCCCCGGTCCAAGAAAGTAGTGTGGCCAATTGGTGTCTGTTCATGCCATCACCCCAGTTCTGATGAGGGCTATGAGTATTGCGCTGTAGCAGAAGATGAGCATTGTTGGGGTCCTTTCAGTTTTGGTCGTCGTTCTTCTAGTTCGTCCATGGTTTGGTAAGTGTTTCCTAGGTGGAACGCAGGGTTATTGCTTACGGGGTTTGGGGGTACGCTGCTGGCGGTAAAACCTTAAAGGAAGACTCGCCGCAATCCATTGGAGGCTCAATCTCATTCGCTAACTCGACCAATGCTCTACCAATCTTCCTAGCTTCTTGTGCAGAAAAATACATGGTAAATCGGCGTTCACAGGGTTCGATTATGATGATTTCGGCATATGCTTCAACACGATCTGTGCAGAGTGTAGTATCCCATTTATCCTTGAAAGTCTGCATTTCTTTGGACTCCAGTCTAGTTTCCCTGTTTGGCTATTATCTCGAAGTTGTTCTGGTCCATGTGGGTCGTTTCATGTTGTATAAGGGTGATCCTTTTACGAATCTTCGGTGCCATTCTAGGCTGTTTTCTATGGCTTCTTTGATTTTTAGGATGGTTTTTGGGTTTGTTGGTAGGGTGTTGTTGGTTTCATAAGTGTCCTTTAGGATATCTAGGAGTTGTGTGGTTTGGGTTTCGTTTAGTTTGATGGTGATTTTGTTGGCCATTGTGGTTCTTTTAGTATCGGTGTCTGGGGAACTTCTGCTTGACACCATTCGCCTTCGGCAGTTAAGTTTGATTTTCAATATCGATGCCTGCCGGTTTGCACTCGGGTTTTGGCCATCCAGGTGGTGTTGTTGTTAACTTGGTGGCCGTAGGTGAGTTTGCCTTGCATTTGTTTAAATACTAGACCTTCTATGAGTGGTTGTTGATATGGTTTGTTTAGGGTGAGGATTTGATCCCAGGTTTGTTGCCATTTTTTTGGTGGGATGAGATCTGGTATGATGATGTTGTCTGTAGCTTTGGTGCCTAGGTTGAACACGCCAGCGGAGTTTTTGAATTCGTATGTTTCCTCTGTGGAACATGTGTTGCGTAGGAGGTCGTATCTTTCTTGATATGTGGTGTCTATGAGGTGGTTTCCATTTAACACTAGGATATCCCAGATGGCGAAGTGATCTTTGATAGCTTTGTGTTTGCAATCTATGACACCTCCGTCAATTAGCGTCCATGAGTCGGGATCTATAGCTAGGCGTTCGCGAAGTTCGTGAAATTGTGGCTCTAGCCATTCTGGTAGGTTGTAGTCTTTTAGACGTTCGCCATGTCTGCTCCAAAGTTGCAGTTGGTTATTTGGTAGTAGTTTGTATAGGGTTCTGGTGTCGTTGTATTTTAATTGAGCCTGATAACCTAGAGTGGCATATAGGTTCATATCTTCTGGTGGGATGGCTTCCTTAGCGCGTGGCGGGAAGATGTATTTGCTCTGTTGTGCGATCATAGGTCGCCCTCCCTTTTTAATATATTCCAATTGAGTATTCATTGCCATGGATTCTCCTTCAAATGATAAAATATACGATGGGGAAGTGATCATGTCACCCTTGAATACTATTGTCAGTTATAATCCTAGAATAACATGTGGCAAATACCTGGTTGAGGGAGAATTGGATGACTGGTACAGTGATGATGAGATAGCTGGTCAATTGGCTGGCAACCTGTGTGTTGGTGATGTGGTGAATGTTCAAGGTGGAGCTGTTAAAATTATTCAAATTATTGACCATAAGAGTGGTGTCCGTCGACAATTTATCGAATGATGTATTAAATTAAGAACAAAATTATCTGACGGTTCATGGAGGGATCTATGAGGAAGAATCGCGCTTCTGTCGAATTCGCTTTGCACTATGCAATCTATCGTTTGAATTATCATCATGAATCCGGAATGGCAGAAAAGGTGGATAACTTGTTGCGTGAGCTGGCATCCATTGACGCTGATGAGGCCGGCGAGTTCGTGACACGTGATAGATTGGAAACTACAAGACAAACTGCTTTGACTATTGTAGAATATGCCAATGGATCGCTTGTGTAGTTAATCTCGTATGTTTCCTCGGTGGAACCATGCGAGATTTAGTCTAAGTTGTCAAACCAGGACATATCTGGCTCTTCGGATTCTAAATTAAAGTCTGTACCTATAGCTTTTTTCAATGCCATGAGGTCATCTGTGGCTATTTTCTCGTGATGATCAACGATAGCTTTCACCTTGCCTTTGCGGTTTAATTCTCTTAGACTGTAAGCATTGATTACAGCATCAAGGGTGTGCGGTGGTGGTGAGTTGTCGCCATGTAGGATGGTGTAGACTCCGTCAGCTGTAAGGCCTACGCGGCCTCGCGGTAGAGCGGTATGTGACATTCCTAGATTTCGTAAGTTGGTTTTTGGTATTTTCAAATTATATGCTAGGGTTTCTAGTGCTTCAGGCCATATACTGAGGTGCGTAATGTCATCATTGCTATCTTTCTCAAACCATGGGTAAATGTCCCAATCTATTTGGATACCGTTTTTGGTTTTTTTAACCTCTTTAGGTATCCAATAATATGGTCCTTGTTTTGGTGCGCGACTTTCTTCGATAGCCTTTTTTTGGGCTAGTAATGAACTTTTAAGCATGTCATCAATTTTCATTGTTATCTCCTTTACATGTATTTTCGATGGTAAATGATCGCTAGTCGATGATTGTAAGTTCCTCTGGTTTGTAGCCGATTATGAGTACTTCTCCGCATCTGCCTTTCCAGGATATGATAGCGTAGCCGTCTTTTAGCGCGGTGATTGCGTCTGTTACTGTTTCGGTGACGTCGTCTCCGTTGTATTTTGGTTTTCCATTGGTTTGTCCTACGATTAATGGGCGTATGTCGAACTTGATGAGTGGTTCATCGTTTAAGGTTTTCCATAATGCTTTTTTGGTGATCTGGGTCATTGTGATGCTCCGTTTGTGATGTTGTGACTGGCTAATTGTAGCAGGTTTGATATTGTTTAATAATTATGTGTGTTGTATTGGAGGGTTATTTTTCCTATGTTCGTGGTCTGTCACATCATGCCGGGAAATTCACCAGTACTTGGAGTGATGAAATGAACTTTGCAGCTGGCACTGGCTTTGAGTTGCGACCTTATCAGCAGAGGATTATAAAGAAAGTGACAGACATGTTCAAGGGTGAATATGTCAAGAATGACCAGAAGCAGGTTTATAATAGCGTTGTGATTGAGAGTCCTACTGGGTCTGGTAAGACTTGTATGATGCTTCTTACCGCTAGAGAAATGCAGAAGAGTATTCCCGGCTTGTATGTTTGTTGGTTTGCTATGCGTCGCAATTTGTTGCGGCAGGCAGCTGAGGAGAATACGCGTCGTGGTGTTGGAGTTGACATTCAGTTCTTTTCTATGTTTGGGAAAGAATTCGAAGATGTTTTGAGAGCTAAGGCTGAGGGTCGTAAGATCCTTGTGGTGTTGGATGAATATCAGCATGATAGTTGTAATACTATGGCTAATATTCACAATGTGATACAGCCTGATTTTGTACTTGGTGGTACTGCTACACCTTACCGTACTGATAGCGCTAGTTTGAGCTATCAGGCGATTGTGAAGGATGCTGGGATTCATACGTTGATTACTGAGGGTTTTTTGAGTCAGTATGATCATTATTGTATAGAGGATTGGAAGCCTGAGACGGTAGCTCGTCATTACTTGGCTGATCGTAGTAAGTGGGGCAAGAGTTTATTTTATTTCGTTAACACGAATTTGTGCCAGGAATTCCATGCGATTTTGCAGGCTAACGGTGTTGAGTCTGAGGTTGTCACTGCTAATAGTGATGATGAGGCGCAGATAGCTCGGTTTGAGTCTGGTGAGATTGATGTTTTGATTAATTGTATGAAGCTTACGGAGGGTTTTGATTGCCCTGCTCTTAGAACTGTATGGGTGCGTGATAGTGTGAAGGGTCCAACTGTGCAGATGGGTGGTCGGGTGCTTCGGAAGTTTGGTAATTTGCCTGTTAAGCAGATTGTGCAGAGTGTTGCCACACGTGTGCCATTCACTAGGGTTGCTAAGCCTCGCTATCAGACTTTGTTTAAGGATGGTAAGTGGTCGAGTTTGACTATTAATCCTAAGATGGAGCAGATATCGATTATGAGTCGTGTTGCTTGCGCTAGCGCTATTACTGAGATGCCTCAGTTTATTACCAAGAATAAGCGTAAGAAGTCTCGGATCTTTGGAGCTCCTTTGGATTAAGTATTATCCTATAATATCTTTTGTGTTTCGATATTGTCATATAGTATTGTGGTTTTGGTGATTTTTAACAAGAGGAGATGATGATGATGACGACTTTTAATTACGTGACCACCAATGTTAAGTCTTTGCGAGCTCACGTTGATGAGCAGCGGACGAAAACCGGTCGGTTGTTACGCAAGACTTGCGACAAGATTGAGATTGATGGTCAGGCTGCCCATCCGACCTCTAGGTTTTGGAATAGCTTGTATAGCATGTACGGGTTCAATGGTGCGTTTTTCAAGTACTTCAGCCATGATGAAGTGTTCACGCGTCTCCAGGAGCGTGATGATGATAGGGAGATTCGGGTGTGTGTGGAGAGCGATAATGGGGTTGATAAGTTGCTTGCTTGTACAAATCCCAATTCTGGTCTGATCACTTATGATGAGTTGATGGATTTGACTAGCACCTTGGGTGGTGACAAGGTTCGTTATGCCAATGGTGTGGTTGAGTCGTGTCACAAACCTGCGGTTGGTGCTGGTGATGTGTCGATTGGTGGTGATCAGTTTACACCACATGTTACGCTTTCAGCACCTATCGATGGTTATGGGTTGCCTAGTTTGTATTTGAGCTTGCTGCGTCAGGTGTGTTCGAATGGGTTGGTTGCTATGGATAAGGCTTTCCAGAGTCGGATTTCGGTTGGTAAGAAGGATGGCAATGTTTCTTATAGCATTGCTCGCCATTTGCAAGGTTATGGTAATGATGAGGGTTATTCTGCGATCAGGCAGCGGATTTCGTCGTCGCAGACTTCTAGAGCGTCGTTGTTTGAGGTGACTGATCTTTATAACGCTATCAGCCGTGTTAAGGAGAATATTTCTAGTGTTGCACCAGAGGATACCGCTGGTTCGATGGTGCAGCAGGAATACGGGATGAGCAATCGGTTTAGCGTGTCGAGATCTTTGGTTAATCTGGCTGGTGATGTGTCGAGCTTGTATGGTTTAGCGTCCACTAGCATGGTTAATACTAAGAAATTGAAGACGTTGCCAGCTAAGTGTAGTGTGTATGACTTGATCAATTTTGCTACTGAGGTAGCTACTCACCATTCTGATACTACTGCTGCTCGGCGTTTGCATGGGTGGGTTGGTAGTTTGATTAGTAACGAGTATGATCTTGAGGGTGCTAAGATGACTTTGGATAGCAATGGCTTCAAGGAATTACACCTTAGTGCATAATATTTATTGGTTTAGGTGCGAGGGGGATTGCCCTCTCGCACTTTCTTTGTCACATGTGGTCGGTGGTTCACGTGTTAGGAGGGGTGTGTTATGGCGTTTACTAAGATTTGGGAAGATTTTAAAGCGTGCAAGGAGCCGTATTTTCGACTCGAATTGCCTAAGCCGTCGATGGAGTTAACTGCTGCTGCGCCTCCTCGTATTAGGAAGATACATGAGGAAGCACCTAATTTGACGATTGTGGAAATTAAGACTGATTTGCTGGATGATGGGCGGTTTGCATGTCTGAAGGCAATGCGCGATTTGGATGATCAGAGTGCTTTTGGATTGCTGTTGACGTGGTGGAGTATGTTCGCTTTGGGCATTGGGATGAAGCAGGTTATCCCTATTGATAGGCTCTCTGGAAAGGGGTTGGCAGAGGATTTACATCAATGTGGTTTTGCTAATGTGGTTAAAAGAAAGAAATCGGGTGCTGGATTGTACACTTATCATAGTGTACTGTCCAAGGTGGGGAAGCATACTAAAATTATTGGTGTGGATATTGAAGCTGCCGATTGCCCTTGTAAATTTTCAAGGAGTGCGTAATGCCTAGTTTTAAGTTGACTATTGGTGTTGAGGTGGATGTTGATAATGTGATGGATCCTACTACTAGTTTGAATGTTATTAACAATAGGATCTATGATAAATGTATTGCTCGGGATGATGTAGAGTTCGATGGTATGGGTTTTACAAATGGGCAGTGCGAATTCGGGTTCACAGTTGAAGCGGTTGAATTGGCTGATGCTTTGAGTGTGGTTGTTGAATGTATTAGGAATTCTAACATTGGAGGTGTATGATGGGTAGAGCTAAGGTTGGTGGCGTAGGTGCACGTGATAATCGTGAATCTATTTTACTGCGGGTTGAGCCGTCTGTGGCTGCTTTGATTCGTGAGGCTGCTAGGCGTGAGGAGCGTACTCTTACTGCTGTAATGACGCGTGCTTTGCGATCTTATTTGAAGACCGAGCATGGTCCTGCTGCTGTCGATGAATATTGTAATTCTGCAGGGTGATAGGGGATTTCTTGCTCATCTGATTTCTGTCACAATTGGTTGGTGAGGGAGAACGGTTTTTCCTCACCAAATGCGAAAGCGGGAGGTTGCGATGAGTTTCTTGAATAATCTAAAGTCCAAGTCGGTTAACAAGGCTACTAAGACTGGTGCAAAGAAGGGCACCAGTTGGATGCTAACTGAGGCAGCTCATATTGACGCGGTCAACGAGATCGTGAAGCTCGACCGTGAGGTTGATGCTATCAATGCCAAGATTAATGTTCGGAAGAACATTCTTAAGGGTGTTGCTCAGGAAAAATGGCTTTCTGATTATGTCCGTGAATCTGGATCTCCAGAATCTCCGATGAAGCTGTTGACTCCTGAGGGAGAGAGCTTGACCTATGTGGTGCAGGATCGCAGCGGCCAGGTGAAGGTCTCTGATGATCTTCGTGAGCAGCTCGTAGTTGAGATTGGGTCGGATGCGGTTGATCGTCTCTTGTACGAGGAGACCACGTTCAGCTTCAATCGTGTGGCGTTGATGAACCCACAGATTGAGAAGGCTGTTAGCAAGGCCCTTGAGGCCTTGGTTGAGCAGGTGGCCTCTATCGATCCTGAGATTTCGTTGTTGGATGTCGAGCAGAAGGTGGCTTATAAGAAGCTTGATAATTTGACTGAGATTTGTGGTCATGATAGGGGTGCTATCTCCCGATTCGTTGAATTAATCGGCAGTGCTTTGGTCCGATATTTGAAGGTTTAAGGTCGTCCCTTGATGGGGTGGGGGGATTTCTCTCCCACCCCTTTATTGTCACATCGAATTGTCAGTTTGATAATAATAAGGAGGCGCAACGATGGAAGCTGCTGTTTGGGCTAATCAGTTGGATTGTAACAGCATTATCAAGCACCTTGATGTTGGTGCGTTGTTTAAATTTCCAAATGATGATATGGTGATGTTATATCACGGGCGCGGGTGGTATTCAAATCCGACCCATCCCAGGAATCCTTTGATTCGGTTTAAGACTGGGATGAATACTGGAGTTATTAGAATTAATTAATTGGAGGGTGTGCGATGGCTGTTAATGCGGTGAAGGTTACTGATCGTGTTTCTGGAATTGCTGGCATGAATGCCAAGTTGAAAGAGGCGTTGGCTTCCGTGTGGGTTTTGGAAGGGCACGATGGCTTTTGGTCTTATCAAGTTGGCGCCAAGCCTGATACTACTCCACCAAGTGGTGCTGTGTTGGGGAATGTGGGTGGTGGTATGGTTGCCTTATTTGTTGAGAATCAGGTATTTAATCATTTGGTTGAGATTGGTAGTGGTGCGTAGTAGGGATTTCTCTCCTCTCTCAACCCTGTCACAATTTTGTGTGGTGGTAATAACAAGGAGTGAGAAATGACAACTTACATGATAGTTCGAAGATATCAGAATGCCTGTAGGGGGGGGGTGGTAGAGCGTGGTTTGAGCCTTGAGGAGGCTCAGGCTCACTGCCGTAACCCAGAAACGTCCTCTAAAACTGCCACATCCTCATGGGCTGTGACATTAACTGAGAAACGTGGCCCGCGGTTCGACGGGTACGAGGACGAGGGTTCGTTTCTATAAGGAGTATGGTGATGTGGCAAGATTGGTCAGCGATCCTCAATAGTGGGGATCGCACTGCGATTATCAGTTGGCTTGCCTGGAATGATCCAAGTGGGGTTTATCTGGATAGTGATTGCGAGCTTGAAGGCTTGCCTTGTCTAGATATTGATGCTGCTAGGGATTATATGCGTCGGGCATTGGAGAATGGATAGTGGGGGGGGGATTTTCATCCTCTTCTGGTTGTGCCACAATATCGTGTCCTTTTTTGGAGGTGAGCGATGATAAAGAAGCAATCGTTGTCGGTGTGGCGTAAGCAGTTTGCTGCTGAATACTTGCGTCGCGTCGGTATTACCATTGAGGATGGTGGTGCTGATGGGGTTGTTGAAAATTATTTTTCTGATAGCTTCACGCCAGCGGAGGCGGTGGAGCGTGAGATAGAGAAGTATGATTTGGCTGATATGTCTAACATGTTTGGGTGGATGTAAACACTTAGAAAGGGGTTAATATGTCATCTGATACTGCTGGTAAGTGTGTTGAAACAATGTCGAATGTTTCGCAAGATGATTTTGAGGGTTTGTTTGAATGTGAGGATGTGTTTCGTAGTGATATAGATAAAGCGATACAGTGTGTTTATTATTTTGATGGAGTTGGTGGTGAGGTGGCTCATTATTTTCCGTCGTTGAAGAGTGGCACGATTTTTAAAGTGCCACGGATTTGGCATGAGTCTTTTAAACCCAATCTTACTTTCGTTAGGAAATGGTTTGAAGGCGAGGAGATATAAATATATTCTCCCATGTCGTTTGGGCTGTCACAATTTGATGTAACCAAAGGAGATTTTGCGATGAAAGTGATGAATCACGCTGAATACCAAAAGAACCTCCAGAAGAAAAGCTGGAGTGCGTTGTGGTACACTGCAAAGGACGCAATGGAGGCTGCGCAGGCCTACCCTGAGGGAGAGAACGCGTCGTATTACCTCGATGAGGTCAATTATTGCCTGGATGAGATTGCCAGGCGTAACAGGCTTGAATTGAAGGTGAAGGTGAAAGATCAAGACACCATTCACACGATCTACTCCGACTTGTCGAAGGTGGGTTTTGTGATGAGGGAGATTTACCCTACTGGTCACTTGGTCAGTTGCAGAGCTTTCGATAAGGCTGCTGCTACTGAGTTGTTGTGTGGTGGGCTCAAATAGTGGGGAATCTCTCGCACCCCTTTCTTTAGTGCTTTGTGTGCAAATGGTACGATTACTGCGGATTTGTAGATTAGGGTAAAGCGTCGCTTTGATTTGTTGCGACAGTTGCGTGAGCTTGATGCGTAACGGCACCCAGTTGCCGAGCCACCTTGTACTTGTGGGGTGGAGCTGGAGGTATAGCCCCTGAGCCTTACGTTGTTCGGTGCAATCACCTGTGCCTTATATCGGGGGATGGTGTTGGCGCGAACAGACTCTCCGTCTGTTACAAGCCCTAGGTTAGGTGCGTACTGCGTTGGTATTAAACACTAAACCTAGATTCAAGTAATTGAGAGATTCTTGGAGCTTTGATGGGGTGCCACAATTGAGAGGTCAGCAATTGGAGCTGTGTGGCACCCCATCATTTTTGGAGATGAACAATGGATACTGATGAATCTTACTCGAAGTTGAAAACTCGTGCAGAGCGATTGTTGGTATTAGTGCGTCAAAACGCGCCCTTTGAAATTATTTTCAATGAGATTATGCTGTTGCATAATATGATGCCTGAGTTTGAGGAAGCTTACATTAAATGGGTTGTAAGCCAGGCGAAACGTACAATTGAGAAGAATAGGAATACACGCGGGTTATGTTCAGAATGCCCGGCACAGTTGGGGGATGGTGAGGAGATCTGGTGTGAAGCGTGTGGCAAGCAATATGATGTGTAATTGATGGGGAGGCAGCCGAGAGGCTGCCTCCCTTTTTATTCATATATATAAGGATGCTGGGCGAGGATTTCTCCCCGCCCAGCGTGTTTCCTCTCTGGAACATGTAGTATGCTACTGGATGAGGGAATTAAATATATGCATTCCATGGCCGCGGACAATAAAACTAGCGTAATCGGTTGCAATGTCGAAGTTTTCGAAAATATGTTTGGTCAATTCGCCCTTCATAATTAATGGGATGTGTTTTTCTCTTTTTAAAAGAGCAATTTGGTCTGGTCCTGTTCTTGCTTCGTTTCGCCTATCGAAAATGCCGACGAGGCCATCGCATAGGGTGACAAAATCTGGTTCATCCATCACAACCGTAGTGATATGTCGGCCATTTACATTGAATTCTTTTTTGAATGGTGCGCTCATATTGCTCCTGTGGTTAAGTCGTGTCCGTTTCATTTTGGCATCAGCCGGGTGGTAGAGTAATTACTCCACCACCGTTTTTGTTAAGCGAAGAGTGGAAAGCCTGGGACTTTTCCAGAGCTGTTGGTTACGAGGCGGCCCAGAGCTGTTGGTTGGCGCTGTGAGATATGCGGTCGGTTACATTCTCCGCCACTACGATCTCTAGGATCTTATTAGCGACGCGTGTTAGGGTGTCTCGGTCTGTGTGCCAACTGTAGCTAGTGCACGCTGATCCGTCTTGAATTGGCTCGTCTTTGTAGTAGATGGTATAGCGGACGAGTGGTTGGTCATTGTCTGCTTCGCCATAGTCTCCATTTAATCCTTCTCCGTCATATGAGAGGATAACTTGATGGTCGCCGGTGCTACTTACTATGTCATCGAAATGCATGTTAGCTCCTTTGGGGTAGGTTGTTGTGGGCGTCTTGTGGCACCTTAGGTGCTACTGCGAATTTCTCTGGCCACTTGGGTGCCTCCGGGCAATCTTTGGCGTGAAATTGAACGTCAAAGAAGAAACTATACTCGTATTTGCAATGCGGGCAGCTCATTTGATCTCCTTGTGTTGGATCACCTCGATTGTTTGTGACAGCGCAGTTGATGTGGGATAATGGGTTTTCCCCTGTCGTTATGTCTGTCACAATTTGATGCAGTTTGATTCCCAGTAACCGCGGAGGCTAAGATGAGATATCGTGAGTTCATCAAACCTTGGATCGTGGGCCCGATGGCAGAGTGGGAAATCATGGAGATCGGTCGGGCATGCCGCACGCCAAATGGTAAGGGCATCAACCTTACGTGTCTCACCGACGGAGGTGAGAGGGTGTTGAGTGTGCGAAAAACCGGCGGCGAAAAATACAACAACGTTGCCATCACAGAATGGTGGGACAAATACCTTGGCCTGATGCCATCGCGTCTGGACTGCCCTAAGACCCCAAAGGGAAGCGTGGTAGTGAAGGTGGTCCCGATAGAATAGTGGACAGGCATGTTGGTGGGGGGATTTCTCTCCCCGCCTTTGACTGTCACAGGAGGGAGTGACGGGACGAATGACACACGGAGAAACGGAATGCTAGACCAAATTGCGGAAATTGCGAATATGGTACAAGCTCAACCAATCATCAAGTTTGTCGAGACAATCGACGACGAGTGGCACCGGTGGGTTTTGTCTGGCGCCAGAGTTGGGTCCGCTGCCCCTTGGGCTCTCACGTTCGATACTGAAATAGATGGTCGAGATCTTGTTGTGGAGAGTGCTGTTGGGCTTTCTGAACCAGAGAGTCAAGAATTGTTGCTCCAGATCCATCAGCTTGTCGAATTCCCAGAAGTGCCAGAGTAGGGGGATTTTTCTCCCCTCGCCTTTGGCTGCCACAGAATTATGTAACCGACCTCAAACCAAGGAGACGACGATGGAATTCAAAAAAGGCATCCTTTGGGGCGGGAAATTTGGACGCCCACCCACGGTCGAGCTCCCCACGCCGGGAGCCAATCAGGGGAAGATCATTGATTACATTCAAGAGGAACACAGGATTTTTTTCGAGGTCGGCTATTTTGCCGACGGGCTCTGGTGTTCCTTCGAAAGGGCTTTCGACCATGAGGAAGCATTAGAGAAACAAGCTAGGCTGGCATATAGTCACCAGCGTGACTGGGCAATCGTACAGGTTGACATCAAGATCACACGAAAGTTTGTGTAGGGGGGGATTTCTCCCTATTTGGCAGACTGTCACAATTTACTGGTGGTGAAATTGGTGTCAGGGAGTGCGACAATGACTTACAGTATTACGCGTTTTTTTGAAAACGGCAGCCGGGAATCGATCGCTACGGGTTTGAGCCTAGAGGAGGCGCAGACTCACTGCAAGGATCCGCAGACAAGTTCCAGGACTGCGTCGGAGTCCTGGGCTGTGGCTCTGACTGCTGAGCGCGGAAGGTGGTTTGATGGGTACGAGTCAGAGGATAATTTTATCTAGGGGTGATTATCCTATTCATGGGACCCTGCCACAATTTGTTGTGGTGGGGCTTGTGGGTCATAGAAAGGGATATTAGCTATGGCTGTGTGGCGTTATCGTGACTGTGTCAGTACGTTTAACGTTGGCGGTCAAGACCGCCAAGTTCGTATCCACTGGATCGAACATCGTCGTAATGTCGATAATGTCGAGCTCGACTATTATGAGTTCGTGGACGGGTTAGACCCAGTAGAACTGGATCTAGACTTGGTGGAGTTCGAAGCGGTTCAAAATTCGACCCATTATTTGAGGTGGAATCATGATTGCGATTTGGAAGAATTGCCTAGGTTAAATTTAGAAGAAGGAGATGGTAATGTACGGTGAACCCTCATCTTATTATGATTTCTTCACACCTACGTTTAGCGAGCTAATTCATGATTACGCTCGTGGCGTAGGTGACCAACATCCTGATCGCTGTTGGCTCACCACCCCTTATGACACCTTTGTACGTAACCCATTTTATGCCGGACCGGAACAGCCTTGCCCTGAACTTTAATCGAACGCAAACGGGTGGGGGGGATTTCTTCCCCCACCTTCTACTGCCACAAAATAATGTAACCGACCAATAACCAAGGAGGCCAAAATGATCGAGCTAGAATTTGACATGTCTGTGCAGTTAACTGACACCGAGAAGCTGTCGGCCATGCTCAGGTCGATTGCTGACCAAATCGACAGCGGCGCGTGTGGCAGCAAGATCATTAAGGATGGCTTGGCCGGCCAGTGGAGACTCTACGACCCATACGAGCAATAGTGGAGGGGGGATTTCTTCATCTGGCTTCTATTGTCATAATTTGGTGTAACCAAGGTAGTCGGGCTGTCACAGCTCGATGGGGACGGAAAGCTAACGTTAGGAGGTCTGGGATGTCTTACTTGGAAGCTGCGTTTGATGCGGTGATCAAGGACAGCAAGCCGTCGGAGAAGTGGTATGTGGTCCTCATGGAGGATAGCTCCTATTATGGAGGCCCGGAAGAAGGGGGCTGGTGGGGACATGATACTGACGTGCTGAAGTACGCGGTATTTAATAACGAGGAAGCGGCTTTGCAAGCCAAGGAGCGCGTGAAGGAGTTGGCTGCTGAGTTGGAGGCCCAAGCTCGCACTGAGTATGGTGAGGGGTGTTTACGGCAGTTGGAGTGGTTGGATGCTCGCGGCTTGGATGCGGATTTCTTTCCTGAGGATGATGGTCCGAGTAGGTATTGGGTTTATTGTGGCCAGGAGATTCCTCAGCCCTCGGTTGGTCCGAGGCATTATGAGTAAATAGGTTATTGCTCACCGTGGTGTAATGGCAGCCACAACGGACTTAAAATCCGTTGCTCGAAAGGGCGTATGGGTTCGAGTCCCATCGGTGAGATTTGAAAGGATGTCAAGGATGGTTAAGGTTCGGTTTCATTTGGCGCGTGGTGCCAATTTTAAGACGTGGCAGGTTATTGATAATGGTGTGGTTCGGTATTACGATCCAGATGCGGTGTGTTTAAGGATGTTCGGTTGTCGTTTGAAGAATCGTCGTCGAGTGGCAGATAAGATTTTTGCTGGCGAGGATAAGACGGTGTGTGCTTGGATTGATTGTGAGCGGGTTGAGGTGGGCGATAGTTCCTCCTTGGAAACACGAGATAATCAGAATATATTGTCTTTTAATCCGAAGGTTGTACCTTATTGGGTTCGCGATGGTGAGTGTGCTGAGAATCTCGATGGGATGGTATTTTCTGAAATAATTAGTAGGGGTCGTCGTCTTATTGTAATCTAATGGGAATGGGTGGAGTTCACCCATTCCACATTGTTCGTTTAGTCCAGGGTCTTGTGGTGGTTAGTTGGTGCCCCATGGGTTGGAAGGCAACAAGTGCCTATACGCTTTGCACAAGTATTCTTCAAGGTCTTCATCCTCCTGGAGGGCTTTCATGGCGTCAGAAGTGTTGCCATGCACGCGTTCACTTATTACACCATTCGGGTAAGATACTTGCACGATGCGGAAACTGAGACCTTCCCATTCCACTGGCTTTCTGAAGATTCTGACTTTATCACTGGCGTAATCGAACATCAGTCTTCTCCTTGTGGCTGGGGGCGGCTTGCCGGTCGTCAGCTCGCTCCCCCCGGCCCCGCTTTATTATGACAGCCCCCGGCGCCGGGGGAAATCCCCCCCCGCAGCGCGGCGGAGGGGCATCACCTGTTATTGCTCGGCATTGGCACAGAATTGTGACAACTTCCAGGACGCTTCACTGCCGAGGACGTCGGCTAGTGCTCTGTGAATTTCCGTCGTGGGTCCTCCGGCGGAGACCCACGAGTGGTATTCGTTGAGGTGTTTCAATGTTTGGCCATATTCGCTGATTGCGTACGCTTCGTACGCTTCTAGCAGGCAAGCTTCAGGGTCCAACTCTTCAGGGTCCATCTTAAACCTCCTTATTCTAGTGCCGTCACATCATTCTGTGGCAGTGCGTGCGAGATAGGAGAATCCCTATATGGGGGGGATTTCCTCCTGGCGTGACGGGTGTCACAGATGGGTGTGACCGAAGTAACCCTAGGAGACCCAACGATGGAATTCTTGAAATCAGTCGAATTCGAGTTTGAAGGCAGCCTCTTCATTGCCACTCTGACTGACTCGGACGCGATGTCGGTGGCGGAGATCGATGTGTTTGGGCGAGACGATGACGCAAGAAATCGTCTCGAAGATGACGATTTCTATGACAGGATCTATCAGCATGTGAACAATCGTTTCGTTTAATGTTGCGTGTGGTGGAGGGGGGGATTTTTCCCCTCCACCATTGCTGTCACAGTAAATCGTTAATGCAAAGGGGACTGCGATGGAAAGAAAAAGTGGCGTACCGGTGTTGCACTTCTGCGATGAGGACCTGACACTCATCGGAATCGATCCAGAGCGCGTTGATGACGAAGCGTTCGAGCGCATCCTAGACGGGTTACGCGAATATTACAACACATCCTTCACGGATGTGTTGCAGGACATTGTGGCAGGTGTGTTGGACGGAGATTAGCCAACTGGCGGCAGTGGGGATTCCTCCCTCACCTGCCGACTGCCATAAGTTGGTATAAGGAGATGATGATGAAAAACGTCAGCGCACCGAAGCGTGTAGAACGCAAAATCACGATTGTTATCGACCAGACTCGCGTGAGCCGTGGCCACTTGGCAACGAGTGGGGCTGGGACTCACCAAGATCGTCGCCAAAGGCGGCGAAAGACTCGGTCGGCGGCACTTATGGCTTGCATGGAATAGGGGGATTTCTCACCTGCCTTTTGTCTGTCACAATTGGTTATGAGAAGCCAAGCCGAGTGACGCTTGGCTAGTGGGTTACTTGTCAGACCAATCATTCACATGGAGCCGAACATGACCAAGCACCAGACAGCGCTATACGAAGCAACTACCACACTGATGGCTAAGCTCTCCATAATCTCAAACTATTTGGGTGTCGCCCTTATGTATAACGACGACGGTAAACTCAAAAAGGCGATCGAACAACTCGATGAGGCCCAGAATCTCGCCATCACCATCCACAACAGTACCTCCCGATAAAGGCATAATCTCCCCCACGGCATCTAAAGCTTGCGTAAATGCTTCCGCAAAAACGTCGACACAAATGTAGTTGCGCACTAACCTTGGAAACGGTGCGCGAGTTCAGGTGGGGGGATTTCTCCCCCACCATTTGGCTGCCACAGTTTAACGTAACCGACCCAAAACCAAGGAGACGAAAATGAGCATCAGCGATTACAACATGATGACAGTCGGCAAAGCTAATTTCACACTTGCTAATGACAAACACCGATGGACATATCAGATCAACCAAAGCAAAGACGGAAGATGCTACTTCGTCAGTGTCCTGTCCGGCGCGGACAATAACGCTGACTATGCGTACCTTGGCATCTTCAAGCCTGAGAACGGGTCAGTCAGTCTCACAAAGGCATCGCGGTTCACGCCAGAATCAATGCCCTTCAGGGCTGTAGCCTGGCTAGTGCAAACACTCAAAAAAGGCGAGCCGCTAACTCATAACTTCGAGCTAAAATGGGCCGACCAATGCCAACGATGTGGCAGGACACTTACTGTCCCATCATCGATAGATAGTAGAATTGGGCCAGAATGCGCTAAGAAGGTGTAACCGTGAGGCTACCCGATGATGTTAAAGATGTGCATCTCCTTGGAGACATCCATGGAGATTATGGTAGGCATGATCGCGTTGCTAAAAAGCACCATTATACCATTCAATTGGGTGACTTTGGTTTCAAGTATGATTCCTTAAGAAAACACGACCCGAGTTATCACAAAGTGCTTGGTGGTAATCATGATAATTATGATCTGATTGGTAATATGCCTCACTACTTGGGTGACTTTGGTACTTTTGAATTAAGCTCACCGGAGTTCACTTATAGTGTTATTAAAGTGTTTTATATTAGGGGTGCAGATAGCATTGATAAACAGTTGCGTACGATTGGTGTAGATTGGTGGCAAGATGAGCAATTGACTATGGCGAGGATGAATGAGGCTTTGGATTTGTATGGTAGCTACAGGCCGGATGTTTTGTTAAGTCATTCTCCGCCGTCGTTTGCGATTGAGTGGTTTTGTGTTCCCAGGTTACCTTTTGCGTTGACTGAGTATTGCTTGGATGTTATGCATGAGGTTTATGCTCCGAAGTTGCATATTTTTGGGCATATGCATAAGACGAAGGTTAAGAAGTTTGGATCTACTAAGTTTGTTTGTGTTGATATTAATCAGACTATCAGTTTGGTAAAGTCTTTTCGTGGGTAGGGTTGGGTGTCACAGTTGTTTGTGGTCAAAGTGTGGAGGTGTTGAATGGAGTGTTTGGGGTGCGGTAAGACGATTCCGGCTGGTCGGTTGGAGATTTTCCCTCACACGCGGTTTTGTGTGGGGTGTGTTGATAAGCACCCGCAGGGGGTTAGTTATGATTATTCGCATGTGGTGGCGCAGTCGTCGTCATCTGGGCGTAATGGGTTTGCTAAGTCGGATTAGATAAGAGTTGCTGTGTTGTGGTTAGCAGTCCCATTTTCTGAGGGCTTTGCAGATGTCTTTGTCTGGGTTGGCTCGACAGTCGATGTTGTGCATTTTCTTTTGGCCTTCCATTCTTGCGCAGAATGATTTTCGGCGTTTTGCTTTGGCTGGTGATTTTTTGGCTGCTTTGGCACTTACGGGTGGTTTGAGGTTTGCACCTTCGGTGCGTTTGAAGTGGGCGCGGCCTTTGGCGTTTAGGCCTCCATCTTTGGCCTGGTATTTTTTGGCTACTCCTTCAGCTACCGGTTTGATGCTAGTTTGTTCTGCACCCGGGTGTAAACTATTTAAAAGTTCTGCGTATGCGGCTGTGTAAGCGTGTTTCATGTTGTCCTCCGGTATGGTATATTTGTTTCCTCCCTGGAACATGGGGGGTCCCTTATCGCCCGATATCAGGCGATAACCTTACCAGCCGTTCACAACACAAACCCCTACCGCAAAACCAACACCCTCACTCGCTCCTCGTCCTCTTCTCGGTCGTCGTCGTCCTCATCGTTCTCAATCAAAGCAATACCGCTTTTGCTGTAGCCGCTCGTCTTAATGTTCGACGTTTGGATACCCAAAGCGTCCCTGATCGGCAAAAGCTGCTGCGTGTGGCTGATATCGCCGTAATCACAGCACAAAAGGACAGGCTGATCATCGTCAACGTCCTCAATCAGCCGTTTCAGTTCACCAGCAGTCATCGTGGCGTGCAAAACTTGCTTGATCTCGTAGTTATTAGAAGCTTTCATCGCTATCTCCTCTTCTTTCGCCAGGTGGGGTGTCCGCCCCTCCCTCCCCTCTGTGGCAGGGGGAGGGGCTCCCGTTAATTGTTAGCGCCTGATATCAAGTGCTCCGCCGTTTGATGCTGTCTCTCATAGCGACGCAATCCTCGATGCAAAAGCCGGTGCCAAGGATATCACCGCTATCCGCCAGAAGCCAGCGATCCGGGTGTCTTTCGCTGCTTTCATGCGTCCCTGGTGCAAAAGCAACCATCCGGTTCGGGTTGGTGGTCCATGCTTTTCTCGCTTGTTCCATGCTCATCGGTTTCATGTCTTCTCTCCTTTTCGTCACCAGGAGAGGTGTCCGCCCCTCCCTCCCCTCTGTGGCAGCCCGCCGGGGCGCGGAAAATCCCCACCGCCGCAGCAGCTCGCAGCGCCGGGAGAAAAGCCCCCGCTGGGTGGGGTTTCTCCGGCCCTTACCGACTGATATCAAGGACAGGGGAGAAAACCCCCCACCAGAACCGACTTGTTACTCGTCTGCACTTCCAGACCTGGACAGGTTCGGATTTTACCACCGGGTTTAGATTGCATCGTTATCCGTGTATTTAAAAGTTTTCATAGTTACCTCTTCCACTCCCTACTTACAGTTACCTTAGCAATACCATATTGAGCTTCGCTCATTTTCTTTAAGGCATCATGTACAAATTGAGTTCGTTTACTAGGGCAAATGGCAAACTCCAAACGAATACGGTCGTCATCCCTTTCATCAAACTCAAAGATTAAACAATCCTTTAGATCTAGCACTAGATGCTGCTCCATCGTGACCTCCTAATCTTTATTCCCGACCACTCCCTCCTGTGGCACCAAAGAGGCAGGGGAGAAACCCCCCTGCCTCCAGCCAACCCGTTACTCTTCGTCGTCTTCGTCCTCGTACGCGTGGTGAGGGTCGTCTTCCTCACTTCCGTCGTCCCCTTCCCACAAGACAGTGTAGCCGACGCTCTCGTCAGCGGCTGCGGCTACCAAAAGCTTAAGCTGTGCTACTGCGTCTTCAGCCTCTTTGAGCTCAAGACGCAACCGCCCAAGAGCGTCGCTCTTGGTTGGGCAGTGAACAAAGGCGTCCTTGTCCTCGCCTTCACCGTAGTTCTCAAAGTCGTTACAAACGCTTCGAGGGTAACCGGTACCGTAAAAAAGCGTCCCCTTGTGAAGAGAAAAGACCTCCTCCTGCGGGAACTCACCACCGTCGTGGCCCCCTGGGTGTTCAACCAGGTCACAGAAAACCACTTCACCGACTTTACTTCCCTTTAACACTTAGGTCTCCTTTGTTAGTGCCACTCGTCCCCGTCACTCCCTCCTGTGACAGCACACAAGAGGGAGAAAAACCCCTACTCCGTAACTTCTGGAAACTCCACCAGCGTGTGGATCTCCAGCAGGAGCTCTTGGCTCTCGTCCTCGGAGAGCCCCACAGCACTCTCCACTGCTAGATCTCGTCCCTCGATCTCAGTGTCGAACGTGAGCGTCCAAAACGCGTTGGAGCCGACCCGAAAGCCAGACAGCTCCCACCGATACCACTCGTCGTCGATCGTCTCGACGAACTTGATAGTCGGCTTAGTCTGTGCTAAGGGCCTGATATCTGCGAAAAATGCCGCCATTTCATTCTCTTGTGTGTCGTTCGCGTCCCCATCTCACTGTGACAGCCACGGGAGCCGGGAGAAATCCCCCCCAGCCCCAGAATCAAACCGCTATTCCTCAATCCTCAGCTCGCACACCGGCTAATCTTCTGGTATGTGAATCTGCAATCTTGCCTTAGCAGCCAACGCTTTCAATAACGCGTCTTTGCGTTTCTGCCAACAATCCTTGTGATCAGCTAAGCAGACCATACGGTCCGCTATCGGCGTGTCTCTCAGACAAGGCGGTAAATTTTCCACAAGACCTCCCGTAATGAATGCCTTTCGATCCCGTTTTCTGTAACAGTTTACTTGATGGTAAGATACCCCTATACCCCCTGTTTCCTCGCTGGAACATGGGGGGTATATATAGAGGCCTGAAAGCGCCGTGGAGCCACGCCTCCTACTCTTCGAGATAATCGTTCTCAAACAAGTAATCAAGAGCCCACATGATCTGCTTAGCCGTGTAGCCAAGAGAACCTAGCTTCTCTCCCATCTCGAAATAGAACCAACCGTCACCACCTCTTCGATGAAGGATGGGCCTGGCAGTTCTCAGCGCTATTGTCAGCAATACCCGTTTTTCCGCAGTGCACATTACCATCGCTGTCTCCTGTGTTGGGTGTCATTCCGTCTCAGTTAGTCTGTGACAGCCAGAAAGGGTGGGGGGGAATCCCCCCACCATGGCCGCCATGTACTACCCGACTAGCACTTTCGTCGTGCCATTACCGATGATAGGCTATTCGCAAGGCCCACTAGAATTAGTGTTTTTAATGGTTCAATCCAAGGAGTGTTTGATATGAAAATTTCTTGCAACGTTAACGCCTTGCAGAGATCGATCATCTGTTGCCAGTCTTGTAGGTCGGCCATTCGTCGTCTCCTTGTGGGCCCCGGGCTCCGCCCTGCTGTGGCAGCCCGCCGGGCGGGAGAAAAGCCCCCCCGCCGCAACAGCCCCCGGCGCCGAGAGAAATCCCTATTCGGCAGGTGCTGTGATGCCAATTGCTGCCAACTCCTCCTCGTAGGGGTCGTAACAGCACCAGTGGCCTGATAGGCCATCCCGCGAGACCTGCTTACCACAGTTCCCGTTCTCGATTTCATCTGCGATTTTCCGCAGTGCCGCCACCAAGACGGTCGAGTCGGTGTACTGCAAAGACACTTCGAGTTTCAATTCTTCGAGCTTGTGCCATCCCATGGTCGACTCCTTTTGTTGCTGGTCTCTCGTTCCCAATCTATTGTGGCAGCCAAAAAGCAGGGAAGAAATCCCCCCCGGAGGCTGGAGCTACGAAAATTATCATACATGCAACAACTGCGGTTCCTCAAAATCCCACTGCCAACCACTCCCAACCCACCGACACCAACAGCCCTGCGGAATACCCCAAAACTGAAACGGATCCTTGTCATACCCACGACCCGCGGCCTTCGCACGACATTCACTCAAAGAATCACCCGTAAACGCCATATCATCCACAGTCATCACGTAGTACTTGAACATCACACCCTCCATCGTTGATGCCACCACACAAAACTGTGACAGTAAAAACAAGGAGGAAAAATCCCCCACAAAATCACGCAATACCACCATTATCAGCAATAATACGCTCCACCAAATCAACAGGAACCCAACCGTAAACCGTACGAGTCGGCTCCTCCGCATCCTCCGCAAAAGGCATCAGCTCATCAACTACAAGATTAGGAAAACCAACCTCCACTTCACTAAAAGGACCAACATTATCCCGCGGAGCACAATAATGCGCATGGCTAGCCTGCACAGAAAAACGCAACCCACTCTTGCAAACAACCTCACGCGCCAAAACCCCAGCACGATTACTACAAAGATAATCATTCAACATAGCACAATCCTCCTCGTATAGTGTTGTTTCCTAGTTGGAACACAGGGGGGGTGTCGGCAGGGCGGGGAGACGATCCGCCCCACCGACACAAGGGATCATATCCCAAACTCAGCACACACCTCATCCACCACACCATTCGTGGCAGCCAAAACTTCCTCCAAATTCACCGTATAATCCGAAATCACATCCCAGCCATCATTCCCATACACAAGATTCACATAACCAACACGAACACCGTCCTTATAGAAAAAGATCGACTCCTCATCCACCGTCCTACAAGCCTCCCAAAGCTCAGTCGCATCGGTGGACTTGTGAACGGTGACTTCCTCACCATTGAAAACCGACAGCGCAAACCCCTGCTTGATCGCATCCTCCATCATGAAGGTTACTATCCGACGCTCCATCTGCATGCGATTCTGAAGCTGCTTGCAAGTGATTTCCTCGTACGCCATGTCAAGCCTCCGGAAAAGGTGTCCTTCATTCCCAACTCACTGTGACAGTCAAAAGGCGGGAGGAGAAACCCCCCGCTCGGTGCCACCTTACTTGGTGGGCTTACCATTACGTCTGGCAATCTCGTCCAGACAATAATTAACCTCGTCGAGGTAATAGGACGCGTTCTCTCCCTCAGGGTAGGCCTGCGCAGCCTCCATCGCGTCCTTTGCGTTGAACCACAACGCACTGTTACTTTTCTTCTGGAGGTTCTTTTGGTATTCAGCGTGATTCATCGCTTTCATCGCTTTCATCGCAAAATCTCCTGAAAAGGTGTCCTTCATTCCCAACTCACTGTGACAGTCAAAAGGCGGGAGGAGAAACCCCCCGCGCCGATGAGCCGGTTGTTACTTGGTAGTGGGGGCGCCGTAGAACCGGGTCATTCCACCACGGGCCTTGGCGCCCTGCGAGCCACGCAACACGCCGCGTTTTGCCTGCGACTTGGTGCACGCACGATCCATTGCGAAGATCTTCCCGAAAGTGCGGATCGCACTGCCTTCACGCATGGCTTCAAGATCGATTGCGTCTAGGTGACGTTCCATTGTCTCTCTCCATTTCGGGCTGGACCGGATGTCGGTCGCTCGTTCCCATATATCTGTGGCACCCAGAGGGGATCGGGAGAATATGGGGGAGGGGGGGATATACTAAGTCCGGGAGGGGGATAGTATATATATATTGCAATATATCCCCAATATGCTCTCTCTATTTCGATATATTTTTCCGTGCGCGGGCGACTATATATCCCCCTTCGGGGATAGCGTAGTGGGTTTCGAATTGGTAGGGTTCTGCAGTGGGTAGGGTTCTGCAGTGGGTAGGTTGTCGAAAATGGTGCTTGTGCTACTTATTGTAGTCACGATTTTGGGGGGTGTGATGGGTTGTATTAATTCTGATGCTGTGATTGGTGTGAAGCTGCCGAGGCCTGGTGGTGGCGGTTCGGAATGTGTGGAGCGTTCGAAAGTTGAGAATGTGTGTAAGGGTGGGAATGGTGTGGATGGGTTCGGGGAGGTTTTGGGGGCTGTATCGGGTTTGGCGTTGTTAGGAGCGTTTGATGGTGTTGATTTTTCCCCGCCGTAGGATGATTTAATTTTTTGGGCCGGGGGACCCGTTCTGGGTTTTAAAAATATTTTCCGTGCGCGGGCGATTATATTTTACGATTGGGGGGGGTGTGTATGCTGCGGTTTATTGAGGATGATGTTCTTGGCTGGTGGATCGTGATGATGGTTGTTATGTGGAGACTCCTTCTGCTTGGGAGGTGCGGATGGTGTCGTCTGCTGAGGAGCGGCGTAAGTTTTTAGGTTTGGGTGAGGGGCCACCGAGTGTGTTGAAGTCTTTGAAGCGTACTAAGTTGGGGTTGTCTGGTGATGAGATGGTGCGGTTGGGCATGAATGTTAGGGAGTTACGTTTGCGGGCTGAGGAGACGCAGTATGTTTTAGCTGAGCGTACGGAGATTTTTCAGACTTATATTAGTATGCTTGAGCGTGGTGTGTTGGATGTTTCTGAGGAGTTGCTTTCTATTATTATGGGGTGAGTTTGGATTATCTGTTGGGTCGGGATTCTCCTGTGTCGTCTGCTAGTTGAATCTGTAGTTGTAGTTGTCGTAGATTAGCTCCAAAGATAATGAGTATCCAGTGCGAGGAGTTTAAGCTATGAGAATCTACCGATCCGAATGCGATTTAGAGAATTACTTTGTAGTAGATTATTATCTAGAATCGAAAACCACTTTAGCTGAAGCTGCTTGGAATCTGGCTATAGGGCAAAGTGTAGGTAATCCAAATCAAAGAAACGCCTGGGAATCTGACGAGCTTTTCGATAAGCACTCTTGTATAGTGCTAGGTGAAGAAGCGGAACTGCGGAATCTCTTCAAAGGGCATGTGAGTATCGCTTTTCCAGTTGTAAACACTAATTGGAAGGAAGATGGTATAAGTCATCTTTTATGTCAGATTATGGGAGGGCAACTAGATATTGATATCATCACGAAATGCCATGTCGACCGTATTCGTTTTCCGAAGTCGATTGAATCACAGTTTAATAAACCGACGTTTGGTATAGACGGCATTAGGTCATTCACTGGCGTGCACGGTAAGCCTTTGTTGGGTGGAATTGTGAAGCCGAAAACTGGCGTTTCGGCTGATGTTTTGTTGGAAATGGTGAAGCAGATGGTCGATGGCGGTGTCAATTTTATTAAGGAAGACGAAATCCTGTCTAATCCCGCCTTTTGTTCAATAGAGGAACGTGTTCCGAAGATTATGAAATATCTGGATGGCAAGAGGGTCATCTATTCCGTGTGTATTAACAGTGATCCGGCTTATAGTGTTAAGCGTGCTCAATTGGTCCATGAGTTGGGTGGTAATTCGGTCCATATTAATTTTTGGAGCGGCCTTGGTGTCTACAAGTCTATTCGCGATTTGCAATTGCCACTTTTTATACATTTTCAGAAGAGTGGCGATAAAATACTCACCAATCAAAACCACGATTTTCATATCAGTTGGAATGTTGTGTGTGATTTAGCTGGGTTAATGGGTGTCGATTTTATTCACGCTGGTATGAGTGGCGGTTATTCAACTACATCAGATTTAGAGTTACGACTTGCCATTGACAGATTGCATAAGCGGAATGTTATGCCAGCTTTATCTTGTGGGATGCATCCTGGATTGGTGCAATCTATCAATGGTAAATTCGGCTTAGATTATATGGCGAATGTGGGTGGTGCGATACATGGTCATCCGATGGGCACGTCAGGTGGTGCTCGTGCTATGCGTCAAGCGATAGATGGCTGTCACGGTGATGAGTATAAACTTGCTATTGAGAAATGGGGATTGTATGAATGATTTCATTAAAGATTTTAGATTTGGCGACGACCGAGATGACCGTGATCATCCTTTTCACACTACATGTCCGGCGGTTGAGTTTAGCGATTGCAATAGGAATGCTCTTCTGGCGAGCTTTACTGAAGTAAGAGACCGGGCGAAAGCTATTTTGGAAATCGGAGTGTGTCGAAACGGTTTTGCATCTTCAACGTTTGTCTTTTTGAATAATAAAAAAGACGATACGATTTATCTTGGTGTAGATTTAGAGTCTAAAGCCGCATTGAATAACGCGGCTAAAAACGTGCATACTTTGGTTGGTGATTCTAGTGACACTGAATTGATTATGCGTTATGCTAATTCTTTAAAGATTGAGCGATTCGATTATATTTTTATTGATGGCTTCCATTCCGTTAACCAAGTTATTAGAGATTGGGCTTTTGTAGAGCATTTGGCTGACGGTGGTATTGTTGGCTTGCACGACACGAATAGGCATCCTGGTCCAGTGGCCTTATTGGAGAGCATTAACGAGAGTAAATGGGAGGTGATTCGTCTATGTCAAGACGATTCAATGAACGTCACAGACAATGGTATTGCGTTTTTGAGGAAGCGAGTGTAGGATATTATGCCAGTATTTATAAACCACAATGCGTACAACGTTATTTTACATGGTCCGCAAGGCCAGCCCACTTTATTATCTAGTAAGCAGATAATAGAGTTACCAGATTTTTATTTACGGTACGTTAAAAGGGGTTATGTCAGACAGCTTGCCGCACATAAAGCTTCGCCTAATCAAATTCTTAATTCGATGCCAAAAAGGCCGCAGCCTAACCCGATAAGGCCTGCAATATCTACCACTTTAGCTCCAGCTACCACTTTAGCTCCAGCTACCACTTTAGCTCCAGCTACCACTTTAGCTCCAGCTACCACTACAAGTCGGCCTTTTGTTGCTACTGGTAAACCAGTCACTGCAGCTCCTACAGCGCCGGAGTTTCAAAGTGGTAAGATACTGCATTACAATGATTTTAGGGCTCCTGACTATTTGAATGATATGATTTTCCATGGTGGTAAGTCGTTATTTGGCGCTAACTATATTGACTTCTGTGACGCTAGCTACATGTACGACGACTACGTTGGCTTAAGTAAGTTGTATGGTCGCGGGTTTACGGTTTATGGTAAGTTGCGCAGGCATAGGCACGTCGAAACTGACATTGACGAGAAAATAAAGTCTAGATACTATGATTATATTATCATAGGGTCAGTGTTTCGGTATCGGCACAAGTTAGACTTTATTAGAAGCATATATCCTAAGAATAGAATCATAGTGATAGATGGCGAGGATGAAACCCATTATTATCCGGAGTACACGTCAGACACTTTGTATTTCAAACGTGAACTGCAGCCGGGGATAAAAGACGTTTTGCCCATTTCATTTAGTGTTCCTAAAGAATTGTTCGTTAATTTCATTCCTGATAAAGATCAAATGATCTCAGATACGCAACCAGCTGGCCCTAGTTCGTATATATATGACGACGAGAAATTGTATTATAGCAATTATCAGAGGTCATATCATGGTCTTACAAGGAAAAAGGCTGGCTGGGATTGCTGTCGCCATTATGAGATCATTATGAATTACTGTATGCCACAGTTTTATGATTTGGAATCATGTCCACCTACCACTATGGTGCATTTTCCTAAGCGACAGATATTGGAGTACGCTCAATATGCAGATTTCGAAAAAAATCGATATTTTGATACTATGTCTGATATTTTTGAATACAGTAAGAAGCATCTTACGACAGAAGCTATGATGAAGTATGTTTTAAGCTTCACTGCTTAGAATTGGAGCTAATTTTGGGAGCCTTGTGCAGTCTGAAATTATTCACCTTTACGGAAGTGCTATTTATAGATCCTTCGCCTTCTACAAAGTCATATGACGAATAGTGAACGTACCCATTTAGTACTAATTCTAGATATTTGCCAGTGTCATAGCCGACAGTCATAAATGTTATTTTCCTCTTATCGACACCATGGTGTCTGCCGGTGGCTATTAAACCTCTGAATTTTACTTGGTTGCCATTGCGTTCACAAAAGCACCCGGGCATGAATTTCTCACTAATCCAGTAGCCACGTCTGTTATATTGCCATAATCCTTTGCCTCGTTCCTCTACGATAGACGGGGTTAAAACATTGCCGTCTAGTTTCCAAGGGCCTTTACCAAAGGCTCCAAAGACCAGTCCAGCTGCTTTAGCTTCCTGCACATGAACCCATGGCCTGTACATGCTCTCAGCGTGATTGAGGACACTACACCAAAATTTAAATGGCTGATGTGCCTTTTCGTAGGCTAAAGCCCAAACTAGTTGGCCGTAATTTACTGCGTGGGCACGGCAGAAACTATACAAGCTAAAACGATTTAGATCGTTGACAATTTGTGCTTGATTTGGATGGTATTTGGTCTTCTCGATGAATTCTGCGATTTTGTCATATTTCTTCTTACTGAACGCATTCCTGTAAAGTTCCGCTTCAGATTCAGAACAATTTAACAGATCTCGAATGTAAAATATCCCGTCATCGTCGTAGACCATTTGGCCCAAGTAATTGCCATGTTGCCTCAACTGCCGCAAAATCTGCATTCTTTTACCGTCAGCTGATGGTAAAGGTCTGATTAGAGCCAAAGAGAAAATGATATCATCACGGCATTTCGGCTGTAATTCAACATGCAGCTTCCTCTGAGCTGGACTCTCGCCGAAATTAACACCCCAAGCGCAACCATCCGAAAAGATTCTAGCTGTAGCTTCGTCATCGGCAGGATAGTTTTCCAGTGGCCTATTTGACAACTCATTGAGCTGTGCCAAGCCACGATTACACAAGATGTCGATTTTAAATAATTTATGATCTTCTACTTCATCTTTATTCAATTTGATTTGAAAGTCATTGAGTTTCAATTCTTCAGGTACTGAATCTGGGAAAATCACTATTCCACCGCAGTGTAGACTATAATTCTTGAAATCGCCAACTATCTCAGCTGCCCTGTTTAACACTTCATCGGATCTGTCACCGACTACATCTTTGAGATTAAATCCTTTTGGTAGGAATCTATGTAAGCCTATTTCACGTAAAGCTTGTCTGATAGCTGACGTAGATTTATAGGTGACATGGTTAGAGATTCTAGCGACACGCCCGGGATATTTTAGCATCACGCGTCTAATCACTTCATCTCTCTGATTGTAAGCGAAATCTAAATCTACGTCTGGGAGATCTAATCTTCCTTCGTGCATAAAACGGCTCAGGGCGAAGCCATGCTCGACCGGATCCATATTGTGGATACCTAGCAAATATCCTATCAAACTGCAGCCAGCAGACCCACGAGTGACATATCTGAATTCGGGTACAAGATCTAAAATAGATCGCACTTGCAAAAACACATCTTTAAAGTTATTTTGTTCGACAAGACGCATTTCTCTTGCAAAGCGATCAGCGTATGAACGCCCAGTGGGCAAAGGCCTACGAAATGCGGAGGTCAATTCCATATATGTCACGGAGGATAGGTGATGTAATGGGCCCTCCGGGATTCGAACCCGGAACCAAGGGATTATGAGTCCCCTGCTCTGACCGTTGAGCTAAAGGCCCGGATATGTAGTCAATACTATCAAATTTTCGAAATATTGGTAGCGAACCATGCCTTTTCAGCCAGTAGATGGGTTGGTTTAGAGGCCGTATCTGGTGCTGTATGCGTTGTAGTTTTGGGTTATTTCGGTTGCGGTGAGTTGGCGGTTGTAGATTTGGGCTAGGGCGATTCGTCCTGAGAATACGCCATCTGTGTTACCGTTGACGTTACCGATTAGGAATTTTGTCCATGCGTAGGTGGCGGTGGTTGATCCTGTTGCGGTTGTGATTAGGTTGCCGTTGATGTATAGTGTGATGGTGCGGTTGGTGCTGTAGTTGTATATTATTGTTAGGTTGTACCAGTTGTTTGCTGTTAGTTGGGTAAGTAGGCTGATTGTTGGGCTGGCGTTCCACCATTCTATGAGGCCGTTGTAGATTCTTAGGACGTTTGAGCTGTTGGGGGCGGTGTCGTATAGGTTGAGTTTGGTGGCGGTGACGTTGGTTGGGTATATCCAGAAGTTTATGGTGATTGGTAGGGTTGGGGTTGGGACTGCGGTGTCGATATATTGGTTGATGGTTGCGCCGCTGTTGATTGTGAAGTAGCTGGCTGTTCCGCTGGATGTGTATGTGGGGGTGCCGCTGATGGTGCCGTTGTTTCCGTTTCCTGAGAGGTCGGTCCAGGTGGTTCCGGTTCCGGGGTAGCTTGCTGCGTTGCCTGCGTCGAGGTTTAGGATGAGGCCTGCGGTGATTGGTGGTTGGGTTTGTGGTTTGCTGTAGGTGGGGGCTTGGGTGTTGTAGTTTTGGGTGACTTCTGCTTGGGTTAGTGCGCGGTTGTAGATTTGGGCTGCGGATATTTTGCAGGCGTTGTATTCGCTGCCGTAGCCGTTGTGGATGTTTAGGATTTGGGCTGTGAAGTTGTTGGTGAATGCGGTTTTGGTGGTTTTGAGTAGGCCGTCGAGGTAGGCGTATCCTATGGATGATTGGCGTACGAATACTACGTGGTGCCATGTGTTGACTGATAGTTTCCATGTGGATGCGGCGGCGTAGTTGTCCCATGTTGGGGTGTAGAGGTAGAGTATGCCGTCACTGTTGTTGGCTTTTAGGGCGAGGGTGCTTTGGCTTGGTAGGGCTATGAGGTGTGTGTATTGGCCGTAGGCTGTTATGTTTATCCAGCAGCAGAAGGTGAAGTCGCCGGTTCCGAATGCGTAGCTGGCGTTTGATGGGCTGGTGGCGTAGTTGCTTGCGAAGGAGATGCTGCCGTTGTTGGATGAGTTGTAGGTTGGGCTGCTGGTGAGTGTTGCGTGGTTGGCTGTGGTGGATAGGTCGGTCCAGGTGGTTCCGGTTCCGGGGTAGCTGGCTGTGTTGGTGGCGTCGAGGTTTAGGATGAGGCCGGTTGTGGCGATTTGGGTGGCATTGTATCGGTCTTTGGTTGCGTTGTAGTTTTGGAGGATTTCGGTGGCGGTGAGTGCTCGGTTGTATACTTGGGTGGCGGCTATGTTGCCTGGGAAGACGGCTCCGTTGCCTCTTGCTGCTATGTTGAAGTTGCAGCTGGTGTAGTCGATTGATGTTGGGCTGGCGTTGCCTCTTACGGTGGTGGATGCTAGTGTGCCGTTGATGTAGACGGCTAGTCCTGCTGCGGTGTTGGCGCCGCTGTTGGTTCCGACGATGTTGACCCATTGGTTTGTTGGGAGGGTGTTGGCGTTGCCTTGTATTCCTATGAAGTTGGTGCCGTCGAAGTAGTCGAAGAAGAATGATTTGGCGCGGATTGATCCGTTGTCTGCTTGGAGGTAGTAGCCTTTGCCTCCTGCTACGCCGTATGAGGCTATTGTTGTGATGGCTGCGGCTGTTGGTCTCCAGTAGATCCAGGCTGAGATGGTGTATGCTTGGGTGTTGGTGAATTGCAGTCTGGTTTGCGTGCCGAATTGGATGTAGTCGTCTGTGCCGTCGAATGTGATGCTTCCACCGTTTGCGCTTGTGTAGGTTGGGCCGAGGGTTAGGATTCCGTTTATTGCGTTTCCTGAGAGGTCGGTCCAGGTGGTTCCGGTTCCGGGGTAGCTTCTTGTGTTTGCTGCGTCTACGGCGAGTATTAGTCCGGATTCGTTTATTTCGGGGCCGCTATATGATGCCATTTTGTGGTCCTGTGTTTATTTGATTTTTGTTAGGGTCGTGTTGGGTCGATTCTTTGGTGTGATGCATGGTGTATTTATTTTGGTAGGTGGGGGTGTATGGTGGTTGATAATGAGTTGGTCATGGATTATTTGGTGCCTTTGTTGGAGCGGGTGTTGCCGTCTGGTTGGTCTTTTGATAGGACGGTTGCTGATTCGTGTGGTTTGCATTTTCGGGTGTATGATCAGTTGGGTGGTGAGTGGTTGGTGTTTTTTGATGATTTGGGGTGGGACTGCGAGTCGGCCACTGTTGATTCGTTGGCGTTTGTGGTTGGTCGTATTAGGGATTTTTCTGATGTGTCGAAGTTTTTAAGGTCTTTGGAGGAGGTTGATGTGTCGAAGTGTTTAAATGCTCCGGAGGAGGTGGGGGATGTCTGAGATAGAGCGGCGGGTTTTGGTTGGTGATGTGTCGAGGTTGGCTAAGGTTTTTGCTGTTTGGCAGAGGGTGTGTAGGTGTCGTCCTGTGGTGGATAAGCGTAGGGTTGAATTACGTTTGAGTCAGGTTAGTAGGGCGTTAGAACAGGTTGAATCTGCTACGTGTGGCGGTGATGCTCATTAGTTATAGGCCATATCTACTACGGCTTGCGGTGTAATACGTGATGATTTCTGATGCTGTTAATACTCTGTTGTATAGTGAGACTGACGCTATGTTGCCGTTAAATGGATAGTTATATGCCGCGCTACCTTCTGCGCCTATTCCGAATGCGGCTATTGGATTTGTGAGAGTTCCACTATTCAAATTGGTAGAGCTGAGCAGATACCAGTTACCTACTGTTAGAACTAACGTATTGTTGGGTGTCGCCTGATAATCATTATAGTATAGTGTAGAACCGTCCTCTTGGTAGTAATTCGTAGTGCCAGTTCTTAGATACAGATCAATATAGTTATCAGTATCGCCATTGCCGATTATTTTTTGCCACCCTGCTGTACCATTCGCTTTACACCACACCAACGTGGTGTAGCCATTTCCTCCCTGCGATGTTTTTAAACTCGTCGGGAATCCAGTGCGGTAGAATCTGTTGGTTTGAGTGAAGCCACTGAATCCGTTTGTTTGTGAATATGTGAGAGTGCCATTTAGGGTAAAATGGTTATTATTGCCACTCAGATCATACCATATCGCTCCGCTGCCTGGATAACTTTTGATGTTACCGGCATCTAGCTGTAATAGTAGCCCTGTGGTAGGTACGTTTGGCCCATCGAAACAACTCATTTTATGATCTCTGGATAGATAACACGATAAATTTGCAAAAGGCTTACCATGGACCTTACAGCGATAGATTTCATTGCTCCACCATTAAGGCATTCATTCTCTAGTGCGACTGACTATTGCCGCTGACCCAAGTTATGATTCACCAATGCCATGTCTGACCATGTGGTTCCAATTCCTGAATAGCTTTTTGTGTTCCCAGCATTTAATCTGGAAGCGGCGCTATTTGGTCCTTCGAACACGCTCATTGTACATAGATTTGTAATAGCGTTATGGTGAATGATATGTTTACTGCAAGTATCAATGGCGTACCTGGTTCTTTGATGTCGCTTCCATCTTACACGTGTAGCGACCATTTTACTATTTCGTGCAGCGATGTGGCTCCTCCGGAGCGTAAGAAATTGCAGCGAGCGTTTTTGGAGCTTTTGGATGATGCAGAATTCAGGGCGGAGGTGCTGGGTAAGTTGTTGCAGGATGCTGCTGATCCTTCTTATCCTAAGGTTTAATCTTTGTGTAACCAGTGTTGATTGTAGATCTGTGGGGTTTGCATTTGTGTGAGATATTGTCGTAGGTCGTTTGGGATGGCTTCGTTAATTTGAGATCTGTGTTGTCCTGGGATGTATGTTTCTTTTAAGTAGTCATAGGTGGTGTAGCCGTAGTATTCGCTGTCATCGATAGATAAAATGGCGTGATGTTGGCCTTGACGCCATTCTAGGATTACTTCTGTTTGGTCGTCTGTAATACTTACTGTTGGTTTCGGTAGGGTTGTTTCGTAGTGCTGGGTGAATACCATTGCGTTTTTGATGACTTGCGGTAGGTATAATATTTGAGCCATTGTGGTGTCCTGTATTTGGTTATTCAAATTTTATGTGAGGGCATTATGCAAACTGTTGAAATGGTGTTGTCTTGGCGTGATGCTTCTGCGGCAATCAATACTTATGTGGACGGTGGGTTTGTTTTGGTTATGATAGAGCCGGTGTGTCAGTGGCGTGGCTGGTGGTGGACTTATTTGTGTCATTTGCGGTTCGTTCGTCACGAGGCGATTTGATGGATGTGACACAGGTTGCTATCTGTGTACTATCTGCTTTGGTTATCGTAATTATAGTATGGTTAGATCGTCATCCTTCTAATGATTAGGTGTGTATATGTCGAATATTGAAGCTTCAGATGCGACAGTTATTCCGCCAACAGCTCCTCCTGTTTTAAATATGTGGTTCTTAGAGAATTTCACGATTCGTGGTAATCCTGATCGTACTCAGCCGATTATGCTATCTGCTATGTTTGTGAAGGGTGCAGAGTTAAAGGATGAAAGTGGTAATCTGACTGGTTACTTTACTGATCCTAATTTTCGTACTCATTATGAGGTGCGTGATGTTTTTAATCCAGCTACTTTGGAGAGGCATCCCGAGATAGCTGCTTTAATGCCGCAGTTTTTGACTGCTCTTGATGCGGTTGGTAAGCGTTTGGGGGTTCTATGATTTTTCCGTGCGATGGGCGTGTGGTGGATCGTGATGATGGCTGCTGGTACGCTGTTTTTTACAACGATGGCTCTTTAAATGCCAATGATATCGTGAATGAGTTTATCCCATCACATGAAGTGCCAGTGGTGGTGTGGCGGCGGGGTGATGTGGTTTATATGCCAGTGTTCAGGTCTGGTAAAGAGGTGGTGAAGTTCGCTAGGCGTAATATTATTAGTCCTTCCCGCGAGTTTGCCTATATCACGGTTGCTAGTCTTAGCATTAAAAGCTTAGACGATGTTGAGCCTATTTGCTTGCTTTTATCTTACCCAGGTAAAGTGGATAATTTATCTAGTGAGATTTTTTCTCTAGATGCTGACACTGAATTGGTGGCTTTATGATACTTTTTGAAATCATGTTAGATTTGCCACTGTATTTGTGTTTCATTGTGTGTGTGGCCAATAATCTTATTTTAGCGTGGAATTTACTATGTCTCAAGCTAAGGATTACACTTATTTGATCGGCACTAAGGTTAATAAGTGGTCTGTTATTAGCATTCATAAGCGTTTTATCGGTGATAGGAAGAGAGTGCTGGCTAGGGCTACCTGTGAATGTGGTAAGATTAAATCGGTGTTGGTTGAGAACATTATAAGTGGTCATAGTAAGAGTTGCGGTTGTAGGGTTTTCCCTTATCAGCGTAAAAACTGCGTGGTGGTGGCGTATTACAATGGCAAGTTTGATGGCTTTTGTACTTGTGGGCTACCTTTCAAGGCTAAGTCTCGTGCACAGGTCAATAAGGGCTTCTGCTGTCATGCGCCGGTGAACAAAGGTGTGAAAGGCAAGTATGATTGCTTGAATTTATCTAAAGTCACTTTAAGGTCTCTTCACGATCGTTGGCGTGCTATGAGACAGCGGTGTCGGCAGGATGGCGTTGAATTGGAGCCATCGTGGTGTGATTTTAAGGAATGGGTGGCGGATGTTGGGGTGCCTGACTCATTGAGTTATTGGTTTATGAGGCTAGATCCCAATCGTGGATGGGTGAACGGCAATTGCGGTTGGTTTAAGGGGCAAAATTAAATTTTATACGATCGGGTATATGGGGTTTATGATGTCCATTAACAAATCATCTAGGTTTTTAGAAACGCTCGACGAAGTATTATCTAGTGGGATTGCAGAAAATCTAGCTCCTGCGATGGCGCCTACTATTGCTCCTAAGCCAAAAACCAACCCCGGAACGGCTCCTAAAACTGCTCCGGCTAAGCCCTCTCCTTTTGCGCCGCCTCGTCCTTCTAAATTGCCTGCACCAAAGGCTGAGACACCTCGTGGAGCACCGGCTACGGCACCTAGTAGGCCAAAAACTGCACCTGCGACAGTTCCAGCTCCCGCTAAGCCTTCTCCTTTTGCGCCGCCTCGTCCTTCTATATTGCCTAAGCCTAAGGCTGTGGAGTCTAGGGCTAATGGTCATTCATTTACTGAAGCATTTGATCGGTCTGTAAATCCATATGTGCAAAATTTCTTCGACCCGAAGAAGCGAACTGACCATCCTTTACATCAGCATCCCATTTTTGGTCTATACGGCTCCGAATTAGCTGGTAGACAATATGCAGGGTCGAAAGAAGGATATCGGCGTCATTTTAATACTACCAATCCTGGCCAGATTGGAATGAATACACATGCTGCATTCATGTTATGCAGAAATGTCGAGAGCAAGCATGTTGCTGAATTAGAACGATTAGCCGTTGAGCTAGTCAGCAAAGCGACCGGAGTGCCAATTGAAACGTTTATGCCATATCTGGGCCAGCACTCCCCGCCACAAGAGACAGAAGATGATGAAGATTATGCTGGCGATGATGAGTCTTTTGGAGGAGACGAGGAGGAGTCAACACACCTGCTTACGTCTGGCCAAACGCAAAGATCTCAGCCATTGTCTGGAGAATCACTTAAGGGTGAAATAAACAAGCGCATTACGATGAATGCTTTAACACAGGGTCATGCTTTACATGCCATGGATAGCATGCATCACCTAATCAACAATGAATTAAGCGCCATCGACCCAAGATTGTTAAAAGCCTATAGTCAGTTTTCAACCGGATCACGTAGTCAATTTTATTTCACCCCATTGATTAGTAGCCTGCAAAACGCTGCAGTGCGTGAAATGGGGCGCGCTGGGTTTTGCCAGCTTACAAGAGACGCCGATGGTCAATTGAAGGTCATTGCCTATGGCGCAGTGTTCCCCGTGTTAGTGCAAGAATTGGTCAAAGGTGCCATGGAATTGATCTCGATGCATCAGTTCGGTAAAATATCCGCTCAAGATGCTACGAAGATTTATGATGTTGCTGATCGGGCTGAAGATGAGGCTTGGCATTTTCTTGTAGGTCCACAATTGTGGAAGTTATTTTTGAAGGTAGTGCCTGATCACAGTCGTATCCCAGAATTGGTCATGCAGTTAGCTAGATCTAAGCCGGAAGTGGTTCATCGACTGTTATCTAATCTTATTGAGGAAATCCATGCTGATCGATCTGTCGATCACATTAAAGAGGAATTAAAGGAACTCCTTCACGAATTAGATAATATGGGCGCTGATGTGGAAGCAAGCGATTTTGTAAATATCGATGATGAATTTGAAGATGATGAATATGGAGATGATGAAGATGATTTGACTCCATATGAGGATCGATAATGAAGCTGTCGGTCATTTCTGAAGGTATTCGGTTGGTGATGGCCAGTGAACGTGGTCGTCTGCCGATGGTTAAGTTTACTACTGGCAAAGCATACTTAAATTATGAAATCTGCGATCACGAGCATTATACGACTGTTTGTGATCAGGCTAGATATACACCGGGTAAAGCGCTTAACACTGTGAAGAAGTTGGTTGCGATTGGTAAGGCATTTTATATTAACGGGGTTAAATAATGGCGATAAATGAAGTTGGTCCTGCTAAATCTTGGAGACTTGTGCATAATGGCGTTGAAGTCATAATGCTAGAGGAATTGAGTGGGATCACCACCACACAGCATGAGATTTTTACCGCAGCAACTGAGCAAGAGTGTTTAGACAAGATCAAGGAGCTAAATCTGATACCTTTGCCTGTTGATCCGCCAGAATCTTCTGATCCGATATAGGAGCGTCAGATGAGCGCCACCAGCGTACACATAGCTCGTGTTGGTCTATTCACCACTGATGTGAATGGTATTAGGATCGATAAGAATAGTAATACTACCACTATCAATCAATTAAAGAACACCAAGCAGGAGTTTCTTATAATTCCTGACTTGGTAAACGCACCTAATAGTGCTGGTTATCCAACTATTGCTGAGTACGTGCAATCTGAGGGCACCAGTGGGTTTATGGTAAAGCATTTGGATCAGTCTTATTGTATTACTGCTCCAGCTTCGACCCCTGTGGCGATTGATCCTGTCTCATATACTTATACTGGTACTTTGACTGTTGTCCCAGTGATATTAGCCACGCCGACGCCAATACAAGTCGGTAATAGCGTGGCTGATTATTCTGGCAAATGGGCATCTACGATTGTGCTCAGTGCTGCCAATCTGTCACTTACTTCGATTAGTTTTACTGATTTACAGGGTATGAGTGGTAATTTTGTTCCTAGCGGCTTGTCTGCTCTTTCTTCGTTGAGTTTGCCAGCGTTAACAACAGTTGGCGGTAACTTTTTTCCTAATACTATGGCTGCTCTTACTTCGTTGAGTGCTCCAGCGTTGACAACAGTTGGTAGTAACTTTAATCCTAATACTATGGCTGCTCTAACTTCGTTGAGTGCTCCAGCGTTGACAACAG